>Ga0310345_10003348_pt1 | contig 15320 bp, 15 predicted proteins | sample HC15DNA20500_MG_FD_204667 | JGI IMG/M metagenome (GOLD analysis project Ga0310345, IMG submission 204667) | Marine microbial communities from station ALOHA, North Pacific Subtropical Gyre - HC15-DNA-20-500_MG | ecosystem: Environmental > Aquatic > Marine > Oceanic | place: Pacific Ocean: North... | reverse complement strand
CCATCCCGAACACGCCGCAACCATCGAACGGGTGCTGGCAATCCCGCCGAAACGCTTCGAGCGACGGCTGGTGACCTGGCTGACCGAGGCAGAGATCGACGCCCTGCTGGCCGCGCCGGACCGGGCGACCTGGACCGGGCGGCGCGACACGGCGCTCATCGGCCTCGCCGTCCAGACGGGCCTTCGGGCGTCCGAACTGATCGGGCTCAATTGCTCCGACCTCCATCTCGGGGCCGGCGCGCATGTCAGCTGCACCGGCAAGGGGCGAAAGCAGCGGATCACGCCGCTCACCTCGGGCACCGTCGCCGTCTTGCGAATCTGGATCGCCGAGCGCGCAGGCGGGCCCGTGGACTCGCTGTTCCCGACACGCACCGGACGCACCCTCAGCCGCGATGCGGTTGAGCGCCGGCTGGCCAAGTATGTCGCGGACGCAACGGCGGTCTGTCCGTCTCTGGCGCACAAGCGGGTGACCATGCATGTGCTGCGGCATTCCGCAGCAATGCGCCTGCTGCGCGCCGGGATCGACACCTCGGTGATCGCGCTCTGGCTTGGTCACGAACAAATCGAAACGACCCAGATCTACTTGCACGCGGATCTGCAGAGCAAGGAACGCACTATCGAAAGGACGACCCCAATCACGGCGAAACCCGGCCGCTTCCGGCCAACAGACAAACTCCTCGCCTTCCTCGAAGCCGTCTGATTATGCCGAGCCCTTCACAGCGAACTCCTACAGAAACAACAGCTTACAGATCTACATCGGCATAATCCGGGCATCGGCATAAATCGCACACGGTCCGAGGCGCGATGGCCGGGCGCTGAAGAAGAAGCTCGGACTCGAGGTGACGTCGGAGAAGGTCGAGGATCGCCGCTCTTCTCTACGAGCTCTCTCAGGTCCGTCACGGGTTTGGTCATCGGGGTCATCCCTCGGTTCAGGTTGGCCGTCGCAACCCGACCCTACCGACAAACCCGATGGCCGCCTCAGATACACCACGCCTTGGACATGACCGATGTCTCGTTGGCCGATCAGCCTTTCTCATTCAACCGAGAGTCGAACGTGTGCCGGCCGCTGGCATGGGGCGTGACATGCTCGATCCCCGCCTTCTCGACCACGTCCTTCAGATGCCAGATGCTTTCCTTCGGGCGGAACCCGAACACGCGCCCGTCACGCAGGCGATCCCCAGACCTTTCGGTCATCAGATACATGCGCCCATCCCCTGGCCCCGCCATGACGTGGTGGCAGCGGCGAACAGCTTGGTGTCGGAAAGTGTGATCTTCATTGCTTGGTCTCCTTCGCAATCGTGCACAGCGCACGACGAAACAGCCCGCCCCCTCGCAGGGGCGGGCTGCTCCATGATGTGCTGTCGTTGGTGAGGCTAGAGGAACAGCTTGGCGAAGGCGACGATTGCCAGCGTCCCCCCGCTGGCCACGACCCATACATACCAGCGGGCCTCGGCCTTGTAATTGCGGGCCTCGCCCAAAAGCTTGTCTATTTCCGCAAGCTGCCGGTCATAGGCCGAGATCTGCTGCTGCGCATCAGTCGGCGGAACTCTCTCACTCATGTGTGTGGCCTCCTTTCCCTGCCAGTGTAGCATCCTTGGCGAGCCTGTCCACTTCGGCCCATGACATGACCGCTTGGCCTCGCCAGTTGACCCAGTTGCCTGTCATCACGGCACCGGGCAAGTGCTCCAGCGCATGGCGCTGGAAGCTGTTCGGTATCTGCCCGCGCATCAGCCCGCCCTCTCGACGGTGATGCTGACGCTCTTGTCCTTGCTCCACGTCCCCAGGAAGATGATGCGCAGGCAGGCGGCAACGTCGATGTCGTCCCCGTCCATCACGTCCTCGCCAGTGGACCACGGCAACTGGCCCATGGTTCCCGCGCTGATCGCCGCCTAGTTCGGCCGGCAAATCACCACCGCAGAGCAGAAGGAACGCCGCATGGCCCGCGCCCTCTGCCACGCCGCCAAGGCATTATGCGCCCCGACCCCGTGATCCCAACGCCCCATGCTAGCGAATCGCGTTATCGCTGAACCTGCCTCCGGCTCAAGACGGCCTTCCAAAATCTGAAAAGGATATACTGACAGACAGCCATGGACGGGTCGCATCTCGCCTGATATTGCCAGTTTTTGCCAATCACCCCGCCATTATCGACAAAAAGAGACATCCTACAAACACCTTTAGGTGTCCACGCATTTGGGTATATGTTTTATATCGTCTTGTTTCAGAAAGAAAAAGGCGGTCCTGCAGATCCTTGTTGCTCCCGACGACCTTGCGTCAGCGGGGCCAACCTTGCCTCGATCTGCAACGGCGTCAATGCGTCCAGGGCGCGCGGCGGTCTGTCGCGAAATTTTCGCCGTAGCCGCGCGGGCGGATGTTGGGCGCGCGTTTCTGAGGCTCATGAACGACGTAATCGAGGCCCTTGTCGCGGGCATAATCCTCGGCCTGTTTGCGGGTCTGGAAGCGCAGGCGAACCTGGCTCTGGGTGTCGTCGCTGCTGGTCCAGCCCATCAGCGGGTCGATCTCGCGCGGGTCGGCCTGCGGAAATTCCAGCACCCATCCCCTGCTGCGCGATCCCGATTGCATCGCGTTGCGGGAAGGCTGGTAGATACGGACGCGCATGGATCGAACCTTTCCGGCGACATGTCTTTCGCCGCTTATCGCCAATGCGCCGCCCCGGATCAAGCCCTGCGACGCACCGCGATCCGCGCGGGCGTCGGCGCATCGGGGGCGGTGCGCAGGGACAGTCCCATCCGCGCCACGCGGGCACCGAAGAGATTGCCTCGGGCCGCGACATCCGGCGCATGGAAGATCACCCATTGCACCCGGGAAGGCCGGCCTGGCCATCGCGCCGCAGAAGCAATCCACGATCATGCCGTGCCAGCCCCTTCGGACCTGCCCTTGCGAAAGGGCGGATGCGGCCCGTCAGGGCGCGGCATTCCCAGGGTGGAAGGGCGCGGTCATCTGGGCGCTCTTGTCCCGCTTGTCGTAGATGCAGATCATCCGGTCCGTTCCGGTTTCGTAGGCCACCGTGACCAGCGCCGCGCCATAGCTTTCCGACCCGAAGGGGTTGACCTCGATCGCGACGTCGGCGCCTTCCGGGGCATCGACAAGCGCCCTGCAGGCATCGCGGACATCGGTGCGGAATTCGTCCCAGGCTTCGTCCGAAGACGCCATTACCAGAGTGGGCGCCACGATGGCCGCGGCAGTCGTCAGGATCGTGAACATTCGCATCGGCTTTCCCTTGCTGTCATCCTCTTGCCAACGCCGCCGGGGATGCGGCGTTCTCACCCGAAACAGCCATCGTCTTGCTGCCCATGGCACCGCCCCGTCACGCCACCCCGCCTGACATTCCTGCACCGCAGGGCCGGGATCCGACTCCAGTTCGTCGATCCAAAGGGTCGCAGCGGCGGCGCGGCATCTATCCCGGCCTCAGCGCCGCCGCTTCGATCGCTTGTTTCCGCCGCGTTGGCCGGCGCGGCCGGCGGTCGAACGGCCGGACGAGCCGACGGCTGCGGCAGCCGCCTCTTCGATGACGGATTGACGCGCAAGCGGATCGTCCGAGATCGCCAGATCGACCGCCTCGAGTCGCTTGACCTCGTCGCGCAGACGCGCGGCTTCCTCGAATTCCAGGTTCTCGGCCGCCTTGCGCATCTGCGTCCGCAGCGCCTCCAGATGGGTCCGAAGATTGGCGCCGACCATCGGCTTGTCGACTTTGGTCGTGATACGCGACTGATCGGTATCGCCCTGCCACAGCCCGGCCAGAACATCCTCGACATTCTTGCGCACGGTCTGGGGGGTGATGCCGTGTTTCTGATTATAGGCGATCTGTTTCTCGCGCCGCCGCTCGGTCTCGGCGATGGCGCGTTCCATGCTGCCGGTGATGCGGTCGGCATACATGATGACGCGGCCGTCGACATTCCGCGCCGCGCGCCCCGTGGTCTGGATCAGCGAGGTTTCCGAGCGCAGGAAGCCTTCCTTGTCGGCATCCAGGATCGCCACCAGCCCACATTCGGGAATGTCCAGCCCCTCGCGCAACAGGTTGATGCCGATCAGCACGTCGAAAGCCCCGAGACGGAGGTCTCGCAGGATCTCGATCCGCTCGATCGTGTCGATGTCGCTGTGCATGTAGCGGACCTTGATACCCTGTTCGTGCAGGTATTCGGTCAGATCCTCGGCCATCCGCTTGGTCAGCGTGGTGACCAGCGTGCGATAGCCTGCCGCCGTGACCCGGCGCACCTCGTCCAGCAGATCGTCCACCTGCATCTCGACGGGCCGAATCTCGATCTGCGGGTCCAAGAGCCCGGTCGGGCGGATCACCTGTTCGGTGAAGACGCCGCCGGTCTGGTCCATCTCCCACGTTGCGGGGGTGGCGCTGACGAAGACCGATTGCGGGCGCATCGCGTCCCATTCCTCGAATTTCAGGGGCCGGTTGTCCATGCAGGATGGCAGGCGGAACCCGTGTTCGGCCAGGGTGAACTTGCGCCGGAAGTCGCCGCGATACATGCCGCCGATCTGCGGCACGCTGACATGGGATTCATCGGCGAAGACGATGGCATTGTCGGGGATGAATTCGAACAGGGTGGGCGGCGGTTCGCCCGGCGCGCGGCCGGTCAGGTAGCGGCTGTAATTCTCGATCCCGTTGCAGACGCCGGTCGCCTCGAGCATTTCCAGATCGAAATTGGTGCGCTGTTCCAGCCGCTGCGCCTCCAGCAGCTTGCCTTCGTCCTGAAGCTGCTTCAGGCGGTCGTGCAGCTCTTTCCTGATGCCCTTGATCGCCTGCTGCATGGTCGGGCGCGGGGTCACGTAGTGGCTGTTGGCATAGATCCGGATCTGGCGGAACGTGTCCGCCCTGGTCCCGGTCAGGGGGTCGAATTCGGTGATCGACTCCAACTCGTTACCGAAGAAATCGAACCGCCACGCGCGGTCTTCCAGGTGGGCGGGCCAGACCTCGACCACATCGCCGCGCACGCGAAAGCCGCCGCGCTGGAACGCCGCGTCCAGACGCCTGTATTGCTGCGCGACAAGCTGGCCCAGAAATTCGCGCTGGTCATAGCTTTCGCCGACCACCATGTCCTGCGTCATCGCCGAATAGGTCTCGACCGAGCCGATGCCGTAGATGCAACTGACCGACGCCACGATGATCACGTCGTCGCGTTCCAGAAGCGCGCGGGTGGCGCTGTGGCGCATGCGGTCGATCGCCTCGTTGATCTGCGATTCCTTTTCGATATAGGTATCGCTGCGCGCGACATAGGCTTCGGGCTGGTAGTAATCGTAGTAGCTGACGAAATACTCGACCGCGTTTTCGGGAAAGAAGCCCTTGAATTCGCCGTAAAGCTGCGCGGCCAGCGTCTTGTTCGGCGCCAGGATGATCGCCGGGCGCTGCGTCTCCTCGATCACCTTGGCCATGGTATAGGTCTTGCCGGTGCCCGTCGCACCCAGCAGCACCTGATCGCGTTCGCCCTCGGTCACGCCCCGCGCCAGTTCCGCGATCGCCGTCGGCTGATCGCCGGCGGGCCGGAATTCGCTGTGCATGACGAAACGCCTTCCGCCCTCGAGCTTGGGGCGGGTCACTTCGGGGAAACGCGCGACGGGCGCGCTGGTATTGTTGTGGCCCATGGACGACCCTTCCTGAGGCAGAGTCACAAGGTGTGGGCGCGGGCGCGAAAGTCAACCGGGGCGCGGATGGTTTGCGTCAGGCGGGGGCTGTCCGCCCCCTCTTGGCCTGCGGCCAATTCACCCCCGCGGGTATTTGGACAACGAAGAAGCCGGGCCCCATCATCGTTTCAGACGGTCCGGTTGCAGTTCCGGCCAGCCATGGCCACCGTTCAGTTGATCCGCAAGGATTTCGGCGGTGACCGGCCCCAGGGTGAAGCCCTGATGGCCATGACCGAAATGCGCCCAGAGATTGGGCTGATCGGGGACGCGACCCACGACCGGAAGCATGTCGGGCATGCATGGGCGGCGGCCGGTCCAGGGTTCGGCCTCGACCGGGGCGCCGATGTCGAACAATTCCTTCGCGGCTTCTTCGCCGTGGCTCAATTGCGGCGGCAGCAGCCGGGGATGGCTGGTCAGTTCGGCGGCGGTCGCGATGCGCAGGCCGCGCCGCATCGGCGACATCACGACGGAATTGCCGAAATCCGCGATCGGGTGATGGGGCGGCGCATCCATGTGGTAGTGACGGTGATAGCCGCGCTTGTAGACCATCGGCACCTTCAGCCCGAAACGCGCCAGCATCATCGGCGACCAGGGTCCAAGCGCCACGACGGCGTGTTCACCTTCGCCCTCGTCGGCGATCCACGCCGCGCCCTTGCGGTGCAGATCGCCCGCGTCGCCATTGATGATCCGCCCGCCGCGCTTTTCGAACAGCGCCGCATAGCGCGCCACCAGCCCGCCGGGATCGGAACAGTTCCAGCTGTCGCTCCAGTGGGTGGCGCCTTCGACCGCGATCTTGATCGAGGGTTCCAGCGCCCGCAATTGGCGGCCGTCGAGCAATTTCGCCTCGACGCCGAATTCGGTCCGGAAACGTTCGGCCGCCTTGCGGGCCTTGTCCATCCGCCTGGGCGTGCGGTGGATCTCGATATAGCCGTCCCGGCGGATGATGTTGTCGGCGCCCGCGGCCGCGATCAGGGGGCCATGTCGGTCGGTCGATTGCCGGATCAGCCTGCCCCAGACCTGCGAGGCGCGCTTGTGGGCCGCGGGAAGCGAATTGCGGGCATAGGCCCAAACCGCGCCCGCTTGCGACAGCAATCCGGGAATGTTCCATTTGACGTCATAGCCCCGCCCCATCGCGATCTGGATCAATGCGCCGGGCGCCAGCGGCATCGCATAGGGTTCGACTGCCTCGGTCTGGATCAAGCCGGCATTGCCATAGCTTGTCTCGCGGCCCGGCGCGTTGCGGTCGACGATCATCACGTCATGGCCGCGTTCCTGCAAAGCCAGCGCGGTGGTGACCCCGACCATGCCGGCGCCAAGAACCAGAATCTCGGACATGGTGGCTGCCTCCTCTTCGGGTTGACGCAAGCGATGCCCGATTTCGCCGCGGCACCGCAAGACATGTCGGGCGATCTTTGGCGACGGACCGGAACTTTGCAAGAATCAGGCGAAAAGCTCGCGGCAGAAGCTTAAAGCTTCGACAAGCGCGTCCACATCGCCGGTCGTGTTGTACATCGCGAAGCTGGCCCTGGCCGAGGCGTTGATGCCGTAGAAGTCCATCAGCGGCATGGCACAATGGCTGCCGGCGCGGACCGCGATGCCCTTCTTGTCGAGAATGGTCGAGATATCGTGGGCATGCGCGCCCTGCATCGTCATCGAGAAGATCGCCCCCTTCCCCGGCGCGTCCCCCTGCACGTTCAGCCAGTTCAGGCTGCGCAGCCGGTCGCGGGCATGATCGCGCAGGATCCGTTCATGCGCGGCGATGTTGTCCATGCCCAGATCCATGAGGTATTCCAGCGCAGCGCCCAGACCGATCTGGTTGACGATGCCGGGCGTTCCGGCCTCGAAGCGGAGCGGCGGATCGGCGTAGTCGACCGCCTCGCGGGTCACCGTCCGGATCATGTCGCCCCCGCCCATGAACGGGCGCATTTCGGCCTGCCGGTCCGACCGGATCCAGATCGCGCCCGATCCCGAGGGGCCGTAGAGCTTGTGTCCGGTGATGCAGTAGAAATCGCAGCCGATCGCGGACAGATCGACCGGCATGTGCACCGCCGCCTGCGAGCCATCGACCAGCACCGGCACATCGGTGCCATGCGCGATGGCGCCCACATCGACAATGGTTCCGGTCACGTTGGACATATGGGTGACCGCGACCAGCCGTGTCTTCGGACCGATTGCGGCCAGCACCTTTTCCGGCGGCAAACTGCCATCGGGTTCCGGTTCGACCCATTTCAGAACCACGCCCTGCCGTTCACGCAGGAAATGCCAGGGCACGATATTGGCGTGGTGTTCCAGCACCGACAGGACGATCTCGTCGCCCGCCCGCAGGCGCGGCGCGGCCCAGCCATAGCTGACCAGATTGATCCCCTCGGTCGAGCCGCTGGTAAAGATGATCTCGTCCTCGCGCGGGACGTTCAGAAACCGGGCGATGATGGCGCGGACCCGTTCGTAATTGTCGGTGGCAAGGTTGGACAGGTGATGCAGCCCGCGATGCACATTTGCATATTCGCCCTCGTAGGCGCGGCTGATCGCGTCGATGACCTGACGCGGCTTCTGGGCGCTGGCGCCGCTGTCCAGATAGACCAGCGGGCGGCCGTTGACCTGGGTGCCGAGGATGGGGAAATCGGCGCGGACCCTTGCGACATCGAACGTCATCGCGCCATATCCGGCATCAACCCGAAGGCGGCGGCCAGGAAGGACAGCGCAAAGCCCGCGACGAAGGCGGTGCCAACCAGGCCCAGAAAGACTTTCAGCGGGCTGCGGAAACCATGCAGCACCTTGGTAAAGCGCACCGTCAGCCACAGGAACAGCACGATCGCGGCCAGGCCGAGGAAGCCCGCGATCGTGGGCGACAGCAGCGACAGCGCCACCTGCACCAGTTGCACGACCAGCAGAACGATCTCGATCCAGACGGTCAGCAGCAGCGCGTCCTCGAACCGGCCTTCGCCGCCGAACAAGCGCCCGACGCCGGTCATCAGAAGCGAGGCCAGGACGATCGCACCCAGTTGCAGCCCGGCCATCACGAGGGGCTGCGAACTGATGGTCATGATCGATTGCGCCTCGGCCTCGGGCACGACGAAAAGCTGTGCCGACAGCCAGGACAGGATGGCCGAGACAGAGACCGCCACGATCAGCGCCATCCACCGGACCGGCATCGGCAGCCCGCTGCGGATCAGCATGACCGCCGCACCGTCCGGATCGCGGAAGGTCAGACCGAAAAGTTGCTTCAGATCGTCGAAATTCATGCTTTCCTCGCCAAAGCCACCATGCCGGCGCCCCAGATCACCAGAAAACCGATTCCGGTCAAGCCGTTCGTCACGATCAGCGCCGGTCCCGGCCCGATCAGTCCCGCAACCAGACCCGCCAGCAGCATCGCCGGCGCAACCGCCAGCAGCGCCCAGAACAGGGCCAGCCGCGAATCCTCGGGGGTCAGCCGCCTGGGAAAGAATCGCGAGAGCAAAGACACCAGCGCCGCCACAGCATAGGCCAGAAGCGGCATCAGGAACATGACCGCCAGCAGAGACCCGCCGATTCGCGCCTCCAGCGGCACCGAGGGGTCCAGTTGCGCTGCGCGGGCGTGGGCCGGGGCCTGCGCGATCAGGAAAATCAGCATTGCGGCCATCAGCACGATCAGTTTCACACGCTCGGGCATGTCCGACAGGCCGCGGACCACCCGGCGCGGCGCCCACCAGCTTTGCAGGATGCGCGGCAGGATGCCGCCGCGCCTCATTGCGTCGCGTGCCGGGTCAGCCACGCTTCCAGCCGATCGTTGATCTGGCCGCGCAACCCGTCATCCTCGACCTCCTGCAACGCATCGGCCAGAAACGACAGGACCAGAAATACGATGGCACGATCCTTCGGCACCCCGCGCGAGCGCAGATAGAACATCGCCTCCTCGTCGATCGCACCGGTCGTCGATCCATGCGAGCAGACAACGTCGTCGGCATAGATTTCAAGCTCGGGCTTGGCCAGGAACTGACTGCGTTCGTCCAGCAGCAGCGCCTGGCTGATCTGGTATCCATCGGTCTTCTGCGCGCCGGGCCTGACCAGAATCTTGCCCTGGAAAACGCCCACGGCGCCGTTCTTCAGCACCTTCTTGAAGACCTGGCGGCTTTCGCAGCGCTCGGCCCCGTGGGTGATGAAGATGGTGTCGTCATGATGGAACCGGCCGCTTTTGCCATCGCCCAGAACCGCCGCGGCGATATGGGCGACCGCATCGTCACCGACGAACTCGATCACGCCCTCGTGCCGCATCAGCGTTCCATTGACCGACAGGGTAAAGCTCTTGAACTGCGCCTCGGCCGCCACGCGGGCAAAGATATGTGACAGACCCACGGCCTCGTGACCCACGCGCCGGGCGGCGACATGATGCAGCCGCGCGCCCCGGGCCAGATCGGCCTCGATCACGCCATTCGTGCGCGCGCCGGCCATGCCGGTTTCCAGCAGCGTCGCCTCGGCACCCGCTTCGACACGAACAAGGTGATGCCAGGTCGCGTCGGCCGCCTCGTCCCTGCGGCGATAGATCAGATGGATCGGACGTGACGGCCTTCCGGTCACGCGAATCAGCACGCCGTCTTTCGCCGCCGCCGTATTCAGCGCCGCAAAGGGACGCGCGACGGGCTTCTGCCCGGCCGATTCCAGGCTGCCATAGAGGTCGGCCGCCCAATGCTCGCCCGACCCGTCAGCCTGCGACAGCGACGCGATCTCGATCCCGTCCAGCGCCAGATCGTCCGAGGCATCGGCGTCAAAGATCCCGTCCACGAAAACGATCTTCAACCGGTCCAGATCGTCGAACAAGGGTCCGTCCGGTCCTTCGTCCGCTTCCATCCCGATCGCCCCGGCCTTCGCCGCACTGAACGTGGCCGGATCGGTATAGCGCCAATATTCATCGCGCGGGCCGGGCAGACCCATGGCGCGCAACCGCGCCAGCGCATCCCGGCGCGCAGCCGCGGTAAAGCCGCCCGCGGGCAGATCCAGCGCCGCCAGCCGCGCCTGCAACGCATCCTCGGCCTTCGGCGCGCCGCTGACCTGCGGCGTCACCTCCTTGGTCTTGACCGCCACGTCAGCCATCAGCCGGCCTCCGCCAGAAGGTCGCCATAGCCATCTTCCTCGACCTGCAAGGCCAGATCAGGACCACCACTTTTCACGATGCGACCATTCGACATGATATGAACCATGTCGGGCTGGATGTGATTCAGCAGGCGTTGGTAGTGAGTGATGACCAGAAAGCTGCGGTCGGGGCTGCGCAAGGCATTCACGCCGTCCGCGACCAGCCGCATCGCATCCACGTCAAGGCCGGAATCCGTCTCGTCCATGATGCACATGCGCGGCGCCAGCATCGCCATCTGCAGGATCTCGTTGCGCTTCTTCTCGCCGCCGGAAAAACCCACATTCACCGGGCGTTTCAGCATCTCGGCGTCGATCTGCAATTCCCTGGCCTTCTCGCGGATGGCCTTGAGGAATTCGCCCGAAGTCATTTCCTCCTCGCCGCGCGCCTTGCGCTGCGCGTTCACGGCGGTGCGCAGGAAGGTCATGTTGCCGACGCCCGGAATTTCCACGGGATATTGAAACGCCAGGAACAGGCCGGCGGCAGCGCGCTCCTCGGGCTCCATGTCCAGCAGATCGGCGCCGTCGAGGCTGGCCGAGCCGTCCGTCACCTCGTAGCCGTCGCGGCCCGACAGGACATAGGACAGCGTCGATTTGCCCGACCCGTTCGGCCCCATGATCGCATGGACCTGACCGGCCGGAACCTCGAGGCTCAGACCCTTCAGGATCTGCTTGTCCTCTTCTTCAAGTTTGACGTGCAAGTTATCGATCTTCAGCATTTTTTCCTCATCAGACGGTGGCTGCGGTGCCGCAGCCGGCACCATCGTCATATTCCTGTAGGCGGCGGACTAGCCGACCGAGCCCTCAAGCGAGATCGCGACCAGCGACTGCGCTTCCATGGCGAATTCCATCGGCAGGGCCTGCAACACCTCGCGGCAGAAACCGTTCACGACCAGCGCGACCGCCTCTTCCTCGTCCATCCCGCGCGACCGGCAATAGAACAGCTGATCGTCATCGACCTTGCTGGTCGTCGCCTCATGTTCGACGCGGGACGAAGTGTTCTTGACCTCGATATAGGGCACGGTATGGGCGCCGCATTTGTCGCCGATCAGCAGGCTGTCACACTGGGTGTAATTGCGGCTGTTGGTGGCGCGCGGGTGCATCGACACCAGGCCGCGATAGGTATTCTGCGCCTGACCGGCTGAAATCCCTTTCGAAACAATGCGTGAGCGGGTGTTCTTGCCAAGATGGATCATCTTGGTCCCGGTATCGGCCTGCTGCCAGTTATTGGCGATGGCAATGGAATAGAATTCGCCCTGGCTTTCCTCGCCGCGCAGGATGCAGGACGGGTATTTCCAGGTGATGGCGGAACCGGTTTCCACCTGTGTCCACATCACCTTGGCACGGGCCTCGCGGCAATCGGCGCGCTTGGTGACGAAGTTGTAGATGCCGCCCTTCCCATCCTCGTCGCCGGGAAACCAGTTCTGGACCGTTGAATACTTGACCTCGGCATCCTCCAGGACGACGATTTCGACAACCGCCGCGTGAAGCTGGCTGGTGTCGCGCTTGGGCGCGGTGCAGCCTTCGAGATAGCTGACGTAAGATCCCTTGTCCGCGATGATCAGCGTCCGTTCGAATTGACCGGTATTCTCGGCGTTGATGCGGAAATAGGTCGACAATTCCATCGGGCAGCGCACGCCCGGCGGAACATAGACGAAGCTGCCGTCCGAAAAGACCGCACTGTTCAGCGTCGCGAAGAAATTGTCCGATTGCGGCACGACGGAGCCGAGATATTTCTTCACCAGCTCGGGATGCTCGCGGATCGCCTCGCTGATGGAACAGAAGATCACGCCGGCCTTGGCCAGTTCGTCCTTGAAGGTGGTGCCGACGCTGACACTGTCGAAGACCGCGTCCACAGCGACCTTGCGGCCCTCGGCAGGCACCGCCTCGGCACCCTCGACGCCGGCCAGAATCATCTGTTCCTTCAGCGGGATACCCAGCTTTTCATAGGTCGCCAGCAGCTTGGGATCGACCTCGTCCAGCGATTTCGGCTTCACCTCCATGCTCTTGGGGCGGGCATAGTAATACTGATCCTGATACTCGATATGGGGATAGTTCAGCATTGCCCAGCGGGGTTCCGACATGGTCTGCCAGCGGCGAAACGCCTCCAGCCGCCACTCGGTCATCCATTCGGGCTCGCCGTTCTTGTCCGAAATCAGACGGACGATATCCTCGTTCACCCCCTTGGGGGCGTAATCCATCTCGATCTCGGTGTTCCAGCCGTATTTGTAGCTGCCCATGTTCTGGACAGTCTCGACCGTTTCGCGGTCCACACCCTCGCGGACGTCAAGATCGGTGGTCTGGTTCATCCTCTATCCTTCCTGCGGCCAAGCGTTTCACTCAGCCATTCCGTTCGCGCCAGCGTGAATACGCCTTTTCCCAAGCATCCGCAAATCGGTTCACCTGATCCTCGACCAAAGCCGGACTGATGGAAATCCGGATCGCCGATTGCGCCGCCTTGTCGTCGTAACCCATGGCCTGCAAGGCCCCGCTGGCCCGGACCTTGCCCGACGAACAGGCCGAGCCCGCCGAGATCGCGAAGCCTGCCAGATCCATCTGCATGACCTGCGTTTCGCCCTTCCACCCAGATGTAAGAATGCAGGTCGTGTTCGGCAACCGTCGCGCGCCTTTTCCGGCGATACGGGCCCGGGGCGCGATCTGCAGCAGCCGCGTCTCCAGCGCGTCGCGCAACGCGGCCACACGGTCCCATTCGCCCGCAGCCAGATCCTTCTGCGCCGCCGCCGCCGCCGCGGCGAATCCGGCGATGCCGATCAGGTTCTCGGTGCCCGCCCGGCGTCCCTGTTCCTGCCCGCCGCCGCGAATCATCGCCTGGACATCGGTGCCCTTCTTCACGATCAGCGCGCCGACGCCCTTCGGCCCGCCCAGCTTGTGCGCGCTGACAAAGCCTGCGGTGACACCCAACCAGTTGAACGCAAAAGGCACCTTTCCGAACGCCTGGGTCAGATCGCTGCTGGCCAGCCCGTCGGGCAGCGACTGGATCACGCCGGTTTCGTTATTGGCCAGTTGCAGACTGGCCCGCGCGGGGTCGGGAACGGTCACGACGCCTTCGCCATCGACCGCCAGCACCGGATCGCACCAGACCTTGACCGCGCTGTGTTCCACCGCCGCGCAGGCGATCCCCTGCCCGGCCAGGACCATCGCCGCCGCCTCGGTCGCCCCCGAGGTAAAGACCACATCCGCCCCTTCGGCCCCCAGGGCCGCCGCCACCTGTTCGCGCGCCTTTTCCAGCGCCATCTTCGCGGCCCGGCCCTCGGCATGGACCGAGGACGGGTTGCCCGAAATCTCCATCGCCTCGCGCATCGCGGCGATCGCCTCGCCGCGCAGCGGAGTGGTCGCGTTCCAGTCCAGGTAATCCCTCATGCAAGCGCCTCGGCGATCCGCCGCGCCAGCCTGCGCGCAACTTCGTCCTTGCCCAGACGGGGCCATTCCTCGGCGCCCGTCTCGTCGATCAGCGTGACCGCGTTCTCGGTCCCCCCCATGATCCCGGTGCCATCGCTGACATCGTTCGCAACGATCCAGTCGCAGCCCTTGCGCAGCCTCTTGGCGGTGGCATGGGCCACGATGTCATCCGTCTCGGCGGCAAAGCCCACGACCAGTTTCGGACGCCGCCCGTCCAGCCCGCTGACCCAGGCCAGGATATCGGGATTCTCGGCCAGATCCAGGGTCGGAGGACGCCCGGATCCGTCCTTCTTCATCTTTCGCGGGACGGCATTGACCACCCGCCAATCGGCCACCGCCGCGGCCATCACGGCGGCATCGGCGGGCAAGGCCGCCTCGACCGCGTCGCGCATCTCGCGCGCGGTCTCGATTCGGATCACATCAACCCCGGCGGGCGCCGGCACCGCCGCCGGTCCGGTCACGAAGCTGACCCGCGCGCCCTGATCGCGCAGCGCCCCGGCAATCGCCGCCCCCTGCGCCCCCGACGAGCGATTGGCGATATAGCGCACCGGGTCGATGGGTTCATGCGTCGGCCCCGAGGTCACGATCACATGCCGCCCCGCCAGCGCGCCCCTGGCGACCTGGGCCTGCGGTTCCAGCAGCAGCGGTCCGGTATCCAGCCTGGCCCGGATCGCGGCCATGATCGCCTCGGGCTCGGCCATCCGTCCCGGGCCGTGTTCGCCGCAGGCCATGTCGCCCTCATCGGGCCCGATCACCGCCACGCCATCCGCGCGCAAGACTGCCAGGTTGCGCTGAGTCGCGGGATGATTCCACATCCGCACGTTCATCGCGGGCGCGACCAGCACCCCCTTGTCGGATGCCAGCAGCAGCGTCGAGGCCAGATCGTCGGCCAGCCCCTGGGCCATCTTCGCCATCAGATCCGCCGTCGCGGGCGCGACGACGACCAGGTCGGCGTCACGGGTCAGCCGGATATGCCCGATCTCGGCCTCCTTGGCGATGTCGAACAGGCCGTCATGAACCGCCTCTCCCGCCAGGACCGAAATCGTCATCGCCGTGGTGAATTCTGCACCCGCGCGGGTCAGGACCGGGCTGACGGTCCAGCCCTCGCCCCGGATCAGCCGGATCAGCTGCGGGATCTTGTAGGC
>Ga0310345_10003347_pt1 | contig 15326 bp, 10 predicted proteins | sample HC15DNA20500_MG_FD_204667 | JGI IMG/M metagenome (GOLD analysis project Ga0310345, IMG submission 204667) | Marine microbial communities from station ALOHA, North Pacific Subtropical Gyre - HC15-DNA-20-500_MG | ecosystem: Environmental > Aquatic > Marine > Oceanic | place: Pacific Ocean: North... | reverse complement strand
ATGATTTTCATCATTACTTTTTGAGCTAATGGCAGGTAAGAATAAATTCCTGAGGCTAATTGTCGAATGTATCCAGCCCGCAGCAGTAAAATGTGGCTAGCAACTTCTGCTTCTGCTGGTGCCTCTCTGAGTGTTGGAATAAACATTTGGGTCCAACGCATACTTACTCCTTGGAAAAAGCCTAGAGTCAAACTAATATTCAGACAAGGAAAGAATAGGCTTCAAGAACCATCAAAATGGTAAGAAATGGACTAGGTAACAGATCCTTTAAAAAATCTGAGCTACCGTCATTAATAGCCCAAACCGTCTAGATACGATATCCTTAGATTACAACATAAACTAGAAAATAATACCTGTATCGTCAAGAAAAAAAAGTTTGTTAATCCTTGAAAACCCACACTAGAAGCGGATAATGAGGATTCTCTTGCCTATTTTTAATTTGTCACTAGGTTATTTCTTGGATACAATCCCAACTGGCTATCAAATTATTAGACCCATTTTTTCTTATAATTTACTCAGGATCAGATATTAATTTTGTAGAGGAAACTCATTATGTCAGGGGTCAACAGTAATTTCTTTTCAACAAAGCTTGTCCTTAGTGATCCAGAAATTTTTCAAGCTATTGGTAATGAAGTTCAAAGACAGGCTTCACAGCTTGAACTTATTGCTTCTGAAAATTTTGTAAGTGAAGCAGTCTTAGAGGCCACAGGAAGCGTATTTACTAATAAATACGCAGAGGGATACCCTGGGCGTCGCTACTACGGAGGTTGTGAATTTACAGATGTTGCTGAACGACTTGCTATTGCTCGAGCCAAGAAGCTGTTTGGCGCAGATCATGTAAATGTACAGCCCCATTCTGGAACCCAAGCGAACGTTGCAGTCTATATGACAGTGCTTCAACCTGGGGACACAATGCTCGGTATGGATCTTTCTCATGGCGGACATTTGACACACGGTCATCCTTTAAATTTTTCTGGAAAAATGTATCATGTCGTTTCCTATGGAGTCAGTAAAGATACAGAAAAGATCAATTACACTGCGCTAGAGGAGCTGGTTATAGAAAATAAGCCGAAGCTAATTGTAATAGGCGCAAGTGCTTATCCGCGTGAAATCAATTTTAAGTTGATTGGAGAAATTGCTCGAAGAAATGGCTCCTTAGTAATGGCTGACATTGCTCACATAGCAGGACTTGTTGCTGTTGGTGAACATCCTAGTCCAATTCCCCACTGTGATTTTGTTACCACAACTACTCATAAAACCCTTAGAGGACCCCGCGGGGGAATGGTTATGTGCAAGCAGGCCTTCGCAAAGGATTTAGATAGAGTGGTTTTTCCTGGAAACCAAGGCGGACCACTTGTACATGTCATTGCTGCAAAAGCTGTTTGTTTTAAAGAAGCTTTGCAACCTCAATACAAAAGTTATATTCAACAGGTTAAGAAAAATGCTACAGAGCTAGCTAACAGTATTCAAAATAGTGGATATCGAATTGTGTCTGGAGGTACCGACAACCACCTAATTCTTGTAGATGTTTTCTCCAAAGGAATTACCGGGAAACAAGCTGAGATAGCTCTAGAAAAAGCAGGAATTACTGTTAACAAAAATACTATTCCATTCGACACTAATTCTCCAATGATAACTAGTGGAGTCCGCTTGGGAACCCCTGCTTTGACCACTCGTGGAATGACTGAAGCAGAAATGTCTATCATTGGTAAACTAATTGGTGAAGTTCTTGACAACATTGATAGGCAGGAAATTATTCAGAAAGTTCATTCTCGTGTTGTAAAACTTTCAAGCAAGTTTCCACTTTACCAACAAAGGAGAACTTAAATAAGCTGTCTTATAGTGTATTTAACTTAAATAAAGTCTGGAGAGATGATTTTGATCTTTGAAAATATACCTGTCGGACCTTTACAATGCAATTGTTACATACTCGGATGTGAGAATACCCGAGAAGCCCTGGTCATTGATCCCGGAGACGAAATAGAATTAATCCTACCATCATTAGAAAAACACCAACTAAATGTAAGATATATTCTGAGTACTCATGCTCATATTGACCATGTTGGTGATCTGGAAAAACTTAAGGACAAAACTGGTGCTGAAACCCTCTTACATGAAAAAGATCTGTACTTATATAAAAATCTACCTGCTCAGGCTGATTATCTTGGTCTATCTGTTCCCACTACAACTGAGATTGACCACTTTATTCACCAAGGTGATCAGATTACTTTTGGCAATCAATCCACTGTTAGCAACGAAAAGCAAATAAATCCATACCTTGGCAATGTCTTGTTTACCCCCGGTCACACGCCAGGTAGTCTTTGTATTCATTTCCCAGAAAATGGAAAACTATTCGCTGGAGACACCTTATTTCAAATGAGTATTGGAAGAACTGACCTTTGGGGTGGCTCATATAACGATATTATCCAATCGATTCAAAATCATCTTCTAGTCCTTGGAGATGATACTATTGTCTATCCTGGTCATGGTCCCCCTACCACTATTGGCAAGGAGAGACACTACAACCCGTTTCTAAATAATCTTAGATAAAAGATGGGGTTGTGGACTCTTCTTTCAAAATAATTCAAGCATGACTAGGTCCTAGAAAAATACTAGCCAAATCCTTTATGAATCATCTCAGAGAATCTCACTAATTGCTTTTAAAAGGATTGCTTCATCCTGATAGTTGACAAAATGACGGCGGATAACCCCCTTTTTATCCACAAGAAATAGGCTTGGAAATAACTGTATTCCCCCATAAGCTTCCTGGACTTTGCCAGTTAGATGTCCTATAGGGAAGTTGATTTTATACTTTTCTAGATAAGACAGTCGCTCAGATTCTGGATAGGATAATTCTAAAATTCGATCAGCATTTAAACCAACGACAGAAAAATTTTGGTCCATAAATCGCTTTTGCAAAGAGACCAAATGAGGTGTAATCTTCATACAAGGGGGGCAATTTGAAAACCAGAAGTAAACTAGTCGAACCTTACCTTCTAACTGAGTCAGCTTTAGATCAGTTCCATCTAATAATTGGAGCACAAATCCAGGAGCTTGCTTTCCTTCCCAACCAGCAATAGATCGCTCAATAATCTTGTTAAAACGAGCATCCGCCCTAATTTTTTCGAGATCTATATTGATGATTTCCCCGTTTACTGGATCTCGAGTTATAAAGCGAGGAACTCGACTATCGTATTCCACAATTTTCAAAATCACATCTACTTCTCCTGAAATTGTTAGATCGAATTGCTCAGCAATCTGATGAAGTTTAGGCGGCTGATTATGGATAACATAATATTGAGCTAAAAAATTAGGTATTTTAAAAAAGATGTTGTAAAGACGGCTGAGAACTTTTCGTTCTTCGGGTAGGCTAAACATCTGGTGTAGTTCGGTAACTAATAAGGGTTTCCCTGGTTTCAAGTTATTCTGTAAGTAGCGGATGATTTTTTTCTCAGCTGCCCGTTCATGTTGCTGCCCACTTACAATAAAAAGCATTCCTAGGAAAAATACCAAAGCTAGAGTCATACTTGTCCAATTCTTAACAGAAAAAAACATTTTTTAGTACCTCTTGACGTTTAATAATAAAGTATTCTACAAACTATTTTTAAATAGAACCAGTGTCTTGAGTCTTAATCTCACCTAAGGAAATACTTTTGTTAAACACTAAAAGAAATTTTCCACCACCTGAATTTTTCAGAGGTGTAGACTTTTTCAACCGTCAGTTCTATTACGAATGTCATGATGTCTGGGAAGAAATATGGAGTGAAGCTAAAGGGGAAGAAAAGATTTTTTATCAGGCACTCATCATGTCGGCAGTTTCTCTATATCATTTCGGTAATGAAAATTTAGAGGGAGCTTTAAGCTGTTACAAGAAAGGACTTGAACGTTTTGGTCAGTTACCCGATCACTTTTTACGATTTAACATTAAGGACTTTGTCAAGCAAATGGAATGGTTCTATTCCAACATACCCACTGAAAAGAATTTATTAACTCAAGACCTGCCGAATAAATCTAGACCCAAAATTCAAATGGAACACAGCTTTTTTGAAGAAACTTATATAGACAAAAGCTCAACTGATTATTAAATCCGGAAAGGTTTTGATCACTGGTTGCAAACACCCAAGAAATCAGTTACTCCATAGCCTTTATAGAATTGTATTTGTTGGGTATCCACCCCTAGGCTGCAACGGTGCGATTTACTGGCTGATAGAGAGTGTCTCTCTCAATTGGTTCTCGACCTGCTTCACGAACCAGATGTTCGATATCTGATCGTGTCATTCCGATTGGGGTTTGCGCACCAGCCATGTGTACGATTTTCTCCTCCACAACAGTTCCATCTAGATCATCGGCCCCAAAGTTTAGGCCAATCTGAGCCGTTTTAGCTCCGATCATAATCCAGTATGCCTTAATATGGGGGAAGTTATCCAATAACAGTCGGCTTACAGCAATTGTCCGGAGATCTGTCATGGCAGTAGGAGATGGTAAATAGTCAAGTTGTGTATTAACAGGATGAAAAGCAAGAGGAATAAAACATTGAAATCCAGCGGTCTTGTCCTGTAGTTCTCTAAGTTTAATTAAGTGATCTACTCGTTCTTCAATTGTTTCCACATGACCATAGAGCATTGTTGCATTAGACTTCAGTCCAGACTGGTGAACTTTTTCAGCAATTTCAAGCCAAAGATTGCCAGATACCTTATGGTCACAGATGATGCTTCGGGCCCGCTCTGCAAAAATCTCTGCACCACCTCCAGGACAACTATCCATCCCTGCTTCTCTCAAAACTTGAATCGTATCCTCAATCGATAACTTTGCTCTACGAGAAAGGAACTCAAGTTCAACCATAGTAAAGGCTTTAAGATGAACTTTAGGGAATCGCTTTTTTAAACCTTGAAGTAAGTCAGTAAAGTAAGTCAAAGAGAGATATGGGTGGAGGCCACCTACAATATGAAATTCAGTTACTGCTTCAGTATAGTCTGCTGCAACATGATTAAAAGCCTCCTCAAGTGACATTGTATATCCGCCCTTATTAGGTTTGCGAGCGAACCCACAAAACTTGCAGTCTACGACACAAACATTGGTTGGATTCAAGTGCCGGTTAATGTTGTAGTATCCCTTATTCCCATTCAATTTTTCGCGAACCCAATTAGCTAGGGATCCCAATGTATGAATATCTGAGGATTGATACAACGTTAATCCGTCTTTAAAAGACAATCGTTTCCCAGAAAATACTTTATCACTAATCTGTACCAGCTCAGGATGCATTCTACCGCCATCTAACTCCATTTTTTCCATAAGAAACCAAACTTGTCCTTTTAAACATTTGCTGAATCGGCTTCATAATAGCCGAGCCATGTAAGAGGTGTCAAACAGGATTGTAATCGTCTAACACTAATTATTGCCAAAGCTATCTAAAACTTACTGTTTTTTCTGAAATCCACAAGACAAATTCCCCATAATGATCTGCAGATTATTAACTCTGATAATTTAGACAATAACAATCACAAATTTTAACTGATTAGCAAAGGTTCTATCCTTTAAATAAACATTTGACCAACTTTACCTAGACAATCATCAATGATGATCTTCCAACAATGTCGTTGTAAACAAACACCTTTCTAGATAAGGTGGAAACTTGAAAGATTAAATTTTACAGCAACTTTAAATTGATTTTGATAGAAACTGATTTTTCTCTTACCCATCCGGATGGTTTAAAAGTTTCCTGTACTATCCGATTACCTTCTGGAAAACAGAAACTCAATCCCATCATAGTTGGCCATGGTTTTCGAGGATTCAAGGACTGGGGATTTTTTCCATACCTATGCAAACACTTGAGTAATGAGGGATTTGCGGTAATCTCCTTTAACCATGCACTTTCAGGAATAAGCAATAATCTATTGGTGATCGACGACATCGAAAGTTTTTCAAGTAATTCAACTACCCAGGAACTACTTGACTGGCACTTAGTGATGGACAATCTTTTATGGGGAGATTTTCCATATCTAGAGCGATTACGGTTAAACGCATTAGGTATTTTTGGACATAGTAGAGGCGGCAGTTATGGGATACTTCTTTCTCGGCAGGTACTACAGGTACAATCAATAGTAACTTGGGGGGCCGTTAAGACTTTTGAACGGTTTGATTCTGAAACTTGTCAACAATGGAGACGGGAGGGAATCTTAAGGGTAGGCAGTACCAAACAGGACAAACCTCTGAAACTGAAAGTTACTGCATTAGAAGCTTTGGAAAATAATCTTGAGCAATTAGATGTTATTCAAGCCATGCGTCAATTATCAATTCCGGCTTTAATCCTACATGGTCGAGACGACAAGATTGTTTCAATCTCTGAAGCAAAACAACTGTGGCAATGCGCTGACCAAAAACTTTCAGCATTTCACATTATCGAAGGGAGTGGTCACACATTTCAAACTCAACATCCCTTAGTTACCCCTTCCCTAGCCCTTAGAGAAGCCGTCGACAAAACTATAGGTTGGTTCAAAAATACCCTCTCCAATAAAAAATACCTGTGACAATATTGGTCACAATTATCAGAAATATATGGAAAATGAATTTTTTTAATTCTCACTAAGGACTACATTATCTATTTTGAGCCCAGAGCCCATTGACAAACTTCATCAAAGTGGGAAGCAAACCTTACCTTAAGACCTCTCTTCAAATGGGCAGGTAGTTCTTCATAATCCTTTTTGTTCCCTTCAGGGAAGATTATACTTTTATATTTTGCCCTACGAGCAGCAATGACTTTCTCTTTGACTCCACCAATCGGTAAAATTCTTCCAGTTAGAGTAAGCTCACCGGTCATAGCGAGACCTTTTTTAGCTGGCTTTTTCTTAATTAAAGAAACTAGAGCAGTTGCCATAGTAATCCCTGCGGAAGGACCATCCTTAGGAACAGCTCCAGCTGGAACATGTAAATGTACAAAGTGATTGTCGAAAAAATTTGCCTCCAAACCTAATTCTTTTAATCGAGCCATAACATATGAATAGGCAATTTCCGAACTTTCGACCATGACGACTCCAAGTTGCCCGGTTTGTTTGAATCCTTTGCGCTGACTAGCAACTGCTGTCGCTTCGACTTGTAACGTAGTTCCACCTAAATTAGTCCAAGCTAAACCTGAAACTACTCCGGGGATATGTTCAGCAAGTTCATCAGAAGCAAAGACAGGCTTTCCAAGATAGGACTCCACATCTTGAGTATTGATAACAATCTTCTTCTTGGTTTTCTCTACTAATTCAAGTGTGGATTTTCGAATTATCTTTTTTATAACGTTTTCAAGACTCCGAACTCCAGCCTCACGAGCATAACCATTAATCATGTTCCTCAAAGATCTTTCTCGAATCTCAACTTGGGAACGCTTTAAGCCATGACTTTGTATAACCTTAGGAATAAGATAACGACGTGCAATCTGCATCTTCTCCTCTAAAATATAACCTGCTAACCGTATCACTTCCATCCGATCTAGTAAGGCTAAGGGAATAGTCTCCGTATGATTTGCAGTGACTACAAATAGAACATTAGAAAGATCAAATGGAACATCCAGGTAGTGATCACGAAAATTTGAGTTCTGCTCTGGATCCAGAACTTCCAATAAAGCCGACGCTGGATCTCCATGAAAAGAAGATCCAATTTTGTCAATTTCATCCAGCATAATCACAGGATTAGCTGTTCCAACAGTTTTCATTGACTGAATGAACTTCCCAGGCATAGCCCCAATATAGGTCCGTCTGTGGCCTTTGATCTCACCTTCATCTCTCATTCCTCCCAAGGAAAAACGATAAAAACACCGTCCAAGAGCAGAGGCGATACTCTTCCCTATCGAAGTCTTACCAACTCCTGGAGGACCTACCAAGCAAAGGATTGACCCAGAAATATCTCCTTTCATTTTACCCACTGCGATGAACTCCAAGATACGCTCCTTAACATCTTCAAGTCCAAAATGATCACGATTCAATGTCTTTCGTGCCTGCCCCAACTCATAAGAGTCTGAACTGTACTTCCCCCAAGGAAGCACAGTTAGCCAATCTAAATAATTTCGTGTGACTGTGTACTCTGGAGAAATTGGTTCTAGAACTTTAAGTTTTTCTAGTTCCTCATCCAGTGTCTTCTTGGCTTCAGGGGACAATTTTAATGACACTAACCGTTCTTCAAATTTCTCAATTTCTGTTGTCTTGCCTTCCTTTTCAAGTCCCAATTCCCTTTTTATAGCTTTCAGCTGTTCTTTGAGAAAAAAAATTCTTTGTTGATCCGAAATTTTTTCCTCAATTTGTTTAGTAATTTTTCTTTGGAGTTTTGACAATTCTAACTCTCTATGGAGAAGAGTCAATACCCGATTAATACGAGTACGCACATCAAAAGCTTCTAAAATCTCCTGAAGTTCTGCTCCCTCTGCCGTGGTTAAATGAGCAGCAAAATCAGCTAACTTTCCAGGATCATTTAAACTTGAGCGACTTAGAAATATCTTGATGGCCTCAGCTTGTAACGGGTCTAACTTTACCAATTCCTTTAGACACGAGATAATAGCAAGTGAACATGCCTTTAACTCCATGTTCACTGAAAGTTCCAAGGCATAGTGATATTCAACCTGAGCAAATAATCCTTCTTCCCCAACCTCAATTTTCTTTATGGTGAACCGTTCCAAGCAGTTCGTCAAAACCTGCAATACTTCTAAATCAACATCAAGCGTTTTAATAATTTTAGCGGCTACTCCTACACGATGAAGATTTTCAGGTATTTCTTCTCCTGACGGGTCTTTCATTAGCACTAAACCTAGCGTCTTATCAGTAGATTCTGATGCCCGATTAATAGCATTTAAAGGATTTTTTCCTATAATTTCCAAGGGAACAGGCAATCCTGGAAAGAAGGGACGCTGACGTATCGCTAAAATTGGAATACGAGTTGGTAGCAGTTTACTTGCTAATATTAGACCTGAGCTATTCTGTTTCTTCTTAGTGGTGGGGCGCCTATTATTGGAAGGATTTAAAAGGGCCTCTTTTTTTTTGCTTCTTTTGTTTCGATATAATTTTTTTTTCTTCTCAGCAGATTTACTTTTTTCTGATTCCATTAACTCCCCCACAGTTAAACTAAAAAAGTCATTTAGCCTTTTTGATTTTTCTTAATGTCAATAACATGGATTGGCTACTCTCTTAGGGCGGGGACAATATAATATCTGAATATCTCTATGTCAAATAGGCACTAGTTGACAATTAACAAGATCTGATGCTAATTTAAAAATCTTCTATAAGAAGCATAATCCTTTTTAAAACTAATCCATAAGGTATCCTGATTCGAATTTCTAAAAAGTTGGAATCTTAGAGTATAGAAGAATAGAAGCTATTGATTAATGCTTAGAAGAAATCTGGACCCTAAACTTTTTCAAGACCCGCATATTTTACAATTAACTTTTTGAGTCCATAACGAGAAAAGTTTACAGTTAACTTAGAATCATCTCCCAATCCTTCACAACGAACAACACTGCCAATACCAAACTTGGGGTGACGAACATAATGACCAACTCTAAAAGTTTTCCCAAAATTCTTTTGTTCTTTGGGTAAAAGGTCAATAGTCTTTCCTCTTTTTCGATAAAACTCTTTGATACTTTTAGCATCGTTGTAACTAGGACCATCATAAGTCTTCTTTTTAACATTGACTTCCTGCTCTTCATTTTCTATTAATTCTACTGGAATTTCTCCAATAAACCGTGAAACTTCTGTTTCATTAAAACTTTCACCACCTAAAAAACGACGATACTTTGCTCTAGTCAAAACTAATTTTTTTTTGGCTCGAGTCAAAGCCACATAACATAGTCTCCTTTCTTCTTCGACATCATTTGAGTCCAAAAGTGCTCGACTATGCGGGAAGAGACCCTCCTCTACACCAACCAAACAAACAAGCGGGAATTCCAATCCTTTGGCACTGTGAATTGTCATTAAACTCACTTTGGATTTTTCGTCATAGTTGTCTGTTTCTGACACAAGAGCAGCATGATCCAAAAACTCATGTAACGTCTCTCCCCTATCCTCACTGTCCCTAGCAGCATTGACTAGCTCCTGCAAATTGTCGAGACGGGTTTGACTCTCTTCAGTGCCGTCTTCCCTTAACCACCGGACATAACCAGATTCTTCTAGGATAAGATCTAGTAACTCAGGCAGTGGTTTGTTATCAAGGGCCTGTCTAAATGATTGAATCTGCTTATTAAAATTGTTAAGAGCTCTCAAGGCTCGTGGCGAGAATTTATTTGCTGAAATTACATGCTCAATAACCTCTAAGATTGACTTCTGGGAGCCTTGAGATTCATTTTGAATGGCTTCAACAGTAACTTTTCCAATACCACGGGGAGGAGTGTTAATAACCCGTAAGAGACTAATTCTATCTTTTGGATTCAAAGTGATCTTGAGATAGGATAAAAGATCCTTAATTTCAGCCCTTTCATAAAAACTAAAACCACCCACCACAGAATATTGCAAACTATAGCGACGACAGGCCTCTTCAAAATAACGTGACTGGAAATTAGTTCTGTAAAGAACTGCGACCTGATCATCTGGTTTGAGCCGTTGGTGAGCAAGAATTTGTTGAATGACAAAAAGTGACTCATCTTCGGCATCAGATCCTTCATAAAGACGGATCAAAGGTCCGCTTTCCTCCTCGGTCCATAATCGTTTTCCTTTGCGAGCCTGATTATTGGAAACTACAGCACTAGCAGCACCAAGAATGTTCTTAGTTGAGCGATAGTTCTGTTCCAACTTGATAACTCTAACCCTTGGATAATCCTCTTCAAAGCTTAAGATATTCTGGATATCTGCACCGCGCCAACTATAAATTGATTGATCCTCGTCTCCAACGACACACACGTTTTGATGGTCTTGTGTTAATAGACGGATTAGTTGATATTGAGCATGATTAGTGTCCTGATATTCATCGACCATTAAATATTCAAAATGACCATTGAGACGTTTTCTAATATCGTCATGTTGTTCCAACAGTTCAACGGTTTTTAAAAGGAGGTCATCAAAATCTAAGGCGTTTGCTTCAACTAACTTTTTCTGATAGAGATCAAAGGCGATAGCCAATCGCTCAATTTTTTCATCATAAGCCTGTTGATAAAGAGTTTCTGGGTGTTTGCCTTTGTTTTTCGCCTCAGATATTCGTGACAAAGTCCAGCGAGGAGATAATACCTTATCCTCTAGACCCATATCTTTTAAACAGGTTTTTATTAATTTTAATTGGTCCACAGAATCATAGATTGTAAAGTCTCTCCCTTGCCCAATTGCAGTTATGTCACGGCGCAACACTCGAACACAAAATGAATGAAATGTAGAAATCGCTGGATTACCTGCCCTTCCAGAAGTCAAAAGAGTTTGAATCCGTTCTTTCATTTGCTGAGCTGCTTTATTTGTAAAAGTAACTCCCAAAATCTTGTTGGGAATTACTGCCTTATTTTCTATAAGATGACCGATTCTAAAGGTAATGACACGCGTTTTGCCACTACCTGCACCTGCTAAAATTAGTAACGGACCCTCGGTAGTTTCCACAGCCTCAATTTGTTGTGGATTAAGTTTTTTTTCCAATTGGAGCATAAAAAGATTAACCAGTAACAGAGTTTTAAAACGGACAAAGAAATAACGTTGACATTCTAACTTCTAGAGATTTTTTTTAGGAAGTATTCTTACTTTTTCCAGAACCCAGGAGTAAAAATAACTATTGCAGTAAAAAATTCTAGTCGACCAGACAACATGCAAAAGCTTAGAATCCATTTGGCTAGTTCAGGCAACTTACCATAGCCTTCTGTAGGTCCCACAGATCCTAAGCCTGGCCCTATGTTAAACATACTAGCTGCTACCGCTGCAATACTTGTAAAAACATCAACACCTGAAGCTGCTAAAAGTAAACAGCTAACAACGTTAATCAAAAATGCTAGATAAAATAAATTCAGCAGGCTTTGTAACGTTTCTTCAGAAATAAACTGTCTACCGACTTTAATAGGAAATACTCCACGCCGTTCAACCATTCGCTTAAATTCTCGAGAAACAACTTTTCCAAGAAGCAGAATTCTAGATACTTTAAGTCCTCCACTAGTTGACCCTGTGCATCCCCCAATAAACATTAGTACCAAGAGTATAAGTTGAGGAAAGGGAAGCCACAGAGAAAAATTGTCGGTAGTTAATCCTGTAGTGGTCAGGATGGAAACTACCTGGAACAGTGCTCTCCGAAAGCCAAACTCTGCTGGATATTGATTGGTCAAACTCATTACACTGAATACCAACAGACTAGAAAATATGAGGATTAAAAAATAAATCTTTAATTCAGCATCTAAAAAAAAACGTTTCAGGTTCAATTCAATCCATAGACGGTAATGCAGAGTGAAGTTCATGCCTGATAGAACCATAAAAAAGATTGCAACGTACTCGACACCAGAATTCTGGAAAGCTCCTAAACTGGCGGTACGTGTTGAAAAACCACCTGTAGCAACGACAGTAAAGGTATGACAAATTGAGTTAAAAACGTTCATTCCCATTAGGTAGAATCCACAAAATGCCAAAAAACTTAGACTGAGATAGATCTTCCATAAAGCTAAGGCAGTTTGAGTTACTCTTGGTTTAAGCTTCTCTGACTTGGCACCTGAGAATTCAGCTCTATACATCGACATACCGCCCATACCAATCAGGGGTAAGATTGCAATCCCAAGTAATACAATTCCCATGCCTCCCAACCAATGAGCAAGATGCCTCCACAGTTGAATATCTAGTGTGAGAACCTCCACATCCTTTAACACCGTGGCTCCAGTTGCTGTAAAGCCTGAGGTTGCTTCAAAAAAAGCATCAGTGAAGCTAGGGAAATAACCGGAGAAATGGAAAGGAAGTGACCCGAACAAACATACCAAAAACCAGATCAAACAAACCAGAAGTAACGCTTCCCTCCGATTCAAATCATAATTAGGTTTAGGAAAGACAAGATGGAAAGAAATACCCACAAAACTAGTAATCAAACAAGAATACCCCAGTGGGGTAACATCATTCCCATTCCAAAATGCAAATGCAAGTGGAACTAACATGATCCCACTCAAAGCTATTAGAAAGTTTCCAATGATGTACCAAATATTGAGAAACCTAATCACATTTTTTCCTTCTGGGTATCATTTAAGGAAGGTGGACTCCAGCAGAGGGACTATTGTTTCAAGACTAAAAAAGATGACCCGATCTCCTGCTTTGACTTCAACATCGCCACGTGGCACAATAACTTCACCATTAGGCCTTGCAATGGCTCCTACAATAGCCCCCCGAGGTAATTTGATCTCTTTAAGTAAACGTCCAACATATTTGGATCCAGGAGTCGCGATCAGTTCGATTGCTTCAGCCTCTTCTTCTCTAAAGCTCGTTACAGAAAGGACACGCCCCTTCCGCACAAATTGGAGAATCCGATCGACAGTAGCCAAGCGAGGACTGACTGAAGTATTGATACCAAAACGTTGTATCATGGGGAGGTAATTTAGTCGATTAATAAGAGCAATAATCTTATTAGCTCCTAATTTACGAGCTAACAAAGAAGCAATAATGTTGTCTTCATCATCGTTAGTCATTGCCAAAAAAGCTCCCACTCCTTTAATGTTTTCATCAACTAGAACACCTTCATCTGTACCATCAGCGTGAATGACCACTGCCTGCTTTAGAATCTGGCTAATCTTGTTACAGCGATTCATATCCCGTTCAAAAATCTTGACCCTTACGCCCTGAGATTCCAATAACTCCGCCACCCTAATTCCAACTTGTTTTCCTCCTAAGATAAAAACTCGGTTAAGAGCCTTCTGTCTTTTTAAACCCATAAACTTTACAACAGCTTTCAGGTTTTGATCAGTGGTAACAATGTAAACATGGTCGCCTGGATTTAAAACCTGTGCCCCGTGAGGAATGATGACTTCCTGTCCTCTGAAAATCATTGCAATGAGGGAATTCTTAGGTGGTCCGGCTTTATCTAAATCCTCTACCGTTTTACCAGCAACCCAATTCTCTTCATCAATATTCATCCCAAAAAGCTTTACTTTACCTTCGGCAAAATCAATAACATCAGATACGCCAGGTAAGCGAACCACTCTTAATATGCGGTCGGCTATTTCAGTTTCAGGATGGATTATCAAATCAATCTTCAAACCCAATCCATCAAAAATCTTTTTCCAGTCTTCGACTTCATGCGTACGCATTCTAACTAGCTTAACTTTAATTTCAGACTCGACCGAGGCAACTAAACAAACAATGACATTAATCTGATCCTCACTTGTCAGAGCAATTAACATTTCGGCATTTTTGATTCCCGCTTCTTCTAAAGTTCTAATGCTAGCAGCATCACCGAGAACTATTTGGGCATCTAAGATTTCTTCTAGATATTCACAACGGGTAGGATTTTTCTCGATAATAACAAGCTCGTTACCTTCTTTAATCAGGCGCTTAGCAACAAGAACGGCAGTTTGTCCGCCCCCGGCAATTAAGATTTTCATAGGCTAAAAAGTCTTCCAACAAAAATATTTATTTGATAAGACATCATTAATTCTAGCTGAAAAAGTCTCAACCAGAGAACTTCGTTCCTAAATAACCTGTCGATATAGTTGCAGTGCTACAAATGATTGTCAAGGACTCACTATATAGCTTGAAAAGAGAGTGAACCACTATGCTTTTTCTAGAAAATCAATAATTGTTTCAGGACGAAATATTGTAAAAATAAGTAAACTGGAGCGTTAGGTAATCTCCGATAAAATCAGCAGGGAAACTAGGAAATGGTTCCGACAGCTTGAGTGAAGAAATTGCAGCTCGATCGTAGGGAGAACGACCTGAACTTTTTACAACTGCAAGTTCCTCAAGAACACCATTACTACGAACATCAAAAACTATAACCACTACACCCCTCATCCCAGTTCGATAGACTTGTGGGATTACGGAGTACCAATTATTTCTTACACGAAAATAAATAGAACTTAACCAAGGATTAAAATTAACTCCGTGAGTTTCTGAAATAATTATCGGATGCTTCACAGAAAAATTAGGTTGACGTTTATTGAAATCCGATCGTATAGCATCATTACCAGAAAGGGGTTTCCCAAAACCACCTCCCTCTTTAACCTTTTCCAATGAACGTAAACTCATGTTTCCAGGGAGACTTAGTCCAGCAAAAAGATTCTTTAAGTCTAAATTATCCGACTTCTTTTCTATTTTAAATATCTTTTTGCTATCAGAACTCTTTCTTTTAACTTGAATTTTTGAAGGAGTGTTTGGAGTTGTTTTAGAGGTTTGGCTACTCGTTAAAGGACTAATTGGCTGGACAACTTG
>Ga0310345_10003346_pt1 | contig 15326 bp, 15 predicted proteins | sample HC15DNA20500_MG_FD_204667 | JGI IMG/M metagenome (GOLD analysis project Ga0310345, IMG submission 204667) | Marine microbial communities from station ALOHA, North Pacific Subtropical Gyre - HC15-DNA-20-500_MG | ecosystem: Environmental > Aquatic > Marine > Oceanic | place: Pacific Ocean: North... | reverse complement strand
CGGCTCGCGTTTGAAATTTATATAATACAGCATTACTTTCAACGAATCCGTCTACTACATTATTTTCTAGGATATCGTTAACTTCTAGATCTAATACATTTGCCATTATTTCTGCAAGTTCCATTAATGAATAACTTTTTGTTTTCATATAATTTCCCATTTGTCCTATTGACTTTATTCTATATGCCACAGGAAATCTAATAGGACTAAATTTTCTATTATGTTTTAGAGCAGTATCTACTATAAAATCAAGTAACGGTTTTAATACTTGTATGTTATGCGGATCTACAATAACATTAATATGAGGAAGTATATTATACTTAAAGCAGTTATCTAATGCCGCTGTTTTATGTTTGGCATATCTACCTCCGTCAAATATTTCATATAGTGTATCATCTAATCCGCCATTCATACTTAATCCTAACATATTAAGACCTGCATCTTTAAGTTTTTTTGTATAACTACCTTGGCTTAATTTAATACCGTTAGTTAATAATGAAGGACGATGTCCTGCTTCGCGAGCTACTTTAATTAAACCTGGCAGGTTTTTATTTAATGTAGGCTCTGCTCCTATAAACCTAATATCACATCTATTAGGTAACCTATTAATAGCATCTGCAAATCTTTCAGCATGTACATCTGGTATGTTAGGATCATTTAACATGTCGCCCAGATAACAATTAGAACATGCCAATTGACATTGGTATGTTGTTTGTATAGATATTGTTTTAAACGTATTATCTTCTGGCTCTAATTCATAATAATTTAGTGTCATGATTTCTTTTTATTAAGACCTAAATATTCGGCATAATTGTTTACTCCTACTTCTTCTGCTGGAGTAAGTTTTACCGTCTCTGTCCATCTTTCCAATTCTTTTGCCGCTTCAAATGTATCTTTATTTTTTAATTTATACATTGGTTTATGTACATTAGTAATAGCATTTGGTTTATACATATAATCTCTTAAATGATACACTATAGTAACCCTATCTTCAAATCCACCATTAAATGCTGAATGAGGTAATAATGTATTAACTATATAAGAATGACCTTCTTTTAATTGATAACATTTATTCATAATAACTAATTTATTACCCGAATTACTAGTAATAGGAATATGAATACGTTCTTGAATATCGCGGTGCCAAGTCAATACTTCTTTACAACGCATCATCATTAATCTAGCTCGCCCTAACTCATACATAGTAGATAATGTTTTATGCACATGGTAGAAATATGTATTTTTTAGTTCTTCATTAAATTCGGTAAACTCTTCATCAATTAAACTATGTTGTAAAAATTCAGGTATACATCCTTCTTTCCATAAATCTTGTTCTTTATATTTTTTAGCAGTATGTGTTATTGATAATTGAGTATGTCCTGTAAATAAATGTTTAACTTCTTCATATGCTTTACGTAATTTTACCACATCAAATTTAAAAGGTAATTCAGATATATGTTCGTCTTCATAATTTACTAATTTCATTATAGTACTATTTAATCCTTTAAAGGAAACCAGGATTTCCACTCCTTAAAAAATGGTGTACATTTTTTAATAATCCGTACATCAACATCTAATGGACTATGTTCGTTGGTTGCAATATTGAAATACCAATTACCCATAATAAAGGCATCGTTGGATATCTTTTTATAATCACTATGCTTTTCTAAGTCTGTTATTTGCCCTTCCATAGCATCAAATATTTTTGTAAGAATTTCATTATCAAAAAAGTATTTAAAATATAAGCAAAACATTTTATTATTAACTATATTTGTATCATACTTGCCATGAAATATTTTTGCACCTTTTTTATTATATACTAACGGTGTAGGCTTGTCACCCAACGTTCTTTTAGTATTCCAACTATGCATTTCATCATACTGTATAATTGAATTTTCATTATCGGTCCATCCTTTAACAATGTGTGAAGTATTATCTCGCTTTAATGCTTCATTATTTTCTGCTGTCCATCTAACATGAAATGGTATTTCTTTATACTCAGGCATTAGTTCAGGATATTTTTCTTTCACTACATTAAATGTTATTTCGTCATCCCATGAATGTTCTACATATTCTAACGTTTTTTCTATTATAGGCAACATAGTTTCATTAAGTATACCAAAGCCACCTAGGTAATATTTTTGATTGACTGTAAACATTTCTCCTGTATTAGTTGCTTCATATGATACTGTGCGTAATTCGTCTTGTTCTTTTGGTACATACCTTGCAAGTGTTACACCGTTAAACCATGCATCAGGTATAGGATTTATTATCCTAGCATCTGCATCTAACCAAAGTACAGTACCGAACTCCTCTATTGCCTTTTTCCAAAAACCAACTTTCATTTTACATACTTCACAATAATCATTGTTAGTAGGAATTTCATATACGTGACATGTATACCCAAACTCTAAACAACTACTAATTAATTTACTAGCAATATGTTTATAATCTTCTGTACATAGTAAGCATATAGTAAAATTATTATTCATATCTTAAATCAAACTGTTCTTTTAACCATACATAATCATTAATCAAATGTAAATTTTTTAATTCTGTTTTATTTTCCTCAAAAAATTTAACTCCACATTTTGCTCCGTCTATAGAATAAGACCCATTTAATCTTTTATTACCTTTAGTACACCATGTATCTATTATTTTCTGCCAATCCTTATGTACATGTTTAAAAGGAATAGTATGTATCCAATAATTGTATTTGACTGTTTGTTTAAATGCGGCCTTAAATGCATTAAAAGGATCTGTATTAAATTCTGTTATGTTGGATACTTCTTCTACTGATTTAATAGAAGTCCAATGTTTATAGTCAGAATTATTATTTGGCCAATAATTCCAATTAGAAAATTTACACATATTAAAATCTAAAAACCAATCTTGTGTTGTTGTCCTTAACTTAAGAGTAGGATATAATTTAACTGATCCATGTGCAGATACAATACCATTAACTGGGTTTATAGATTTCCACATGTAAACATAATCTTCATCGGGTGGTTCAAAATCAAAATGAAATGTTTCTATTATTTTAGCATCACCGTCTACAATATATAACATAGAAGTATCGCTTACTTTTGCACACTGTTGATGTGCTTTGTCTATGCCCTTAACACCTTTAACTATTTTAGCATGGGGTGCTTTTTCTTTTAATAGTTCATAGTGTGCTAGATAGTCCGGTTCGTTATAACACATGAATACTACATCATACATAATTATTCCCAATCAATATATTGATTCCATTCTTTATCTGTTATTTTAGGCCACGGATATGTTTTATATCCTAAAGGTGCATAACCTGTTTCAACATTAAAATACCAATTACCTACAATAAAACGTTTTCCGTCTATTTTTTCATACCATTCATATTGCTCTAGTTCACTAACATCTATACGATGAAGCATTACATCTAATAGATTATAAAAAATTTCTGTATTATAAAACTGATCAAAGTATAATTTAAATAATGCCATGTTTGATTTTTGTTTATTATACTTTTGTTCTACTAACAACTTATCATTTTTTTGCCTATATATAGGTAACGGATTTTTAGGTAGTTCTCTATCAACATCCCATCTGTGTTTTTCATTGTATGCTATAATTACATTAGGATCTTCTGTCCATCCTTTAATTAAATAAGGTTCGTCCATTGCACATATAGCATCATATGATTTTCTATTCCAAGGCATATAGTAAGGAATTTCTCTATATTCAGGCATTAACTCGGGAAACTCTTGCATAATATAATTAAACGTTGCTTCGTCATCATACGACATAGGTATGTATTCTAATACTGTTTCAACCATAGGTAGCATGGTTTCATTAATGAAACCAAACCCTCCTAAAAAATATTTTGCACAGAAGTTTAATTTATCTCCGGATGGTGTTTTAATATAATACTTTCTTGCATGGTCCTGTTCTACTGGCATATATCGTCCAATAGTTATACCGTCTGCCCAATGTTCGGGTATAGGTTGCAGTATTCTGGCATCAGCATCTAACCAAAACACTGAACCAAATTCGTTAATTGCTTTTTTCCAATAGCCTACTTTTTCTTTAATAACAGAACTATATTCCTTTGTAGGAATATTATAGAAATTATAATTGTAATCAAATTTAATACAATCTTTTTCTAGTTGAGCTACAACATGCTTATAACTATCTGTATATAATGCACATACAGTAAAACTCATATTTCAGATCCAGGATCGGGCCATGGAGCAATTCGGAGCGTCATTAAATATTCGGGTTGTTCTATACACCATAATATTACTTTTGCCATATAATTGGGATCCATCTTATATATCTTAGGATATATAGAAGCCACACGAGGAGTATCTACAAAGCCTGGTTTAATGTTTATTACTCTACATTTACCTTTACTGTTTTGTAACTGTTCACATACATGATCTAATGCACATTTTTCTGCACTATAAGGATGCATATGTTTTTTAGTAACGTCTGGACTTAAAGAACTTATGCATACAATTTGTTTATCTTTATCTTTCCATTCTTGCCATAGTCTGTACAATAAATCAACCTGTGCAAACTTATCGTGTGCATTATTAACAAACACATCACAATCTGTTGCTTTCCGATGAAACCAAGGTTTGGGATCATTAATATCATAACCATTACTACGTGAAAATCCTATAGGTTCGTGCTTAGGAAATGATTGTTCTTCACAACGTTTATAAAGTGCTTTTCCTATACCACTGGTGTGCCCTGTTATTGCTATTCGCATACTTTAAATTCTGGCACTATATCAAATAAATTTTGTTTTCTAGACTCATCTATAATTTTTGTTTTTTCTAGAAATGTGGGATATAAATCTGTTAAATCTTTTTTGTCCATAAATGATAGTATACCTTTAAGTCCTCTATAGTCTTCATATCCTTTTAGTTTTTCTCGCGCAAGAACTTTTAATTCTTTTGGTAATACTTGAGTGCATAGATAATTAGGATCTTGCAATGGTCTCATATATATACTTGTTCCTATTTTGTTTGCCCAATCAATTAATTCTTTAAGATATAAAATATTATACATTTGAACTGTACAATGTATTTCTATATCAATATCCTGTTTAAGTAGTGTTAGCATATTTTTTTCTATGCTTTTCCAATTGGCAGGAAATCTTATATATTTGTTTACTTCATCATAGCCGTCTATAGATGCTCCTAGTCTAACCCTCTTAAAATATGACCAATACTCTATCATTTTTTTAGGTACATTCGTTACATTACTATTATATATGAGTATGATGTTTTTTGCAACATCTTTCTCTATACACATATCATATAGTTTATACTGTTGTGTAATAAGTGTTGGTTCACCGCCTAGTACATATAATAATTCTATATTAGGTAATAATGGTTCTATATTATTCCAAAACTCGGGTTCTTCTGGCCAGGTAATATTTCCTAATCTATCTTTTAACATATCTATTTTTGCTTTATCTTCTGGCTTATTGGGATCCCAACCATTTAATAAAGGCCATTCATCTACCCATAAGTTACTAGAATTAGGACTACACATTCTACATTTTAAATTACAAAGATTACCTAATCGTATATCGATATATTTTATATCAGATAAAGGAAGTTCTATTTTATCTGTATTGCTAGAAAACCATTCTTTTTTAAATCCAGCACGACCTTTAATAAATTTTTGTCGCATACTTTCTAAGCCTGCATCTTCTTTAGCAAAACAAACTCTTTTACACATTTCAGGACGTATACCATCTAACATTTCTTGGCGTATAGTTTTATATCTGTCAGAATTCCATGCTTCTTCAATATTATCTATGTGTAATTTATAAGGAGAACCATCTGGCTTTATTATTGTATTCATACTTTTACCGTCGGGTCCTCGTCTACCATCACTATTACAGCACATACGCATATTGCCAGAAGGAGTACATGCTATTTCTGCCCAAGGCACAGCACAAAAAGTGTCACTAGGTATTGTTGTATCGCCGGAAGGTTTTCCTATATCGGGATATATTGTACTATCAATACTTTTACTAGAGAAAGGATGCCGCATTCCTTTATCTAATGTTTCCCTTATTCCTTTCTTTTCTTCTTTCCGCATCTTATTTTTTGCCATCCTCGTTCATGTAGATAATACAATCCCATTTTTGTAATGACTTCTATACCAGCAATAGATACGGCCCAAGTGAGGCGTCCAGTTATAAAATAACTGATAATAAAAGTATCTGTAGTTGCTAACACTCTCCATGATATAGTCTTAATTATAGATCGTTCAACAGTTTCCATAGCCTAACCCTCTTTTTGGTTAACTATTTAGACTGGTTTTTACTCAGGTAAACATATCTTAAAATTCACCCGGGCGAAACGAATCTAATCCACCCTCTGATTTGTCAGAATCATTTCCTTCATTGAATTGAAATTGCGCTCCAAACCTATTAAAATCTGCGGCGCACATTCTTGTACAAACTGCTAATTTTCCTTCTGCAACAGTGGGTATATCCCAACTATTTTTAATATTTTGGAATAATCCAGATTCTTCTATTATATATTTAATAGGAGTTTTTATTGCATTAATAGCATCTTCTCCTCCTATATTATTAATAAAATCCCAACCTTGATTTTTTTGGAAGGCGTATTCTTCCCATCGATGTAAAGTTGCGCCCATCCAACAGCACGGTAAACAATATCCACGAGCAGAAATATATATTTCTTGTTTTTCTATACATTTCGGTTCAATTTTTGTTGTATTATAAAAATCACCTATACCACTACTTTGTTTTTCCATTATCTGACTAGCTTTATTAGTTATTTTATTTTGGTATTTTTCTTCTGTAGGTGGTTCTAAAATATGTGTATTATTACCATCTTTATCCAATACCTGAAATATATATTTTTCTTCTTTTTGATCTTCTCGTGTTCCCAAATAACTATAAAATCTGCTTGTTTTTTTTGTTAGAAAACGATCGAAACCCCATTTTTTAGCTAACCCTCTTGCCTCATCAACTTGATGTTCATTATGTTTAAAAACAAGATAGTCCCATCGTGCTCTTCCGCCTCCTGCTATAAATGCTTTTATGTTACGTTCTACTAAATTCCATTTAACATTTTGTCTATATAAATGATTTGTATCTTCTAATCCATCTACACTGAACGTAACTTCTCCTCTACCATTATGGCAAATAATTTTTGCAAGTCTATCCCACCATTCGGCTTTACGAGCACCAGCATTTGTATGCATACGTAAAAATATTTCGGGATTACTTCTTCTAAAATATAGCATTATTTCTGCTGTATCTTTTGCTAAAATAGGATCTCCATAATTACCACACATGTATACATGTTTTAATTGCTTAATAAATTCTGGTTCAAATATTTTTTTACAATCTTCTAAACTTAATTCTGCATTAATGATTTGAGGATTTTCTTTACCACCATGTACATTACGAGGACACATAGGGCAAGCTGCTTGACATTTTTCGGTTGGTTCTAAATGAACATCTGTTATATCTTTATATTTGTACATTGTTATATTCTGTTAATAATGTATTAGGATGTATTTTTACTTTAGTAGTATTAATATCGGCTGCACATCCACAATAATCTATTGGACAAATAAGTGTTTTTGTAGGCCATTCAATATCTTCTAATCCAGTTTTCCAGTTACCTATACGTTTTACTCTACATCTTGCTAATTCGACATGTCCATATTTGTCTAGTCCTAGGGTTTCTATACCAGCATAGCATCTCCAGCCTTTCCATTTATTTACTTTATAACCTATTAATTGATGCCATTGAATTCTTTTTTGAAAGTCTTTGTTGTCATTTTTCCAAATACATAAACTTAAAGGTTTATATTTTTGCCAACCATCTTCTAATGGTTTATTTTTTTTATATTGAGTAGTATTAATTATTTCTATTTGTTCTTGCGTATATCTTTCAGTTGTTATTTTTCCATCCTTTATTTGAACATAACCTAATCTATCTTCTGGATTTAATCCTCCGTTACCTTTTAATACGCCAGGTAAATGATAATTATATAAAAATTTTAAATGTATATGATTATATCCATTTGCTTCTTTTAATACATCTACTACTTTCATTGTATCTTCCCACCTAGTAGGAATAACAGGTACTTGCATAGAAAGACTATCTATTTCATCATATACTTCATTCACTACTTCTCTTAATTCATATGGATCAACATATTCTATATGTACAGTAAACGCGATAGAATCAAGGAAATATTTTGCTTTGTTCCACCAATTAATAGTTCGTTTTCCATTTGTTACTACTGTAAGATGTGCATCTTCGTCATACTCTTTAATAAGTTCTAAAAATTTAAGAAAATGTTTCCATACTATAACTTCACCACCCAAAAAACACCAACTTAAATTTCTACCCATTCCTTTATAATGATCAGTTATTGTTTTAACTACATTCATTGCATGTTCTAACGTAGGCCAAGGTATAGAACCATCATGATTTTCTGCAGGACAATAAGAACATGCATATGTACAAGGGTTACCTAAATCCCAACTTATCCTAGTAATTTTTCTAGTAGAATATTTACTATCATATTTTAATCCTATTACATCATAATTAGCAGGATCAAACATGATAGACTTTTTTGAAAATGATGGATCAATGCGAACATCATATTCATCTGCCATTTCTATTAAAACATCTTTGGACATTTACTTTTTTTCCTTTGTAATAGTAATATCTGCACCACATCCACAATATTCAAAAGGACAAGTAACTGGCTCTGTTGGCCAATCGATTGAATCTAATCCAGTTTTCCAATTACCTACTTTACCTTCTCCTCCTTTACGGATACCATATACTGCACATCTTGCTACTCGCATGCCTCCCCATCTATCCATTGTTAAAGATTCTATACCAGCATGACATTTCCAACCTCTCCATGAATTTGCTTTATATCCTATTAATTTATGCCATTGAATTGAATCATGCGGATATTCATAATCACCGTTTTTATCTTTTTTATATATACATAACTTACGATATAATTTAGGGGATCGTTTAAACGATGCATCTGGTTTTTTACTATGTACTAAATTATTAATTGTTGCTATTTGTTCTGGTGTATATCTTTCATTTATTTCTTTACCATCTATAATTGCTTGGTATCCAAGTCTATCTTCTGGCGCATATGCTTTTTTACTACCAACGTGACTTGTTAAATGATTATATAAAAATTTTAAACGCAAACTATTATACCAATTTGCTTCTTTTAATACATTCATTGCTTCTATACATTCATCCCACCTAGAAGGGATAGCAGGTATTTGCATTGTTATAGTTCCTACTGTATCACCTACTTCATTTACTACTGCTTTCATTTCTTCTATATCAGCAAATTCTATATGTACAGTAAAACAAATTTCATCTAGATAATGTTTTGCTTTGTTCCACCACCGCAATGTTCTTTTTCCATTTGTGATTATTACAATAGTTGCATCATCATCGTATTCTTTAATTGCTTGTATAAATGGTAAAAAGTCTTTCCATACAATAACTTCTCCTCCGAGAAAAACCCAAGACATATATCTTCCTAACCGACCTTTATAGTGATCTGTTACTTTTTTGGCGGCTTTAATAGCATAATCTAACTCCGGCCATCCTATAGAACCATCATGCAAAGAAGGATGACAATATGTACATGCATACGTACATGTATTGCCCAAATCCCAATTTATAGTAGTGGTGCGTCCATTTAAGTATTGAGCATCGGGGTGCGTGTATACTAATGCTAACTTATCGTAACTGTTGGGATGAAATTTTTCAGCCGTTACTTCATCTAATATTTTAATTGAAAGATGATCATCGTCTGCTGTTTCTATTTCACCTGTAAGTAATAATTCTTCTACCATTTATTTTTGTCCTATTAACATAAAGCGATTATATCCGCCTTCCATTTCATTTAGTTCAATAGTACCACCGTATAATAAATTATTTATTGGACATTGTTTTCTAAATTCTTCTATGTCCTTAACACAACTTATATGGTCTTCTATTTTAAAATAATTATTATTTTGTAATATAACCAATTTACCATCCGGTATACTATTATACCATGTATCAAAATCTTCTATGTGTTCACATGATGTATTAATAATAGTATTAGGTACATCATGACATTCTACTAGTGTACTATCATATGCAAACGGTGATGTACATCTGATTGTATTATAAGTGTGTCTGGTATAATTTATATTATACATATCTTCTGTAACTGCTTTAAATTTCCAGTTGTCTATAACATAATCTCTATTCATTGCTTCTGCTATTTCTAAACAAGATGGGTCTATATCAAATGATCTAATTTTGTCTACTTGTACATTACTAGTAAAGATCATATTTGCTAAACTACCAAACCAACCGCCGCATATAAAAACAGTTCCTAAATTTACATTTAATGCTTCTAATTCTTCTACTATCCAAAATTTACTTTCTAGTTGGCCAAGACTAAACATGTCCGTCCAATTTTCATTAGGATTTGCTATAATTGCAGTTATTATACCGCGTGTATTATACCATGTATCACGTAATTCCATATTGTTCTTTTAACCAATCATAGTCATTAATTTTACTTAATGCGTCAATATCACCTTCATGTTGTTTACCATATTTTCGTCCTGCAATGGCTCCTGCTATAGCATCCTTTCCGTACAATCTATCTTCACCTGTTGTACACCAAATATCTAATCTTTTTTCTGTATCTGGATGTTGATTTTTTATTACGCTACTTGATAGTTTAACACATTCTCGAAATCCGCTTTTCCATGTATTAAAAGGATCTGTATTAAATGCAGTTATGTTACTAACTTCTGGCATTGGTATAAAATGTTTAACTACAGATGTTGTAAAGTCTACATTCCATTTAGTTGCATTTTTTAATCCTTTAGTAGGAAATAATTTAACACCGCCATAACCGTATACTAAATCATTAATGGGATTTAATGCTCGCCAAGTATGGACACAGTTTGTTTTTAAAACGTTTCTATATGTTTTATCAAATTCGGTTAACTGATAATCAAATTCGAAATCTTCTACTAATACAGCATCAGCATCCACTACATAAAACATTTTTGTTTTGCTTAATTTAGCTGCTTGTTTATGTGCATTAAAAATACCCTTAACATTGTCTACTCTTTTTGCAAGAGGTGCTTTATCTAACAATGCTTCAAAGTTTTCGTCAGCATATTGCTCGTGATAACTTATAAAAAATACGTCAAACATTTTTTATACGCCAAGAGGGTTGTGGAATTGCCGCACACGTATCCCAATAATCTTTTAATTCGGGAAATGTATCTGAAAAGTTTTCTTTTCTAACTCTATCTAATGTTTCAGTTAAGTATATAAAATTTTGTGCATTTCTTTTTCTAGATTCTTGATCTCCTATATCTACACTTAAATAATTTATAATACCTGCAAAACTATCGCGATAATATGCAATAGTTTTTTCTCCATATCCTTTATTTTTTAAACTGATTAAAAATTCTGCATAAGATTCGCGTACTTGTGTTTTTAAACTTCCTGGTAACATTGACAAATGATATGCTAATGGATCTAATAAAATATTACCCATATATATTTGCCAACATTCAAGTCCTAGGTCCATCATATAACTAATAAAATCTGGCATATGTAATACATTTAAAAGACTAATAACTGGAGTTACTTTAAAATCAATATTACTACTTTGCTGTAACATCGTCTTTAAATTTGTTTCTACTCTAGGCCAATTGGTACCTTGCCTGATATATTCTGCTTTTGGCCCTATTGCATCTAAACTTCCCCATACTTCTACTCTATAAAATTTATTCCACATTTCGATTAAATCATATTTTTTATATTGTAAATGTAATAGATTGGTATTATAACTTATTACTACATCAAATCTTTCATGTTCAATTAACTTGTCAAGGATATAATAATGCATATCATTAATCAGAGGTTCTCCCCCAGCAAAATATACATGAGTAACTTTATCTACATCGCGATCAATAATATCATATATTTCCTTTAAGGATTTTCCGTGTGCCTCTACTAGTCCTTTTTTATCGGGATACTTATATTCTCCATGTATTGCTTTATGGTCTTCATGCCATTTACTACTTAATTCAGGACCACATGTTCTACATGTCATATTACATAAATTAGTATTTCTAAAATCCCAATAATATAAATTAAAATCTTTAACTTCATAATTATTTTCTATTGATTTATGTACTACATTTGCTATGTCTTGTGAAAAATATTGTTGATTTCTTGCTAATCTAAAACTAGTTATACCTTCATCTTCCCGTTGAAAACATCTACGACAATTGGTTGGCACTTCACCCTCGACTAATTGTTTTCTTAATGTTTTCATTTCATCATTGTTCCATATATCCTCTAAGCTGGCTTTATTCATATTGCCAATTGGATGTTGTGAATCATATACACAACAAGGAAACACTTGTCCTGCAGGCCATGTGTGCAAGTGCATAAAAGGTAATAGACACATAGTACTCTGTTGAGCATCTTGTACAGTAACTGGTATATTAATGCCTTTATCTTCTATCATTCTATTTCAACTCTAATAGATTTATAACCACACCATTTATCTTTAACAAAATTTATATCAACTTCTGTATCAAGTTTTCCTAATAAAGGTCTACCTGTATATTTGTGTTGAGGATCTTCTGGATCATAACCATAAGAATATGTATCATTATCTAAACACCATTTTTGATAATTAGATATGCTGTGTCGAGATTTGTTTCGTTGATCAAGAGTGTAATCAAATATTAAATAAACTTCTGATGTTATTTTAACTTGTGATGCTACCATTTTTTCTTTTACAACATTTATATCATTTTCTATATAACAAGTAAACAAAGGTTTACCCAATGTAGCATAACCTAATCGTAAATCTCCCATTACACCCCATTCATATCCAAAATAAGAATAAAGATCGGACGAAAAATCAAGCTCATATATATGATCATTTTCATAATGCATTTTAGCCATATCTAAAGAAGACTTTGCCCATTCTAAACTTAAATGATCTAGTTCATGAATCAAATCATTTACTATTAATAAAGATTCTCGTGTTGAATGGGTGCTCCGGCCATCCTTAAGATATCCGAATTCCTCGTCACTTTCAGATTCTAATATTATTGCTTCTGCTGTATATGCATGAAAAGTTTTATGGAGTTGATTAAGAAATTCTTGCGTACAATTTTCAATTGATTTTGGTATGGTTGGTATAGTAAGTATTCCTGCTGTGTTAACTATATCACAATGATAATTTATTTGATCTAATGTATCCTGAGGTTTTTTACTACAATCAATATGACTAAAATGTATTAAATTTAAATTATCTTTAATTGCCGGTAGTGTAGCCGCTTCCCAAAGTTCTGTTATTGGAGAAGGTATTATATCATATGAAAAAACAAATTCTTCATCATTACGTTGTGTTACAATTACATTATATTTTTTCATTTGCGTGTTTTTTCATTTCTGCATACGTTTGTGTTTTTATATTGTCATAGGATGTCTTACTAAGATCTATACCATATATGGGATAATAATGTATATTAAACCAATCCGGTATTATAGACCGTGCTTGTAAACCTAGTTTACTATTTTTTTGTGCCATTACTTTTACTAAAATTTGATTAGGATTATCTATATTGGTTAATAATTTTGCTACTTTTTTAATTAAAATTTCTTTAGTAAATTCTGGATGAAGAGATATATATAAAGAAATTTTATGACTATGTTGTAACAACCTAATCATGTTAGGTAATGTAGCAGTACCATTGGTATTAATGACCAAGTAAGGATAATTTAAATCTTCTAATGCATATTTTACCATATTTAAAAGGTTTGGATTTAATGTAGGTTCTCCTCCTGTTATAAAAAGTTTTTTATTTTCACGTGTATAAGGTTCCAATAAACCCAAAGTGCGTTTGTATACACTCATTAATATATCCGGAGAATAATTGTCATGAACTTCTTCTGGGGGACAATAACTACAATTAAAATTACAACGTTTTCCTATAGAAAAATGTATTTCTTGACTAGACTCTGTTCGACGTTCTATTGCAATAATTTTATCTTCTTTTGTTATTTCAAGCAATTTAATATTGTTTTTAGGTTTATTATTTACAAACCACTCCCATGTATCTTTGTTTATGGCTTTAGTTACATAAAGATCTGAATCACAAGAACAACTATTATCTTTAAAGATACATGTATGATTTGAATTTGAATTTATTTTTAATTCTGTTAGAGACCACCATGGTTCTTTTATAGTAGTATGTACTACATTTTTACAAATACCACTGTTAATAGTACCATCTGGATTTATTGTAAAAACTTCTGTATCTATAGGACAATACCAGCCTTTAAAATTTATTGCTAACATCTTAAGATCGACAATGTTAATTGTTTTATATGCTTTATTTTGCCAAGGATCTGGCTTTGACCAATCTTCGGTTAAAACTAAAAGACCATTACTCATTATAAAGGTTCCCTTCTTTCTCCCTTATCATCTATATAAAATTCTACATCACTTTCTCTAATTAGAGACCCAAGTCTACTAGGATTAACATACGTTGCTTTAAAGAATCTACTACCTACTTCGTCTAAGTCTGCAATTTCAAAATCTATCTCGCGACGTAATTCTAATCCAAGTGCTTTTATTTCAGATAATAGCACTTGTCTATTCCAACGGTAACCTGTTTTAGCACAAATATCATCTCCGCCTTCAAATTTAGCAACAATATTTTCTTCCCAAAATTTAGTAATCCAATCAAAGTCACGCACGTTAGTCCATTCCCATGTATCGCGCGATACATTAACCATTTGACAACCCAATCTTGTACCATATATTGCCCATAGACCATTTAAGGAATCGGCACCAACTGATGCCCATATAAGTAATCGTTTATAATTGTTTCTATTAAGTTGCTTTAATCGTTCTCTACTAACAGGAGCACCGTCCATTAAACTTAATTTAACTCCTTCTCTAAAGCCGCCCCTAAATGCTTGATAAGGTGATGCATTATTTTTAACATATGAATATATATTATTCATTTGCAAATAATGTAAGTCCCAACAAAAGTCAACTTGGTTACGTTGATCTTCTTCAGGTACTGCCTCATGTGTTCGCATTTGTTCTACTACATTAACCGGCCAACATTTAATACCGCCGTTGCCATATACTAACCCGTTTACTTCGTTTTTTCCTGCCCAAGATATTACATCCACTTCGGTCATTTTATTAGTATCCAATTCTATACTAAAAAAGTC
>Ga0310345_10003345_pt1 | contig 15330 bp, 10 predicted proteins | sample HC15DNA20500_MG_FD_204667 | JGI IMG/M metagenome (GOLD analysis project Ga0310345, IMG submission 204667) | Marine microbial communities from station ALOHA, North Pacific Subtropical Gyre - HC15-DNA-20-500_MG | ecosystem: Environmental > Aquatic > Marine > Oceanic | place: Pacific Ocean: North... | reverse complement strand
GGGTGGTCAGCAAAAGGTTCACGCCAATTCTCACGTATCCATATAGTGACTGTATCTAGTTCTCTAAACACATTACAAAAACTATACTCTTGTAGTATTTTATCTTCAGTCCAAGGGAAATCAGCACCCGAGACTTTATTGATATAAATGGCATGACGCTCATTTATAAAGTTAAAGTAGTCGTTTATTTTATTTTCAACCATAGTTATATAAAGATACTATAACCGCTTTACAAAGTAAAGGAGCTTAGTAAGCAATTTTAAAATGTTTATGTGTTTTAGGCATTACAATATGTAAGTTCTCTTTTGTTCTAGTAACCGCTACATAAAAGGTTCTGTTCTCGTTGTCTGGGTTTTTCCCTAGTTCTACCCAAGTGCTGTTAGCCATATCTGTTAAGACTACAACGTTCTCAGATTCTCCTCCTTTTGCAGCGTGAATTGTACTTAACTTTATTCTAGGTGAAGTTACTTTTTCTTCTTTCCTAAGGCAAGAGATTAAGTATTCTCGCTCTTGAATTCCAACACGGTCAAAAGCTGTGTGCCAAATTGAATCAACTAATAGTCCATGATTCTTTTTTAGGTGCTCTATGTTAAAAAGCATGTCTTCTTCCGCACCTTTTAGGTTCTTTTTACCCCGCACAATTCCTTTATCAACAGACATAAAGTAATAGATGCTCTTAACCGTATCTAGAGAAATAGCTTGCCCTTTTCTGAGCATCTCCCACCCTCTAATAGCGTTTAATAGTTTTTGACGCACTGAAACCCTTTGATTCCTTTCATAAAGAACCCCTACTAGCTTTAAATACTCCTCAATAGAGTTTAATAAATAATTGTTCCGAGCCAAAATTAACCATTCCCCTTTAGACAGGTCAATATGTTCAGCAGAAGTATGAAAACTAACTGATCCCTTCGTTTCTCTAGCTAACCATTCCTTTTCTCTTCTAAATTTATTTCTTTTTATAATTTGTTGAGAAAGTTTATGGACTTCACTAGGGATTCTATAGGACTGCTTTAATTGTATTTCTTCTCCTTTTAGGGATATAAATTCATCAACGTCAGCACCTGCCCATTTATAAATAGCTTGATCATCGTCTCCTGCGATATAAACTTCTTCAGAATATTCCGCCAATTTCTTTACACATTCCCACTGTAGTGTAGAAAGGTCTTGAGCCTCGTCAATGAATAAAACCTTAAGTTTAGGTGGTTCTTTTACTTTCAAAAACTTTTCTAACATATCGGTATAGTCTATTAGGTAGCGTTTCTTCTTATACTCTGCGTAACTACGACAAAGCCAATTGAAGTGCATCCAACTGAAATCAGGAGAAGATTCTTTCCATTGCTGCATAAGAGGAATGCCTCTGCTTCTAGCAATATTCTCTAACAACAACATTCTATCTGCAAGAGTCGAACCTTTTATGATTCCATCTTCATCGCTAAAACCGCCAGTGATTCTTTCTCCTAATATTTCACCCAATTTTTTATAGTCAGAAGCTCCCAATACATCTGCTCTTTTCATATTAAGCCATCGATAACATAAAGAATGTATTGTTCTGAAGTAAGGTAGTTCATCAGGGTCAAAGCCAAACTTTTGAATTGCTCTATTAAGTCCTTCATTTGCTGCTTTACGAGTAAAGGTTAGGTAGGCAATTTCATGTGGCGCTGTTACTTTTAAATATTCTTCTATTCTGTTCAATAAATAGGTGGTTTTCCCAGTTCCAGGTGGACCAATTACTATTTTCCACTTCATTAGAATCCTTCTTGTTCCATATTAGGGATTTCTAGCCCTGTTTCATCGTATTCAAAGGCAGGAATAGCCCACACATTGACACCTCTCTTTTTAATATTCCAAAAATGGTGCTCAGCACCTATGTCTCGTAGCTTAGAGGCAATTTTATTTATTTCCATATCAGTAAAACGGTGTTTAACGAGGTATTCTTTAAGGTCTTTTAATCGGAAATAAGTTATTTGTTCTTCTGTCCATGGTTTTCCTAATAAGAGCTCATCCCTTACTGACGCTTGTGCTAAGTCAGTACAGAATGATTCAAGGAGTTCCATAAATTGTCCTTCAATAGAAGCATCATCACTAACTTCTATAATCTCCATTCCGTTATCCATTAAATGTTGAATCAAGTTTTGCCAACTACGTTCGTTTGTACGGGGAGGCATCATGTCTAATTGTTCCATACAAATCCGTTGGAACCTTAATTGGTTTTGTAATTGTTCGGTTGTTAGTTCGATCCTACGGTCATTGATAGATAAAAACCATAGAGGTGGTGTTGTGTTTAACTTGGCTAAACTAGAAAAAGTAGGAACACCGTGGTTATCCCCTACTCCAAACTTACACCGTAAACACTGGCTACGGTTACAATAAGAATGAATTGGTTCATCGGCACACTTATAGTTATAGTCTTTCTTTTGTAGAGTTTTAATTAGTGTTAATACTTCTTTAGCAGGTAGAGGAGGAGTAACGTACTTACGGTTATAGTCCTCAATTTTCTTTTCCCAATCATCGGGCACTGCTTTCTTTAAATAAACACCAACATTAAATAAACCGTTATTTCTAGTACCTTCTGGGAACCCTTGTTTAAGTAAGACCTTTAAACAAGGTGGACCGCCTTCTATGTCTTCTACTTGGGGGACTTTAATTTGAAGTAATTCTCTATGTGATATTTTTCTGCTATTTGCAAACTCTAAAAACTCTTCAGGACTTAAGGTCTCTCCTTCTTTACTATAACCATACCGTGTAGAGTCTTCCCCTCCAAAATAAGGCATATTAAGCCAAGAACCTACGTCGTTTCGTTCTATTAAAATTTCTCTTTGTTTAGGGAAAATTTCTACCCCACCATGACCAAGTGCTGCTGATAATTCTCGTAATTTATCCTGCATATCGCCAGCAGGCACAGGATCTGTTGTGAATAAGAGTACATGTGCTCCGCCACTTTTGCTACGACACACAACTAAGGGGAAGTTTTGATTCTCTACTAAATGCACAATATGCGGAATATTTAAAGGGTATACATCAACGTCTATGCACCCCCAACTTACTTGATTCTTTTCAGTAATGGGTATAACACCCAATCCATATTCACCTTTTAAATGTGCTTCCCAGTGCCTTATTTCTGCACCACCACTGCGTATTGTTTTACCTACTCCCTTTTGTTTGACATCTACTGTATTCTCTACATTGAATATGCCATGCGCCTTTTTTGATCCTCGAAATAATTGAATAAACTGTTGAGACAATTCTACCATAATTTTCCTAACTAAAAACGAAGTGAGAAGGGCAGAAGAGAGTGATTCTACACCCTCTCACTTGTTTTACTCTACTTAAAAGGCTTCTGTTGAAGTTCCTTTAAACTCGGACTGGATGCTTTGTGCAAATTCCTTTGCAGCGCGGTAAAGGTTGATATCCTCTACTTGTCCAACCAGTTCAATTCTCCACCCAAACCAACTCCCCTTACTGTTCTTTTCAGGGACAGTAGAGAGGTGGTACATATGACTGTAGGATGCAGGAGTAACGGATTTACCATTACTCGTTACTCTTTGCCCAGCCATAATAGAATTCCAACGCCTTGACTTTTTAAGTTGACTGGAATACATAGCTATCATAACTGGATCGTATTTTTCACCATTCAACAAAAGCACATAGTGATTTGCAGTAGTTTGAACGTAGTTGCCACTGGCTAAAACGTCTCTGCCCATCTCATCTCTATGTGTTTGTGAAATAATGGCTGGATCTTCATGAATTCCTGCTAACCCACCGCCAGCCTCTCTTGGTATATACTCTAAGTATATACGTCGGTATGCTGCGGGGAGCACAGTAATTCCTGCGTCTCCATCATACGATTCATTTGTCACACCATTAATGATGTCGCCTACTTTAACACTGTCCGTATAGGTGCTGTCTGTGGGATCCACAGCAGGGCTTCCTTTTTGGACGAGCTTTAGGCTCGGTATTAGTAGATCGTCAGGAGTTAGGTTGTCTAACCCATCCCCTGCGTCTTCTGCTAAGACCTTTACATCAAGTGTGGCTAAAGTTTTGGATTCTTTTTCCATTGAAACATTTTCCATGATTATTACCTCTTGATTATTTTGCTTCGTTGACCAATGTATATATTAAAGGCTTCATAAGGCAGGTCAACGCCTTTTTCCACCTGCTCCCTTACAAATGCTTTAAGCGTCATAGGTTCAACCCACTCTTTTTGAGCAGTATTTAACCCTTGACCACTTAATTCATTTAGGAGTACATGTGCAGTTTCATCTTCGTCTCTTCCGAAACTTACTGAAACTGTATTTTTAATCAAATCCGCAAAATTATTGTCGCGGAGCCAATTAAAAGCCTCTTCTTTAGAGTCTGGAGTAATACGGGCACTATAATAGGTAGCTGTACTTATTTTAGTTCCGTCTTTTAATTTAAACTCAGACACACCAACTTCCAGCAATGCTTCAGGAAGTTGTTCTTCAGAAATTCTACGGTGTTTTTCTTTTAACACCTTAAGTTGATTTTGTTTTTCCTCGATTTCTTCTTCGAGCTCTAGCTGAGCTTCAGCTAATACTGAAATAGTTTGTAGCCCGTCATCAGCTACATTTACTTCTTGATCCTTAATGATTTCTTCTAAAACTTCATCAATCATATTGTTACCTCAACTGGATAATATCTATATTCACGTTTATCCCACTTCAATAACCGAGCTTTTTGCCTGTTATTCTGTAAAGCTATATGAACTGCTACACCAATTGCAGCAGGATCGCCTATTAATAACAAAAAATCTTCGTCGTTAAACTCCTTTAATGCTTTTTTAATACGGGCTATAGTAGGTGTAGGGCTAAACATCATATTTTCTCTAGCAGGTAGGATAAATTCTAATGTTCCAAAGTCTGAAGCTGAAAGTATATTTTTACTTGAATCAGGTTCTTGTACAACGTAAACTGTCACTCTTTATTTCTCCTATCTACTATAAAACTAATTATAAACCTAGTCTACCTATGAATAAAAGGAAAGTAAAGCAGAAAGTAAAGTGCTTTATCAAAAGTGCCCAAAGTCTTCTTCTTTTCGGGGAGGAATAAAAGAACTATGCTGTGGCTTTGGGCACCAAAGCTATTATATATTAGAGGCAACGAGAAACATAGTAAAAAAATTCAAACAAAGTCCGATTTTAGCTAATAAGCCAATACCCTTTCCCGTAAATATATGTTTTTACTAAGTAATGTTTATATTAGCTACCCTTATTAGAGGGCTATTAGCTATAAGGGTCTAATAATTAAAGATGACGTGATATAAGATCCTTTACTTTCATAAAATAAGTATATATCCTACTATACTAGGTTTATAGAAATAAGAGAGATGTTAAATTTTGTATATAAAACAAAACCTTATGAACACCAACATAAGGTCTTAGAAGAAAGCTGGTCTACTACTGAGTTTGCTTTATTTCTAGAGATGGGATGCGGTAAGAGTAAGATACTTATCGATAACATCGCTATATTGTATAATCAGGGTAAAATAGACAGTGCACTCATTGTAGCACCTAAAGGTGTTTATGATAATTGGGTGAGTGGAGAGATTCCTGACCATCTACCAGACTACATTCAAGTAAAGGTGGTTAAGTGGTCTCCTGCTGAAACTAAAAAGAATCAAACCTTGAGAGAATCAGCCCTAGACCACACCCTAGACCTTACTATATTAGTCATGAACGTTGAAGCATTCAGTACTCTCAAAGGAACAAAATTTGCAGCAAAATTTTTACTAGGAAAAAAGGTTTTATTTGCTGTGGATGAGAGTACCACAATCAAATCACCAAAGGCTAGGAGAACTAAGAATATAGTTCGACTTTCTAAGTACGCACAGTACCGTAGGATACTCACAGGTTCTCCTGTTACTCGTAGTCCTTTAGACCTGTACACACAATGCGAATTCTTAGACCCTGCACTACTAGGGTATAGTAGTTACTACAGCTTTAGAGCAAGATACGCTGAGCTTCTGAATAGGAGTGCTGGAGGAAGGATCTTTAAACAGGTTGTAGGCTATAAGAATTTAGATGAATTAAACAAGCTCCTCTTAAAATTTAGTTCACGGGTCTTAAAGAAAGACTGTCTAGACTTACCTGATAAAATATACATGACTCGTAAGATTGAGCTCACCGCTGAACAAAAGAAGGCATATAAAGAGTTAAAAAGCTATGCAATTACTCAGTTATACGACGAAGAGAGTGGTGGACATCAGGTTTCAGCGACTTCTGTATTGACTAAGTTATTACGGCTACATCAGGTTTCATGCGGGTTCATAACCAGTGATCTCAAAGAAAATGTTGAATTAAAATCAAGACGCCTTGAAGAGCTTATGAGTATCTTAGAAGAGGTAGAGGGAAAGGCTGTAATTTGGGCAAATTACCGTTATGATATTAGCCGTATTGTAGAGGCTATTAAAAATGCGTATGGAGACGGCTCTGTAGGGGCATATTACGGCGATACAAGTGATAGTAATAGGGCGCTATACCTTAAACAGTTTCAAGACCTTAAATCGCCTCTACGTTTCATGGTTGGAAATACGCAAACGGGTGGTTATGGAATTAATTTGACTGCTGCGTCTACTGTGATATATTATTCTAATAATTTTGACCTAGAAAAACGCCTGCAATCAGAAGACAGAGCACATCGCATAGGTCAAGTAAACAAAGTAACTTATATAGACATTATTTGTAAGGATACCGTAGATGAAAAAATTGTCAAATCTCTCTTGGCTAAGCAAAACATTGCTGCCCAAGTCCTCGGAGAAGACGCCTGGAGAGATTGGATTAAATAATTGTGAGTGCTGTTATTCAGCACCTGCAGCACGAGGAACTGTACACAAAGTTGTAGGCAGTAAGTACCGTTTTTATTGTTGTAACAACTGTGCTAATTTAAACACTGACGCATTTTGGGAGAGGTTTATGCACAATTTGATTGATCGTCTACTTAAATTAAGAGACTAGGTGCTTTCTTCTTCCTCTTCTGTCGTGTCTTCTAGTCTTTCCCAAACATGTGGGAGAAAGGTTTGTTGTTGATAATACGCAAGATCCCTGAGGTTTGATTGCGGGAGAGCTTCGGGTTGATGATAAGCTAAAGCCTCAACACCTCCAGGAAAACTATAAGGACTTCCACTATACATCTGGTTACCAAATCCCGTAGTCAAAGGTGCGTAGGGTGCTGGGGGATCGGAAGGAGGGGGCATTGGAGAACGGGGTATGTAGTAAGGACTGTCTTCACCGTATGCTCCTAAGTCCATTCCTCCGCTATAAGGATTATAACCTGCCATTGTGTCTCCGTAGCCTTCCATCATCCCACTTAGTCCTACTGGATAGTCTCTTCCTGCAAACTCACCACCAAATACATCACCTCCACCAACAATAGGAGGCATATAGTTACTGACGCTAAGTTCAAAAGGGTTAATCTCTGGCTCTAGTTCTGTTTCTGTTTCTGTTTCTGTTTCTGTTTCTGTTTCTGTTTCTGTTTCTGTTTCTACCTCTGTCTCTACCTCTGTCTCTACCTCTGTCTCTGTTTCTTCTTCAGGTTCAAAATCAGGCTCCTCTTCTTCATACCCTGCTGCATACGAACTTAGCAATTCCCCAGTCTTTGGATCATACCAATCAAATTGATCTTTTTGATCAGGATCTAACCAATAAGGATCATTGGGGTCGAAAAATCTCCATCCTCGTGTACTCATAGTACTCATAAACCATACCTCAAGGGCATTAAGCTAGGAGAAACTCTTCCGCCTGAATTAAACAACACCTTCCTTTCTTGTTTAATCAACTCAGGCTTCATTTCTTCTTCGAATACTTCTAGCTTTTTAGAAGAACTTCTTTCGTCTCCAGGAGCTTTTGGTCCATACAGAAGTTGTGGCCATTGTCGAGCGACCATTTGAACATAAGGGTTGGCAAAGAATTTTCTTGCTGCGTACTCACTGGTTATTTGATCAGGGTTTAACATTAAGTTAAGTAGCCTTCTGTCGTAACTGTTGTTCGCTATCCTCAAGAACGCAGTTGCGAATCTTCCTGTTCGAGTGAAGATACCGATGTATGCACGTGTGAGATCATTACCCACCTTTAATGCACTTTGTCGATTGGAAGATAAAAGACCCTGCAATGCTTCTGTCCCAGCGCCCAACTGTTTTCCACCAGGAGGCATTAAGTAGCGGAGCATTCGCTCGTATTCACCCAACCCTTCAGCAAACTTCCTACCATAGAGAGTGTCTAAAGGTTCTTTCATTACCGATAGGTATGCTCTAAGTTGTGCAGGGTCAATTAAACCGTTTGAGTTTTTGATGCTAACCACATTATCAAGGTCTGCTGCAGCATACATTTTTAAATCTTCTAATACTTGTTTAGAGGCTTTTGAGTTATTTCCTTTAAGAATTTTCACAACCCTTTTTAATGCAGGCACATTAACCGCAACTTCTACTCCACTATCTTTAGCCAATCTACCTCTTCCGTACAACTTGTTAAAAAATAAACTAGGATCACTAGAGAGTTGTGCTCTACCTACATCGTCAAATATATTCCCGAGCTCTGGGTCTGCCTTCAATCTTTTTAATATAGCCTCTTGATTCCGTATAGTGGTCTTCATATTATTAATCAAATTAGGAAGAGACCTGATTTGTTTAACTTCTTTAATAGGCACATAGTCGTCTAATAGTGTACCGTACTTATTTAGAAAAGCACCAAGTTGGTTATCGGTTATTTTACTGGGGTCTATCGAACCATCTGCCTGTTTACCAAGAGCGTACAACTCACCCTTTAACCAAGCTTGAACATTTCCTCTAGCAACATTTGCATCTGGAGTACCGCTATTGATGATACTTTTTACAAATTCATCGTCAGCCCTATTACCTGATAAAAGAAGGGACTGCATCACAGAGCCTTCTCCTACTGTAGAACGACTACCTTGTGCCTTAATTATTTTATTAATGACTCCTTTTTTGTAAGTCTCTTTAAACATACTGTACGCTTCATCAATGACTTTCGCTGACTCAGCTACACCAACCCCTTGTTTAGATAAGGCACTTGATCTAAAGTCCATTAGTGTATCTTTTAAAGCATTGTATACCCGCCTTTCAGAAGAACCCAGATTTTCACTAAGTTTTCCGTTTACATCTTCAATCATCCCTTTTATCTGTTCATAGCTTATGTTTTTATACTGCCTACCACCTGCAGTTTTCTTTAGTTTTGGTAGTTTTAAGATGTCTTCAAACGCTGAGTTTCCCTTAAGAAACGACTGCAGAACTCTTTTATTCTCACCAGTCTGTAGCCCTTTGACACCTTTAATCAAATCTGTCGGATCATATAGGTTCTTAAAACCACCCGCCCTAGAACCGAGATCATCGTAAAAATTATCGATTATTTTTGTAGCCTCATCAACCCTTTCTTGAAAGAACATTCGGGTCTTACCGCCTGCTTCTTTAGAAGTCAGCCTGTTGACTGTTAGATTGTCTATTGAATCTATTGCTTCGTCAGTGACCCTTTGTATTTCGTTTGTAGCTTGATTTACTCGAGCCATCTGTGGTCGTGAAAGAATATCGTCTAGTGCTGCTGCTGTTCCTGAAAGTTTTTCTGTGTTAAGCCCCGCTATTTTTTTAAGTGCTTCTTTTGTACTAAGCCCTTCGTCTATTAACTTTTGGTATCTTGCCACCATTTGTTTTTCTTGACCACTCAATACGTCATCTACTTGCGTTGCTAGCGGTCCGCCTAGTGCCCTGATTTTTTCTAATGCAGCTTGTAGGACTTCTGCCGATTTTCCAGGAGCTCCTCCTACATCTAACCCTAGTCTCTCTGTTGCTTCTAACATTATTTGTGGTGTTGTTGGTCTTATAGTTGCTCCTGGAGTGTCTATATCAGCCACTCTTCGAGCCATCTCCAAGATTTCTTCACTCGAGTGGGATTCCCAAGGCACATCACCTCCTCTCATGTTTTCAGGAAGTTCTCCTTTCAGTTGTTTTTGGTATAAATACTTAACTGCACTTTTTACATCATAGAAAGGTATTTCCTTTGCTTCATAAACTTCTTTTATGACCTTGACTAATTCGTCTTGGTTTACGTCCATATTAGGTAGTCGTTTAATGTAGCTGGTTAGGAATCGAGTAAGAGCAACACCCGCAAGAGAACCAATAGCGACTGGTAATGCGTCTCGGATTGCTTGTTTCCAGATTGCAGTTGTTGTCCATCCATCTTTTTCTGTTAAAAATCCTCTTTTCTTTAGGTCTAATAAAGTATTTCTACGATGAATTGCATAGCCAGCAACATCTCCTGCCACACCTACAGCTTGTGCCAGTGCTGGGCTCTTGGTGACTGCCCCTGTAGCTATCCCCGCTGTTACACCAGGAACTAAACTCGACAAAATAGCATCGCCTTCTAGCTTCATCCATCGTTTTGCCCCATCCATCCAGTTTTGACCCACAGGATTAATTGTTGTGTATTGTTGTGTCGTTGGGTCTTTATAAAGTACACTGTTTGTCTCAGGTTCGAATGAAATATCTAACTGTTCAACTGTAACTCCTGGAAACTCTTGACTTAAAGCAAGCGTCGCTGCTTGTTGTTTATCTACACCAGCAGGAAGATCAGAAAGAGTCTCTTGAACGCGGAAGGGTGCTCCTTCTGGGTCAATACCTCTTGCTTCCAGTTCTTGTCTGTCTGTGCGAGTATATTGGTCATAGATTTCTCTTACCCGCTTTATAGACTGCTGCTGATCATAGCTACTTGGTGCTCCGAGTCCGACTTGTCCTGGACTACGAAGCTCTAGTGCTTGTGCTGCCTGTCCATAATATTCTTGTTCTACTTCTTCAGGAAGATCATAAAATTGTTTTATTTCTATGTTGTATTGTTCTTGTAAAGAACGATCAATCGTATTTCGTTCTGCTTGGCTCATAATACCACTCTGGTAGTCTTGCAATTTCTCACTTTTTTCGAACAAGGCTTGCTTGTTCATGTCTTCTATTAGAGTACTTGAGTAAGTAGGAATACTCATTGTGTGAAGGTTATGCCGTATAGGAAGTTATCAAACAGCGCCTTATCTTCGTCCCGAGGGAGAAAGACATTTAAAAACTCACTATGAATCTGGTTTGCTATGCTTTTTGACACCCCCGTGTCATCTTGAACGTCGGTTAATTCTTGTATTCTAGGGTAAACAGCTGAATTATAAGCATTTAATATTGCTTTCATGGTTGGTTTTTTATTATCAGCAAGCTGACCGAAAGCAGCAGCAAGTTCTTTCTGACCTGCCCCCGAGGTGGGCACTACAGCGTCTGTGAGATCTATTCTATTAGTTAGTTGTCCAGGACTAAGCGTGTATGTTTGTCCTCCTCTTGTGAATTGTCGGTCTTTGTTTTCAGCATCAAATTTACCCAACCTTTCCATAAATACATTGCCACCAGTAAAACTGGTGTTAGTACGGGTAGTAATACGTCCGTGTTTAAGAGTCAAGTTATTTAGAGTATTTTCTAGTTCGAGTCTTGTTTTCATTGCAGGATTATTTGGATCGACTTCGTAGGACTCTCGTTTATTCGGGTCTCCACCCTCTTTAAGTACAAGATAGCCATCTCTCACAAGCGGTTTGGTTCTATCTTTATCGTTTAGTGTTGGTTGGTAATAAACAATATCTTGAATACCTTTGTCAAACTTAGTGAGTGTGCTTCTTGTTATTTCATCGGTTACGGCACGGACAAGTGTTGGTGTAGAACCTGCGGAAGCACCAATATTTCTTAAGAAGAACTGTAGGTCACGATCCGAGATCGAACGAGCCGTCTGGTCATAGGAGTTCATAGCGTTTTGTAGTGCTAAACTAAATAAAGCATTTTCTAGGGCAAGGGCTGCTGCTGCTCTTTCTTCTCCACCTAACCCATTCAACATACCGAACATGCCTTCATTGTCCATTTCTTTAAAATACTCTCTAAATTCTTCTTCACTTTGTTCAATAGTATTACCACTGCCTGCGAACCTTATTTCGTTTGGTGCGACGTTTTTAACACCGTACATACTCAATATTTCTCGAGCACCACCAATGTATGTGTCTTTTAATCTTTCGAAGAACCTAACAGCTGAACCACCTCTGCCGTCGAGTTCGTCTAGGGCTGTGCTTAATTGCCCTACTGTCGTAGCCATTTGCCCCATGTTTTGATTTTTAATTTGAAGATATTCTAGGTTCTTGTCCGTGTATTCTTTCGCGACGTTTTCCTCTAACGCTAAACTACCTGCTACACTGGAAGATACATTACTGAACTGAGGAACGCCATTAACCATGCTTACTCTATAGGCAGCATTAGGAACCTGACTCCATCCTGGATTACTAGCAAGCCAAGACTTATTTACGTCCATGGTTTCTCCAAATTCAAACACCCCATCGTCTTTTAAGTATTCAGCTTTTACAATGTCTCCTGTCTCTACGGAATAACGCTCAGGATCATCCACTTTATCACGATTGTATTGTGATAAAAGAATATTGTCGAATGTGTTATTGTCTTTGTCATACACAGAAACAATTTGTCTCTCTGCAACTTGATCATATTGCTGTACTTTATCAAAACCTTTTTCGTCTACTAGTTTTTGATAAGCGACACTACCTAAGTTCTTTAGTACCCAACCATCTTCCTCTTGAACATAGTATTTGCTTGTTGCGTTTTCACCTGTCTCAACAGGTCTAAGGTCAATGCCTCTTGCTTCTTGGTTTAACACCATTGCATCAGTTAAGTGTTGTCTACCGAGGTATTCGTCTCCTATGTACCTATCAAACTCGCCTTCTATGTCACCAACCCCTGTTGATGTAGGCAATGTTGCTAATGCTAGTTTCAGCATTAAAGGGTCTAGTTCGTTTAGTTTATCTTTAGTGGCACTAAATGCAGCAAAAGCACTGGCAAGAGCCTGAGGAACATTGAGTCCTGCTCGACTGGCTTGAGTAAGCGCTAGTCCCGCATTAATAAAAGGCATACCACCTTCTTTTCTTGCCTCATAGTCTTTTTGTCGTTGCTCTAGGTCTATACCAAATGTTTCAAAATGTTTTGCCATCCTGCTCGACTGGCTTTCTGGTTCTGAAGAAGAGTTTAGGTCTATACCAAGGTCTTTAAAATACTCTATTATAGTGGGGTCAGTAAAATTTAAACCACCAAGAGCAGCATTAAGTGCTCCTATCTCTACTATTTCTCTTTGTTCTTCTTCATTTTTATTATTACCTTGAAGTTCTTTTGCAACGTATTGGCTAACTGGGTCATCTAAATTACCACCTTCATCTAAATTAAGACTTTCTACAGCCATTGTTAGATCCATTTTAAGAGGATCTATTTCGAGATCTGTAAAAGGACTAACAGTAGTAAAAGGACTAAAGTCTTCACTGAATGGGTCAATATCAGGGGGAATATTCACTGACTGAGGGCGATTAGGTTTGCTATAATTTTCATAATATTCGCCACTAGGAGTATATTCAAAATCAGTTAATGCATCAGGATTATAAGACTTTAGAGAATCGTCTATAAACCTGTCTCGTACTTCAGTATCTTCTTTTACAGTAGCTAAACTTTGTAGTCCGATAGCCATTAGCTTGTAACATCTTTATAAACGCCATAAGCGCCTAACCCAGCACCCATCCAATCAAGCAGTGGGTTTTGCCCACCTGATGTTTGTTGATAGCCTTGCTGAGTACCTACGCTACCCATGTAAGGGGCTGCTCCTGTGCCGATATTAAAGGCTTGCCCTAGAGTTTGATACGGTAAGGCGTATTGACCAACAAAGTTTTGGTAGGCTAAGTCGTCCCTTTGTTGCTGTTGTTGCTGTTGCATACTTCCTATATTCATCATTCGGTTAACGTCTTGTCCGCCGAGTCCGTAAAGTGAAGTGCCTAGTCCTCCGTAAGCTCCACCTAGATTACCGAGCGCTGTGCCTAGGTTCATGCCCATTGTGCCTAGGTTTTTGCCGTATTGTCCGTAAATATCTGCGCCTAAACCACCTAGTGAGCCGTAAGCCCCAGCAATATTGCCCATTTGTCCGCCGATTCCTTGTAATCCTTTTGCTGCTGCGTGTTGTGCTGCTTGCGCTTGACCATATCCCTGTGAATATAGTTTACCTGCTGTTTCTCCCATGGCTCGCTGTCCCGCACGTTCTACGTCTGCGGTTAATAGGTCTGCCCTACGACCACCAAAAGCTCCTGCGCTAACTGCTCTACCTGCTATATTTTGTTTTTGTGTTTCGGTCTGTTCCCTTAAAGCTAGCATAGCTGGATCAACAACATCTTGAATATAAGGATCCATATAGTCACTGATTTTAGAAGGATCATAGAGGTCTGCTGCTTGTTGGGTATATCCCATTGCTCCTGTTTGTGCGTCTGTTCCCCCCAATGCGCCATACGCTTGCTCAAGTGCAGGCATAGAGGCTCCTAAACCTTGCTCAAACATTCCTGCTGTTGTACCGTATGCTCCTTGGGCTGCTTGCCCTGCTTGCCCGTACATATCTTCTGCTTGTTGATAGAACGGTAGGTAAGAACCTACTCCCGCAGTACCCATGCGGAAAGCTTCTTGCTGTGCGGGGGTGAACCCTGCTATTCTTTCACCTTGATAGGTGTAGGGGGTTGCCCCTGGAACACCCATGGTAGAAAAGTAATTAGAAGTTGCCTGATTTAATAAAGGATAGAGTCCAGGAACTCCAGCGCCAGCGCCAAAATAAAAATCACGTAGTCCTTGAGGTGGTGCGGTAGCGGTTACTTGATCCGTGGTGGCAGTTGTATCAGCCATATCTTCCTCCATTAAACAAAGGTCTATCTAGAACTTCGTCTAAATATTCTTCTCCTTGCCTTGTTATATTATTAATTATTTCATGACCTCTTGTAAAGTCCCCTGTGCCTCCTAACATTAAATCTAAACCTAAAACTGCAGGACGGGTAATGACATTTTCTTCTGCTGTTAGCATTGCGGGAATTGTATCACGGTTTTTTTCAGGGTCTGCTGCTTCTTCAATCCTTCCTCCTGTATTAGCGTTAGCGTATCTTTCAAACACAGGGTATCCCTCTAAACCAATTCTTTGAGACGATAGACCACTTAGTCCTTCACTCAAGGGATCTAGAGGCATAAACCCAGCATCAAAGCCTCTTAGTCCACCCACAAGGGGAGAAGCAAGAGCAGGTTGCGCTAGTTGTACGGGGTTGTAGGCTGGTAAAGCTGATGTGTATGGTTGTTGCATAAATGAATATGCATCACTTATTGGGGGTGGTGTAGGGAGCGGGGTTGGTGTAGGAATTGGCCATCTAAATCCGTCTTCTCCTTCTCCTTCTCCTTCTCCTTCTCCTTCTCCTTCTCCTTCTCCTTCTCCTTCTCCTTCTC
>Ga0310345_10003344_pt1 | contig 15330 bp, 11 predicted proteins | sample HC15DNA20500_MG_FD_204667 | JGI IMG/M metagenome (GOLD analysis project Ga0310345, IMG submission 204667) | Marine microbial communities from station ALOHA, North Pacific Subtropical Gyre - HC15-DNA-20-500_MG | ecosystem: Environmental > Aquatic > Marine > Oceanic | place: Pacific Ocean: North... | reverse complement strand
CATCACAGGTCCTTCAGCAGGGCGGCCAGGTCGGGATCCATCTCGTCTCCGGGCCCGCCGGCCCCGGAGGCATCGGAGGGGGGCGCATCGCCCTCCAGCGCGGCCAGCAGCGCGTCGAGGTCCGAGTCGCCCTCTTCCTCCTCGCTCAACGAGGCCGTCGGCGCATCCAGCTCCACCGTCCGGTCATCGGCGGGCGCATCCGCGGCCGGCGCCTCCTCGCTCAGCGAGGCCATCAGCGCATCCAACCCCGCCGTCCCGTCGTCTGCGGGCGCGTCCCCGGCCGGTGCCTCCTCGCTCAGCGAGGCCATCAGCGCGTCCAGCTCCGCCGTTCCGTCGTCGGCGAGCGCGTCCCCGGCCGGCGTCTCCTCGCTCAGCGAGGCCATCAGGGCGTCCAGCTCCGCCATCCCGTCGTCCCCGGCGGGCGCCGTGGGGGCGTCCTCCATCGCGCCGAGCAGGTCGTCGAGCGCCGACAGCGCCGCCTCGCCCTCCGCCTCTGCGGGCGGCTCGGCGTCCGGCGCGGCGGGGGCCGCGGCCAGCGCGCCGCCGGGCTCCGCATCCACGGCCGAGGCCGGGGCGCTCGCCCAGGGGCCGGCCAGGTCCCGGCCGGTCAGCGCCTGGAACGAGCCCTGGCGCACCACGTTGCGCCCCTTGATCGAGAGCAGCGGGATCAGCCCCCGCTCCACCGCCTTCGCCGCCCCCGCGCCGTCGAGCAGCCGCTCGGTGCAGGGCAGCGCCTCGAGGTCGCCATGGGCGTCGACGGCGTGGTGCAGCGGCATGTCGTCGAGCGACATGATCTCCCCCAGCCGCATCTTCGCAGGCCCCATCCGCTCCGCCGTCTCGGCCATCAGGATCGCCGCCGTCAGCGCGGGGTTGGCCCAGAGCATCCCGCGGGTCCCCTCGCGGCTCTCGAACTCCTCGAAGGCGAAGGGCTCAACCGGCTCGGTCTTGCGCCCGTAGGGCAGGCGCAGCACGAAGCCCGGCGTGGCGAGGCCCGCGTAACCCGCCGCCGGCAAGGCGCGCAGGTCGTCCCAGGCCTTCGCCGCCGCCGGCGCGCGGTCCTTCAGGGGCGTGTCGATCGTCTCCGGCGCGACGGCGGCGACGAAGGGCGCGTCCATCCAGGCCGCGATCCGGGCCATGCGGGCCATGAGCGCGGCATGGGCCGGGGTTTCCGCCAGCTCGTAGAGGCCGAAGACCGCCGAGAACGCCCCCTGCCCCGCGTCCAGCCGCGGCGCCTCGGCGAGCATCCCGAAGAGGCCGCTCTCGCCCAGCTCCTCCTGCGCCGCGAGATCCGCGGCCCACTCGGCGGCCGAGACGTCGTAGAGCGCGATCTCCACCCTGCCGCCGCCGACGCGCCGGGCCAGCAGCTGCAGCGAGCGCCAGGCGGCTTCGAGCGCCTGGAACTCCGGGTGGTGCAGCACCGCGCGCATGGCGGTCGAGAGGGCGGCGTCCACCGCCGCGGTCAGGCTCTCCTGCCGCGGATCGGGGGCGGCCTGGACATGGGGGCCCACGATGCGGCGGATCAGCTCCTCGGCCGGGCTTGGGGTGCGCGGGGCGGGGGGGGCGCCGATCAGGGCGCGGAAGTCGCTCAGGCTCTCGCCCGCGGGGGCCTGGCCGCCGCGCAGGGTCGGCGCGGGGGCCGGCGCCTCGCCGCCCCAGCCCTGCACCTCGGCCAGCGCCGAGGCTTCGCCCCGCGCCACCCGGGCGCGCAGGCCGGCCAGCGCCTCGAAGAGCGCGACGTTGTCGTGGAGCGCGTCGGGATGCAGGTCGTCGAGCCCGCCCAGCGGCACCTCCACCCCCGCCCCGTCGGCGCCCAGCGGCAGCACCAGGGTGGCGGCGAAGCGGGCGATCACCCGGTCGAGGTCGTCGATGTCCAGCCGGATCGGCTTGCGGGCGGCGAGCGCCGGGCCGGTCTCGTGCAGCCCTCGCGCGGCGCGGCCCGAAAAGTCCCCCAGCAGGGCGATGCGGAAGCGGGGCCGCTCCACGCCCTCGGGCCGCGGCCGCGTCAGCCGGCCGAAGGGCGCCTGGGGCGGGCCGTCCTCGACCGCGGGGCGCTCGGGCGAGGGGATGTGCGGTGCAGGCGACTCCGCCGCGTCGCCCGCACCGCCCCCGTCCGCGAGGTCGCCGGACGGGGATTCCACAAAGACCGGCGCGCGCCCGCGCAGGCCGGCGAGCGCGATCGCCGCCGCCTCCTCGGCCGTCGCCGGGGCCGGCGTCGAAGGCGCCGCCGCCCGCAGCGCGTCGAGGGCCGAGCCCGCCGGATCGGCCGGCGCCGGCGCCGCCGGAGCGGCCTGGCGCAGCGCCTCCAGCGCCTCACCGGCCGCATCGGCCCGCTCCGTCGCCGCCGCCGCGCCCGCCTGGCGCAGGGCCGCGAGCGCCTGGCCGGCGTCGTCGGACGCCTCCGGCGCAGCCCTCGGGGCGTCGCGCAGCGCCGCGAAGGCGGCGGCCGCGGCATCGGGCTCGGCAGGGGCCGGGACCGTCCCGGCGGCGCGCAGGCCGTCGAGGGCGGAGGCGGTCGCGTCCGTCGTCTCCGCCGCCGCGCGGGGCGCCGCGCGCAGGGCGTCGAGGGCGGCCCCGGAGGAGGCTTCGCCCGGGGCCTCGGGCGCGGCGCCGGCGAGGGCGCCCAGCGCCTCGGGATCGGCGATCAGGCGGGCGATCAGGTCCTCGGCCCCGGCCTTGCCGTCCATGTATGTCATCAGGTGGGCGAGCTGCGTGCGCGCCCCCAGCAGCTTCGCCAGCGGCTCGATCTTGCCGGCGACGGCGGCGGGCGAGAAATCCTCGATCCGCTCGAAGGTCAGGTCGACGGGGAGCGATCCCTCCCCGGTCAGCGTGTTGGGGACCGCGAAGGCCGCCCGCGGCTTCATCGCCTTCATCCGGTCGTCGAAATTGTCGACGTCGATCTCCAGGAACCTGCGGTCGGCGACGGAGGGCTGCGGCTCGGCCGACTTGCCCGCCAGGTCCGACATCACCCCCATCACGAAGGGCAGCTGCACGGTTTTCTGGGCGCCGTAGAGCTCGACGTCGTATTCGATCTGCACCCGCGGGGCGCGGTTGCGGGCGACGAATTTCTGACCGCTGGCGGACATGGGCGAACCTCCGATCCCGCCTCCTCCGGTCCGCTGCAGGGCCCGGCGAGGCGTCGCACTTGATCGTTAGTGCGCGGGGCGGGGGGAAGGTTCGCGGGGGCCCCGAGTTTTTCCCGCCCAGCGCGCGCGGCGGGCCGCGAGCGGCCCCGGGTCGAGCCCGGGGCGCCCGTGCGGGGGCGTCAGTCGAAGGCGTAGACGAACTCGCCCCCCGTCACGTCGACGGCGATGCGCGAGACGGCGCGCCCCTCCATCAGCCGGGTCAGCACCTCGGTCGAGATCGCCGGCAGCAGGGTGTTGGCGACGATGGCGTCGATCATCCGCCCGCCGCTCTCCAGCTCCCGGCAGCGGGAGACGATGGTGTCGACCACCGCCTCGGACCAGCTCAGCGGCGCCCCCCAGGCCTCGGCCACGCGGGCGCGGACCCGCTCCAGCTGCAGGGCCGTGATCGAGGCGATCATCTCCGGCGACAGCGGGTAGTAGGGGATGGTCACCAGCCGTCCCAGCAGGGCCGCGGGGAAGACCTTCAGCAGGGGCTCGCGCAGGGCGGAGGCGATGGCCTCGGGCTCCGGCGTCAGCTCGGGGTCGGCGCAGAGGTCCATGACGAGGTCCGAGCCGACGTTGGAGGTCAGCAGGATCAACGTGTTCCGGAAATCGATGCGGCGGCCCTCGCCGTCCTCCATCACGCCCTTGTCGAAGACCTGGAAGAAGATCTCGTGCACGTCGGGATGGGCCTTTTCGACCTCGTCCAGCAGCACCACCGAGTAGGGGCGCCGGCGCACGGCTTCCGTCAGCACCCCGCCTTCGCCATAGCCGACGTAGCCCGGGGGCGAGCCCTTCAGGGACGAGACCGTGTGCGCCTCCTGGTATTCGCTCATGTTGATGGTGATGACGTTCTGCTCGCCGCCATAGAGCGTCTCGGCCAGCGCCAGCGCCGTCTCGGTCTTGCCCACGCCGGAGGAGCCGGCGAGCAGGAACACCCCCACCGGCTTCGACGGATTGTCGAGCCGCGCGCGCGAGGACCGCACCCGGCGCGCGATCATCTCCATCGCATGATCCTGGCCGATCACCCGCTTCGCGAGATGCGAGGGCAGGTCCAGCACCGTCGCGATCTCGTCCTTCATCATCCGCCCCACCGGGATGCCGGTCCAGTCGGCGACCACCGCGCCGACCGCCTGGGCGTCGACGATGGGCAGCATCAGGGGCGTCTCGCCCTGCAGGGCGGCGAGCTCGGCCTGCGCGGCGCGCAGCTCGCCCAGCGCCGCTTCCCGCAGGGGGGCGTCGAGCTCGCAGCCCTCGCGGCGCAGGCGGGCGCGCAGGTCGAGGATGCGCTCGACCACCGCCTTCTCGCCCTGCCAGCGGGTCTCGAGCGCGTCGAAACCGGCCTGCGCTTCGGCGAGGCGGGTCTCGGCGTCCTTGCGCCGCTCGGCGACGTGGAGGCCGGCGGTCTCGTCACGGGCGACGATCTCCAGCTCCGTCTCCAGCAGCTCTATCCGGCGGCGGGCGTCGTCGACCTCGGGGGGCACGGCGTGGAGGCTGATGGCGACGCGGGCGCAGGCGGTGTCGAGGACGCTGACCGACTTGTCCGGCAGCTGTCGCGCGGGGATGTAGCGGGCGGACAGCTTCACCGAGGCCTCCAGCGCCTCGTCGAGGATCTGGACGCCGTGGTGACGCTCCAGCATCGCGGCGGTCCCGCGCATCATGGCGACGGCCTTCGCCTCGTCCGGCTCGGCCACCTGCACGACCTGGAAGCGGCGGGTGAGGGCGGGGTCCTTCTCGATGTGCTTCTTGTATTCGGCCCAGGTGGTGGCGCCGATGGTGCGCAGGGTTCCGCGGGCGAGCGCGGGCTTCAGCAGGTTGGCCGCGTCGCCGGTCCCCGCCGCGCCGCCGGCCCCCACAAGCGTGTGGGTCTCGTCGACGAAGAGGACGATGGGGACAGGGCTCGCCTGCACCTCGTCGATGACCGAGCGCAGGCGTTCCTCGAATTCGCCCTTCATGGACGCCCCGGCTTGGAGCAGGCCGACGTCCAGCATCAGCAGGCGGGCGTCGCGCAGGGAGGGGGGCACGTCTCCGCGGGCGATGCGCAATGCAAGACCCTCGACCACCGCGGTCTTGCCCACCCCGGCCTCGCCGGTGAGGATCGGGTTGTTCTGGCGCCGCCGCATCAGGACGTCGACCGCCTGGCGGATCTCGTCGTCGCGGCCGATGATCGGGTCGATCTCGCCCGCCCGCGCCTTCTCGGTCAGGTCGGTGCAGAAGCGGGCGAGCGCCTCGCCCCCCTGCCCCCTCGGCGCCAGCGCGCCCGAGGCCTCGCCGGGCTGGGCGGGGGTGGAGACGGCCTCCTGCCCCTCCTCCGGCGACCCCGCGGTCAGCGTTGCAAACCGCTCGGAGAGATCGTCGGCCTTCAGCCGCGCCAGCTCCGGCGAGAGGCTGGCGAGCACGTTGCGCAGCCCCGGCGTCTTCAGCATTCCCAGCAGCAGGTGCCCGGTGCGGATGCGCCGCGCGTCCATCTGCAGGGAGGCGTAGACCCAGGCGCGCTCCACCGCCTCCTCGACATGGGCGGAGAGGTCGGAGATCGAGGTCGCCCCCCTCGGCAGCCCGTCCAGCGCGCGGACCAGCTCGGCCGAGATCCGGCCGGGGTCCAGCTCGCTCCCCCGAACGATCCGATGCAGGTCGCTGTCGGATTGCGAAAGGATCTGGTGGAGCCAGTGGGCGAGCTCCACGTAGGGGTTGCCCCGCATCTTGCAGAAGACGGTGGCGCTCTCGATGGTCTGGAAGGCGAGCTTGTCGAGCTTGCCGAACAGGGCGACGCGGCTGATGGCGGTCATCACGGGGCCTCTCTGAGGGAGGGCGACGGCGCGCCCAGGTGCAGGTCGTCGGCGTCCCGCTCAGGGCGGCGGCCGATCCAGGTGGTCATGCCGAGGCGCACGCCGCCCCCCAGCACGGGCGCGGGGACCTCGGTCCTGCGCAGGACCAGGTTCACGTCCCAGTCCAGCGCCTCGCCCACCGCGTTGCGCACGAGGGCGGCGAGGCGCTTGAGGCTCTCGCCCCCCGGCAGCAGGCGCTCGTAGTCGGAGAGCGACAGGGGCCCGATCCGGATCCGGAATTTCCCTTCCCGCGACCAGACCTTGCCCCCGAGGTTCGCGTCCCGGCCCAGCGCCGCGGCGCCGAGGCGGCCGCGGTCGTGGGGCTCCAGGTGCAGCCAGTCGCCGATAAAACTCTCGATCTCGACGGGGGCGCCGAAGAAGCGCGACAGCATCGCCTTCAGCCCGCTCTCGGACCTCGGCGCGGCGGCCAGCAGACCGGCGAAGTGGCGCTTGGCGAGATCCGGCATCGCGTCGCGATCCACGAAGCCCGCCCCCGCATGCCCCGCCAGCGCCGCCACCTTGTCCCCGAACGGATCGTCGTCCGCCCGGTCGAAGGAGGGCGCCGGCTGCCCCGAGGCCCAGGCCCGGTAGAGCAGCGACAGCATCCGGTGGTGGAACAGGTCCGCGAACGCCGTGAAGGTCGGGTCGCGATGGTTGCGCAGCCGGTCGCGGGCATGCTCGGTCAGGTGCAGCGGCAGCGGACCCTGCGGGCCGAACAGGCCGAACATGCGCTGGGTCAGGCGGTCGGGCGCGCCGCCCTCGCCGCGCCGGAACCCCTCGACGGTCGAGGGCGGAAAGGCCAGCTCCGCCTCCTGCCCCAGGCGCACGGGGTCCTGGGAGGGGCGGGTGGAGCGGCCCAGCCGGGGGCGCTCGGGGTTGGCGGCCTCGATCAGGCGCAGCGCCTGGTAGAGGTGGTGGGCGTGGGGGGCCTCGTGCAGGGCGCCGAGGCGCGCTACAGCAGGACCCTGCGGCCGCTCCTCGGCTTCCATCGGGCGATCTCCCCGCGTTGCTGGGACTGGAGGACGGTCTCGGTGAAGCTGTTGAGGGAGACGTATTTGGCGAAGAACGCCTCCAGCACGGCGCCGAGCAGGTAGCAGCCGGCGCCCTCGAAGGCGCTCTCGTCGAAGCCCACCCGGATCTCGAGCCCCCGCACCGCGGTCGAGAGCACGTCCTCGGCCATCCGCCGCACGATCGGGCGGGAGGAGACCGAGACCAGCCCCTCCAGCTGCTTCGCAACGGCCTGCCCGCCGATGGAGCCGTAGAGCCCCAGCATCTCGCGGAGCGCAGCGGCGCCCTCGCCGCGGTCGCCGTCGGCGATGGAGAGGTAATTGAGGCTCAGATGGCTCATCAGCCGCCAGGCCTGCTGGCCCTGGGCGAGGCTGGGATGGGGGCGGGTCGGCGGCACGATGGCCCGGATCGCGGCGATGGGGCCGCCGTCGGGGGGGAAGAAGTCGGTCTCCCCCGCCCCCGTCGCGGTCAGCAGCGGCAGGTCGCGGTTGGTGCACAGCGCGGTGACCGCCAGCTGCTTCACGTCCCCCCGCCACGGCGCCTGCGCCCGGTCCGACAGGCCGAGCCACAGGTCCGAGCCCAGATACGAGGTCCGCACCCCCTTCAGCCGCTGCTTCTCCGAGCGCTGCCGCAGCCGGCGGCGCTGCGCGTAATAGGCCTGGTGGGTCTCGCCCGCGGGGGTGAAGTCGTCGGCGCTGTAGAAGGGGCGGAAGGTCACGTCCTCCTCCCCCTCGCCGCCGATGCCGGTTACGCTCTCCAGCCGGTAGACCTCGTAGTCGAGCGGCGCGGTGCGGTCGACGACCACCGGATGCTCGACCTCGGTCGAGGCGACATGCACCCGGTCGCAGCGTTTTTCGAAGAGGTTCACGGCGGGCGCGGCATGCAGCTCGAAGCTCTCCGCCGAGAGGTTTTTCAGCGCCGGCATGCCGTCGGAGAGGAGGATGTAGAGATCCACCTCCCCCCCCTCCGCCCGCCGGATCGCGGGCGCCAGCCCGCCCAGCTCCACGAAGAAGAACCGCTGCGGCATCGCGAAATATTCCTGCAGCAGGCGGTAGCCCTCGAAGCTCTGGCCCGGCGAGGGCAGCAGCGCCTCCTCCGGGTCGAAGCCCCGCGCGCGGATCGCGTCGCCGAGCGGCATCGCCCAGTCCGCCCGCCGGTCGGTGGAGCGGCCGGCGATCCCCACCCCTCGCGCCAGCAGCGCCTCGTAGAGCCGCCAGGGCTCGGCGCCCGCGCCCGAGAGGAACAGGGTCAGCGCCTCCAGCGGCAGGGTCGAGATCGGGGCCCCGTCGGTGCGGCGCAGGCGCAGGCGCACCGCGGCGCGGGCGTCGACATGCCAGGCGACGCCGGCGGCGACCAGGTCGGCGCGGGCCTCGACGTATTCCGCCTCCGCCACCTCCAGCGGCCACAGGGTCACGTCGTGGCAGGTGGTGAAGCGGCAGGCGGTCTGCTCCCCCTCCAGCACATGGCCGCGCAGGGCGGTTCCGCGGGGCACGCGGTAGCCCGACTCGAGCCCCCCCTGCGCCGGGTCCGGGATGAAGCGCGCGACGGTCATCGAGGGGATCGGCGCCAGGAAATGCGGATAGACGATCTCCAGCAGGTGTTGGGTGAACTGGGGGAACTGCAGGTCGAGCTCGAGCTGCACCCGCGCCGAGAGGAAGGCGAACCCCTCCAGCAGGCGCTCGACATAGGGGTCCAGCACCTCCATCGGCAGGATGCCCAGGCGCGAGGCGATCTTGGGATAGGCCTCGGCGAACTCGGCGCCCATCTCGCGGATGAAGCCCAGCTCGCTCTCGTAGTGCTTCAGCAGGCGCGCATCCATGGCCTCACCCCTGCCGGCTGATCTTGAGATGGCCGGTCGTGACGTCCAGCGCGGTGCGCAGGTAGAGGTCGACGGGCACCGGCTCGGCCCACAGCTCGCCGCGGATGTCGAAGGAGATCAGGGCCCCCGCCCCCACCTTCTCCTGCCGCAGGATCACGTCCAGCGTCTCGGGCAGGATCCGCGGCTCGAAGGTCTCGATGGCCTTGCGGATCGAGCGCTGGATCTCCACCGCGCGGGAGACGGTGGCGGTGGCGCCCGTCAGCTCCCGGATGCCGTAGTTGAGGGTCGAGGCGGCGGCATGGGGCGTCGTCTCGTAGTCCCGCTCGGACTCGGAGTTGGAGGTGTTCAGCAGCCACTCCAGGTCGCGCAGGATGATCTGGCGCAGGCGGGCGAGGTCGATGACCCGGGCGCCCGCGCTCTCCCTGCGCTCTCCGGGCGCGTCGTCGGTCAGGCGGTCGAGCAGCGAGGGCTGCAGCCGCTCCATCAGCATCCGGTCAGCCATGGGCGGCCTCCGCCGGCTGGTCGAGGGCGAGGGCGCGCAGGTCCATCAGCGCGATCTCGGCCGCGTCGGTGACCAGCAGCCGCTGGCCGAGGCCGCAGACCACCCGCTCGCCCTGCATGTGCCAGCCGGTGGCGGCGCCCAGCAGGTGCTCGGGCGCAGGCGCGGCGCCGGGGGCGGGGGCGTAGCGGGCGGGGATCAGGGCCACGCTCTCGCCCCCTGCGGCCCAGGAGACCGCGGCGGGGGTCCAGACCCGGTCGCGCAGGTCGGCCGGAGGCTCGGCCCTCAGCGCGGCGATGGCGGAGAACGGCGCCCACAGGTACCGGCCGTCGACCACCATCTCCAGCACCGGGCCGAGGCGCGGGTCGGCGTCGGCGATCCACTGGAAGGGCGCGCCCTCCACCGTGCCGGCGCCGGCCGGGGCGGCGGCGAAGGCGCGGGCGCGCAGGGCGTCGGCGGCGGCGGGCTCGCCGGCCGCGTCGCGGCGCAGCGCCTCGACCAGCCAGCCGATCCAGGCCTCCGGCTCGCCGACCGTGCCGGGGCTCTTGCGGCCGGCGAAGACCTGCTCGCGCCAGATCTCGCAGGCGATCGCCTCGCGATAGGCGCGGGCCATGGTCTCGGCCGCGGGGTCGAGGGTCGCGCAGGTCCGCAGCTGGGCCAGCGCGCGCAGCCACTCGCCCCGCAGACACAGGAGCTGGAACAGGAACACCCGCAGGCGCGCGTCCGAGGGGGCCCGGCGCACCTGCGCCGTCAGCTCCGCCAGCGCGCCGTCGAGGTCGCCGCCCTTCAGGCGGTCTTCGGCCGGGGTCGCCATGATGCGCTCCTGTCGGGGAAAAGGCGGCGCGGCCGCGGCCGCGCCAGGGGGGAGGAGTGGGGGCGCGGCCGCGCCCCCCGAGAGATCAGATGTCGTAGACGGCCGAGTTCTTCACCCGGCTCCACTTCACCTCGCCCTGGCCGCCCTGGGCCTTCTTCATCTTGCCGTCGGCGCCCTGGCGGAAATATTCGACCTTCATCGCGCCGTACTGGAAGATCAGGTCCTCCTCGCAGACGTCGTCGCCGTCGGCGCCGGACCAGCTCATGTCCTGGACCATCACCAGCTTGAAGTGGAACTTCATGAAGGTGGCCCCGGACGCCCCCGCGGCCCCGCCCGAGCGGCGCAGCTCGATGATGCCCTCGGTCAGGTGCTTGCCCTCGCACAGCGCGTGGAACAGGCCGCAGGAGGCGGTGTCGGTCTTCTTCTTGATGGTGAATTCCTTGAACGTCGCCTTGCCGGCGGCGCCGCCCTCGGTGTCCGAGCCGATGTCGATCTTGTTCTCGGCCCCGAACTCGAAGGACTTGATGGCGAAGGCATGCTTGGCCTGCATCGCCTGGTCCTGGACTTCGCCCACGATGCTGGCCTGCATCGGGAAGTACATGAATGCGTCGAACGCCATGGCAGGGGTCCTTTCATCAGAGACGCTTCAGGGGAGGGGAAGGGGCGGCCAGGCCGCCCGGTTTCAGCCGGCGCTGCGCTGCGAGGGCAGCTTGGACACCAGCCTCAGCGACACCGACAGCCCTTCGAGCTGGTAGTGCGGGCGGAGGAAGAACTTCGAGGTGTAGTAGCCGGGGTTGCCCTCGACCTCCTCGACCACGACCTCGGCGGCGGCGAGCGGCTGGGCCGCCTTCACCTCCTCGGGCGAGGTCTCGGCGTTGAAGTCCACGTAGTTGTTGATCCAGTCCTGCAGCCAGGTCTGCATGTCCTCGCGCTCCTTGAAGGAGCCGACCTTGTCGCGGACGATGCATTTCAGGTAATGGGCGAAGCGGCAGGTGGCGAACAGATACGGCAGCCGCGCCGCGAGATTGGCGTTCGCCGTCGCGTCCGGGTCGTCGTATTCGGCCGGCTTCTGCAGCGACTGCGCCCCGATGAAGGCCGCGAGGTCCGAGTTCTTGCGGTGCACCAGCGGCATCAGCCCGTTCTTGGCGAGCTCCGCCTCCCGCCGGTCCGAGATCGCGATCTCGGTCGGGCACTTCATGTCCACGCCCCCGTCGTCGGTCGGGAAGGTGTGGGTGGGCAGGCCGTCGACGGCGCCGCCGGACTCCACGCCCCGGATCCGCGTGCACCAGCCATAGTCCTTGAAGCTGCGCGTCACGTTGCGGGCCATGCCGTAGCAGGCGTTGATCCAGCAGTATTTCTCGGAGCCCGCGCCCTCGACGTCCTCCTCGAAGGCGAACTCTTCCACCGGCTCGGTCTTCTCACCATAGGGCAGCCGGCCCAGGAAGCGGGGCATGGCGAGACCCAGATACCGCGCATCCTCGCTCTCGCGCAGCGAGCGCCAGGCGGCGTATTCCGGGGTCTGGAAGATCTTGGTCAGGTCGCGCGGGTTGGCGAGCTCGGACCAGCTTTCCATCTGCATCAGCGACGGGTCCGCCCCGGTCAGGAACGGCGCATGCGCCGCCGCCGCCACCTTGGACATCTCGCCCAGGATCTCGACGTCGCGCGGCGAGTGGTCGAAGTGGTAGTCGCCCACCAGGCACCCGTAGGGCTCGCCGCCGAACTGGCCGTATTCCTCCTCGTAGAGCTTCTTGAAGATCGGCGACTGGTCCCAGGCGGCGCCCTTGAACTTCTTCAGCGTCTTCGAGAGCTCCGTCTTCGAGATGTTCAGCACCCGGATCTTGAGCTTCTCGTCCGTCTCGGTGTTGTTGACCAGGAAGTGCAGCCCCCGCCAGGCCGATTCCAGCTTCTGGAAGTCGGGGTGGTGGATGACCGCGTTCACCTGCTCGGTGATCTTGCGGTCCAGCTCGGCGATGATCCCCTCGATCGAGCGCAGCGCGTCGTCGGAGATCAGCGCCTGGTTGGCCAGCGCCTGCTCGGCGAGCGTCCTGACCGCCTCCTCGACGGCGGAGCGGGCCTGTTCGGACTGGGGCCGGAACTCCTTCCGGAGCAGGGAGGCGAATTCGGACGAGCCGAAGATCGTGGCGGCCTCTCCCTGGGCGGCCTGGCTCTGCAGTTCGGTCATGGCCTATTCCTCGGTCTGCGGGGCGGGCGCGGCCGCGAGGGCGTTGAGCAGCGAGGGATCGTTGATGATCTTCGCCACCAGGTCCTCGGCGCCTGCCTTTCCGTCCATGTAAGTGGCGAGGTCGGCCAGCCGGGTTCGCGCCTCGAGCAGTTTTTTCAGCGGCTCGACCCGGGCCGCGACCGCGGCGGGGGAGAAGTCGTCCAGGCTCTGGAAGGTCAGGTCGACGGGGAGGTTCCCTTCTCCCGTCAGCGTGTTGGCGACCGAGAAGGCCGCGCGGGGCTTCATCGACTTCATCCGGTCGTCGAAATTGTCGACGTCGATCTCCAGGAACTTGCGGTCGGCGACGGGGGGCTGCGGCTCGGCCGACTTGCCGGCGAGGTCCGACATCACCCCCATCACGAAGGGCAGCTGGACCGTCTTCTGGGCGCCGTAGAGCTCGACGTCGTATTCGATCTGCACGCGGGGCGCCCGGTTGCGGGCGACGAACTTCTGACTGCTGGCCATGGGGCGGCTCCTTCAAGGTTGCAGCGGGGGGAGAGTTGACAGCTGTCAACTCGACGGCGGCGGAAGCGGCTCAGTCCTCGTAGTCGGCATAGGCCTCGGCCTCCGCGGAGATGCCGCCGACGAGCGAGACGTTCTCCAGCCCCAGCGGGGCCAGGTCGCGGATCACGGTGAGGAAGTCGGCGGAGACCAGCCGGCGGGCCCGTTTCAGGATCAGGGGCAGCGGGCTGGAGGGCTCCTTGCGGGCGTAGTAGTCGCAGATCCGGTCGAGCGCGGCGGTCACGTCCGCCGGGCTCTCGATGGCGCCGGGCCGGGCGGGCGCGGCGAAGGCCGGCGGGGCCGCCGCGGGGGCCGGGGCGGCGACGGGCGCAGGCGCGTCGGCGTCCTCGACCGCCTCCGCCTCGGCCGCCGCCTCGCGACGCGGGATCCGGCGGGCGATGTCGTGGGCGAGTTTCTGAAGCGGGGCCAGGTCGGGGCCGAGGGCGCCCAGCCGCTCGTCGAAGATCGCGGCGATGCGCTTCACGTGGGCGAGGATCGCGTCCGCCGTCGCGGCGATGGCCGCCAGCGCCGCGTCGGGCGTGTCCTGGAAGGCGGCGGCGATCGCCTGCGGGTCGGGGACGGGCTCGCCCTCGGCCGGGGCGATCTCGCCCTCCGCCAGCTCGATGTCGCGCAGGCTGAAGCGGCCGAAGTTGCGGCTCTCGGTCAGGGGCGCCTGGCGCAGGGCGCGCAGCACGCTCGCCCGGTCGGTCAGGCCCAGCACGGCGTTGACCCGCATGGTCGGGTCGTCGTCGTCCTCGGCGTCGAGCTGGGGGTGGACGCTGTCCCACCAGTGCTCGAGGCAGTTCTCGATGTAGGCGAGCGTGCGGGCGAAGGCCGGCAGCCCTTCGGTGCGCAGGCCGGCATGGGCGAGCAGCGCCGCCACCCGCAGGTCGCGGGATCGGCCCAGCAGGGCCACGGCCTGGCGGGCGACCTCCTCGTAGTCGGGGTCCTCGGCGGCGAGGACCGAGTCGCCGATCACCCGCTCCTCGCCGGGCTGGGCGGCGATCTCCAGCTCGGTCCAGGCGGCGTCGTATTCCAGGTTCTCGCCGCTGGGCGCCTCGTCGCCGAGGCTGAGCAGCAGGGGGGAGAGGTCGAACATGATCGGCTCCGGGTCCGGGGTCAGGCGGCGGCGCGCAGGAATTCGGCGCGGCCGGCGGGGTCGGGGATGGCCTCCGCCAGCGCCTCCACCAGCGCGGGCAGCGAGGCGGCGCGGGCGGCCTTGCGCCGAACCATCACCAGGGCGATGGGGCCGACGTGGGGGCGCAGGAGGGTCGCGAGCCGCTCCAGCTCCTCGGCCGGGATCGCGGCGGCGGCGGCGGGGGCGTCGGTCGGGGTCGCGGCCTCGGCCAGCAGGCGGACCATGGAGTCGCGCATCGATTGCGCCTCGCCCGCCGCCGACAGTTCGGAGAGCACCGCGGCGATCATCTGCTCGGCGTCCGCGGCGCCGGCGGCGGCGCGCCGCGCGATGATCCGGCCCATCGGGCCCATCCGCGCCACCAGCTGCCGCTCCACCTCCAGCATGGTGTGGGACGAGAGGCGGCCTAGCATCGTGCCCTCTCCGCGCGAGGCCTTCCGGCGCGGGGCGAAAGTGTCGGAGAGGCCCGAGCGGTCGGCGGCGGGCAGCGCGTCGGCCAGGGCCTCGGCCAGGGCGGCGGCGTCGGAGAACCGGTCCTCGGGGTCGACGCTGAGCGCCTTGAGGATGGCGCGGTCCAGCGCCTCCGCCCCCTCCGGCGCGGTCGCGAGCCAGGAGGTCGGCGGGGCCACGTCGCCCTGGCGCACGGCGGCGAAGAGGGCCTCGACCCCGCCGCCCTGGAAGGGCTTGCGGCCGGCGACCAGCTCGTAGGCCAGCACCCCGCAGGCGTAGACGTCGGCGCGCGCATCGACCTCGCCGCCCGCGAACTGCTCGGGCGCCATGTAGGAGGGGGTGCCGACCATCCCGGCGCCGGTCGCGTTCATCGCGGTCAGGCGGGCGATGCCGAAGTCGGTCAGCTTCACGCCCCCGTCCTCGGTCAGCATCACGTTGGCGGGCTTGAGGTCGCGGTGCACGATCCCCGCCCGGTGGATGCAGTCGAGCCCCGCCAGCACCTGGCGCAGGATCGCGTGGATCTCCGGCAGGCTCAGGGCGGGCCGGGCGGCCACGCGGTCCTCGAGCGTGGTCGAGCGGACCTTTTCCATCACCAGGTAGGGGATGCGCCCCTCCTGCAGGAAGTCGAAGACCGTCACCAGGTTGGGATGCAGGGCGCGGCCGGCGGCGCGGGCCTCGCGGGCGAAGCGGGCCAGCCACTCCTGCCCGCCGGCGGCCTCGATCAGGTGCGGGTGGACGGTCTTGATGGCGACCGGGCGCTCGATGTCGGGGTCGTGGCCGTCGTAGACCACGCCCATCGCGCCCTCGCCCAGGACCCCGTCCACCCGGTACTTGCCGATGAAGCGCCGGCCGCCCGGGACGATGACCGTGGCGTCAGTCATCGATCATTCTCATCGCGCTCTCGAGCGAGCGGCGCATGCGGTTGAAGGAGGCCGA
>Ga0310345_10003343_pt1 | contig 15331 bp, 15 predicted proteins | sample HC15DNA20500_MG_FD_204667 | JGI IMG/M metagenome (GOLD analysis project Ga0310345, IMG submission 204667) | Marine microbial communities from station ALOHA, North Pacific Subtropical Gyre - HC15-DNA-20-500_MG | ecosystem: Environmental > Aquatic > Marine > Oceanic | place: Pacific Ocean: North... | reverse complement strand
CGGGCACACCGAGGCGCTGCTGGAGCGGTTTCCCGCGCTGACGGTGATCGGGCTCGACCGCGACACCGACGCCCTGCGCGTCGCCTCCGAGCGTCTCGCCCGGTTCGGTGACCGCCTGATCCCGGTGCACACCGTCTACGACGGCATCGCCGGGGCGATCGAACGCTCCGGATTTACGCGCGTGGACGGCATCCTGTTCGATCTCGGTGTCTCGTCGCTGCAGCTGGATGTCGCGGACCGCGGTTTCGCCTACGCCCAGGATGCGCCGCTGGACATGCGGATGGACCAGTCCGGGGGAGTGACAGCCGCGACCGTCCTCGCGACGTACGGCGAGGGAGACCTGCGCCGGATCTTCGAGCGATACGGCGAAGAGAAGCTCGCCGGACGGTACGCCCGAGCCATCATCCAGGCGCGAACCGAACAGCCCATCGAGCGGTCTGCTCAGCTCGTCGACATCCTGCAGGCCGCGACTCCCGCTGCCCTCAAGAACGCCGGTCATCCCGCCAAGCGGGTGTTTCAAGCCCTGCGCATCGAGGTGAATGCGGAGCTTGCGGCCCTCGAGACGGCACTTCCCGCCGCGCTTGACGCGTTGACAGTCGGTGGCCGCCTCGTCGTCATGTCCTATCAGTCCCTCGAGGACCGCCTCGTCAAGCGCGTCCTCGCCCAGGCGGTCCGCTCGACAGCCCCCGCGGGCCTACCCGTGGAACTCCCCGAGCACGCCCCGCAGTTCCGTCTCATCGTCAAGGGCGCCGAAATGGCCTCCGACGACGAGAAGCTACGCAATCCCCGTGCCACGCCCGTGCGGCTGCGCGCGGCCGAACGAGTGAAGGATGCCGCATGAGCGCGGATCTGCTGGCAGCCCTTGATGAGTTCGCCCCGAGTGCTCGCCCGGTCGAGACACAAGCCCCGCGGCTGCGTCCGGTGGAGCAGACCGCAGCGCGGCGCCGTCCGCGCCTCGCCTACGGGATCGTCGCGGTCCTCGGAGCCGCGGCGATCGTCGCGGCCCAGATGGTGGTGTCGATCCTCACGACGCAAGACACGTACGCGATCTCGGCCCTCACCTCGCAGCAGCGACAGCTCACCTGGGACCGGCAGATCCTCTACGACGAGGTTGCAGGTCTCAGCTCGCCGCAGTACCTCGCGGCAAACGCGTCGGCCCTCGGTATGGTCATCAGCGAAGCGCCTACCTTCCTCCGTCTCTCGGACGGAGCGCTGGTGGGAGCCTCGCAGGCCGCAGGGTGGCAGTCATCGATCGACGCCGTCGGAAGGGGAGCAGTGGCAAACGCCCTCATCACCCAGACGCCACTGGTCACCGACCCCGCCGCGACCATCGAAGGAACTCCCGTCGAGGTCACGGACGAGACCGGTCAATCGGTTATCCCGCCCGCGCTCACCGACGGCCTGCCGACCCCCACGACACGATGACCGGACGCAGCACACGAAGCCCACGGCGCCGCACCGTCGTCGCCATGTTCGTTGTTCTGGCAGTCATCGGTGCTTTCGTCATCCGTCTTGTCGACATCCAGGTCGTCAATGCCAAGGAGCACATCGAGCAGTCCCTGGAACTGGGGCTGTCGAGCTCGCAGGAGACATACGGAACCCGCGGTGCGATCGTCGACGAGAACGGCGCGACCCTTGCCGGCAGCATCGTGCTCTACGACGCGCAGCTCGATCCGAAACTCGTCGGCCCGATCGACCGTGAGATCGACGGCGAGGACGTCAAGGTTCCGTGGGAGACGATCTCAGCTGAGATCGGCGCCGTCACGGGTCAGAGCGCCGAAGAGATTCAGGCGATCGTCGCTGCCGCCCTCGCGGAGAACCCCGACAGTCGATACGCGATGCTCACGCGGGGCCTCACGACGGCGCAGTACCGGGAACTCGCGGATATGAAGATCCCGTACCTCGCGATGTTCCCGCACCCGGCGCGCACGTACCCCGACGGCGCGGTCGGCGGTAACCTCGTCGGCTTTGTGGGGTCCGATGGCACGGCGCTCGCTGGGCTGGAGTCCTCCCAGAACGGATGCCTCGCCTCGACCGACGGCGAGATTCGGTATCAGCGCGGCGGTGACGGCGTCATCATCCCCGGGACGATGACCGAGATACCCGCCATCGACGGGGGGACGCTGCAACTGACGATCAACCGTGACCTGCAGTGGTATCTGCAGCAACTGATCGCCGAGCAGACGCAGAACACCGGGGCGCTGAACGGCTCGATCTTCGTCGTCGAGGTCAAGACCGGTGCGATCCGTGCGGCAGCCGAGTACCCGACCGTCGACCCCAACGCTCCGACAGTCGTTGACGAGTCCGATCGCGCAAGCCGGATCTTCCGCAACACCTTCGAGCCGGGCTCGACGTTCAAGGCGCTCTCGGCAGCGATGCTCGTCGACTCAGGTACCGCGAACCCCTTCTCGGTGGTCCGCGTGCCCTTCCGCCAGACCTTCGACAACGGTGCGAGCGTTCGTGACGATCTTCCCCACCCGGACTACGACTACACGCTCAACGGTGTGCTCGTGAACTCGTCGAACGTCGGTATCTCCACGTTCGCCGGGATGATGAGCGACCAGGCTCGCTACGACTACCTCACGAGATTCGGGATCGGGCAGGGCACTGACGTCGACTTCCTTGGAGAAGCGAACGGCCTCGTTCGCGACCCCGGCCAGTGGGACAACCAGACGAAGTACAACACCTCCTACGGCCAGGGTTTGACGACCACGGTTCCGGAGCTGGCGAACGCCTACCAGGCGATCGCAAACGGCGGCCTGAAGCTGCCGCTTCGGCTGGTGGAGTCGTGCACTGCTGCTGATGGCACCGTGACCACCCCCGAGAACGGCAAGCCCACGCAGGTGATCAGTCCCGAGGCCGCCCGCCAGGTGACCGACATGCTCGAGAACGTCGCCACGAAGGGGTCGGTCTCTGAGAAGGTCGGCATCGCCGGATACCGGATCGCGCTCAAGACCGGAACCGCTGAGAAGGTCGATCCGGGCGCGGGGACGTACAAGGTCGGTTCGTACTTCACGACGATCGCGGGCTTCGCCCCCGCCGACGATCCCCAGTACGTCGTCGTGGTGACACTCGATGAGCCGACCACGATAAAGTCGTCTAGTGCCAACGCTCCGGCGTTCCGCGAGGCGATGACCCAGGTGCTCAAGACCTACCGAATCATGCCTTCGAACTCCGCCTCACCCGATCTCCCGACATTCGGCTGATCTCGACGGCACGCCTCCTGCGCATGATCAGTCTGACTCTGTCCCGAATCGCCGATGTCCTCGGCGGAACCCTCGTCCTCCGCGGCGCCGACTCCGCTGACACGGTGGTTTCGGGCACCGTCGACACCGACTCTCGACTGATCGGCCCCGGCGACATCTTCGTCGCCAAACCGGGCGAGCACGCTGACGGCCACGACTTCGTTGCCGCCGCGATCGAGCGGGGTGCGGTGCTCGCCATCGTCGAGCGACCGCTGGATGCCGCCATCACCCAGATCGTGGTGCCGGGGGCTGTGCATGCCCTGGCAGACCTCGCCCGCTTCGTTGTGGGCGAGGTGCGGGCACGCGGTGCCCTTCGGATCGTCGGGATCACCGGCTCGAACGGCAAGACGACGACGAAAAACATGATGGCGCGCATCCTCGAGGCCGAGGATGAGACCGTAGCGCCGCAGGCATCCTTCAACAACGAAGTCGGTGCGCCGCTGACGATGCTCCGGATCACCGAACGAACCCGCTATCTCGTCAGCGAGTTCGGCGCCAGTGCACCGGGAGAGATCGCGCGTCTTGCCGGTCTCGTCCACCCCGACATCGGGGTCGTCCTCATGGTCGGGATGGCGCACGCCGGCGGGTTCGGCGGCATCGAGTCGACCTTCGTCGAGAAGTCGCAGTTGATCCACGCCGTCCGGCCCGGGGGCGTGGCAGTGCTGAACGCGGATGACCCGCGCGTGGCAGCGATGGCCGGTATCGCCACCGAACGCGGCGCGACAGTCCGTTGGTTCGGGCGAGGCTCGGCAGCGGATGTGCGGGCCGAGGACGTGGAGGTCACGCCCGAGGGAACGCGATTCCGTGCCGTCATCGACGGCGACGAGTTTCCGGTCGTTCTGCGCGTGCTCGGCGAGCACCACGTCATGAATGCGCTGGCCGCGATTGCTGCGGCGACAAGTCTCGGCATCCGTCCCGAAGCCTGCATCGAGCGGCTCGAGGCGATGGAGTTGGCAGAGCGGTGGCGGATGCAGCCGATGGGCTCGGAGCGCGTGCGCATCATCAACGATGCTTACAACGCGAGTCCGGACTCCATGGCCGCAGCGCTTCGCACTCTCGCGCAGATCACTGCGCCCGATCAGCGCACTGTCGCCGTTCTCGGCGCGATGAGCGAACTCGGCGAGTACGCGGGGGAGGAGCATGACCGCGTCGGTCTTCTCGCGGTGCGGCTGCGCATCCAACGGATCGTCGTCATCGGCTCTGCTGCGCGCCGGCTTTACCTCTCGGCGATCAGCGAGGGGTCGTGGGATGGCGAGGCAGTCTTCTTCGAGACAGCTGACGAAGCGTACGACTACCTGATGTCCGAGCTGCGTGAGGGTGATCGGGTGCTCGTGAAATCGTCCAACTCCGCGGGCCTCCGGCACCTCGGCGACCGTCTGGGAGAATCCTTCTCGTGAGATCCCTCCTGATGGCGTCGGCGATCGCCCTGTCGTTCTCGCTCTTTCTCACACCCGTCTTCCTGCGCTTGTTCCGCCGGTGGGGATGGGGCCAGGTCATCCGTACCCCCGACGCGGGAAACAACCCTCAGCACGAACTCAAGCGCGGTACACCCACGATGGGTGGCGTCATCTTCGTCGGGGGGACGACGATCGCGTACCTGATCGGAACCTACGCCGGCGGCAACCCGCCCACGATCTCGGGTTTCCTCGTGCTCTGGATGATGGTGGGCTTCGCGCTCGTCGGCTTCATCGACGACTACATGAAGCTGCGCAGCCAGCGAAGCCTCGGTCTGTCGGGTTGGCGCAAGATCGTCGGTCAGGTGATCGTCATCGTGCCGTGGGCGCTCGTCGCACTTCAGTTCCCGGATGCCCAGGGCCAGACCCCCGCGACGGCCTACGTTTCGGTCTTCCGCGACATCTCGGTGCTGAACTTCCTGGCGTTGCCGGTTGCGATCGGCATCCTGCTCTACATCGCCTGGATCAGTTTCATCGGCGTCGCCTGGTCCAACAGCACGAACGTCACCGACGGCCTCGACGGCCTGGCCACCGGTGTGGGTGTGTTCACGATCGGGGCGATGAGCCTGACGACGTTCTGGCAGTTCCAGCAGCGCTGCGACGGCGCAGACCTCGTGGCCGCCTACCAGCAGGCCTGCTACCAGACGAGGGACCCGCTCGACCTGACGATCATCGCGGCGACCTTCGCTGCCTCTCTGGTCGGGTTCCTATGGTGGAATGCGCCGAAGGCTCAGGTGTTCATGGGGGATGTCGGGTCGATGGCGATCGGTGGCGTGATCGCCGCGGTCTCGATCCTCTCTCACACCGAGATCCTCACGGTCCTCACCGCCGGGGCGTTCATCATCGGATCGGGTTCGGTCATCCTGCAGCGGATCTATTTCAAGCTCACCCGCGGCAAACGTCTGTTCCTCATGAGCCCCTTCCACCACCATCTCGAGATGCGCGGGTGGTCGGAGACCAACATCGTCATCAGGATGTGGATCATCGCCGCGGGACTGGCAGTCACCGGCGTCGGCTTCTTCTACGTTGAATGGCTCGCGCGCACATGACCGGTGAATCCTCCCGGCTGGATGGACTGACCAGCTGGCACGCCGACTGGCGCGGCCTGCGGGTTGCCGTCTTCGGCCTCTCGGTGACCGGCTTCTCGGTGGCCGACACGCTGGCAGAACTCGGCGCGGAGGTTCTCGTTCTCGCCGAATCCGCCGACCCGGCCTATGAGCGCCTGCTACCCGTCATCGGGGTGCGGTCATCGATGGGGTCGCTCAGCACGCCGCCCGCCGAGCTCGTGGACTTCGCTCCCGAGGTCGTGATCGCCTCGCCCGGCTTCAGCCCGACGCACCCGCTCGTGCGCTGGACGCTCGAAAGCGGCATCCCGCTGTGGGGAGACATCGAGCTCGCGTGGCGCGTGCGCGACAAGGTAGTCCGCCCCGGCGGCGCTCCCGCCGACTGGGTGCTGATCACCGGCACCAACGGAAAGACGACAACCACGGGCCTTGCCGCCACGATGATGGTGGCAGGGGGTCTCCGGGCAGTCCCGTGCGGAAACATCGGCACGCCGATCCTGGATGCCGTCCGTGATCCGTCGGGCTTCGACGTCCTCGTCGTGGAACTGTCCAGCCACCAGCTCTGGTACCTCAGCCTGCAGTCCTCGCCGGAACCGGTTTCGCCGCACGCTGCGGTCTGTCTGAACCTCGCCGACGACCACCTCGAATGGCATGGATCCTTCGAGGCGTATCGCGACGCGAAGGCGCAGGTGTACAACCACACCCGCGTCGCCTGCGTCTACAACAAGGCCGACCTCGCGACGCGCGAGATGGTCGAAGAAGCCGATGTCATCGAGGGAGCGCGAGCGATCGGGTTCGACCTCGGCGTTCCCGGTCCGAGCGACCTCGGCGTGGTCGACGGCATCGTCGTGGACCGCGCGTTCCTTGTCGAGCGGCGCACCAGCGCTCTCGAACTCACGACGATCGACGAGCTTCGAGAGCTCGGCCTCGCGGCCCCACACGTCGTTGCCAACATCCTTGCTGCCAGTGCGCTGGCCCGTTCGCTCGACGTACCGCCCGAGGCCATAGCCACTGCACTGCGCGAGTTCCGGCTGGACCCCCACCGGATGGAGATCGTTGCGAGAGTCGCCGGTGTCACGTGGGTGGATGACTCGAAGGCGACCAACCCGCACGCTGCGGCATCCTCGCTTGCCGCCTACCCCGGATCGATCTGGATCGTGGGGGGACTGCTCAAGGGCGTCGACATCACCACGCTCGTCTCGACGCGGGGGCGTCTGGCAAAGGCAGCGATCGTGATCGGTGACCAGCGCGATGCCGTTCGGGCGGCGTTCGAGCGACACGCGCCCGACGTTCCGCTGCACGAGGTCATTGCCGATGAGACTGGGGACGTCATGGCGCAGGTCGTAGACCTGGCGATCGGACTCGTGGCCGAGGGGGATGTCGTCCTCCTCGCACCGGCCGCGGCATCCTTCGACCAGTTCGCCTCCTACGCGGATCGCGGTGAGAAGTTCGCTGCGGCGGTCAGGCAGCGAGTGGGAAGGGGCGAACATGGCGACACCGACGCCGATCCGTCCGCTCCCGCAGGAGCCTGACGAGCCGACGCCCAAGCGCGGGCTTGCTGCCCGCGTCTCTCTCGGATCGCTGTTCCGCCCGGTTGCCGGTGAGTTTCTGCTCATCTCATCCACGGCAGTCCTGCTGACGATCTTCGGTCTCGTGATGGTGCTCTCGGCCACCAGCGCAACGGCGACCGCGGCGGGTCAGGCTCCGTACGATGCGGTCATCAAGCAGGCGGTGTTCGCCGCGATCGGCCTGCCGCTCATGTTCATCGCGAGCCGACTGCCAGTGAGCTTCTGGAAGCGGATCGCGTGGCCCGCGCTGATCGTCACCACCGCCTTCCAGCTCCTCGTGTTCACGCCCCTCGGCGTCGAGGATGGCGGAAACCGAAACTGGATCCTCATCGCTGGCATTCAGGCTCAGCCCTCGGAGTTTCTGAAACTCGCGCTGGCCCTCTGGCTCGGCTTCATCCTGTACCGAAAGCGCACGCTGCTCGGCGACTGGCGGCACGTCTTCATCCCGGTGGTGCCGGTGGCCGCCGCCGTGATCGCGACGGTTCTGGCCGGGCACGATCTCGGAACGGCGATGGTGCTGTTCCTGCTCGCCCTCGGCGCCCTTTTCTTCTCCGGTGTGAAGCTGCGGGTGTTCGTCATCCCGCTGTTGCTGGCGATCGTGGCAGTCGCGGCGCTGGCGGTCACGAGCCCGAACCGCATGGAGCGCATCCTCAGCGTCTTCAACACCGACTGCACCGCCGATTACCTCAGCACCTGCTACCAGCCGCTGCACGGTATCTGGGGACTGGCCGGCGGCGGCATTTTCGGCCTCGGACTTGGGAACTCGAAAGAGAAGTACGAGTGGCTGCCCGCGGCATCCAGCGACTACATCTTCGCCATCGTCGGTGAAGAGCTCGGCCTCATCGGCGCGATCGTCGTGCTCGGGCTGTTCGCGATCTACGCGATCGGCGCTTTCCACATCATCCGCAAGACCGACGACACCTTCGTGCGGATCGTTGCCGGCGCGATCACCGTATGGATCGTCGGTCAGGCGCTCATCAACATCGGCGTCGTGCTGCGGCTGTTCCCGCCGCTCGGTGTCCCCTTACCGTTCATGTCTCAGGGTGGCACGTCGCTGGTGTCGGTGCTCGTTGCGACCGGGGTTCTGCTGGCGTTCGCCCGGACGATTCCGGTGACCGCGAGGCCGGCGCCCCGGTCGGCCGCTCGCCGCTGAGGTCGCCGCCCGCAGCTATTCGGCGGGGCGAGATAGGGTCGGACGGTGACGACCTACTTGCTGGCCGGCGGCGGGACCGCCGGGCATGTGAACCCCCTGTTGGCCGTTGCTGATGGGCTGCGCGCTCGGGGCACGGGTGCCGATGTGCGCGTCCTCGGGACCGCGGAGGGGCTGGAGTCGCGGCTGGTACCGCAGCGGGGCTACGAGCTTCTTGTCGTCGACAAGGTGCCGTTTCCACGGCGACCCGATCGTGCTGCCGCAGCGTTTCCGAGCCGGTTCCGGCGCGCGGTGGCCCAGGTGCGGGCACACATTGCGACACACGAGGTGGATGTCGTCGTCGGGTTCGGTGGCTACGCGTCGGCCCCCGCGTACGTTGCAGCCCGGCGCGCCGGCATTCCGTTCGTCGTCCACGAGGCCAACGCCCGGCCGGGACTTGCCAACCGCCTCGGTGCCCGCCGAGCCGCTGGTGTCGGTGTCGCTTTCGAGGGCACGCCGCTTCCCCGGGCCCGGTTGGTCGGGATGCCCCTGCGCCGCGAGATCGAGGACCTCGATCGTGCGGCGCGTCGCGCCGAGGCTGCTGCTCACTTCGACCTGAGTCCGGAAGCGCCGACCCTGTTGGTCTTCGGCGGGTCGCTGGGAGCGCTGCGGCTGAACACCGCGATCGCAGGCTCGTGGCGCGACGTGCTGGATGCCGGGTGGCAGCTGCTCCACGTCACCGGTGATCGCTCCGATCTCGAGGACCCGGGGGAGCCGGGATACGCCCTCCGTCGCTACGTCGACCGCATGGACCTTGCTTTCGCGGCGTGCGACTTCATCGTCTCGAGGTCGGGGGCTGCCACGGTGAGCGAGATCAGCGCGCTCGGAATCCCCGCCGTCTACGTGCCCTATGCCGTGGGCAACGGGGAGCAGGCGCTGAACGCTGCCTCCGCAGTGGCGCATGGTGCTGCGATCCTGATTCCCGATGCGGATTTCACCCCGGGGACGGTCCGGGACCGCATCCTGCCCCTGCTGACGGATGCCGACGAGCGGGCGGGTATGGCCGAGAAAGCCGCGGAGATCGGCATCCGCACCGGCACCGAGAATCTCATCGCGATGATCGACGAGGCCCTCGCCTAACCGTCGGCGCGCACGGTTGCCACCTCAGGCGGGGAGTTCGTCGGTTCGGTGGTCTTCAGCGCTGCGATCACGGCCGCGATGGCCTGATCGGTGTCGACGCGCAGGCCACGGACCTGCTCGGCGAAGGCTGCGGCAGCTCGCTGTATCTGGCCGAGCGCGGCGTTCTCGTCGACGGACACGAACGTGCCGTTACGGCCGCGCGTTTCAATGAGGCCCGTGGTCTCGAGCTCCCGGTAGGCCCGAGCCACCGTGCCCGGCGCAAGTCCAAGGTCGCCGGCGAGTCGGCGCACTGTCGGCAGCCGAGAGCCTGGCGGCAGCTCACCGCTCGCTATCGCCGCAACGTACTGCGCGCGCAGCTGCTCGAACGGAGGTGTGGGCGAGGCGGGGTCGATGACGATCATGCGCCTTCTCCCCGGGCAAGCTCGACCGACGGGCTCGCGAATCGCCGACTTTGCGGGCGCAACGCGGCCGGATATCGTGACGCGGCCATCTTCCCGAGCCCCAGCGAGTACGTCACCTGCGCTGCGGCGATCAACACCGGAGTCCATGGGCTCATCAGCGTCGACAACTCCGGGCGTGTGGCGGCAATCGGGGTCAGGGTGAGCGTTCCCGCAGCGATTCCCAGCGGTAGTGCTGCGGCCATTGTTGCGGCGCTGCGCAGTGACCACAGCGCGTCCGCGCGGAACAGGTCGTCCCACGCCAGCTGGAGGTCATCGCTGGCGACCTGCGGCTGGGATAGCACGATCCGCTCCATCACGCGCATCACGACGAAAACGATGATCGCGAAGACAAGAAGCCCGGCGCACCACAGCACGGTTTCGGTCGCGATGCGGCTGGGCTGCACCAAACGCCACGCGAGGACAGCGGCCACGCCCACAGACGCAGTTCCGAGGGCTATGGGGGCCAGAACACGCCGCCAGGGCTGACGCAGGTAGGTCTCGCCGGTTCCGAACGGTAGCTTCACGACTCGCTCGTATCGCGCGGCTTGTTGCGCGCTCAGGTCGTGCCGTCGGCTTCTGATCAGGTAGATGATCGGCACCAGGGCGAGCGCGCACAAGATCGCGGCGGTGAACCAGACCATGCCGAACTCGAAAGACATGTCTCTTTTGTATCAATATTGTCGCAATGTGTCGATACAGTTCCATGAGGTTCAAGCCAGCTCGACCTGCATGTGCTGCGGCACCGGTGCGCTCACCCGCAGGCATACCAACACGATCGCGACGATCGGCGTCAGGATGCCGAGAACAGCCGCAAGGATCTGCCCCATGATCGGCAACGCCACCGCGACGATGAGGCTGACCGCCAGGGCGAGGGATCGGTTTCGCCACGAGGCGGCCCACACGAGCCAGACGATCGCGGCAGCCGGAAGAAGCCAGACGACGGCGCCTATCGGGCGAGGGTTGCCAGACGGGAGTATGGTTCCCCATCCGGTCACGACGAGCACAAGCGTGAGCGCACCCAGCGTTGTGGGCCCCCCACACTGCTCTTTGCTGCGTCGCGGTCCGCCGCGGCGCGCGGAGGGCGAGCGCGAGGATCACCAGGATGCCGCATCCGGCTGACGCGCGCATGCCGACGAGCATCGCTTCGGTGCCGTCGAGGCTCGTGTACAGAGACCCTGTCACCGCGAAGGTGATCGACAGCAGCGACGTAATGATGGCGGCAACGGCAAGCGCACGCGCAGCGCGTCGCCGTCCGACCCGGCCCGCATGCGAGTCGACAGCAGAGGCTGTCGCACTGCTGCGCTCCCGGTGCCCGGGCCAGACGAGGGCGACGATCACGACCGCCGCGGCAGAGACGAGGAATGTCGTGATCGGTGACATGAGCATGACGGCCGCGAGGGGAAGCGACAGCGCGGCGCCGATGATGCTCGTCCCGACAATCAGGACCCGCATCCCGCGGCGACGCGCGAGCCGGTCGCTGACCGCCACGACCACTGCACATGCGGCTGCTGTCGATCCGAGTGCGATGAAGGCGGGGAACAGGGCCGAGAAGAGGGAGCGAGGGTCGCCGGCGTCCGCCTCATCGAACCCGACGCTCCAGGACGTGAAGGCGAGCGCGGCGCCCGTTGTCGCGATCATGGAAATGCCGAGCGCGACCAGCGTGCGGATCGGATCGAGATGAAGACGATGCCGGGCACTGGCGAGGGCTACCGTCCACCACAGAGCCGGGACCAGCCCGACCTGAGTCACGAGAATCGTCGTGAACAGCCAGGGGGCAGCGTAGGTGAGCCCGAGCTGGCCAGCTGCCGCAACGAGAGCTGACACGGCCAGCGCGGCAGCGCCGGCCACGCGCGCGGGGGTGGCGTCGAGGCGGGTGCCCAGGCCCGCCAGCGCTGCTGCCATTCGTTCACCGCGCGATGGCGCGCTCAGCCCGCCCGCTTCGGCGGCATCCATAGCTGTGCCCACGAATACCGCGGCATTCGCGTCGCGCCACCAGCGCGGGTACCAGCGGACGAGGCGCTCGAAGCGGTCTCGGTCGAGACTCATGCCAGCGCGCTCCGCGGATGAGCGGGGCGCGGTCTCGCACCGCCGCCCGCTGCGGTGCCCAGCGCCCGGCGGGCGGCGGCGACCCGCTGCTCGAGCTCGGCGGTTTCGCTCTCGAGCTGCGCAACGCCCTGGGATGTCAGGCGAAAGTAGCGGCGCGCGCGCCCATCCACGATCTGTTCGCCCGACTCCTCGACAGCGCCGCTCGCGGTCAGGCGATCGAGCGTCGCATAGAGGGTCGCGGTCTTGAGGGACGCCGCGCCGCCGGATGCCTCGAACACGCTCCGGAGGATGCCGTAGCCGTGCTGCGGTCCGTTCGCGAGCGCCGTCAGAATCCAGAAGGTCGTGTCAGGTCGCGCGGTAGCCATGACCCCGAGCATATTCCCGATCATGGAATATCGATACGGTGAGCCTGCGATAGGCCGCGTGCCGAAGGAGTTCCTCAGCGACGCCGACCTAGGATTGTCGGGTCATGATCAGACCCGACCTCAGCCTCCCGATCCCCGAGACCATCGAGGCAGCGCACTTCATCGGTATCGGCGGCTCGGGGATGTCGGGCCTGGCGGGCATGTTCCTGGATCGCGGCATCCGCGTCTCGGGATCCGACCGCGCCGACAGTGCGGCACTCCAGGCCCTCGCTGCCCGAGGAGCGCGTGTCCACGTCGGGCACGACGCCGCGCATTTGCAGGATGCCGACACTGTCATCCACACCGGGGCGATCTGGCCCGAAAACCCTGAGTTCGTCACGGCGAAGGAACGGGGACTGCCCGTCATCCATCGCTCTCAAGCGCTCTACTGGCTGATCGGCCGCCGCCCGCTGGTCTCGGTTGCGGGAGCGCACGGCAAGACGACCTCGACGGGGATGATCGTCACGGCGCTGCGTGCGCTCGGTGCCGACCCGAGTTTCGTCAACGGGGGAGTCATTGCCGATCTCGGTGTCTCCAGCGGCACCGGTGCTGACGATCTGTTCGTCATCGAAGCAGACGAGTCCGACGGCACGTTCCTTCTCTACGACACGGCTGTCGCGCTGATCACGAACATCGACCCCGACCACCTGGACCACTGGGGCAGCCGGGAAGCCTTCGATGCCGCGTTCGCGAGCTTTGCGAACAAGGCGCGTGAGGCCGTCGTCCTGTCGTCGGACGACGAGGGCGCGCGTCGGATCCTTCCTCACCTCACCCACCCGCGCGTCATGACCTTCGGAAAGGCGGAAGATGCCGATGTGCGCGTGCACGGCATCCGCACCGACGGACCTGTGTCGTTCGAGCTCACCCACGCGGGGCAAACGGTCTCGGCCGCGCTGGCGATTCCCGGAGAGCACAACGCGGTCAACGCGGCCGGAGCCGTGGCTGTGCTCCTGACCCTCGGGCATGCCTTTTCCGATGCCGTGAAGGCCGTCGAGGCGTTCGCCGGAACGGTGCGTCGCTTCGAACTCCACGGGATCGTGCGCGGCGTCAGAGTCTACGACGACTACGCACATCATCCGACGGAGGTCGCCGCAGCCCTGGCCGCGGCCCGCACCGTCGTCGGCGATGGACGCATCATCGCGCTGCACCAGCCGCACACCTACTCCCGGACGCAACACATGGCCGCGGAATTCGCCGAGGTGCTCGAGAGCCACGCTGACCACACCGTCGTGCTCGATGTGTACGGCGCGCGCGAGGACCCGATCCCGGGGGTCACCGGCGAACTCGTGTCGAGCAGGTTCACGGATGCCGAACGCGTCCACTTCGAGCCGGACTGGGCGGCCGCAGCTGCCTACACGGCATCGATCGCGCGGGACGGGGACTACATCATCACTCTCGGCTGTGGAAACGTCTACCTCATCATTCCCGACGTGCTCGCCGCGCTCGGCCAGCAGGGCGCACCGGCGGAGTAGCGGTGCGCCGGCCGACTCCGCTCCCGCCCTCCGGGGCCCCGTCGGGCGCTGACGACGAATCCTCGTTGCGCACCCCATCCGGCGGAGACGGCAGACGGGGCGTCTCACCCGAGCAACGCGGAGCTGCCCCCACGGACCGGTGGGCTGAATCGGCATCGGTTCCCGTCGAGAACGCCCCGACGGAGCCGATCGACCTCACCGGAATCACCGCTCCCGCACCGGTCTGGCCCCTCCCGACCGATGCCGGCACCGGCTCGAGCGCTCGGGATGCCGCCTCCGTACTTCCCGGCGTTCCGACCTGGGCGCTCGGCGCAGACGAGGCCGGAGCAACCGAGCCGCTCGCGGAAGATGCAGCTGCGCCCGGCTCTGACGGTTCGTCGCCGGTGGGTATGCGCGAGGTGTGGCGCGCTGCGCGTGCGCGGCGGCGCGCGCTCAAGTCCGAGGTGCGGCGGTTCACCGTCAGGGCCCGTCGCCGTCGCGCGATCTGGCTCGGGTCCATCGCGGCAGTCGTGCTCGTAGCGCTCGGCAGCGTCGGGGCGGCGTACAGCCCGCTGTTCGCTGTCGAGACGATCACGGTAGCGGGCGCTGAGCAGCTGGACACCGCAGCGGTATCCGACGCGTTGTCGTCACAGCTGGGCACGCCACTGCCACTTGTGGACGAGAGCGCCATCAAAGCGGCGCTGGTCGCGTTCCCGCTCGTCGAGTCGTACACCGTCGAGGCCCGGCCTCCGCATGATCTGATCGTGCGCGTCGTCGAACGCACCCCGATCGGGGTCATCGCCTCACCTGCCGGGTTCACCCTCGTGGATGCCGCCGGCGTCGCGCTCTCGACGACACAGACCCCGGCTCCCGGCAGACCCGTGCTGGAGATCACCGGTGGAACGGCATCCGAAGCATTCGAGGCGGTCGGGCACGTGCTGCGGTCGCTTCCCGACACGATCATGTCGCAGGTGACCGCGGCGTCGGCGACGACCCCCAACGACGTGACCCTCACCCTCGGTGGAACCGGCACCGAGATCGTCTGGGGCAACGCTGACGAGTCCTCGAACAAGTCGGTGGCGCTGGCTGCGGCGATGCAATCGCGCCCGCCGGACACGGTCTCGCGTTACGACGTCTCGTCGCCGTCAGCCGTCGTCATCCAGTGATCCGCTGAGCCCACCGGGCCGAGCGGGTGCACGAAAAGAACGGGATGTGCGACACGCCCCCGCAAGCGCGCGGAATCGGGGGAGTCGACGCTTAGCTTCGTGTCTAGGAAATACATACCCAGCAATACTTTATACCTCCAGTTGAGGTTGAAGGTTGCAGGACACGAGCACAGGAGTCGGCATGAGCCAGAACCAGAACTACCTTGCAGTCATCAAGGTGGTCG
>Ga0310345_10003340_pt1 | contig 15339 bp, 14 predicted proteins | sample HC15DNA20500_MG_FD_204667 | JGI IMG/M metagenome (GOLD analysis project Ga0310345, IMG submission 204667) | Marine microbial communities from station ALOHA, North Pacific Subtropical Gyre - HC15-DNA-20-500_MG | ecosystem: Environmental > Aquatic > Marine > Oceanic | place: Pacific Ocean: North... | reverse complement strand
TCCCGGTAAAGTGCGATGAACCAAACAAAAGGCACCCTGTCTTGCGTCGGCGCTTTGCGCCGATGCCCTCCCATCGCGGCCCGCAAGCGGGACGGCCGGAAACTCGCTGCGCTCAAACATCCGGCCGTCTTGATCCGCTTGCGGCCCGCGCTGCTCGGCGCTACGCCCAAGGGGACCGAATACAGACAAAGACAGGCTCGCTGACGCTTCGCAAGCAAGATCGCTACGCGATCTTGGTCGGACGACACCGAAGGCGAGTCCGACAGGAACGGAGCCATACGTTCCAGGGTCTACCCGCGGCCGTTTCAAATACATTGTCTGGCCCGCTGCGCCTGTATTCGGGCCCCGTGTGGCGCGACGAGAAGCGCAGGGCCGAAGGGTGTCCGGCGCACGGCGCCGGTGCGGCCAGCTGTCTGAGGATCGCCAAAGCGATCCGAGTTCTGGCCGCATCCCTTCGGGCCGAGCATCGCAGTGAACCGGCGCGCTTCGCGCCGGCGCGCAACCCGGGTGTCTTTTTCCTTTGCTTACTTTCTTTTGGACAAGCAAAAGAAAGTGAGTCGCACAGCAGTGCGAAACAAAAGGTGCGACGAACTCGTGAGTTCCATATCACTCGCGGCTAGACATATTGGATCAACGACCATCTCCGATCGTTTCAAAACTACGAAAAGCCGCGGCGTGGTTTCATATTCCAGCCGGACTAATCGCCCCGGCACCGCGTTAGACTGACAGCCATGAACGGCTCGACGAGCTTCCTCTTGCCCCTACGCCAGACCATACGCTGGCTACTCGTGCGCGCACTGCAACTGCCGATCCTGATCTACCGCTACGCCATCTCGCCCATGATCGGCCCACGCTGCCGCTACATGCCCACCTGCTCGGCCTATGCGCTGGAAGCGCTGGAACGCCATGGTCCGATCCGCGGCGGCTGGCTGGCATTCCGGCGCATCACCCGCTGCCACCCGTTGAACGAAGGCGGCTTCGATCCCGTGCCGCCGCGACGGGATCGCACTTGACACGCCGCGTTTGATGCCCGGAAAGGCGATGCAGCCTTGGCGCGCAAGGTTTATGATGTCGCGCTTCGATTGATGGGCTCGCGCCCGACAGCAACGTGTCTCCCATGACCGGTTTTGCCGAACACAAGCCCCTGAATCTGCCCGCGCTCGACGCCGAGATCCGGCAGTGGTGGGAACAGACGAACGTCTTCGAGGCCAGCACCGAGGCGCGCGCCGATGCGCCGGTGTTCACCTTCTACGAAGGCCCGCCCACGGCCAACGGCCGTCCGGGCATTCATCACGTGCTCGGGCGCACGGTCAAGGACGCCTTCTGTCGCTACAAGACCATGCGCGGCTATCGGGTCGACCGCAAGGCCGGCTGGGACACCCACGGCCTGCCGGTCGAGATCGAGGTCGAGAAGGAACTCGGCCTGCAGTCGCGCGAGGATATCGACGCCTACGGCATCGCCGAATACAACGCGGCCTGCCGTGCCTCGGTGCTGCGCTACAAGGATCAGTGGGACGAACTCACGCGCCGTATCGGCTACTGGGTGGATCTCGATGCGCCCTATGTGACGTTCTCCAACGAGTACATCGAGAGCGTCTGGTGGCTGCTGCGTCAAATTCACGATCAGGGCCTGCTCTACAAGGGCCACAAGATCCACTGGTACTCGCCGGGTTCGGGCACGGTGCTGTCTTCGCACGAGGTCAGCCTCGGCTACAAGGAAGTGCAGGATCCGAGCGTGACCATCGCGTTCCCGGTGCAGGGTGAAACCGACACGTTCTTTCTTGCCTGGACGACCACGCCGTGGACGCTGCCCTCGAATGCCGGCCTTGCCGTGGGCCCGGATGTCGAATATGTGCGCGCCACGCTCGACGGGCGCGATTACATCGTTGCCGCCGATCTGGCGGAACGGGTGCTGGGCGAAGATGCCGAGATCGGCACGCGCTACGCCGGTCGCGATCTCGTGGGCATGCGTTATACGCCGGTGTTCGACTGTTTTGCCGATCACGAGGACGCCGACAAGGCCTGGCGCGTGATCCCGGCCGATTTCGTGTCCACCGAGGACGGCACCGGCATCGTGCACATGGCGCCGGCCTTCGGTGGCGACGACTATGCCGCCGCGCAGGCGAACGGCCTGCCGCTGTTCAACCCGGTGGAGCGCGACGGCCATTTCACGGGCGATTTCCCGCTGGTCGGCGGCCAGTGGTTCAAGGACGCCGACAAGATCCTGGCGCGCGATCTCAAGGATCGCGGCCTGCTGTTCGCCCAGGACGTCACCGTGCACAGCTACCCGCACGACTGGCGCAAGGGCACGCCGCTGATGAACTACCCGGTGGAGTCCTGGTTCATCGCCACCCAGCAGCACAAGGACCGGCTGGTCGAATACAACGACCGCGTGAACTGGCATCCGCCGCATGTCGGCACCGGTCGTTTCGGCGACTGGCTGGCCAATAACGTCGACTGGGCGCTGTCCCGGCATCGCTACTGGGGCACGCCGCTGCCGATTTGGGTCAACGACCGCGACGAGAGCGATATCGTCGTGATCGGCTCTATTGCCGAGCTGCGCGAGTACGCCGGCGACGCGGTACCCGCCGACGACGAGCTGGATCTGCACAAGCCCCAGGTCGATGTGATCACCTGGCCGGCGAAGAACGGCGGCACCATGAAGCGCGTGCCCGAGATCATCGACGTCTGGTTCGACTCAGGCGCCATGCCCTTCGCCCAGTGGCACTACCCGTTCGAGAACAAGGCGCGCTTCGAGGCCAACTTCCCCGCAGACTTCATCTGTGAAGGCGTCGACCAGACCCGCGGCTGGTTCTATTCCCTGCACGCCATCGGCACGCTGGTGAAGGATTCGCCGGCCTATCGCAACGTCATCGTCAACGGCCTGCTGCTGGATGCCAACGGCGAAAAGATGTCCAAGTCCAAGGGCAACACTGTCGACCCGTTCGAGGCGCTCGATACCCACGGCGCGGACGTGATCCGCTGGTACATGCTTGCCAGCTCCCAGCCCTGGGACAACACCAAGTACGCCGAGCGCGGCCTGCGCGACACGCGCACCAAGGTGTTCGGCACGCTCGAGAACGTCTATTCGTTCTTCGCGACCTACGCCAATATCGACGGCTTCAGCGCGGGCACGCCGGCACCGGCCGTAGCGGATCGCCCCGAGCTGGATCGCTGGATCCTGTCGCGCCTGCAATCGACCGCCGCCGAAGCCACGGCCGCGCTCGACGAATACAATCCGACCCGCGCGGCCAGAGCCGTCGAGCGCTTCATCGACGCACTGTCGAACTGGTATATCCGCCGCAGCCGGGCGCGTTTCTGGGCCGGTGCCCGCGCGGATGCCGGCGGTGATGCGAGTGAAGAAGCCGTCGCCGACAAGCGCGCGGCCTATCACACGACGCTCACCTGCCTGCGCGATGTGGCCGCGATGATGGCGCCGATCGCGCCGTTCTTCTCGGACTGGCTTTATAGCCACGTCAGCGCGCAGACCGGCGTGCGGGCCTCGGTACATCTGGCCGACTTCCCGGCTGCCGACGCGGAGCTGGTGGATACGGATCTCGAGCGGCGCATGGCGCTGGCGCGGGCGATCGTCGGCAACGTGCTGGCACTGCGCAACGAGGCTTCAATCAACGTGCGCCAGCCGCTGGGCCGTATTCTCGTGGTCGAGGAGCCGGGCGTGGCCCGCGCCGATGTCGAGGCGGTCGCCGCGATCGTGCGCGAGGAAGTCAACGTCGATGCCATCGAGTTCGTGGCCGGCGAGGGCGATCTGGTCAAGCGCAGCGCCAAGCCCAACTTCAAGACGCTGGGCAAGCGACTGGGCAAGCAGATGAAGACGGTCGCGGCGGCTGTCGCCCAGCTGGACGACGGCGATATCGCTGCCTACATGCGCGACAACGCAATCACCGTGACCGCCGACGGCGAGGCCATCGAACTCGGCGAGGGCGATCTGCTCGTCTCGGCCGAGGGCGTCGAAGGCTGGTTGGTCGGACGCGAGGATGGCGTCACGGTGGCACTTGATAGTACACTGACTGATTCACTACGCGAACGCGGGCTGGCGCGCGAAGTGATCAACCGCGTACAGCGGCTGCGCAAGCAGGCAGATTTTCATGTCGCCGATCGGATTCGGGTGCAGTATCGCGCCGACAACGATCTGGCGAAGGCCATCGAAGCCCATGGGGCGATGATGGCCCGTGAGACGCTTGCCGAAAGCTATGCGCACGACGCCGCGCCGACGGGCGACGTCGAGCAGGCGTTCGAGATCGACGGCGCGAACATCACGCTGGCCCTGACGCGTGTGTCCGTTAACGGATAGCGGGCGGCGCGGTAGAGACAAACAGCTTTAGTTTTCAACGAACGACAGACAGTCGAGACAGCAGGCCATGCAGAAAGACATTCATCCCAACTATCGCCCCGTGGTGTTCAAGGACATGGGCGGCGACTTCGCGTTCCTGACGCGCTCGACCATCGAGTCCAACGAGACCATCGAGTGGGAAGACGGCAACACCTACCCGCTGGTCAAGCTGGAAGTCACCAGCGCCACGCACCCGTTCTACACGGGCAAGCAGAACATCATGGACACGACCGGCAAGGTCGAGCGCTTCAACCGCCGCTTCGGCATGATGAAGGGCAAGAAGCAGTAAGACGTCTGCTTCAGGCCGGCGATCGCCGGTCGCATCGGCCACGTCGATGCCGCGCTCACGCCCTGTAGCTCTGATCAGGGCGGGCGCATGTTCTGAACTGCTGCCAAACGCTGCGCGATCCCCCGGGGTCGCGCAGCGTTTTGTGCGCGCAATGTTTCTGGCTGCCGGTCAGTTGATACCTGTGCCCAGCGTAGTAGCGTCTTCGTGGTGACGCGAGAGGCTCGCAGCCAGATCCAGAAACCCTGCCACGTGACGCAAGCCGCGATCGCCGTCGCGCACGCCCAGGTGAATCTGTTTGGGTATGCCCCGGGCGCCGAGCGAGACGGCTGAAAGCGGCAGTCGCTGGCCGTATTCGGCCACCAGCCAACGCGGCAGAGCCGCCACGCCGCGCCCGGCAGCGACCAGCTGCAGCATGATGTCGGTGGATTCCACCGTCTTGTGCCGGCGCGGGCTGCAGCGGGCCGGCACCAGCAGCTGGGTATAGATATCCAGCCGCGAAGTATCCACCGGGTAGGAAAACAGCACCTGATCGGTGAGGTCTTCTGCAGCGATGTGGTCTCTGCCGGCCAGCGCATGATCCTGCGCCACGGCCAGCACCTGTTCATAGTCGAACACCGGCGTGAACTTCACGCCCTTCTTTCGTAGCGGATCGGGGGTGACCAGGATGTCGATCTCGTGGTTGAACAGCGCGGCCATGCCGCCGAACTGAAACTGCTGGACCACGTCGATATCCACCCCCGGCCATTCCTGCAGATACGGCGCAACGATCTTGAGCAGCCACCGATAGCAGGGGTGGCATTCCATGCCGATCCGCAGGGCGCCGCGTTCGCCGGTGGCGTGTTCTGCCAGGACGGCGTCCACACGCTCGAGTTGCGGCAGCAGCCGATTGGCGGCCGCCAGCAAATGCTCGCCTGCGTCGGTCAGCCGCACCCGCCGGCCTTCACGCACCCAGATGGCCGTGCCGGATCGCGTCTCCAGCTTGCGAATCGCATGGCTCAAGGCCGACTGGCTCAGGTGCAGGGCCTTGGCGGCCGCGGTCAGCGAGCCTTCGCGCTCGATTTCGCGAAGAATGCTCAGATGCATCCGTTCGATCATTCGATCAATGAGTAATAGTCATGTATACATGCAAACATACCAATTTTATTCATTGAACGGGCGCTATAGAGTTTCGGCCATCGAACAACGCCGGGCGCGAAAGCAGGGCTGTCTGCTTTTTCGCCTCGCAAACGACAGGAGTGGCCATGACGATTTCCCAGAACCTCGGTTTTCCCCGTATCGGCGAACGTCGCGAACTCAAGAAAGCGACCGAAGCCTATTGGAAGGGCGATCTCGACCGGGCCGGTCTCGAAGCCACCGGCGCGGCGCTGCGCCGCAGCAACTGGGCCAAGCAGCAGGCCGCGGGCATCGACCTGATTCCGTCCAACGACTTCTCCTTCTACGATCAGGTGCTGGGTCTGTCCTGTCTCGTCGGCAACGTGCCCGCGCGTTTCGGCTGGGACGGCAGCGATATGAATATCGATGTCGCCTTCGATATGGCGCGCGGTAACGACGGTGCGATCGCCTGCGAGATGACCAAGTGGTTCGATACCAACTACCACTACATCGTCCCCGAATTCACGCAGGACACATCGTTCAAGCTGGTCGGCTCCAAGATCTTCGACGAGTTCGCCGAAGCCAAGGCCCAGGGCATCGTCACCAAGCCGGTGATGGTCGGCCCGGCGACCTATCTCACGCTGGGCAAGGTCACCGACGGCTCGGATCTGAACAGGTTCGACCTCGCCGACTCGCTGATCGATGTCTATGTCCAGATCGCAGAGAAACTGGCCGCCGACGGCGCCGAATGGCTGCAGATCGACGAGCCGATCTTCTCGCTCGACCTGGACGACACCCAGCGTGCGGTGATCGAAAAGGCCTACGCCAAGCTGGCCCAGATCGATGGCATCAAGATCATGGTGGCCAACTACTTCGGCGGTCTGGCCGACAATATGGAATTGTTCACCGCGCTGCCGGTCGCGGCACTGCATATCGACGCGGTGCGCGGCCTCAAGGAGGCCGAGGTCGTGGCCGCGCGTCTAGACGATAGCAAGTATCTGTCGGTGGGCATCATCGATGGCCGCAATATCTGGAAGACGGATCTCGAGCGCGCCTCGAACGTGCTGCAGACGATCAAGGGCGAGATCGGCGGCGAGCGTCTGATCGTCGGCCCGAGCTGCTCGCTGCTGCATTCGCCGGTCACGCTGCGCAGCGAAACCAGGCTCGACGACGAGTTCAAGAACTGGCTCGCCTTTGCGGAGGAAAAGCTCGACGAGATCGTTTTCCTGGCCAATGCCGCGGATGGCAAGGTGGACAAGGCCATGCTGGCGGCCAACCAGCAGGCCATGGCCGACCGCGCGGATTCTGCACGTATCCACGATGCTGCCGTGAAGCGTCGTGCCGAGGCTGCAACCGACAAGGATATGCAGCGCGGCGCGCCGTACGCCGAGCGGGCGAAAAAACAGCACGCCAAGCTGAATCTGCCGGCCTATCCGACCACGACTATTGGCTCGTTCCCGCAGACCCAGGAAGTGCGCAAGGCCCGCGCCGCGCACAAGAAGGGCAAGATGTCGGATGCCGATTACGACGCCTTTCTCGAGGAAAAGATCGCCGAAGCCGTGAAGATGCAGGAAGACATGGGCTTCGACATGCTCGTGCACGGCGAATTCGAGCGTAACGACATGGTCGAATATTTCGGCGAACAGCTCGCCGGCTACGCCTTCACGAAATTCGGCTGGGTGCAGAGCTACGGCTCGCGCTATGTGAAGCCGCCGATCATCTTCGGCGACGTCTCGCGGCCCGAGGCCATGACCGTGAAATGGTCGAAGTACGCCCAGTCGCTCACCGACAAGCCCATGAAGGGCATGCTCACCGGCCCTGTCACCATGGTGCAGTGGGCGTTCGTGCGCGACGACCAGCCGCGTTCCGAGACCGTGAAGCAGGTTGCGCTCGCCATCCGTGACGAGGTCGTGGATCTGGAAGCCGCCGGCCTGGCCGCGATCCAGATCGACGAGGCCGCGTTCCGTGAAGGCCTGCCGCTGCGGCGTGCGGACTGGGACGCGTATCTGAAGTGGGCAGTCGAGTGTTTCCGGCTCGCTTCCTGCGGTGTCGCCGACGACACCCAGATCCATACCCATATGTGCTACTCGGAGTTCAACGACATCATCGAGGCGATCGCCGACATGGATGCCGACTGCATCTCCATCGAGACATCCCGGTCCCAGATGGAGCTGCTGGATGCCTTCGTGGCCTTCCAGTATCCGAACGAGATCGGCCCGGGCGTCTACGACATCCACAGTCCGCGCGTGCCCGGCAAGGACGAAATGGTCGACCTACTCCACAAGGCCACCGAGGTACTGCCCGCCGAGCGCGTGTGGGTGAACCCGGACTGTGGCCTCAAGACGCGCGGCTGGGCCGAAGTCGAGCCGGCGCTCAAGCAGATGGTCGAGGCCGCGCGCGAACTCCGCGACAAGGCGGCCTGACCCGGCAGTCCCCGTCGTTGCGGTCCTGGTCAGATCGTAGCGTCCCCGCCCCGGTTCGCCGGGGCGGTTTTTTATGCGCTGCGTCAGCCGAGCCAGCGTTGTGGATGGTCGCAGGCCAAGACACCGTCCTCCCAGTCGGCCCAGCCCGTGAAGGGAATGGCCGTGCTGTCGTCGATGCGGCGCAGGCGTTCGGCCCAGCGGTTCTTGAGCTGGTCGAGATGGTCCTTGAACGCCGCGGTGTCCTGGTAGGCGATGCCGCCGCCCTGGATGCCGTGCGCCACGAACGGCGCAAGCACGTCGAAGCCCATGTAGTGCAGCGAATAGTGGATGGGCCAGAGCAGGCGCTCGATCGGCCCGCCACGGCCATAGGGCGAAAACGTGTGGGCCGGGCCGCCGGTGGTCACCGATAGCAGGGCGCGTTTGCCGCGGAAATGACCCTCGTCGTAGCGCCGCCGGCCGGTATAGAGCCCGCCATAGACGAACACCCGGTCGAACCAGCCCTTGAGCATGGCCGGCTGGGCATGCCACCAGAGCGGAAACTGCAGCACCACCAGGTCGGCCGCTTCGAGACGGTCGATTTCGCGCTGTACGTCGGCCGGGCGCGTGCCGTGATCGCCGGCATGGCGCTGTTCGGTGAGGGCCGAGAAAAAGCCCCCATCCGCGCGTCCCGCATAGTGGCGGGGGCTTTCGACCGGGTCGAACCCTTCGGCATGAAGATCGGAGACGGTCACCCGCGCGCCGGCAGCGCGCAGCGTTTCGCCGGCGATCCTGCCCAACGCGGCATTGAAAGACTTCGGTTCCGGGTGGCAGTGAACGATCAGGGCATGCATGACATCGGTATCGAGCGGTGTATGAGCCGCTTACGATGCGCTATGCGAATATGAAATAGAATTAGCCGAATTGGAAAGCTGGATTTGCACTAATGCAAGAAAGGCTGGAGTGGAACGAGCTTCGGCTGGCTTTGGCGATCGCCAGGGCCGGCTCGCTTGCCGGCGCGGCACGCGCGCTTTCGGTCAGCCATGCCACGGTGTTCCGGCGCTTGAACGCGCTGGAGGCGCGTCTCGGCGTCGCGCTGTTCGAGCGCGATCGTGGCGGTTACACCGCAACCGTGGCGGGCGACGATCTGGCCGAGGTCGCCGCGCGCGTCGAGCAGGAAGTGCTCGGCGTGCAACGCCGGGTCGCCGGGCGTGACCTGCGCCCGTCCGGTACCGTGCGGCTGACGACGACAGACACCCTCTTCGAAGGGCTGCTGGCTCCGGTGCTGGAGGAGTGCCGCCGCGCGTATCCGGACATCGACCTGGAGATCGCGATCTCCAACGAGCCGTTCAACCTCACCCGACGCCAGGCAGACATGGCGATCCGCCCGATCGCGAAGCCGCCCGAGGCGTTGATCGCGCGTCGACTCGGGCGGGTCGCGCTGGCGGTTTATGCTGCGGCTGATGCCGGTGAGTCCGGGCCGGCGAGGCGGAACTGGCTCGGGCTGGACGACAGCGTCAGTTTTCCGGCCCTCGAAACGTGGATGGCACGACACGTCGGACGATCGGCGTGCCGCTTTCGCATGGACAGCCTGCTCGGGCTGCGCGCGGCGGTGCGTAGCGGGGCCGGCCAGGCCGTGCTGCCCTGTTATCTGGCCGACGACGATCCGGCGCTCGCGCGCCTGGCGCCGCCGATCGAAGAAGTTGCAACCGATCTCTGGCTGCTGATTCATCCCGATCTGCGCAAGGTCGCGCGTATTCGCGCGGTGCGCGACGTCGTGGCCGAGGCCTTCGGCCGAGTCGCAACGCAGGCGCGATTGGCGGGCGTGTCTGTAGATTAGGCGGCGCGGGTCAGGCTGTCTGCTCGGCGTCGGCACGCTTGGCCTGCTTATGGGTTTCTTCGTTACTGCCTTGTTGCCAATAGCTGGAGATATAAAGATCGCGGCGATCCACGCCGCGTTCGGCCCTGAGATGCTCGCGCAACCGCCGCATGGCCGAAAACTCGCAGGCAGCCCAGACCGACGGCCGGCCTTCGCGCCAGTGCAGTTCGCGTACCGCGTCCAAGAGCGTATCGCTGTTTTCGCCGGGCCGTGGATTGATCACCCAGTCGATCTGAATGCCGCTGGGGGCGATCAGCGGCTGGATATCATCGCGGTCGACGACTTCGATAATCGCGTTGCCAACCGCGTTGGCCGGCAGGATTTCGAGGTTAGCGCTTATGGCAGGCAGGGCGGTCATGTCACCAACTAGCAGAAACCAGTTCGCGCTCGCGTTGAGGCGCTTGGTCGGACCCGGTCCGCCAATGTCGATGGTGTCGCCGGGGCGGGCCTGTGCGGCCCAGCGCGCAGCAAGGCCACCGTGGGCGTGGACGACGAAATCGATATCTATTTCGCCCTCGCGCTGGGCGCGGATCGTGTAGGTGCGCAATACCGGTTTGTCGAGGCCGGGCTGCGGCAACAGCAGTTTTACGTAGGCGCTGGCTTGATCGGCCGGAAAGTCGGCCATGCCCTGGCCGCCAAGGGTGACACGGCGCATATGCGGCGTCAGGGTTCGATTGGCGAGCACAGTAAAAGTGCGAGGCGGGGTGCGGGCCACGGGGCAACTCCTATTCTTCGAGATTGTGGGCCATGATGTCGGCGAGCTGGATGAAATCGCGCAGTCGCGCAGCGTGCAGGCCGGCAGCCATCCGTTCGCCGGCCTCCGCTTCGACCCGGGTGATTTGTCCGACCATCGCCGAGCCTTCACTAGTCAGCGACAGCCGGCGGCTGCGGCTGTCGTCCGGATCCGGGGATTGGTCGATCAGGCCCTCTTTGCGTAAGTCTCTGATTAAGCGAGAGACCTGGCCTTTGTCGAGCCGCAGTGCGCCGGCTATGGTCTGCGCCGAGCTGCCGCCGGAATGCGCAACGCCCTTGAGCGCACGGATATGCGTAACTGGTAGTTCGATCCCGGCGGCAGCATGGCCTTCGCGCATAGCGCGCCGATAGGCGTGGAGCAGACGATGCAGCGATTCGCCGATGGCGGGCGGATTCGTCATGAGTGTGATGGTTGATAAAATCAACTTAATGCTGTGCTTTTTGGTTGACTTTGTCAACTGTATGGGTGATGTCGTCGGTATCCAGGCGAAGCAATACGTCCCGGCGAATCGCCGACCTCACCGACGGCAGCCACGGCGTTGTTAAACTAGCGGCCTTTTGCCGGCGCCGCGCCGCCGCCGTTCACCAGGTACGTCCCCATGTCCGTTGTCACCCGTTTCGCCCCATCGCCCACCGGCTACCTGCACATCGGGGGCGCACGCACCGCGCTTTATTCCTGGCTGCACGCCAAGGCGAACGGCGGCAACTTCGTGCTGCGCATCGAGGATACGGATCGCGAACGCTCCACCGACGAAGCCGTGCAGGCCATTCTCGATGCCATGGTGTGGCTGAATCTCGAGCACGACGGCGACATCTATTATCAGACCCAGCGCTTCGGTCGCTATGCTGAAGTCATCGACTGGCTGCTGGCCGAAGGAAAGGCTTATAAATGCTATTCCAGCGCCGAGGACGTGGAGGCGATGCGCGAGGCGGCGCGCGCCAAAGGCGAAAAACCGAAGTACGACGGCACCTGGCGGCCCATGCCGGGCAAGACGCTGCCGGAGCCGCCGGCCGGGGTCGATCCGGTGATCCGTTTCGCCACGCCGCTGGAAGGCGACACGGTGATCCACGATCTGGTCAAGGGCGATATCACCATCAGCAACACCGAGCTGGATGATCTGGTGATCGCCCGCGCCGACGGCACGCCGACCTACAACTTCTGCGTGGTGGTCGACGACATGGACATGGGTATCACCCATGTCATCCGCGGCGACGACCACGTGAACAACACGCCGCGCCAGATCAACATCCTTAAGGCGTTTGTGGGTGACGACGGCGAGCTGCCGGTCTATGCCCACGTGCCGATGATCCTCGGCTCTGACGGCAAGCGCCTGTCCAAACGCCACGGCGCGGTGGGCGTGATGCGTTATCGCGAAGAAGGCTATCTGCCCGAGGCGCTGCTGAACTATCTCGTACGCCTGGGCTGGGCGCATGGCGACCAGGAAATCTTCACCCGCGACGAGATGCTCGAACATTTCGATATCGAGAACGTGCAGGGCGGCGCGTCCACCTTCGACCCGGACAAGCTGCTGTGGGTGAATCAGGAACACCTGAAAATGGCCGAGCCCGAGGCGCTGGTCGACGAACTGGCCTGGCATCTGGCACGCGAAGGTGTAGAGAACGTCGATCGCGCGCGCCTGGCCGAGATTGCGGGTATTCAGAAAGGCCGCTGCAAGACCATGCTCGATATGGCTCGGCAGAGCCTGTTCCTGTTCTCGCCGGTCAGCGAATACGACGAGAAAGCGGTCAAGAAACACATGAAGGCCGGCTCGCCGGCGCTGCTGGCCGACGTGCGTGAACGGGTGGCCGCGCTCGACGCCTGGGACGGCGAGGCACTGGGCGCGGCCGTCAAGCAGACCGCGACCGACAACGAGGTCGGCATGGGCAAGGTGGCCCAGCCGATTCGTATCGCGGTCACCGGCAGTGCGGTATCGCCCTCGATCGACGCGACCCTGCTGCTGCTTGGCCGTGAAGAGACGTTGGCCCGGCTGGATGCCGCGGTCGCGGCTTTCGGCGACGGCGCGGGCTGAGCGCGTTCGCGTCCGAGTTTTTATTGTCATCCGGCGCAAGCGAGCACCGGAGGGCAAACACCGCCCTGCGACGTGAAAGATGATGGCGTGGGCCGGAGCCCGTCTGCGGCGACGAAAAGCGCCGCCGCGAGGGGTGGCCGGCGCGCCGCGCCGGTGCCCGAAAACACCGAGCAAACTGATCGACGTCCATGCCGGACAGGGCCGGGCGAATGCCCGACTCAGGTGCCAGAACGCTTGCCGCCGTTGTGGGTGGGCGCTGGCCTGAAGCCGGTGGTTCGGCGCCGCATAGGGAAGATGACGCGCAATAGCCGGCGCCGCGCTGGGCCGAAAGCCCCGCGTTTTGCCGACGGCAGCGCAATACCATAACGCCCGCCCAGTCGATACAATGCTTGTTCAACTATCGAGGCAAGCATGACCACCTATCTTGAACTCCAGGTTCTGAGCACCGGCCAGACATCGCGCCTGGCCGAGATGTTTCGGCTGTTGGGCGAACCCAATCGCCTGTCGCTGGTCTATGCCTGTCTCGAGGAGCCGCGCAGCGTGCAGACGCTGGCGGCCGATATCGATATTTCGATGTCGCTGGCGAGCCATCACCTGCGTCTGCTGCGAGCCGCGCGTCTGCTGCGCGCCGAGCGTCGCGGCAAGCAGGTGTTCTATGTCGCCGCCGACGCGCACGTTCAGCGCGTGCTGCGCGACATGGCCGAACACGGCGACGAGGCGTAACCGACATGGGCCACACGCACGATCACGCACACCCTCATGACCATGGTCATGACCACGACCACGGCGGTCTGGGTGGCCATCATCATCACGGCGGCAGCGGCCGCGTACTGGTGTTTTCGCTGTGCCTGACGCTCGCTTTCGCTTTCGTCGAGGCGATCGGCGGCTGGTGGGCGGATTCGCTGGCGCTGATGTCCGACGCCGGGCATATGTTTACCGACAGCTCCTCGCTGGCGATCGGCGCGCTCGCGGCCTGGATGGCCAAGCGCCCGGCCTCGAAGATGCATTCCTTCGGTCTGCAGCGCGCGGAGGTGCTCGGCGCGCTGATCAATGCGGTGTTGATGATCGTCGTGGTGGTCGCGATCGCGGTCTCGGCGGTCGAGCGCTTTTCCGATCCGCGCGAGGTCGCCGGCGCGCCGGTCATGATCATCGCCGCTATCGGCCTGGTGATGAATATCGGCGTCGCCGCCATTCTCATGCGCGGCGAGCAGACCATGAACGTACGCGGCGCGCTGATCCACGTGATCGGCGATCTGCTGGGCTCGGTGGCCGCGCTGGCGGCCGGGCTGGTGATCATCCTCACCGGCTGGATGCCGATCGATCCGTTGCTGTCCCTCGGCGTGAGCGCGCTGATCATGGTCTCCGCGCTGCGGCTGCTGCGCGACGTGGTGCACGTGCTCATGGAGGGCGTACCGCGCGGGGTGGACGTCGTGAACGTGGGCCAGGCGTTGGCCGCGGTCGAGGGTGTGCGCGCGGTGCATGATCTGCATATCTGGAGCCTGTCCTCAAGTCAGCGCGCGCTGGCGGCGCATGTGGAGATCGCGCGGCTTTCCGAGTGGCAGCGTATTCTGCCCAAGCTGCAGCAGCTGCTCGCCGAGCGGTTCTCGATCACGCATACGACGCTGCAGCCGGAGGATCGCGCCACCGCCCGAGATTGTGTCTGCGAAGCGGATTGCGGCATCGCCAGCTGACCGATCCGGGGGCGATGCTGCGGGCAGGGCAGGCGGGCGCGTTATCCTGCCCGTGGGCGTCTTGCCGACCGGATGAAGCCATGCACATCGCGACCCGACGCATCTACGACCCGGCCTGCGACGACGACGGCTATCGGGCCCTGGTGGATCGCATATGGCCACGGGGCGTGTCCAAGCGCGATGCCGCACTCGACGGCTGGTACAAGTCACTCGCGCCGTCCACCGAACTGCGCCGCTGGTTCGGGCACGACCCGGCGCGCTGGGACGCGTTTTGCGCGCGCTATCGCGCCGAACTCGATGAGGCCGAGGCCGACGTGATCGACGAACTGCGCGCCCGGGCCGCCGAGACCGGCCTGATGCTGCTGTACGCGGCCCGCGATACCGAGCACAACAACGCCGTCGTGCTCAAGCGCTATCTGGAGGACAGCGCGTGAACGATTCCGAAGATCGACTCGCGTTGGCCGAGCGGGTCCGCGCGGCCTGTATCGAAGCCGCACTCGCGGGCTACGAGAACGCCGCGGTGGCCGGCCTCTGTGGTGAGGGGGCCCTGGAGGTCGCGATCAGCGCCATGCGACAGGTCGATATCGACGCGATCGTGGCACGCGGGCCGCGCGACGACTGAAAGCCTCCGGTCAGGGCATCCCTCGGCCTGGCGCGCACAAAAAAGCCGGCGGGCCACCGGGCTTGATTGCCCGCCGGCCCACCGGCCTTATGCGCCATAAAGGCGATCCTGCCGGCTACTTGCTCTGGTAGTAGTCCATCAGGATCTCGGCGACTTCCGGGCGCGAGAATTCCTCGGGCGGGGCCACGCCGTTGCCGAGCATCTCGCGCACCTTGGTGCCGGACAGCAGCACG
>Ga0310345_10003339_pt1 | contig 15340 bp, 12 predicted proteins | sample HC15DNA20500_MG_FD_204667 | JGI IMG/M metagenome (GOLD analysis project Ga0310345, IMG submission 204667) | Marine microbial communities from station ALOHA, North Pacific Subtropical Gyre - HC15-DNA-20-500_MG | ecosystem: Environmental > Aquatic > Marine > Oceanic | place: Pacific Ocean: North... | reverse complement strand
GCATAACATCGAGCTTCCGCTCGTCTACGCCGGCGTGCCGAGCAAAGAGCGGCGGCGCCGGGCGCAGGAGAAGCTCGAGCTGGTCGGCCTGCGCGACCGCATGCAGCATCGGCCGCCCGAGCTGTCCGGCGGCCAGCGCCAGCGGGTGGCGATCGCGCGCGCACTCGTGAACGAGCCGGCGCTGCTGCTTGCGGACGAGCCCACCGGCAATCTTGACTCGCAGACTAGCGGAGAGATCATGGCCGTGCTGACCGAGCTGAACCGCGCGGGCCAGACCATCCTGCTGGTCACCCACGAGCACGACATCGTGGCCCACGCGCACCGGCAAGTGCACCTGCGCGACGGCCTCGTCGAATCCGACTTCTGACCGAACCCGTGGAGGTGTCCCCGTGAGGAAGCAGGTCAAGCAGCAGGGATGGATCGCCGTCCTCGTGGTGATGGCGGCGGCCGGCTGCCGGAGTGGCGAGGCGGAGCCGGCGAGCGCGCTGCAGACGACCAACGTGATCCGGGGCATGCTCCGCATCACCGCCGAGGCGACCGGAACGGTCGAGCCGATCCGCAAGGTCGAGGTGAAGAGCAAGGCGTCCGGCGAGATCCTGGCGCTAGCCGTGGACGTGGGCGACCAGGTCGAGACCGGCGCGCTGCTCGCGCGCATCGATCCGCGTGACGTGCGCAACGCCTACGAGCAGGCCAATGCCGATCTCGAGGTCGCACAGGCGCGCCTCGAGATCAGCGAGGCCCAGGCCCGCCGCTCGCGCGAGCTCGTGGATGCCGGTGTGATCACCGTCCGGGAATTCGAGAACTCGCGGCTCGAGCTGGCCAACGCGCAGGCCGGTCTCGTCAAGGCACAGACGAACCTGCAGCTAGCGGAAGCGAGACTGGGTGACGTGACGATCGCGGCTCCCCTCTCCGGCACGATCATCCAGAAGAGCGTCGAGGAGGGGCAGGTCATCCAGTCCGCGTCGCAGAACGTGTCCGGCGGGACGACGCTGTTCGTGATGGCCAGCCTGCTCGAGATGCAGGTGCGCACCTTGGTGGATGAGACGGACATAGGGCCGATCCGACCCGGAATGCCCGCGCTGGTACAGGTCGAGGCCTTCCGCGCCCGGCAGTTCCAGGGAACCGTGGAGAAGGTGGAGCCGCAGGCCGTCGTGGAGTCGAACGTGACGATGTTTCCGGTGATCGTCCGGCTCGACAACCGGGACGGTACGCTCCGCCCCGGGATGAACGCGGAAGTCGAGATCCTGGTCGACGAGGCGTACGACATCCTGCTCGTCCCCAACAACGCGGTCGTGCTGCCGCGGGACATCGCCCCCGCCGCGGCGGTGCTCGGGCTCGACCCGGAACAGCTCGATATGGCCGCGCTGGGCGTGCGCATGCGGGGCCCGGGAGGGGCGGGGGTGCGCGGCGCCGCGTTCGCGGAGGCGAACGGCGGGGCATCCGGCGCTTCTCCGGAGGGCGGGGTCCAGGCCACCTCGCCGGACTCGCTCCGCGCGCGCGTCCAGCGTGGCGAGATGAGCCCGGACTCGGCCCGGATGGTCGTGCGCGGGATGCGCGGTCCAGGCGGGCGGGCGGCGCTGGGAGTGGACGGCGACGAGTTGCGGGAGCGGGGACCGGGCATGGCCGGGCGTGGGAGTGGTGTGCTCCAGGCTCCGACCGCTCCCGAGGGGGCGCCCACGCGCGAGACGCGCCGCGCGGTCGTGTTCGTCGTGAACGCGCAGGGGACGCCCGAGCCCCGCGCCGTGCAAATCGGGCTCAACGACTACGACTACACCGAGGTGGTGACGGGGCTCGCGGATGGGGATCAGGTGGCGGTCCTCGGTGCGGCGCAGCTGCAGGCGCAGAACGACGAATTCCTGAACCGGATCCGGCAGGTTCGAGGCGGAGTGTTCGGAGGTGGGGGCGGCGGCCCCCGCGGCGGCGGTCGGTGATCGTCGGACGCTGAGCTCAGCCGGCGCTCTCGCCGGCACTGCCAAGGGAGAACGAGTCGTGCTGATCCTCGAGATCGTGCTGGTGGCGCTCGCCGCGGTGCGCGCGAACGTGATGCGCTCCGTCCTCACCACTCTGGGCATCGTGATCGGCGTCGCGGCCGTGATCACCATGGTGGCTCTGGGCGAGGGCGCCCAGCAGCGCGTCGAGGCGCAGATCGCGCGCATGGGCACGAACGTGCTCACGGTCCGGCCCGGCCAGGCGATGTTCGGCGGCGTCGCGCAGGATGGAGGACAGCGGCTCTCGGTGGAGGACGCCGATGCGCTTGGGACGCAGTCCAACGGGCTGATCACGGTCGCGCCGGTGGCCAGCTCACGGGTGCAGGTGTCCTACCAGCGCTGGAACTCTAACAACCAGGTGGTGGGAACCTGGCCCGAGTACTTCGACATCTACGACCACCAGCTGATCGCGGGGCGCTACTTCGACGCCGGCGAGGTGCAGGGGCGGCGGCGAGTCGCCGTGCTCGGCTACCGCGTCAACGAGAGCCTGGGCGAGATCCCGCCCACGCTGCTGGTCGGCAAGACGATCCAGCTGCGCGGCCAGCCCTACGAAGTCGTGGGGGTGCTCGCCGAGAAAGGAGAAGCCGCGTTCCTGCGCCCCGACGAGCAGATCTTCATCCCGATCTCGACGGCCCAGTACCGGCTCTTCGGCGGGCGCGAGCGGCTCTCGTCGATCTACGCGGCGACCGCGTTCGCGGACCAGCTCGACCAGGCGTACGCCGCCATCGACCGGATCCTGAGGCGCGAGCACCGCATCCAGCCGGGAGCCCAGGCGGACTTCAACATTCGCAACGCGGCCGACCTGCTCAGCACCTTCAACGAGACCAACCGAACCTTCGCGCTGCTGCTGGCCGGGATCGCTGGCGTGAGCCTGCTTGTCGGCGGCATCGGGATCATGAACATCATGCTGGTGAGCGTGACCGAGCGCACCCGCGAGATCGGCGTGCGCAAGGCGCTCGGGGCGACCCGGCGCGCCATCCTGTTCCAGTTCCTGGTCGAGGCGCTCGTGCTGTGCGTGCTGGGGGGGCTGATCGGGGTGGCGACGGGCGTCGGGGCGGCGCGGGTGATGAGCAGCGTGGCCGGGTGGCAGACCGTGATCGCCGTGGAAGCAGTGGCGACCGCACTGGGGTTCTCCGCCCTGATCGGGTTGTTCTTCGGGATCTGGCCCGCGCAGCGGGCCGCCCGCCTAGATCCGATCGTCGCGCTGCGCTACGAGTAGGAGGCCGGGCGCCTCCCTAGCGGGGCAGCGCGAGTTCGAGCTCCTGCCCGCGCCGTACGACGATCACGCGGACGACCTGGTCGGCCGGCGCCGCGGCGACCATGCGGCGGAGTACCCCCAGCTCGTCGACCTCGACGTCGCCGACCCGGAGGAGCACGTCGCCCGGGAGCAACCGAGCCGCGGCGGCGGGGGTGCCGGGCGCGACCTCGATCACGAGGAGGCCGCGCTCGGTCCCGAAGTACTGCGCGAGCCCGGGATTGAGCGGCGCCACGCGCGCGCCGGCTACGCGGTCCAGCCCAACCAGGTACGGGGTTACCCACTCCCTGGCGAGCTCGCGCTCGTGCATGCGCTGGAGCGGCGGCGGCGGACCCGCGTGCAGATCGCCCGTGAACGGCACCGTGAGGCCGACGTGCCAGGGAGCGCCGCCCGTACGGACCGCGCCCCCCAGATCCAGATCGATGGGACGCGGCGCGGCCCGCACGACCAGGGTGCGGGGCTGCCGGCCGCTCCGCACGGTCAGCTCCAGACGGTCTCCGGGGTGGAGCCCCGTCCGGAGCGCCTGGAAGCGCGCCCGGCTCGGCGGCATCCCGTCGAGCGCGACCAGCGTGTCGCCCGGCGCGAGCCCGGCCTCGGCGGCCGGGCTCCCCTCCGCGACCTGTCGCACGACCACGAGCGGGCGCACGCCGGGGGCGACGATCAGCCCCGCGTCCACCCCGATCCAGCCCGGGTCGGCGGTGCGCCACGACTGCGCGGCGGCCGGAATGGCCGCGGTGCCGACGGCGACTGCCAGCAGGAAAAGCCCCCCTCGCATCGCTTGCGCTCCCCTCAGAACCAGCCGTCCTGGGCGGCGGCCCCGGACATGCGCCGATAGACGGCCTGCTGCTCGGCGAGCGCGCTCGCGAGCAGGCCATTCAGGAAGGGATCGGCGGGGGCGCGGCTCACCGCCGCCTGCCCCGCCTGCACGAGCTGCTCGAGGGCGGCGTAGCGGACGGCGGGATCTCCGGTCACCTCATCTCCTCCCCGCGCCCCCACGAGCTGGCGGTAGTGAACGAGCACGCCGATGTAGGCGCGCTCCGCCTCCTGCACGAGCGCCAGAGCCTCGCCGGGATCCGTGGTCGCCGCGAGTTGCGCCACGGAGGGCACCGCGGCGGACACGTCGCCCTGCGTCCCGAGGCCGCTGTGTGCCACCGCCGCGCCCACTGTAGCTCCGGTGGCGAAGATCGCGACCAAGGCCGCGTGCCGGAGCCAGCGCATGCGCAACCACCGACCGCTCGCGCTACCGCTCGTGATCGGGCGCACCTCGGCCGCCTGGACCAGTCCCTGCGCGATCAGCTGCGCTTCCAGGGCCTTCCAGTCTCCACGCACGGGACGCACGTCCGGCAGCGCGGACAGCGCGGCGGTCTGGTGCTCGAGTGCCTCCAGCTCGGAGGAGCAGCGCGCGCAGCGGTCCAGATGGTCCCTCTCGGCGACGGTGGGCGGCTCGTCCACCAGCCGGCTGAGTACGTCCAGGCTCAGATGCTCCATGCTCGTGCTCCAGTCTCTCATGCGCTTCGCGGGTGGTCGGCCAGCGAGCGGAGCAGCGCGCGCATCTTCGCTCTGGCCTTGAACAGCTGCGACTTCGAGGTGCCCGCGGTCACCCCCAGCACCTCCCCGATCTCATCGTGCGTGTATCCCTCGACGTCGTGCAGGATCAGCACCTGCCGCATCCCCTCCGGCAGGCGGTCGAGCGCGTCCTCCAGTCTCTGCTGGAGCAGCGCGTCGCCGTGCGCCGGTGCCACCGGGACCTCCTCCACGGAGATCCGCTCGTGCCGTTGCCGGCTCTCCGCCTTGCGGGCGGCCTGGAGCGCGGTATTCACCGCGATCCGGTGCAGCCAGGTGGAGAAGCGCGACTCGCCGCGGAAGGTGGGGAGGGCGCGCACGGCGCGGATCCACGCCTCCTGTGCGTAGTCGCGCGCCAGCTCGTCGTCGCCCGCGATCCGGCGCACCACGGCGTAGACGCGCGGCGCGTAGCGCTCGTAGAGCGCCCGGATCGCGGGCCCGTTGCCCTCGCAGGCACGCCGGATTAGATCGGCTTCGCTCATCAGCCTCCGCGGCTTGCTCGCTGCCGCGCTGCGATCCCAGGGAGGGGGCCTTAGCTTGGGGGAGGGAGCTCTCCCGAACCCCTTGGATGCGGGCGCCCTCAGCCGGGTTGCCCCCGGATCCCCGGACCACGGGAATCTAGCCCATGCGCCGGTCCCCGAGCAGCGCACGCCCGTGAGCGTCCTGGCCAGCCTCTTCTGGGGGGGACTCGCTATCCTCGTGATCGGGGGCGCGCTGCGGATCCGCGCCCGCCTGCGCGAGCCGCTCGGCCGCCAGTGGTTGGTGGACGACGACACGATCCGTGCGATCGAGGTGATCGGGCGGCTCGAGGTGGACGACGAGCTCGACCCGGCAGAGATCGAGGAGGAGGAGCGGCGCTTCCTCGAGGAGGACGGCTGGGAGTGAGGAATACCCCTTGCACTTCCAGGACCCGGGGTTGACTCCCCGGCTGTGCAAGCGCCTCGGCTCGCTCGAGCAGGCGAAGCCCGCGTTCGCCGATCCGCCCCGGGCCGAAGCCGTCCCCGCGGCCAGGAAGACTCGGTGCCCGTTCGATCTGGATCCGGACCGGGCCCTGGGACCGCATGGTCGAGGGGGCGTACGAGCTGCGCGAACGGCTCGAGAGGCTCGGACTGGTCACCTGGGTGAATACCACGGGAGGAAAGTGGCTGCACGTCGTGGCGCCGGTCGCGGTCCCGATCCGCTGGGAGGAGCTCGAGCGCGGGGTACGCCCTGACTAGTTCACCGTGGCGACGCTACCCCGCCGGTTGCGGGCCCTCAAGCGGGATCAGCAGGAAGGATTCCTCGAGGCACGCCAATCGCTCACCAAGAGGGCGTGGGCGGCGCTCGAGTAGGCTCACTGTGGATCGAACCGGTACGAGACGGAGGGGATCTGGATGAGGCGTGGGCTCACGGGGGCGTCATCGCTCGGATCCGGTCGGTCCACCCAGAGGCCGCGGTTGACATTCACCTCGACGGTGGCGTAGTGGCTGGGCGCCGCGCGCCAGTCGGCCCCTAGGGGAAAGCGTGCGATCAGCGCCCGTCCCGTTCCGTCGGGCGTGCTGCCGACCACCAGCCAGAGCCCGGCGCCGACGGCTGGCTTGAGCCAGGAGGCGCCAAAGTACTGCTTGCCCACCACCGAGAGGCCCACGTCGCGGAAGGAGAAGGTGGAGACAATCAGCTCCGCGCCCTTGTCCTCCCAGCGCCACTCGGTGACCACGCCGACTAACCCCGTCCCCCCGAGGGTGAGCCCGATGCGGAGCCCTTCCTGCGCGGCGCCCGGCGCCGGGAGAGCTACCCACAGTGCCAGGAGGGCCGCGAGCCGGAGGGGTGAGGGCAGAGGCGGACGGCGCATCCCACAAATATGGCCGGCGGCGCGAAAAGCGGCCATCCTGGGCGCCCATGAGCAAGGACAAGAAGAAGAAGAAGAGGAGGAAGAAGAGGAAGGGCGAGGCCGAGCCCGTGGAGGTGGAACGCAAGGTCGACGCGCTGGGGATCCCGCGTATCCGCCGCCACATTTTCCTCTGCTGCGACCAGACCGATCCCAAATGCTGCACGCGGAAGCGCTCGCTCGAGGCGTGGGACTACCTGAAGCGGCGGCTCGGTGAGCTGGGGCTGCTCGACGAGGGAGTGTACCGGACGAAGGCCAACTGCCTACGCGTGTGCCGGGACGGCCCGATCGCCCTGGTCTACCCGGACGGGGTCTGGTACCGCGCGTGCGACCCGCCGGTGCTCGAGCGTATCCTGCGGGAGCACCTCATGGAAGGACGTCCGGTCACCGAGTACGTGATCGCGGAGCGGCCGCTCCCCGAGCCCGAGCTGGCGGGGTCCGCCGACTGGGATCCAGATTCGAGACGTTAGCGACCCCACGCGCTGCGCATGCCGAGCTGCCATCGCCCCCTCGATCAGCGTGCCGGTCTCCCCGTCCAGGAGGTCGGGCGCTCAGGCCACCCCCACGGCCGGCGTGTCTCGGATCCGTGGACGCTCCCCGGAGGCGCGTCTAGTTTCGGGTCGCAGGGCCGCCACGACCAACACGCGCCAGGAGCCGAGTTGCACGAGCCGTTGGGGGGATTCCCACCCGAGATCTTCCAGCACCGCCGGGAACGGGCGCTCGCCGCGCTCCAGGACGCCGTGCTCGTGCTCCCCGCGCACCCGGTGCGCTTCCGCTCGCGTGACACCGAGTACCGGTACCGGCCCGACAGCGAGCTCTTCTACCTCACCGGTCTCACCGAGCCCGAGACGGTCGCGGTGCTCCGGCCGGGCGAGGAGCAGCTGGTGCTCTTTGTGCGCGAGCGCAATCCGGAGGCGGAGCTGTGGAGCGGAGCGCGGCTGGGCGTCGACGGCGCGCGCGAGCTGACCGGGGCGGACCAGGTTCACCCGATCGGCGAGCTGGAGGAGCGTCTGCCCAAGCTGCTCGGGGGTCCGCGGACGATCCATCATCGGATCGGCGCGGATCCCCGAGCGGACCGGTTGGTGCTCGAGGCGCTCGCCCTCGGGCGCGCACGGGGAGCGCGGCGCGGGACCGGTCCGCGTGCACTGGTCGACCCCGGCGACGTGCTCGACGACCTGCGCATGATCAAGGACGAGGAGGAGCTCTCCCGTATCCGTCGGGCGGCCGAGATCTCGGTCGAGGGCTTCCGGGCGGCGCTCGCGGCCACCGCGCCGGGGGTCGGCGAGTGGGAGATCGAGGCCGTGCTCGATGGCACGTTCCGTCGCCACGGGGGGGACGGCGCCGGATATGATTCCATCGTGGGCGGCGGCGCCAACGCGTGCGTTCTGCACTACGTGGACAACGCGCGTCCGCTCCCCGCCGACGAGCTCGTCCTGATCGACGCGGGCGCCGCGTTCCAGTTGTACCACGCCGACATCACGCGGACCTTCCCGGCGAGCGGCCGCTGGACGCACGAGCAGCGCGCTGTCTACGAGATCGTGGAGGCGGCGCGGGCGGCGGCCGTCGGCGCGGTGCGGCCGGGCGCGACGGTGGCGGCGGTGCACGATGCGGCGGCGCACGTGATCGCTACCGGACTGGTCGATCTGGGGGTGCTCGATGGTGATCCCGCGGAGCTCGCGGCCGAGGAGAAGCACAAGCCGTTCTACCCGCATCAGACCTCGCACTGGCTCGGGCTCGACGTGCACGACGTGGGTGATTACGAGCGCGGCGGCCAGTCACGCGTGCTTGAGCCCGGCATGGTGTTCACCGTCGAGCCGGGGCTCTATTTCGGGCCACCGGCCAGCGAGGCGCTCGAGGGCGCCACGGCACGGTTCGCGGGGATCGGCGTGCGGGTGGAGGACGATGTGCTGGTCACTGCCGCCGGCTGCGAGAACCTGACCGCTGCGCTGCCGACTGGCGCGGATGCGCTCGCCAAATGGGTCGGACGGCCACGATGAGCGCGTCGCCTGCGCGGTCGGTGCCACTGGACCGGCTGCACGATCCGCGTCCCCTGGTCACGGTCGAGATGCGCCCACCGCGGAGCGGGCTCGGGCAGAGCGAGACCATGGACGTCTGGATCGACCTGCATCAGTCGGTTCGCCGGTTGCTGCGAGGCGATCGGTTCGTGTTCGTCACCGACAATGCGGTGGGTGCGGAGGAGGAGGAGAATCTCGCGCACCTCGGTGCCAACCTGGGCGAGGCGGTCGATCTTCGCCGCGTCATTCCCTTCCTCACGACGAAGCACACGCTCGAGTACTGCCTCATGTACGCAGCCCGCGCTGCATCGTCAGGAATCGAGGCGCTTACCGTGCTCGGCGGCGATCGGACCGTGGGCCCGCCGCGCTGCGTTCCCCACGCGCAGCAGCTCAGGGCGCTCATCCGGGAGCGCATCCCCTCCCTGGTCCTCGGCGGATGGGCGAACCCGCACCGGGATGCCACCGAGCAGGTGGAGTTCCTGGCTTCGCACGACTTCCAGGCCGAGTTCTTCCTGACGCAGGTGGTCTCGCACCACTCGGTCGACCGTGTGGAGGCGCTGCTGGAGGCCGGCGCACGGAGGGGCGTGGGCCTGCCGGGCGTGTTCGGCGTGTTCTTCTACCGGAGCGCCAACCCCGTGACGCTCTCCAAGCTGGGCCAATTCTTCCCGGTGCCTGTGGAGGGGCTCGGGCGAGACTTTGCCGCCGGCGCCACGCCGGAGGAGGTGTGCGCGCGGAGCATCCGGGCGCTACGCGCGGCGGGCGCGGACAAGATCTACGTGAGCAACCTGGGGTGGAGGGGTGCGGCCGCGCGGCTGGAGCGGATTCTAGAGCGGGTGTGAGGGGCTACGCCTGAATCTTCCGGGCCGGCTGGACGAGCGCAGGGAAGACGAGTTCTTCCTCTCGGTAATCACCGTGAGCGAGGTTCTCCACGCGCGTCACGGAGAGCCGATCGGGGTGTACGATCTGTGGCTGGTGGCCAGCTGTGTCGGGCGGGGGATGGTGCTGGTCACGTCGAACGCGCGGGAATTCGCTCGCGTACCGGCGCTCGAGTTGGAGGTCTAGGGCGCCGCTCCGCCCATCTGACGGCGCCTACTCCGCCAGCACCGCGAGTGCCGCGTCGATGTCCCCCGCCGGCGCTGCCACATGCACCCCGCGGATCACTCCGCGCTCGGCGAGCGACCGGACCTGCGCCGCCACCTCGTGCGCAATCGCGATCCCCTCGGCGCGTACGGTGTCGACTCCCCGCGCCTCCGCCCAGCGCATCCGCTCCACGATCGCCTTGGGCACGACGGCGCCGGGCACCTCGTTGGCGAAGAACTCGGCGCTCCGGAGCGAGCCCAGCGGCCAGACCGATACGAGGAGCGGCACGCGCCAGTGCGTGGTCAGCTCCAGAAAGCGCTCCAGCGCCCGGATCTCGAAAACCGGCTGGGTGAGCGCGAAGTCGGCGCCGGCCTCCACCTTGTATCCGAAACGCTCGATCTCCCGCTCCAGGTCGAGCGCGTCGGGATTGGTCATCATGCCGATCACGAAGCGGGTGGGCTCCCCGATCCGCGCGCTCCCGGGGTCCAAGCCATGGTTGAGCCCGTTCAGCACGTTGATCAGGCCGATCGAGTCGATGTCGAACAGGACGGTCTGATCGGGATAGGGTCCTTGCGTGGGAGGGTCGCCCGAGAGCACGAGCAGGTTCCGGATCCCGGCCGCCGCCGCGCCCAGTAGGTCCGAGAGCATGCGTGGCATGTTGCGGTCGCGGCAGGCGTAGTGCACGACCGGCTGCAGCTCCGCCTCGCGGGAGAGAATAATCCCGGCGGGCACCGACGCCATCAGGCTTCCGCCCGTCGCGCGGTCTAGCACGTGCACCGCGTCGACGCCCGCGGCGCGCAGCCGACGGGTCGCGGCCACCAGCGCCTTGGCATCCCAGCCGTGGGGTGGATTCAGCTCGACGCTGGTCAGGAACTCGCCCGCCGCCAGGCCAGCACCGAGCTCGGAGCGCTCGGCAAGTGGGACCGCGGGCAGGGGGAAGTCCTCGACCGCCGGTGACGGTGCGGGTGTGCGCCGCGCTGGCGCGGCGCGCGGCTGCAATGTCACCACCACGTCGTGGATCCGCCGCACGTGGTCGGGCGTGGTCCCACAGCAGCCGCCCACGAAGCGCGCGCCCGCATCGATCAGCCGGCGCGCGTACGCAGCCATGTAGTCGGGGCTCGCGAGGTAGATCTTGCGGTCGCGCACGGTGCGCGGCAGGCCGGCGTTGGGCTGCGCGGAGAGGGGCTTGCGCGTGACGCACGCCATCTTTTCCAATGCGTCGAGCATGGCCGCAGGTCCAACGGAACAGTTGAGCCCGATCACGGCGGCGCCCAGCTTGTCCAGCTCCGCGGCCAGGTGCTCCACGTCGGTGCCGTAGCTCGTGCGGCCGTCCTCGCCCACCGTCATCTGGGCGATCACCGGCACATCCGAGAATGAACGCACTGCCCGGAACGCGGCCGCCAGCTCGGCGGGGTCGGAGAAGGTCTCGAGCACGAACGCGTCCACCCCCGCCTCGCACAGCCCCGCGATCTGGCGCCCGAACAGCTCCTCCGCCTCGGCCACTGATGTCGGCCCCCACGGCTCGATGCGGATCCCGAGCGGACCGACCGCCCCGGCCACCAGCGCGCGCCCGGCCGCCGCCTTGCGCGCGAGCCGCACGGCCTCGCGGTTGAGTTCCTCGGTCCGCCCCTCGAGCCCCCAGCTGGACAGCTTGACCGGATTGGCGCCGAAGGTGTTGGTCTCGAGGATCTCCGCGCCGGCCTGGACGTACTCCTGGTGGATGGTCGCGACCAGGTCGGGGCGCGTGATCGAGAGCTCGTCATAGCAGACGTTCACGAACACGCCGTGGCTGTAGAGCAGCGTGCCCATCGCGCCGTCCAGCACGTGCACGCGTCCGTCCGTGATCAGCTCGCGCACCGTGAGCACGGGCGACTCCAGGGTCGCGCTCATGCGGTTGTGCGCTCCTTTGGGGGCGTCCCGGGCGTGCCCGCGGACTCCAACTTCCGCTCGTACGCGAGCACCGGCGCTAGCCAGGTCTCCACCTCCTCGACCGGCATTCCCTTCCGGCGCGCGTAGTCCTCGACCTGATCCTCCCCGATCCGGCCCACGCCGAAGTAGAAGGAGGCGGGGTGCGGGAGGTAGAGCCCGGACACCGATGCACCGGGCAGCATCGCGTAGCTCTCGGTGAGCTCGATCCCCGCGCGGTGCTCGGCGTTGAGCAGAAGGAACAGCGTGCGCTTCTCTGTGTGGTCCGGGCAGGCGGGGTAGCCGGGGGCAGGGCGGATGCCGCGGTAGCGCTCGGCGATCAGCGCCTCGTGGTCGAGCCGCTCGTCGGAGGCGTACCCCCAGAGCTCGCTGCGCACCGTCTCGTGCATACGCTCCGCGAGCGCCTCGGCCAGCCGGTCCGCTAGCGCGCGGGCCATGATCGCGTTGTAGTCGTCGTGCTCGGCGTCGAGCTCGGCTACGAACGCGTGCAGCCCCTCGCCCGCCGTGACCGCGAAGCCGCCGATCCAGTCCCCCAGGCCGGTGTCTGCCGGGGCGACGAAGTCTGCCAGCGACACGTCCGGACGTCCCGGCTTGTCGAACTGCTGCCGCAGAAAGTAGAACGTCGCCGCACGCGCGCGGCGCTCCTCGTCTGCCCACACGGCCACCTCGTCCGGGCCGACGGCGTTGGCCGGGAAGAGCCCCACCACCGCGCGCGCGCGGAGTCGCCGCTCGCGGATGATCCGATCGAGCAGCTCCCGGGCGTCCGCGAGCAGCGTGCGCGCCTGCTTGCCTACCACCGGATCCTCCAGGATGGCGGGGTGCTTACCCGCCATCTCCCAGGCCTGGAAGAAGGGGGTCCAGTCGATGTAGTCCACCAGCTCGCGCAAGTTGATATCGTCGAAGACGTGGATGCCTGGCCGCGCCGGCTGCGGCGGCCGGTACGCTTCCCAGTCCACGAGGAGGCGCCGCCGGACCGCCTCCTCGTAGGGGAGTAGCGGCGTCCGGTCACGCCGGGCGGCGTATCGCTCGCGCAGCGCGCCGTACTCGAGCCGCGTATCGGCGACGAACGCCTCGCGCTTCTTCTCGTCGAGCAGGCTCCCCACCACCCCCACGCTGCGCGACGCGTCCAGCACGTGCACCACCGGGCCCGTGTACTCGGGCTCGATCCGCACCGCGGTGTGCGTCTTGGAGGTGGTCGCTCCGCCGATCAGGAGGGGCAGACGAATGCCGCGCCGCTCCATCTCGCGCGCCATGTTGACCATCTGGTCGAGCGAGGGGGTGATGAGCCCGGACAGCCCGATCGCATCTACCCCCCTGGCCGAGGCCTCGTCCAGGATCCGCTCTGCAGGGACCATCACGCCCAGATCGACGATCTCGTAGCCGTTACACTGGAGCACGACGCCCACGATGTTCTTGCCGATGTCGTGGACGTCTCCCTTCACGGTGGCCATGAGCACGCACCCGGCCGAGCGGGCGCCCACGTCCGCCTTCTCTTCCTCGAGGAAGGGGATCAGCCAGGCCACCGCCTTCTTCATAACGCGCGCGCTCTTCACGACCTGCGGCAGGAACATCCGCCCCGAGCCGAACAGGTCGCCCACCACGTTCATCCCCTCCATGAGAGGGCCCTCGATCACGTCGATCGCACGGGAGGAGGCGCGGCGCGCCTCCTCGGCGTCCTGCTCCGCGTACTCGTCGATCCCCTGCACGAGCGCGTGCACGAGGCGCTCGCGCACAGGCGCCTGCCGCCAGGCGAGGTCCTCCTGCTTGCGCATCTCCTTTCCCTGGTGCGCCTCGGCGAGTCTGGTCAGCCGCTCGGTCGCGTCCGGCCGCCGCGCGAACAGCACGTCCTCGACCGCCTCGAGCAGCTCCTCCGGGATCTCGTCGTAGACCGGGAGCGCGCCAGCGTTCACGATCGCCATGTTCATCCCGGCCTTGATCGCGTGGTACAGGAAGGCCGAGTGCATCGCCTCCCGCACCGTCGGGCTTCCGCGGAACGAGAACGACAGGTTGGAGAGGCCGCCGCTCACCAGCGCGCGCGGGAAGCGCTCGCGCAGGATGCGGGTGGCCTCGATGAAGTCGATCGCGTAGCGGTCGTGCTCCTCGAGCCCGGTCGCCACGGCGAAGATGTTGGGATCGAAGATCACGTCCGCGGGCGGGAAGCCGAGTTCGTCGACCAGGATCTGGTGCGCTCGCTCGAGCACCTTCACGCGCCGCTCGACCGTGTCCGCCTGCCCTTGCTCATCGAACGCCATCACCACCACGGCGGCACCGTGCGCGCGCACCTCCCGAGCGAGCTGGCGGAACTCGGGCTCGCCCTCCTTGAGCGAGATCGAGTTCACCACGCCCTTGCCCTGCACGCACCGCAGCCCCGCGCGGATCACGTCCCAGCGCGAGGAGTCCACCATGACCGGGACCCTGCTCACGTCCGGCTCGGCCGCGATTAGGTTCAGGTACGTGCGCATCGCGCCGACCGAGTCGAGTAGCCCCTCGTCCATGTTGACGTCGATCAGCTGCGCGCCCCCCTCCACCTGCTGGCGTGCCACGTCGACCGCGGTCGCCAGGTCGTCCTGGTGGATCAGCTTCTGGAAGCGTGCGGAGCCGGTCACGTTCGTGCGCTCGCCCACGTTGACGAACAGCGACTCGGGGCCGATTACCAGCGGCTCGAGACCGGAGAGCCGGGTGCGGACCGGCAGCTCGGGCACCTTGCGTGGCGGCACCCCCGCGACCGCCTCGGCCATCGCCGCGATGTGCGCCGGGGTGGTCCCGCAGCACCCGCCGATCACGTTCACGAGCCCGGACTCGGCGAAGTCGCGCGCGGCCGCCGCCATCGCCTCCGGGGTCTCGTCGTAGCCCCCCATCTCGTTGGGGAGCCCGGCGTTCGGGTGACAGGTCACCCACACGTCCGCCACCGCGGAGATCTCGGCGACGTACTGCCGGAGCTGCTTAGCCCCGAGGGCGCAGTTGAGCCCCACCGAGAGCACGCCGGTCGTGGAGCCTTCGTAGACGCGCCAGGGGGTTCGTCCATCGGGGAACGCGGCGGCCACGCCGTGCCGCATCGAGTACCACCACGCCTCGGCGGTCTGACCCGTGAGGGTCCGTCCCGACAGATCGGTGATCGTGCCGCTCACCATCACCGGGGTCTGGAGTCCCCGCTCTGCCAGCAACTCGGACAGCGCGTAGAGCGCCGCCTTCGCATTCAGCGTGTCGAAGATGGTTTCGATGAATAGCAGGTCGGCGCCCCCCTCGAGCAGCCCCTCCGCCTGCTCGCGGTACGCCGCCACCAGCTCCTCCCAGGTGACGTTGCGCTTCCCGGGGTCGTTCACGTCCGGGGAGATCGAAGCGGACCTGTTCGTGGGCCCGATCGCGCCGGCGACCCAGCGCGGACGGCCGGTCGCTTCCGCGACCGCGTCAGCCGCCTCGCGCGCGAGGGCCGCAGCTGCGCGGTTGATCTCGCGGGCGTGCTCCACGAGCCCGTAGTCCGCGAGCGCAACGCGCGACGCGACGAACGTGTTGGTCTCGATGATGTCCGCGCCCGCGTCCAGGTACGCGCGGTGGATCTCCGCGAGTACGTGGGGACGGGTGAGCGCGAGCAGGTCGCCCGCGCCCATGAGCGGGTACGGATGATCGCGGAATCGCTCCCCCCGGT
>Ga0310345_10003338_pt1 | contig 15341 bp, 19 predicted proteins | sample HC15DNA20500_MG_FD_204667 | JGI IMG/M metagenome (GOLD analysis project Ga0310345, IMG submission 204667) | Marine microbial communities from station ALOHA, North Pacific Subtropical Gyre - HC15-DNA-20-500_MG | ecosystem: Environmental > Aquatic > Marine > Oceanic | place: Pacific Ocean: North... | reverse complement strand
ACACAGCTTTTGGTCCAAGGCAACCAGATAGTAAGTTGTCAAAGACACAATCTACTGGTACTTTTACTTCATGGCATGACTCTGGAACAGTGTCCAATTTACAAGCAGCGATTGATAGATCAAAGGAAGCAAACCCAGCCGCATGGGGACAAGTTACAGGTGAAAGAGTAAACCTTGGTACTTTTACGTCAGCACTTACGGAGGCTAAAGAGAAATCATTTGATAGAACTCATCAAATTAACCTAAATCCAGCCCATGTTACTAAGGAGGGTGGGTTTGATATTGCCGCCGCATCATCAGCTTGGTTTGGTGCAACGCCATTTGTTGGAATAAATGAGGCAGCGGCCACTACTGATGCCGCCACAAGTTCACTTGGTATGGAGACTGGTGCACAATTGAGCACCGAATCAATAGCTGGAGATGAAGGTGGTGTTGCTATGGTGAGTGCTGAAGACCAGCAGGATGCCGTAGCACGTGGTGTATTTAATCTTGGAGACGCACTTAGTGGTGATGACAACAAGTTCCGAAATGATATTATAAGACCACCAACAACTCCCACAGGTCCCCCCTCACACATGCTTCCGTTTCTACACGGTACACCACAATGGCAAGCACGTCAAAAACAACTAACAGCATCTGGTATGACACAAGCAGAACAAACAGCACTTAATAGAAAAAAATTGGAGGGTACGAAGTATGAATTGCCTCGTTCTGGACTAGACCCAACAGGGCAACAAGAAGTTCTTCCGTTGACTTCGGTTGACCCCACAGGTGATTGGGGATCACAGTTCGCCAGAAAGCATCCATCTCTTTTCCAACCAGGAGTAGAAAACATTGGTGTTCCTGTTCCCAAATGGATGCATAAAGAAGTTAAGACATTAGAGGGGTTATTAGAAAATGCACCTCCTGGCTCAAAAATTGAAGGTATTTTGCAAGATAAATTAGGTATATCTCGACAACTAATCCAATCATGGCACACAGGCCCAGCAACATTGAAGATGGGCCTGCATTTAGCACCAATCACCCCAGCGACATTTGATAAAAAAACTGGTGAACAATTAACAAAAGCTGTATATCCAACAGCTGCACAGTTACAAGAAAAGATAGTTGTTGCGCCTGCTATACCAGCCACGGCAGCCACATTTAATGATCAAGGAGAACAAACAGCACCAGCATACGACGCTGTGCCAGCGCAGATGGATTACAAGTACACATTTTTAAGCCCAACGCAAATAAAGCCAAAATCAGAACTAGATAGTAAAGGATACAAACCATTATTCCAATCAGAAGTGGTACAGCATGAAGGTGAACCATGGATGACTACTAAGTTCGACAGATATATTACAGAAGATGGGCAGATGGGAGGTACTCAGTACTATAATCCATTTGGCGTACCAGCGTCTGATCTTGGCGGTATGATGGTTTTAGACAAGCAATCAAAAACAGTTGCAGATGTTTACTGGGAACCAGGTCAATCAACTGGTGTTGGTTACGGCTTATTTCCTAGTAAAATTATAAGTCGTGACCCAATGACTGGGGAAGTAATCAACCAAGGTGTATACCCAGAGGGAACTAGAGTCGGTGGAATAGATGTGGGTGGTCAACCAATAGATACACCATCTAAGTTTAGTGGGCTCACAAAAAATGAAACTGATAGACTCAAAGAGGGATTACAGTTAGAAGCCAAAATTATAGATCCTGGTGAATTCATAGGGGGAATGCTTTCTGATAAATTGAAAGCCAATTTAAAACACACAAAAGAAACAGGTGAAACTGTTTGGAATACTGATCCAGTAACTGGTGCACAAACAACAATATCAACTATGATGGTAAAGCCTGCTATTGGATCTGAATCATATTGGAAACAAGTTGGTGGTGTATTTAGAGAGGCAGATAAACCAGCAACATATATTCGAGATGGGCAAATTTTTGCGGACGAAGTTACTGGTTCTACCCTGTATTCAGAAGCTACACCAGGACAGATAATAACGCCTACTGGTCCTTACATTTCTGACACAGATCTTGCCATCAAAGAGAAGTATGTGGAACAAGGCCTACAAACACCGTGGTGGTATGCTAAACGTGAGGTAGTAACTTTCGATGATGGTAAATTAACAGTTATTCCTTACGAAATGGATGTATCAAGACCAGAATATCAGATGGTGTACCCAGAGGTGTTACAAGAGGATTATATACAACCTGAAGCGCCGCCAGTTGTTGAGACACAGCCATACGAAGTTCCTTACTATGTAGACATACCAAAAGCAACAGAGATGTTACAAAGTGGAATGACGATAGAACAAATTATGGCAAGACCACCACTATCTTCCGAGTATATGTATTGGACTGACCCATACGATAAAAAAGAGTATGTTATGACTCATGACGAGCACCAAGAGTATCTTGTTGAGTTTGCTAAACAAAAGAAAATTGAAAAACGACGAAAGTATGAGGAAATTTTCATGGATGTAACACCATCAATGCGTGGTGCAAGAGTCCCAAGAACTTCTGCAGGAAGAGCCGCTCCTGCTATAACACGCACAAGAATGGGTAGTAATGCACCACCTGAAGCCGATATTGGGGGTCTTGTAAGATAATGGACGCTACCGTTTTTACCCCAAACACAGAGCCAATAACAATATTCAAGAATTTGGCTGTCATAGTATTGCTTGGTGTTGTGATGTATTTTGCTTATGGATGGATTAAGAGAGGTGGTAGTGGTGGCGGAAGAAAGGTGAAACCAGTTGTTAAAATGTAGACTTTGTGGTCATTCAAGTTGGTTGTTGCGTTCATACAGTAGATGCCCGTCTTGTTTAGGATGGTCTGATAAAACATTACCAGAATGGCAGGACGGAATGATACAATGAAAATATCACAAGCCAGACGGCTTTACATAGTCTCTGCGCAAACAGTCACACGTCTAAAAGAAAAGATATGTTCAAGGTGTGGTTTAGGTTTTTTTCTCGGTCAGACAGTATTATCAAAAGCCATGAATGCCAACAGTAAGTATGGCGTATATCATAAAAAATGTGCAAGTGAGGTGCATTTGATATGACAGATGGTCTTTTAGGAATATTAGGTGTAGCAGTAGGTGGTGGACTTGCATTACTTACAGTTGCACATACATTGGAATGGCATAAACAATACATGAAAGCAAACAAAAAAGGTAAGAAAGCCCCATCACATCCTTTAGCGTTTAACATACCATCATACGGTAGAAAGCCATCAAAGGCTCACTTATGTCAAGATTGTTTCTCGTTTAAACCCCCAAAGTCATGGCAAAATAAAAGTGGGTATTTGTTGAGATGGTAGTAGTATGACGCTACCAAAATGGGAAAAACGTACGCCAGAAAAACACACATGCCGATTCTGTGAGGAGACATTTCGTACAAATTTTCAGTTACAACGACATAATGGTGCTCATAAGGCGTGGGAAAAGGCAGCAAAATATGTTGACTCAAATTTTGCTGAACAGGAGAAAATGGTGGAATATTATGGTGGGCAAGAAAAAATCTAAGAAGAAATGGCCAAAGTATGGGCCATTATATCAGAAAGGTTATGGAAACTGGAAGTATGAAAATGAAAAAGAATAAGAAAAAAGCAAAAGCCAAGAAAGACTCTAAACCAAAGAAATCATTTTCGTTGGGTCAGAAACCCAAGAAGACGATGGATTACGGTGGTGAGTTGTTCAAAGTTGAGAATTGGTTACCAGATTGACTGATGGTTGTGATTGTTGTATATGCCAACAGCATAGCAACAACAAGAGTCATTGTCTCTACTGTCTGTCATTGAACAATGTTGTAGTGGATGGAAAATTAGTTTCAAATACTACAGCTGATTAAGGTCAGTGATATGCCAAGACTAGTGAAAATAAAAGGCGGGTACTCAGTGGTCCACAAGATCACTGGAAAAACGATTCGTCGATTCACTGGTAAAACTGCCTACAAACGGGCAAAAAAGCTTGTGGCACTTGGCTATTAACATAAATAACCCAAAAGCCCAATGTGTAGTTGCCAATACCGAATTTAATCCATACCTTATTTGCGTTTAATTTAATTTCAAATAGTAGATATTGTTAGAGGTTGTGTATGCCAATCTCGCACATAAACATTAAATCACCAAATTACCGTAAAGCAATTAGACGCCCACGTCCGAAGTTGTCCAAAATGAGCCAAGCAAATACACGCCAGGGACGTGTTGTGCGACCTCGAAGAAGGAGGCTGATAATTCGTAAACTTACAAAAACACCTAGACCTGGTGGCGATCGTAGAGGACCACAAACTCAATACACAACAAGCAGGAATATACCACCTGGATATAAGGTAAGTTCAATATCTTCTGGAAGAAAGGCTTGGAAAGAACTCAAGGATAGTGGTGCTATATTTGTGAAAAGCAAGACTAGGACACCACCACGTAAATTAAAGTCTGTACCAGGAGGAGCAGGAGGTTATACTCCTGGTGGTCCATCACAATGGCATATTGATCATGGTTATGTTGTAAGTAAAGATACTGGACAGCCGTTATATAATCAAATGTCAAGTATGGCACCAACTATGCAGGCTGCAAAAAGAGCAATTGAGGCTACAGGAGCTGTTGCAGTATGGGATGTTGGAATGAATGCTTGGGTAGTAAAGACATTTTAATCACCTTACGATTTAATTTCAAATAGTAGTCATATTATCACTTGTTATGGTTAAAACACTATGGTGTGAAGACTGTGAAAAGTGGGTTAGTACAAGTCACGCTACAAAACATGGTACAAATTATCTATCTCCAAATGAGCCAACTGCGGCTAAGTTTTGGACGACTGATTAACATGCATAAAAAACATAAAAAGATGCTAAAAATGACCCACGAAACAGGATTAACAATGCTTGAGGATATGAATATGCTAATGTTTGGTTTTGGCCCAGATGCCGCAGAATATAAGAAAAAGAGGTCTAAGAAGTAATGTGTTGTGATTGGCTAATGAAATTATTGGGGAAGAAACCTAAGAAGTGATATGAATGGATGGTAACTATAACATTCAATTTGGTGGTAATGCTGAAGCAGATGAGAAGAACCCCTACTGTAAAAAAGGCTGTACTTGTGGCTGTCATATGATGGGCGATGGTCACATATGTGATCCTGGTGAAAAGTGTTTCATGTGTGGATGTATACCAAAAATACAACCAGAGGCACCTGAGTATAATCCGTTTGATTAAAATGGATAACGAAAATATGTACAAAGCTTTACGAAGAGCCAAAAGAGAAATCCCACTTCCACGAGTTTTGACAGGAGTTCATAATAAGCGCAGTTGGAAAATTATGTGTGCTCAATAAAACGTCTTTTATATTCTAATTTAATTTCAAATAGTAGTTATTATTACGATAATACATGTGTATGACAGACCTACTAATGGTTCTATCACTTGGAGGAGTATTTGGTGTTGGAGGATTTTTAACTTATAAAATGTATGATGACTATAGATCAAAGAAACCAGTGGTGAGCACATAATGCAGTCATTAGTTCAAGATCGTAAATTATTCAAACATGCTGGTTTTGATTACTGTAAGCAATGTAAGCAATGGACAAAGCCCGCACATAACCATATAGGTGAATCACTATGAGTAAAATTAGAAAGAAACCAAAAAAGCTTAAACTAGTTAAGAGACCATTAAAACGTAAAGGTAGACCAGCCCCACGAAAGGCACATAAAGTTGCACGTGCAGTACGACAACCCCAACGTCGACAAATCACCAAAGTTTCTGATGGGTTAGGTGTATCAGGAATTCCATTCTTTTTACCTACAGCAGAAGCAAAAGCACCTTATGTTCTAAAGAAGATTGTATTTAGTGCAGCAGCACTTGCAAGAGAGCAATCTAGAGGTATGGGTCCAACCATGCAGAAAAAGTTTAAAAAACAGGGATTCTTGCATGTTGTCAAGCCAGAAGAACAAGGCAATCTCGGTGTGATGGAATTTTCATTTGATACACAAGTTTTCGGTGGTGCAGGACAGAATATCGGTGTCTCAAGAAGGCTTAAAGGTAGTCAGAGAAAGACTCATGAAGGCAGACGTGCTGCAACGAAATGGACAAAACATCCAGCAGATGGACCACCAATAGAACAACTCCTTGAAGGGAAACTTGCACCAAGAGGTAGCAGTAGAGATTGGCTTGAAACACAATGGACACCAGTTATAGGAAAAGCAAGAGAGAGTGGTCGTGTAGAAGTAAAGAAAAAATCACTCGCAGGAGGTATTAAAACTCATGGAAAGAAAAAAGGACATAAGGGTGTCATGATCGTGGAGGGACTTGCAAAGAGAGACGGCTCAAAAGTGTCAGCAAGAAAAACAACAGAATATCCTGAAGGCACACCAATGTCAGAGTCTTATAGTTGGTATACACCAACAGCAACTACAGAAGCTGGTGGACCTAATCGTTTCATTTACAAAATGTCAGTTGAGGGTGATAAATCATGGGCTGGCCGTGGTAAAAACTATAGTTCAATAAAAGCAACAACCAGAGCAGAGGGTGGATATGTATTGGGTAGATACCGTTACAAGGCTGGTGACTTGGCAAAATACCAGGCAGGAACAGACAGAAACGTAATGCTTGAAAAACTAGGTATTTCAACACATTATATTGGTGGTAGAAAAGCATCAAAACATGGTGTGGTTTTTATAAGATTCCCTAAGGGTTCAACAGCAGCAGCCCAATACCCAGACGGTAAATACTTTGGTACTAATGCAGCAGCAGTAAAAGCACTAGATAAAGCTGAAAAAGAAGTTGGAGGAACAGGTGGATCAAATAAATTTGCCAAAATACAACAAGGTGCGTACGACCCACTAGACGTGTGAGGTAACTCACATGGTTTTTAAAAAGAAAAAATCAAATTTTGATGGTTCAGACAATAGTAGTTTTGATGGCCTAGGCGGTAATAGTTTCGGTGAAGATATGGATAGAGGTTTAGGTACCAACAATGATGATTCTACATTTACAGGACTAGGTGGTAGTAGTTTTAATGACGATATGGAAATGGGCCTAGGTAAGAAACCGCAGTCACAGCCAAAGAAAAAATCAGGTCCTAGAAGTCTTTTAGATGAATGGTCTGATGCAGCTGGAAGCGGTTGGTAATGACTGCTCGTGTTGCACCTCCATCAGTATTACGCTCCAATAAGCGTGTCCCAAAAAACGCCTTGATTAGAAAACGGAGACAGCATAGTACCGACACTAGAACCCATTACAAGAGGCCCAAAACACCAGGTGTTATAAAACGTAACATACAACGTGCTTTACCATCTACCATAATTGGTGTAACTGAACGTACATTGAATACTGGGGCACATGGTATGAAAGAAGGCTATGCCGATTGGACGTATCGAATAATAGCTGGTAAAGATCCTAAACCTGGTTTTCATTTTTCATATCCAATCGGTGATCATCCTCAAGTTAAAACAATGGGTAAAAACAGAACTACGTCAGTGAAGGGGATTTTACAGCGTAAAGGAGATGCTGGGTATAATGCGTTGTATGGGTACCCAGGCACCCCGACAAAACTTGATAATCCTCCTGAGTGGTATCGAGAGAGAAATCCTACCATGTATGAACTTCCTCATCGGGTACTCTACCATGATGTGACTGGAAAAGTAGGAGGAGGCGGGGTTCCATTTCATGCGAAAAAGGTTTCTTATTCACGTCATGGAACTTTACTTGAACATAAAAGGGACCAGGCGACAAAGAGAGAATTGCAACGAATCCACAAAGAACTAAAGGCTGAAGAGCAATATCGTGAAGATTGGGTTAATGAGAATGTGGCGCAAGCCCCAATGGGTGATTTCCTGAGGGTGTATTACTAATGGCTACTATAAAAAGAAAGCCAAAGAGAGTTAGAGTCTTTAAGCAGAAGCCAAAGCCAAGAAGACACCCTGGTCCTCGGAGGATAACACAACCACCCCCACCACCACCACCAGATACTACTCTACAAGATCAACCACAAGGTTCATTCTTTTTCCCTGTAGCAGAAGCAATGCCTGCACCATTTATTGTTAGGCCAGCAGTTCTTGCTGGGAAAAACATTCTTCAGAAATTTTCTCAGGTAAAAGGTCAGAAAGCATTAAGACCAGGTAAGGGCAGAAAGGGTAAAACGTTATACAGGCCATCAATTGAACTATTGGAACCAGTAAGTCTAGGTGTGATAAAGACAAGAAATGGTAAGCCAAGATTTTCATCTAATTACACGTCATTTATGAAAAAGAAACCCGAGAAAGTTTTTGGGAATCTTACTGCAAAAACACGTGCACATCAAAGTGTAATATCATCAAAGCTAAAAAAACATACAGTAACACGGGTAACATATACGCAAGTCATACCAGGTGGTCCTAGACACCTAAAAAGTTTGGCACATGCCGCATCTGAGTTTGGTAGATCACAAACACGTTATGATAAACGAGATTACCCAAGAGTTGTGGCAAGTAAACGATTAACCACAGGGGTCCCACCAACTATAGGAGCTGTAAAATCACCAGGTGATCAACTGGCACATTCTACATATACAAAGTTCATTGCGGGTGATACGAAGCCTGAACCAGTGTTTAAGCAGAAAACATTGTTTGGTGCAGCAGGGGCAACAGCAGCTGGTGCTGCATGGTATGATCAAGCTGCTAACTTTAATCTATTACCAGAAGCAGCAGGAATGGGAGGAGCACCATTAGTTAATGTAGCAAAAGACGTAATCCGAGCCATGGCCCAATGGCAGAAGGCAAACCCAAAGGGCACATATACTAATTATTTGAGAGAGACTAAGCAAAAGACTAACAATACATTAAAGTCACAGTTCAAATTCCAGAAACAACTTCTCAAAGAAGAACCAACCCAAGAAGTATCACAAGTAAAACCATCAGGTGGTATAAAGGGGCCCAGTGATAAAGTCCAACTCAAAAACCTCGCTTTTACCCTTGCAGGGTTTGGGGGTTTGGTTGGAACTGCTGCAGTTGTTAGTGAGGCAGGATGGCTTGACCAAGGCCCAATGGACCCAACACCCCCAGTAGTAGTACCACCTGAACAAGAACAAGATCCATCATTAGTAATACCACCTGAACAAGAACAAGGTCCAGCATCAGTAGTACCACCTGAACACGAATATGATACACTAGTACCACTAACTGCAGCAGGCTTAATGTCACAGAATAAATCACTTCAAGAAATGCAAGATGCAAAAATGCTTGGATTACAAACAGCTGCAGCAGCAGGACCTAGTGCAACACCAGGAGGGAGTGCAAAAGGGAGTAGGAACGAGGGTTGGACACAGGTAACCTATGACCGATATGTGCCTCAAGTGTATGCCAGTGATCATGAAAAGGCGGGTGAACGAAAGAAAGGAAAAGTTGAAGAGTATAGTCAATGGATGAGATTTACGCCAGGATTTACTGAAGCAAAGTTCTTAGCATCACAAGCAAGTGTTCTCAAATCACAACAATTGAATGATTTACATCAGGACTTACTTACAACCGTGGGTAAAATTGACCCAGGTAAAAGAGATTCCAAGGGTAAAGTTATAGGCATGCGTGCTCAAGCATTAGCCGCCGAGAAGTTTTATCAAAAGAACCCAGAATTAGGCAGATTGCCCACACAATGGAATATCATACTTGATGCCACAAAACCAACAAACCAGGAGGCATATAATGAGGCATGGAAGCAACACCAAAAAGGTGATGAGGGTAAGGGATATACCGTTGAAGTGATGGATTCAGGGGAACGCATTTCGCACAAATACCCAGAGGGCCATGAGAAAGCTGGCGAGTATAGTATAAAATCAACTGCTTCAGGATTCCCATATGCTGTTCCATTTAGTACACCGCCAACAATAGGATCTGAAGTTCGTACTGAAAAAAAATATTACCCAACTGACCCAGACGATAAAGATTATGTCAAAGGTAATGTTGGTCAGGTAATGCCAACAAGTCAGTATTGGCTTAACTATCCAACACCATCAGCTGATACTACACCACCACCTGAAACAGAAATTCCTGGTACCACATTAAGTGGTCCACTAGGCGCTCAACCACCACGAGATAGTTATCTAAGGTATGATGGTGTCCAAAAATATGCATGGATGGACCAAAAGCATGGTAGGGCTCAAACAATATCAGAAGAGTATCATACTATGTTTAAATCCCAAAACGAAGGAATAGGTCCTCAAGTAGGAGAAGGCCTCAGTGATCCTAATGATGCTAGTAGTAACTATATCTGGGATGGTAGATATTGGTGGGACAGAAAAGATTATGAAGATAGGTATGGCCCAGGGAATATAACCGCATCCTAGATGTCTATTAAACTAATACGTCAATTATGTTTGCATGAAAATTGCACCAACCCGAAGTTTACAAACAAGTATTGTTCTGTGCATACTGATTGGAGTTAATAAATTTAATTTCAAACATTTTATATTGTAGCTGTTTGCAGATTGAATGTGCCAAGCAATGAACTTGCGTCGCCACGTAGTGTTAAACTACAACTCCCCTCAACTGTTGAAGAAAAAGTTGAAGAGGAACCTACTGCTGATATTAATGTAGAAATTAAAAAACACATAACTGATAACAAACCAAAGCGTAAAACTAACTTTAGGGACTCAATAAATCGCCCAAAAATTCAAGCAGACACACCACACTGCTTAACGTCAAAAAAACTTTTTGGTAGACTTGATATTATTGATAAGTTTGTGGGAAAATGCAAGATAAACAAGCTGGGCCCAAATAGGTACACAGGTCGTTTGTACACGATATGTAGGGCGTTGAAAATACACCCCAAAGAGTTGGTCACAAATTTTGAAACAACCGAACAACTATTCACCGATTTTGAGTCCTTATGGGACAAAATTAACCCTGGAAAAACCACGGAAGAGTATCGAAAAGCTGTCAGGAAATTTCTCACATATAACAACATAACAATAATGCCACATTCAAAGGCAATACCAGCTACAACTGATTCAAAAGGTGATTATTCCAGGGTCCATTTGACCAATACTGAATTCACACAAGGGCTTGATTTTATTGAGAAAAAGGCTGGTTTTGAGTATAAGGCATTATACGCAATAATGCATGAAATGTTCCCACGTCCAGAGACCCTGTATGGATACACCCCAAACATAGATATTCAATATGCAGAGGTTGATGGTAAATCGTACCCATATGGCGAAACAGAGATTTTTGAAAAAAAGCAGAAAAAGTACTATGACAAAATTATACTTGACCCAAGAGTTCTCAAAATAACATCACAATTAAAGAAAGATGTTCCAATTTGTAACAAACCATCTAAGGTAATTGAAGCAACGCTTTCAGCAGTTTTGCGAGATTTTTACAAGGATATTGGGAAGATTACAGAGGGTGTAATGTACAAAAAAGGTATTGATGGTTGGCTTTACACAAACAGACCAATCTATACACTCAGACATTCTGCGGCCATGCTCTGGATGAGTAGGACGAATTTTAATGCGACATTGGTATCAAAATTGGGCTGGGAAGACCCTAAAACTTTATCCACGTATTACGCTAAAACTACGGTAAAAAACATCATGCAGTCTGGGACTTGTTATTACTGTAGGCCACCACAGACAAAGACGAATATGGCAGTTTTTTGCTCGCCAACACATGCACTAGCATACTACTTTAAGGTGTTCAACTTTGCCTGATCTGTATAAGCGAAAGCATCATAGTCATAGAATTACTAACCACAAAAAGATATTTTTCAATGCAACAAAAGACATTGTCTGCTATAATTGCACCCAAAATTTATTGGACCAATATATACTCTCAGCACCAAATGGGAAATATAGATGCCTAGATTGTGCAAAAAAGATAGGCTTAATTGACGAGATACCTCAGAAAATATTGGAGGCGATGGATTAATGGATATAAGATTGATGATAGGTCTTGGGTCTACCATTATAGGAATAGCTGTGGTCATAGTATTTACCCAAGTCCCATGGCTTGTTGGCGTAAGTAGACCTTAAACTAATATACCAGTGTCATTAAGTATAATAGCCATGGTCAGTCTAAAACCCAAAGTCCCCATGCGAGTCATGTCAAACTTGAAACCCATGATCTCTTTGCGAGTCATGTATGTATTGAAGCCCATTGGAACTATGCGAGTCAGGGATAACTTGAAACCCACAGAAGCAATGCGAGTTATATGTCATTTAAAACCCATGAAGGAGATGCGAGTCAATGATATATTGAAACCCAAACAGAACGTGTGAGTCATTCTTTCCCTGAAACCCAAAAGGAAAGTGCGAGCCATTAGTAATTGTAACCCACGGTTTAGTGCGAGTCATTATAATGTGAACCCCAATATAAGATTGCGAGCCATATCCGTGCTAAAACCCACAGCTTGAGTGCGAGTCAAAAAGAAGCTAAACCCCAAAACTTGTATGCGAGTTAAGATAAAAATGAACCCCATAGGAAATTTGCGAGCCATCAAGTGTTTGAACCCCAATAGGTACAATGCGAGCCAATAGCCAATTAGAACCCATAATAGTTGTGCGAGCCAAAGAGCATATGTAGTCCAAATGAATGTTGCGTGTTATGTAATACACCCACTTAAAATTTCATATATGAATACTTACTATAATAATTGTGTCTCTGAGTGGATCTTCTAGAAACTTACTTGGTTCCCATTCAACACCCACTCTTAACCTCGTCATGACCGACAATTCCATAAAGACACTCGATTCGTCGCATCCTATGATGTTGAGTTACTGGCGCAGACTGCACGCGAGCCATTCAGCCACAGACATAGACAAACATGGCAGTATGATACTCGCATTCATGGCGGGGAGACACCAATGTTAGGCTTCTGGGAGGCCGTTGTATTTGGTGTTGTTGTAGGTTTTGGTACGATGTTTTTGGCCCGTAAGATAGCCCCCCGAAAGAGTTATTTTGACCTTCACCCAAATGATAAAAAGACAATTGATGATTAAACACTACCACCACAATGCGTGTGCAAGCCATGCAGATTTTGAACCCCATCTCAATAATGCGAGTCAAACCGAAATTAAACCTCAAAAGACTTGTGCGAGTCATGAGTATGATGAACCCCAGTTGGACAATGCGAATCATGAAACCCAAATCCATGTATCGGTTCATGATTTAAAGCCAAGAAGTTATTGAACCCCATTTAAAATATGCGAGCCATGACCCAAGACCTCTCTTTTTTAATTAGGATAAATTGCCCTGATTGTAGGAAGCTTAAAGAAACATTATGGCGTGCCATATTAACGAATTAGCATAGCACGTAAATACGGCCTTATACGATTCTTTTGAGATGGAGATTGAAATGGCTATATTGGTAGGTGTGTGGGTAAACGCCGCAGTCAACACTATCTACTATGTGAAGAAATGGAACGTGAATAAGTCAAAATAAAACCGTGCCCAGACCCCTTAAGGGGCCAAAATAGTTGCACCAAATTTTGCTCTAGGCACGCTATGGGTGGTTTTAACCTTTAGAGGTTGTTGACTAGGAACAGAATTGGGCTTAACTTAATACCACTATATTTACACTAATGAATTACCGTACTTTGGGCTATGTGTTAAGCTAACATTCAGCTAATATGTTCTAATATTTTATTCCAGCTTATTAGTTTCATGTATTCTCATAAGTTTTGTGTTGAATCTGTATAGAATATACATACAATGATACACAGAGACACGAGAAGTTTTCACGAGTTGTTTTGTTGTTGTTGTTTAAAAAAAATATAGATTGTATTATATTATTCTATATAAGTGGGTCAATAGATTTAACTATTTAATGTATCAGAACCTATGTATTGAAGAACGAGGTGTCGGCTTAACGTGCTAATAGAGATTTGTTCAGGAGCTTGGACTCAGTATCGAAATGGTGTAGTGTACTCAGTCCAACACGAAGATTTTGAATCAGCGATACTTTTCATGCACGGCATGGTAGCCATGCTACCCCCAGTGGATAGACCACAATTACATCCAATTCCAATTGCCAAAGATTTGCGTGAAGACCTCCTAAATAAGAAGGAAAAATGGCGTTGGTGTGTTGATGCTAATTTTGCTATAGAGGATGCCATAAGTAAATGGATATACAAGAATTTGGACAAGGCGCAGATATAATGACATTACAACTTCCCAAAAAAGTCAAATTGAATGCACCTGGTATACCGCCCAGAACGACCCGACCAGTTTTTCAACATGAGGGATCTTTGGAAAAACCAGTTTTAGAACGTAAGCCTACAGCAGGAGAAGAGGTTGTTGATTTTTCTACAGTTGAAGAATTTAAGGGGCGACAAGATTCTGAGTATATTTCCAAGGTAACATATTTCACAGATACCAACTATAAACCACCAAGAAAATTGCCTATACCTTTACGTTGGAGTCCATACTTAGTGTACAAACGTATCTTAGATCATAACAGTTATGGTAACTATACAGGTGTCACAATGATTGGAATGTCAGGCTCTGGTAAGACTACTTTGACCCAGGCCTTTTGTCACTATATACATAGGCAGGAAGAGAGAGGTGGTATTCCATATCGTGTAAAGTGGTTTAATGGCCATGACATGCTGAATATGGACAAGCATATTAAAGCCCTTGAAGTCGGTACACCTCATGTATTGATTTTTGACGATGCCAGTTATACTATGGAAGACGCCTCAAAGTCAGAGAAAGCTGTATTAGCAAATGCATTAACAACAATCCGTCATCAGGTAAAAGCCCCAGTAATTACATGGATGAACATACACTACAGTAAAGCAACTTTGAAATTCTTTAGAAACCAACATTTCACATTTCTAACATCAGTTTCAGTAGAGGAGCTTGGAAACCTCCAGGACCTGTTTAAAGAGAAGATGAATGTCATAAGAAACTACGCAAGGCAGTATAACAGGATGATGCTAAAAGGCTACTTTTTGTGCCCAATTTCATCGTTTAATGATAGGACATTAATGTATAAAACTAATGAGCCATTCCGACTTGGCTTGGTGGCAGAAATCACTGATTTGCATTATTTTGTATATGCTAAAGAAGAGTGCCAAACATGTAGACCTACTGGGCCTACAAAAAAATTGAAGGCCGCAAACCGTGAAGAGGTCGCAGCTTGGCTACTTAATTATTCTCAACCAGCTAGGACCAAGGCGGCCTTAGAATACTTTTTGACCATAAAGAAAGGAATACCCAGCTTGACACCATTACTGAAAAGCCAGATAGACCACTTCGTTGATTTGGACCGAAAGATTCCTGGGTTGCCATGGAATGAAATTTACAATGAATTCATTACACAGAAAAAATTTAATAGTAAAAGGCATAGAAACAAACAACAGTTGTTGCAAAAGCTACCAATAT
>Ga0310345_10003336_pt1 | contig 15347 bp, 10 predicted proteins | sample HC15DNA20500_MG_FD_204667 | JGI IMG/M metagenome (GOLD analysis project Ga0310345, IMG submission 204667) | Marine microbial communities from station ALOHA, North Pacific Subtropical Gyre - HC15-DNA-20-500_MG | ecosystem: Environmental > Aquatic > Marine > Oceanic | place: Pacific Ocean: North... | reverse complement strand
CGCCGAGGCCGGCGGCCTGGCTAGGCAGCGAACGAGCTGCCGCAGCCGCAGGTCTGGGTCGCGTTGGGATTCTCGAAGATGAACCCGCGCGCGTCGAGGCCGTCGTGGTAGTCGACGGTCGTGCCCATGAGGTAGAGCCCGTGACGCTTGTCCATGAACACGGTGATGGGGCCCGCGTCGTCGTCGGCGTCGAGGTCGAACGCGAGGTCGTGCTCGCGGCGCTTGTCGAAGCCGAGGACGTAGCTCATGCCCGAACACCCGCCCCCCTTCACGCCGACGCGGAGGCCGAACTCGGCCGGGATCTGCTTGTTGGCGACGATCCGGCGGACCTCGGCGGCCGCGCGGTCGCTGAGGGAGACCGGGGCGGGGAGCGAGGGGGCGCCGGTCGGGGTGTCGGTGGGCGCCGGGGCGGTGGCGGTCGTGCTCATGGGTCCGGGGGGCATGTGGGCGTCGAATCGGGAACGGGCGGCCCTGTTCCATCCGTGCGAGGCGGCCGGGTGGATTCTCCGTGCGACCGGCGAGACGTCGAGCGCCCGCCCCGAACGGCCTCAAACTACGGCCCATCCGCACACGGGCCGGGGGAATTCGGTGCCGAGACGCCCCGCCGCGACCGCGGCGTCGAGGCGCGCGGGGCCTGGGGTCTGGCTACGGCCGCGCGAGCACGACCACGCCGCGGAGCGCCTCCGCCGTCCCGCCCTGCGCGTCGACGGCCTCGACGAGGACGACGTAGATCCCCGCTCGGAGCGGGCGGCGGCTCTCGTCGGTGCCGTCCCACGTGAGCGTCGCGGTGCTCCCGCTGAGGCGGCCGGCCTCGATCTCGCGCACGAAGCGTCCGCCGCCGTCGTAGATGCGAGCGCGGACGAGCGCCGCTTCGATCGAGAGCTGGTAGGTGACGTGGGCGGCCTCCCCGCGGGTCGGGGCGAAGGGACTCGTAATCGTCAGCCCGGCCTCGCGCTCGATGGGCGTCTCGGAGATCCCGACCGAGTTCGACGCCGACGGGGTCCCGCCGCGCTCGTCCAGCGACGACGACCAGTTGGCCGGGTCAGCCGAGGGGCCCACCGGATCGCGCCGCTCGAGGCTGATCCCGGTCGCGTCGTCGAGCTCGACGCGGTGCCAGTCGGGGTCGTAGGCGACCGAGTCGAGGACGGTGCCGGCCGCGCGGAGGACGACGGCCTCGCCGCTGTTCGACAGGCTGACCTCCCCGCCCTCGACGAACGGAGCGTCGGGAAACACGGCGCGGAAGCCGGCCGCGTCGCGAGCGACGGCGACGTACTCGCCGGGAAGAAGGATGGCGGCGTCGTCGGAGAGCGGGTCGCCCTCGTCGTCGCCGTCCCCGAGCCGGATTGTGCGCAGGTCGAACAGGGCGCCGGCGGTCGTGTTGAGGAGCTCGAGGTACTCGCCGTCGCTCCCGTTCTGCGGGTCGTACATGACTTCGGTGAGCACCACGTCGCCCGGTCCGGGCGTGTCGGGTGTGCCGACGAAGAAGCGGGCCTCCGAGCGGTCCGTGACGTTCCCGGCCAGGTCGGTCAGGCCCGAGGCCACCAGCGTGTAGAGCGTCTGGTCCTGGAGGGCCCCCGCCAGCGTGACCACGACGGCCGTCACGCCGCCCATGTCTGAGTCGTCAACCTCGACCGTGGCGGCCTCGAGCCCCGAGCCGACGACCTCGTAGGCCTCCGTGTCGGTCGCCGAGGCGGAGGTGGTCGGCTCGGTGAACGTGACCCGGATGCGGATCGGCGAGAGCGCCGTGGCCCGCGCGACGAGCGGGGCGGTCTCGTCGGGCGTGAACTCGACGGTCGTCGTGGTCGAGGCGGTCGAGTTCCCGAGGAGGTCGACAAGGTTCGTCGCCGTGATGGTCGTGGTGCCGGCGGGGAGGGGGGTGCCGAGCGTGAGCGTCACCGTCGTCGAGCCGTCGTAGGCGGCTTCGGCCGGGGTCTGGCCGCCGACGTCGAACGCGGAGGGCGTAAACGACGACGGGTCGAGTGGCTCGTCCAGCGTTACGGTCACCGTCCGACCGTCCGGGCTGACGATCGCAGCGACAAGCTGCGGCCCCGTCAGGTCAGGCATGAACTGGCTGTTCTGTGCCCCGGGCGTCCCGCCCCTCGGATCGGACGTCGTGGCGTAGTTCGAGGCGACGGACGACGGACCGTCGGGGTCCTTCCGCTCGAGGCTCCCGTCCTCGCCACCCCAATCGGAGTCGTAGAAGAGCGAGTCGACGACCGTCCCCTCGTAGGCGAGCACGATCGCGTCGCCGCCGTTGTTGAGCGCGCTCCAACTGGGCTGCTCGACGAACGGGACGCTCGGGAAGACGGCTGCGAACAGCGCCCCGTCCTCCACGATCACAGCGTACTCCCCGGGGCCGACAAGGACGGGCTGGTCCGTCACCGGTTCGGCGTCGCCGGTCCCGTCGTTCAGGGTGAAGTCTCGGAGGTCGAACGCCTCGTCGGTCCGGTTGAACAGCTCCACAAACTCGCCGGGGTTGTCCGCCGTCGGCTCGTCGTAGAGGAACTCGTTGATCACGAGGTCGCGCGGAGTTGGGACGCTGCCGACGCCGAAGAAGAACGTCGCCGTCGTGTCGGCGATGACGTTGCCAAAGGTGTCCGTGACGGTCGTGACCGAGAGCGTGTAGGCCGCCGGGCCGGCGAGGGGCGTGGCGAGCGCGAGGAGCACCACGCTTGGGTCGTCCTGAAGCGCCGCCGAGGCGGGCGGACCGACGCCGTTGTCGATCGTGTAGTTCGATGCGGTCTCGGCCGTCGCCGGATCGAGCGGCTCGTCGAAGGCGACGCGCACGGTCGTGGCGTCGACCGCCTCGGCGGCGACGAGGACCGGGGGCACGGCGTCAGGCGACTCCGGCCTGTTGGGCGCGCCTGGCGTACCGCCCCGCGGGTCCGTGGTCGTTCCGAAGTTGGCCTGGACGCTCGGGCCGTCCGGGTCGCGGCGCTCAAGGCTGGCGTCCTGGCCGCCCCAGTCGGGGGTGTAGGACAGCGAGTCGACCGTCACGTCGCCGAACGTCAGCACGACCGCGTCGCCCGTGTTGTTGAGCTGTCTCCACGCGGGCGGCTCGACGAAGGGGGCGCCCGGGAAGACGGCGGCGAACAACTCGCCGTCCTCGACGAGCACCGCGTACTCACCGGGCCCGACGAACGTGGGCTGGTCGGTGATCGGGGCCGGGTCGCCGGTGGCGTCGTTGAGCGCGAAGTCGCGGAGGTCGAACGTCTGGTCGGTTCGGTTCAACAGTTCGACGTACTCGCCTGGGTTGCCGTCTGCGGGCTCGTCGTAGAGGAACTCGTTGATCACCACGTCCCCCGGCCCGGCGACGCCGGCCTGCCCGAAAAAGAAGGTCGTCGCTGCCTCCGTGATCGCGTTGCCGCGGAGGTCGGCCACGTTCCGGACCGTGAGGACGTACGTCGCGGGGCCGGTGAGCGGGGCTGCCAGCGCGAGGATGACTTCGCTCGGGGTGTCGCCCACGAGAGCCATCGCGGGCGGTCCAACTCCGCCGTCGATCACATAATTGGACGTCGTTTCCGCCGTCGCTGGGTCGACCGACTCGCCGAACGTCACACGAATGGTTTGCGAGTCGAGGGCCTCGGCGGCGACGAGTGCGGGCGGCTCGGCATCCTCGGCGAACAGGGTGTTCCGGGCACCGGGCGTCCCGCCGTCGGGGCTGGTCGTCGTGCCGAAGTTGCTGGCCGCCGTGCTCGACCCGAGCGGGTCGCGTCGTTCGAGGGAGGCGTCGGCCCCGCCCCACGCCGGGAGGTAGGGGACGGCGTCGACCTCCACGTCGTCCAGGAGGACGGCGATGCGGTCGCCCGAGTTGTTGAGGGACGGGAAGCCGTCGAGGTCGATGTAGGCCACGCCGGGGTAGGCCGCCGCGAACGCCTCGCCGTCGCGGGCGATCACGAGGTAGTCGCCGGCCGCGAGCGCGGTCCCCTCCGAGATCGGGTCCGTCGTCCCGTTCCCATCCGTGAGCACGAGGCCGCCGAGGTCGAGCGGGCCGCCGGAGACGTTCAGGATCTCGACCCACTCGTTTGCCGACGGCTGCGGCACGGGCGGGTCGTACATGACCTCGTTTATGACGAGGTCTCCCGGCGCAGGCCCCTGCGCAGCGACGAGGGCAGGCACGAGGGCAAAACAGGCGAGAACGAGCCGGCGCATCGGGCGGGAGGGGAGCCACCCGAAGCTAGGGCGGACTCCTCAAACGGCCCCGTCCGCCTCGGAGCCGAGGCGGGGCGAGCGGCTATCCGGAGCGGGCCGCGAGGTCGCGGAGGCAGACCTCCATCATGAGCCGGGCGGCCAGCGGGAGCGCGCTCTCGTCGAGGTCGAACCGCGCGTGGTGAAGCGGGTAGCGCGTCTCCGGCCCGGCCGCCGTGCCCACGCGGACCATGGCGCCGGGGACCTCCTGGAGGTAGTACGCGAAGTCCTCGCCGCCCATGCTCGGGAGCGGGATCCGCACGGCGGCCTCCGGGCCGAACAGGTCGGCCGCCGTCCGGCGCGCGCGCTCGACCTCGGCGTCGGTGTTGACGACGGCCGGCAACGTCACGTCGAAGTCGACGTCGACGTCGGCCTTGTAGACGGCGCCGAGGGCGCCGGCCACGCGGCGGATCTTCTCGCGGAGGAACCCGAGCGTCTCGCCGTCCGAGCAGCGGATCGTCCCGCCGAACTCGACCTCCGACGGGATCACGTTGAGCGCGTCGCCGCCGCGGAACCGGCAGATCGTCAGGACGGACGCCTTGCGGGCGTCGGTCACGCGGCCGGGAAGCTGGTACATCTCGGTCGCGATCTGATTCGCCACCCAGACCGTGTCGACGGCCTCGTGGGGCCGGGCCGAGTGGCCCGAGCGCTCGCTGCAGACCGTCACGCGGAACGGGGCGCAGGCGGCCGTCAGCGACCCGCGCCGGAAGCCGAACCGGCCGACGGCGTGCGAGGGGTCCATGTGGACGGCGTAGATCGCGTCGACGCCATCGAGGGCGCCGGCCTCGATCATGGCCGGCGCGCCCGACGGGTTGATCTCCTCGGCCGGCTGGAACAGCACGCGGACCGTGCCCGCGAACTCGTCGCGGCGCTCGTGGGCGAGGGCGGCGACGCCGCAGGCGACGGTCATGTGGGCGTCGTGGCCGCAGGCGTGCATCACGCCGGGCGTCTGGGAGCGGTACGGCGCGTCGGTCGCTTCCAAGATCGGGAGCGCGTCCATGTCGGCGCGGTACGCGACGGTCGGGCCGGGCCGCGTGCCCTCGACGTCGACCACGAACCCGGTGCCGGCGAGCGGGGCCGACGGGTGGAGGCCCCGCGCCTCGAGCCAATGGCGGACGCGCCGCGACGTCTCGACCTCCTCGAATCCCAACTCAGGGTGCTGGTGGAGCTCGCGTCGGAGCGCGACGAGGTCGGCGCGGAACGCGTCGGAGAGGGCGGGGTCGGCGGTGGTGGGCGCGTCGGCGAGCACAGAGGCGGGAGGCTGGGGCAGATGATCGAATCGTGACCAACGTACCGCGGCCCCCACTCGTTCGCCCCGCCCACGAAGCCCCGGCGAGGAGCCGGCGGAGGGCCCGCGAGTTCGCCGAGGCCGGCCTAGCTCACCTCAGGGAGGGGGGCAGCCATGACACTGTCGCGGAGCTCGTTCGACAGCGAGGCCACGACGTCCGGCAGCCGGTTCGCCCGCTTCAGCGTTTGACGCTGGCGCTCGTAGGACGCCCCCTCGTCGAGGACGCGGTGGAGGCCGCGGAGCTCGTCGAGGCAACCGAGCTCCTCGGCGACCGGCTCCAGCTTGGCCACGAGGTCGGGGATCTGCTGCCGCAGCGGCGCGTGGTCGCCGTCGTTGTCGCAGATCACGTCGGCGTCGAGGCCGTGCCGGGCGGCCCGCCACTTGTTCTCCCGGAGGATCCAGGGCTTGAGAAGCTGGAGCGGCGACCCCTTCTCGTACCGCTCGCCGATGGCCACGACCAGGCTCTGCACGAGCGCCACGAGCGAGGCGATCTCGTGCATCGTCGAGGGCGCGTCGCAGATCCGGATCTCGAGCGTCCCGAAGTTGGGGTGCGGCCGGATGTCCCACCAGATCTCGCGGATCGTCTCGATCGCCTTGGCGCGGACGAGCGTGTTCATAAACCGCTGGAACTCGCCGTAGTTGGCGAGCCGGTACGGGAGCCCGGCCGTCGGCATCCCCTCGAAGATCTTCGACCGCGTGCTCGCCAGCCCGGTGTCCTCGAAGTCGACGAACGGGCTCGAGGCGCTGACGGCCAGGAGGTGGGGGAGGTAGCTCGCGAGCGCGTTCGAGACGGCGATGGCCTTCTCGCCCGACGCGATCCCGACGTGGACGTGGAGCCCGTAGATCAGGAGCCGCCGGGCCGGCCACTGGATCTTGTCGACGAGGTTCTGGTAGCGGTCGTTGGGGAAGATCTTCTGGTCCCGCCACTGCCCGAACGGGTGCGTCCCGGCCGACGAGAACGCGAGGCCCAGCTCGTCGCCGAGGTCGTACAACTCGCGGAGCGACCCGCCCAGGTCCTCGACGCAGCCCGCGACGTTGTCGCAGACGCCGGTGATGACCTCGACGGTCGACTGCGTCAGCTCCTGCTTGATCTTCGGGTGCTCACCGCCGAGCCGGTCCAGAAGGTCGACCGAGCCCTGTTTCAGGTTGAACGTGACGGGGTCCACGATCTGGAGCTCGATCTCGACCCCCAGCGTGGGGTTGGGCGACGGCGTAAACGGGATCGGGGCCAGTGCGTCGGCCGTGGAGAGGTCCATTTGGCGGAGGAGAGGCATGGGGGAAGAAACCGCCCGTGTGAAGGAATGGCAAACGAGGCGGTCCGTGCATGGGTCCCGAACACGCGCGCGCCCCGCCGACACGAGGCCGGCGGGGCGCGCGGGGCAGAGACGCCGGAGGCGCTAGCGGACGACCGTCAGCGCCCGGGTCTGCGTGAGCCCCTCGCCCGCCACGCGGACGAGGTAGGCGCCCGGCACGAGCCGGCCCGGCGCGATCGACGTCTCCAGCGAGCCGGCGACCGGCCCGTCGTGGAGGACGGCGACCTCACGGCCCAGCGCGTCGAACACCGACACGCGGACATCGCCCGTCACGGCCGTCAGCGCGACCGTCGCCCGGCCCACCGAGGGGTTCGGGTAGACGGCCAGCGACGGCGCGGCCGGGTCGGCCTCGGCGGCGACGCCGGCGCCCACGGAGAGCTCGACCGCGAACCGGCCGGCGAGGACGCTGTCGCCCTCGGCCACCGTGAACGTGAACGGCTCGCCGGCCCCGAGCTCGGTCGACGTCGTCCCGTCGAAGAGCGTGACGACGACCGGGCGGCCGTCGATCTGGCTCGGCATCTCGGTCAGGACCATCTCGTAGGCGCCCGCCTCCGGCACGCGGAGGTAGAGCGGCATCGCGAGGGTCTCGCCGACGCCCGGGGCCGGCCACGAGAGCGCGGCGTAGAGCGCGTCCGAGCCCTCGGGGCCCGGCGTAGCGAGCGTGGCGCCCGGCGGGCTGACGACGTCGAACCCGTCGAACGCGTCGAGGCCGTCGCCGCCGACGCCGAGCCGGAGGACGAGGACGTCGCCCGGGGCCTCGGCCACGAGGCGGGTGGCCCCGTCGGCGCCGGCCGGCCGGACTTCGAGGACGACGGCCGACTCACCGTCGGTCGGCTCGAACGCGGCCTCGGTGATCGACTCGCCCGAGCCGCCCGGGGCGTCCTCGCCGACCGTCACGCGGACGTCGGCGGGGTCGCCGTCGGGCGTGATCTGGAGAATCACCACCGAGTACGGGTAGAGGTACGGCGAGGCGGCGTCGCAGCAGCCCAGCGCCGAGAGCGAGACCGGGACGAACGCGCCCGACGTCGGGTCGAACACGAGGGCCACGTCGGCGAGCGCGCCGCCCTCGACCGTGAGGGCCGAGAGCGAGAGGGGCTCGCCGGACGGGTTCCCGACCGGGACGAGGACGCGCGCGGCGCCGTCGGCCTCGACCGTCGTCTGGGCGAAGGCCGTCGGGCCCATCGGGGCCGAGCCGGTGAACGTGAGGTCGGCCCCGGGGTCGACGTCGACGAGGACCGGCTGGCCAGCCATGAGTGGCGTGCCCGGCCCGGCCGGGACGAACGCGCCGGCCTCGGCGTCGTAGACGAGGACCTCGTCGGAGCCCGCGGCCGCGGCCACCTCGCCGGCGGTCACGCCGTTGACGGGGAGGGAGAGGACGCGGAGCCCGCCGTCGCCGGTCGGGACCGTGACCGTCACCGGGTCCCCGTCGTTGTCGACGACGACGAGCGAGAAGAGGCCGCCGTCGATGGAGGCCACCGGGGACGAGAGCTGGAAGATGAACGATTCGTTCTCCTCCGGCAGGAAGTCGTCGGTAATCGAGATCGGGACCTCGAACGGATCGGGCGAGCCGACCCCACCGACCGTGACCGTGGTCGAGGTGAACCCGTCGAGGTCGGCCGGGTCGCCCGAGACGAGCGTGACCGTGACCGGCGTCGGTCCGGCGACGCCCTCGGTCTCGAGCAGGAGGACGGCCTCGCCGGCCCCCTCGCTCACGACCTGCTGGACCTGCGCGAACCGGACCGTCCCGCCGCCCTCAGGAGCAGAGGTGCCCGTCAGCTCGACACGGTAGTCGCCGAACGAGAACCCACTGCTCCAGGCAGTTAGGGTGCCGCCTTCGTCCGTGCTCGGGTCATTGTTGAAGCTGGTGACGCAGAGAACGTGGGCCCCGGGGTCGCCGTCGAACTCGCCCGGGTAGATCCGCGAGTTGAGCCCGTCCCCGCCGTCATCGTCCGAGAGGATGAACGTGCCGGCCGCGGTGAACAGGTGGAACTGCGAGTCGCCCAGCGGGGCGTCGTCGCCCCGGAAGAGCTCCGCGCCGAACGCGGCCGGCTCGACGATGTCGAAGGCGTAGCAGTCCACGTCGTCTTCCGGCTCCGCCTCGGGGCCGTTCCCGAGGAACCCAAAGAACGAGGTGCCCTCGCCCATAACCGCCAGGGGCGGGGCGTCGAGGAGGTTCCCCGCGTCGCTCGGCGTCCCGTTGTCGCCGTCGGGGGCCTCCCCGCCGACGTTGGTCACGTAGAAGACGACGGCGCAACTGCCGCCATCGCCCAGGCCCATGGCGAGGTCCGCATCGAGGCCGGCGCGGTCGCTCTTCGCCATCGACAAACGGGGCTCGAAGCCCCCTCCGCATTCGGGGTCCTGGACGTTCCCCGACACGCTCGAGACAAACAGGGAGGCATATTCGTTGTACTCAAGGAGCCCGTCGGGAACCCCCGTGATCGTCACGGCCCCCTCCATGGAACCGGAGGGCACGAGGATCTGGAGGCCAGGAGTACCGGGGACGTCGTCGGAGACGGTATAGTCGACGCCCAACCGTGCCCGGTCGTCGTCGTAGAAGTCGGGGGCGATCGAGATCGTCGCGTCGCCATCGGCTGGTCCGCTCAGGATGGCCCGGAGCGTGATGGTCCCGCTGTCCTCGCTGACGCTCTCAGAAGAGAGAACGAGGGAGACCGTTGGGGCATCCGAGATGACGTCGAACGAGGCCGGGAGGTAGTCCTCCGGGTCGATGTCTCCGTTCAGGGAGACGTAGTTCAACAGGTCGTTGAACGCGTCGATCAGCGCGTCGACTGTCCCAGACGTCGGGGCGTCGGCGCCTTCGGGGCGGGTGTCGTATGCGACCGTCCGGGTTGTGAACGACGTGAAGGCGTCGGCGCCGAGCACGGAGGGCGCGCTCGTGGTGGGGGCGTGGCCGGCGTCGATGAAGAAGAGGAGGTCGTCGTCCCGGCTGCCCACCGGGTTCGCGCTCCCGGAGACGAACCCGGCGCCCTGGAACGCGAGGACCGTGTCGCCGGAGAACTGCGAGAGGCCGAAGCCCGGCTCCGTCACGGTCGCCGTGCCCTGAGCCCCGTTCGCGAGTGCGACGGTCGCACCCACATTGACGGTGACCACGGTCCCGGCCGGGAGCGCCTGGAGCGTCACCAGGATCTCACCGTCGCTGCCGCTGTCCGAAAACGAGTCCGAACCGCTGGAATAGTCGTAGTCAGAGAACCGGATCTCGGTGCCGGCCGCGACGTCCGTCAGGAGCACAAACGAGAACTGGTCGTTGTTGCCGTCACCGCCGAGGTAGGGGTCGACGGCGATGATGGCGAGGTCGCCTTCGGAGAGCGTCGTGCCCCCGGCTGGGGCTTCGAAGGTCTGCCCGGCGTTGACGGAGCCCGGGGAGTCGTCGCTCGGGCCGCTCCAGCTGAAGTCGCCGTACTCCGAGCCGGTCCCCGTGAGCTGAAGGGATTGCCCGTCGGGCTCACTGCCGGCTTCGGCGACACCGACGTCCGTGCTCGTGGCGCCCGCCGCACCCGCTACGCCGCCATTGTCAGCGTCGGCGGTAAACGAGCCTTCGTAGGAGAGGAACTGCACGACGGTTCCGCCTCCGTCGATAAGCGCGAGCCCGTCCGGGCTTCCGTTCTGGATGCCAGACTGGTCAAACGAGAGGGCGCCAAAGCCGGCCCCCTCGTCATCGATGGTGCCGGTGAGGCCAATCGTGCCGTACAGGTCGCCGTTGGAGCCGTTGTACAACTCGACCGTCCACCCGGCAAGGTCCGTACCGGCAGGACCTGCGATCTCGACGAACTCGCCGGCGTCGGCGCCGGCGTTGTCGTAGTGGAACTCGTTGATAAACACGTCCTGCGCGCTCGCGGGGGCCGCCGCGAAGACCACGGCAGCGACCGCCATGAGGAGCGGGGTTCGGGAGAGGGGTAGCAAGCTCATAGGTGGGATGGGGAGGACAACCCTATATACGGGAGACGGCGCGGTCTGTCATCAACTGATTCCCGATCCACCCTGGGGGAATCCTTGGCCGGATCGCCGTTAGCGTCGCGGCCCCTGGCGGGGCCCGGGGGGCGCGATCAGCCGTTAACCTCCTTCAGCGCTTCCAGCGCCTTGTCGCGTCGCTCGCCGTGGTCCACCATCGGCTCGGGGTATGTCTCGCCGAGCGTGACCCCGGCCGCCTCGAGCACGTCGTCGGGCGCCTCCCAGGGAGCGTGGACGTGCTTCGCGGGGAGGTCCGCCAGCTCCGGGACCCAGCGGCGGATGTAGTCGCCGTCGGGGTCGTGCGTCCGGCTCTGGGAGACCGGGTTGAAGATGCGGAAGAACGGCTGGGCGTCGGCGCCGGAGCCGGCGGCCCACTGCCAGCCCATCGTGTTGTTGGCGAGGTCGGCGCCGCAGAGGGTGTCCCAGAACCATCGCGCGCCCTCCTGCCACGGCACCAGGAGGTCCTTGGTCAGGAAGCTGGCCGTGACCATCCGGATCCGGTTGTGCATCCACCCGATGTGCCACAGCTGCCGCATCCCGGCGTCGACGAGCGGGTAGCCGGTCTGGCCCCGCTGCCACGCGTCGAGGTAGCTCGGCGTCGCGCGCCAGCTCATCTTGGCGTACTTCGCCTTGAGGGGCTCGGTCGGCGTGTCGGGGAAGTGGTGGAGGACGTGGTATGAGAACTCGCGCCAGCCGATCTCGGTGAGGAAGATGTCGGCGTCCTCTCGCATGGCGCCGTTCGATACCCACGCGTTCACCCGGTTCCAGACGGTGCGGGGGGAGATCTCGCCCCAGTGGAGGTGCGGCGACAGCATCGACGTGTCGCGAGCGGCGGGGACGTCGCGGCCCGTGGGGTAGTGGGAGAGCGCCTCGTCCAGGAACGCGTCGAGGCGGGCGAGGGCGCCGGCCTCGCCGGGCGCCCACTCGTCGCGCATTCCGACGGCCCAGTCGACGCCGTCCTGCGCCTCGGGGGTGAGCTTGAGGTCCTCGAGGTCGACGGAGTCGGGCCACGACGCCGGCGCCTTCGTCCCACCCATCCGCGGGACGCCGAGCGGTTCGTCGACCGTCATCTGGTCCCTGGCCTTTTTCCAGAACGGGGTGAACACCTTGTAGGGCGTGCCCGAGCCCGTCTCGATCTGGGTGGGGTCGTGGAGGATCCGGCCGGCAAACTGGCGGACCTCGACGCCGGCCTCTTCTAGCCCGTCTTTGACGTCAGCGTCGCGCTGGCGGAGGGCCGGGGCGAGGCGCGACTGCCAGACCACGCGGTCGGCGCCGGTCGCCTCGCACGCCGCTTTCAACTCGTCAAGGCTGTCGCCCCGGCGGAGGATCAGCCGGCTGCCCTTCCCACGGAGCGCGTCGTCGAGGGCCCTCAGCGACCCGTGGAGCCACCAGCGGTGCGCGCCGCCGGGCGCCCAGTCGCCCTCCTCGTCGGGCGCCCACACAAAGACCGGGACCACGTCGCCGCGCTCGACGGCGTGCGTGAGCGCGGCGTGGTCCGACAGGCGGAGGTCGTTGCGAAACCAGACGACGGTGGCGGGCATGGGCGTGGGGGAGAGGCGAGGGGCCTACCCCGCATCCTCCGCCACCCGTTCCGCCCGCCTCGGGAGTCAGGCGGACCCTGCTGGGCTACTCCTCCTCGTCGGCCGCGTCGAGCGTCAGGACCTCCTCGGTCGGCTGGTAGCTCTCGCCGTAGAAGTCCGTGTCGCGCCACGTGTGGATCTCCTCGTAGACGGCGCGGACGAGGTCGAACGCCTCCTCGTCGGTCGTGTCCTCGGGCGACCACAGGAGGATCTCGAGCTCGTTGATCTCCTTCGTCGCGAGCGAGCGGCGGCGGTAGCGGAGGCGCTCGACGTGGCGGAACCCCTCGCGCTCGTAGAACCGCTGGCGCTTGACGGTGTCGGTGTCGTCGTAGTCGGCCGGCTCGACCTCGAGGAGGATCGGCTTGCCCTTCGCCTTCAGCTTGTCGAGGAGCTTTTTGCCCAGCCCTTGCCCGCGGGCCTCCTTCGCCACGAGGAGGTAGTCGACGAACACGAGCCGCTGGCCCTCGACGTAGAGCAGGACGTGGTGGTCGCCGTGGTCGACGTGGTAGACGTCGCCGCGGTCGTCGAGGAGCGCCTCCATGTGCTCGCGCGACTTCATCTCCTCGATCGGGAAGTAGCGCTTGAGCTTCTCGTACCAGTGCATGGGCCTCGGGGAAGTCGGTGAGTAGAGCCTAACCCGCTCTGGCGGCCGCGCGTTGTGGGGCGCCGGTGAAAGCCCGACCGACTCGGCCCGCCTCGGCGCCGAGGTGAGGGGGGCGGCTAGATGCCGACGCGGAGCACCTCGACCGTGACGGCGGCAAAGTGGCAGACGCTCCCGGCGAGGACGAACCCGTGCCACACGGCGTGGGCGTAGCGCCAGCGGGCGAGGTAGAACAGCGTCCCGACCGTGTAGGCGAGGCCGCCGCCGACGAGCCACGCGAGCGTCGAGCCGGGGAGGGCCTCGCGGAGCGGCCCGGTCGCCACAACGACGAGCCAGCCCATCGCCACGTAGACGAGCGTCGAGAGCTTTTTGAACCGGCCCGTAAAGAACAGCTTGAATACGATGCCGACGACGGCGAGGCCCCAGATCGTCGCGAACAGCGACCAGCCCCACGGCCCGCGGAGGCCGCCGAGCAGGAACGGCGTGTACGTCCCGGCGATGAGCCCGAAGATGGCGCAGTGGTCGAGCGTCTTGAGCTTGCGCTTGGCGTCCTCGAACGGGATCGCGTGGTACAGCGTCGAGGAGACGTAGACGAGGACCATCGTCCCCACAAAGACCGACACGCCGACGATCGTCCAGGGGTCGCCGGTGAGGACGGACAGCGTGACCAGGACCGCGCCGGCGCCGACGCTCAGGAGCACGCCGAGCCCGTGCGTGATCGCGCTGGCGACCTCGTCGGCGAGCGAGTAGGCAGGCTTGGCGGACATCAGCATGGAAGGGAGGCAGGTAGGCAACGGGCGACGGCCCGCGCGGTGCCCGAGGCGGGCAGGACGGGGGCGTCCCCTAGCCGCCGGTCGGGGAACGGTCGGCGACCGGCGCCCAGACGGGCTCGTCGACGCCAGCCGCGTGGTTGACCCAGCGGGCGAGCGTGAACAGGAAGTCCGAGAGCCGGTTGAGGTAGTGGAGCGCGTCGGCGGAAATCTCCTCGAGCGCGGCCGTCTCCACGACGTGGCGTTCGGCGCGGCGGCAGACCGTCCGCGCGAGGTGGAGCGCGGCGGCAGCCGGCGTCCCACCCGGGAGGACGAAGTGCTTGAGCGGGGTGAGGTCCCGGGTCAGCTCGTCGATGTCGGCCTCCAACCGCTCGGTGTGCGCGGCCTCGATCCGGGGGACCGGGTACGTCGTGTCGCCAGGAGAGGCGAGGTCACCGCCGAGGACGAACAGCTCCTCCTGGATCCGCCCGAGGAGGTCGTCGGCCCGTCGGCCGAGCGGGTCGTCGGCGAGCGCGGCGCGAGCCATGCCCAACGCGGCGTTCGCCTCGTCGACCGTGCCGTAGGCGGCGATGCGGGGGTGGCTCTTCGCCACGCGGCCCCCGCCGAAGAGGGCCGTCGTGCCGTCGTCGCCGGTGCGGGTGTAGACCTTCACGGGAGGGAAGGGGGGGAGGAGAGGGGAGTGGGGCGGTCGCTAGCGTTGGACCTCGCCCGCCGCCGCCCGCGCCACGCCAAGGTACCGGACTCTGGGTGCAGATCCGGCCCATTCGACCTCGGCCTCGACGCCGAACGCGCGGCGGAGGAGGGCGGGCGTGAGGACGTCGGTCGGTGGGCCGTCGGCGGCGAGCGTGCCGCCGGCCAGCACCCAGAGGCGGTCGGCGAAGGCGGCGGCGCGGTCGAGGTCGTGGAGCGCGGCGACGACGGTCTTGCCCGCCTCGGCGAGCGCGCGGAGGCGGTCGAGGAGGTCGAGCTGGTGGCGGACGTCGAGGTGGGCCGTCGGCTCGTCGAGGAGGAGGAGGGGGGCGTCCTGAGCGAGAGCCTGCGCCAGCGCGACGCGCTGCTGCTCGCCGCCCGAGAGCTGCGTCACGGGCCGGTCCGCGAGCGCGCCGAGGTCGACGGCCCCCAGCGCGGCGTCGACGCGCGCGCGGTCCTCGCCGCCGAGCCGCTCGGCCCAGCCGAGGTGCGGCGCGCGGCCGAGGGCGACGAGCTCGCGGGCCGTGAAGTCGACGGCGAGGTCCGCCTGCTGGCGGACGAGGGCGACCTCGCGGGCGCGATCCTTCGCCTTCCAGCTTGTGACCTCGCGGCCCCGGAGTGCCAGCCGGCCGGCGTAGGGGATCAACCCTGCGATGGCGCGGAGGAGCGTTGTCTTCCCCGCCCCGTTCGGCCCGACGAGCGCGATCCGCTCGCCCTCCGCCACCCGGAACGAGACGTCGGCGAGCACCGAGCGGCCGCCGAGCGACACGCCGAGCCCGTCGGCCGCGAGGACCTCGGGCACGGAGCGGGGAGACGGAGCGTTCATCGGAGCCATCACGGTCCGCCCATGCTACGCCCGACTCTCGCCGTCCTCGCCCTCGTCCTCGCCGGCTGCGACTCGAACCAGGACGCGGAGCAGGAGGGGAGGTAGTCGCCGTTCCCCATCGTGAA
>Ga0310345_10003333_pt1 | contig 15361 bp, 13 predicted proteins | sample HC15DNA20500_MG_FD_204667 | JGI IMG/M metagenome (GOLD analysis project Ga0310345, IMG submission 204667) | Marine microbial communities from station ALOHA, North Pacific Subtropical Gyre - HC15-DNA-20-500_MG | ecosystem: Environmental > Aquatic > Marine > Oceanic | place: Pacific Ocean: North... | reverse complement strand
GTATTGTTTTAGGCCAAATTCTAAATTAATTTGATTTCTAGTAAGAAATTTGAACAAGCTAATTAACCTTGTTGATTACATTAGATCTCTATAAGAGAAGTGAATGAAGCGTTTTTATCTCATTATACGTTGTTTAATAATTTGGGTAATAAGTGGGCTACATTTTTTTACTGTGTGTACCTTCCTAGTTATTTTAGGCGTATTTATAGACCCAAGAATCAATGATTGGCCTCAACGGATCTTCTGTAGAAATATTTTATGGCTGGCAGGAGTAGGGTTTGAGAAAAAATTGTCACCTGGCTTTGATGATTCTCAGACTAGCATATTCATTTGTAATCACGTCAATATTTTTGATGCGTTTGTGGTTTATTGCGCTATTCCTCAATTTGTAAGAGGTTTAGAGTTAGCATCTCATTTTAAGATTCCTACCTATGGTTGGATGATGAAGCGTTTTGGAAACATACCTGTTACTAAGGGTGGTGGAACATCTCAATTCAAAAAACTCCTCACACAAGTAGACTCTCATCTTAAGGACAACATTAGCATTATTATTTTTGCAGAGGGGTCACGTACCCTAAACGGCCATTTAGGAAAATTTCACAAAGGAGCCTTCGCCATCGCTCAAAAACTAAAAGCTCCTATTGTTCCAATGAGCATTTGTGGTTCTTTTCAGTTCTGTCGAAAGGGAAGTTGGATGCTTAACCCTTCTAAAATAACAGTCCATATTCACGACACTATTGAAACCAAAGGTTTACAGAGCCAAGATGTATCTGCCTTGACAAAATTGGTACATAGCATAGTTTCTGAACCTATTGAGGAAAATATAAAACATTCTTGTTAAATAGACTGATGGTTTTTAATTTACCATCTACTCTTTAATGTAGTCTTGCTTATAGGCAACGATTTCACGCAAAGCTAAAGAGGGCAACATTATTATTTGGGCAGCCAAAAATCTTATTGGTTGTTTCTTAAAGAAAGCTAGTGTTGCATTCACAATGGATTTGGCAAGTCGCAATGTAGCCTGATTTGATACATTGTGTAACCAAGGATCTTCCCACTCTATGAATCCAAAACCTTTGGGTCCTAATGAAGTTTTAATCACAACTTTGTGAAAATATGATTCAGTTAAAAACTGATAGTTGTGTACCCAACCCTTACCGCTAGAACCTTCTACGCCGGCACCCCATGGCAACGAAGTAGCAAAGGCCAAACCTGGATAACAGTTAATCCCAACAATCCCATGTTTTAGATGACAAACTGTCTGATGAATCTTTTCGGAGTCTGGATTAGCTGTATATAGAGATACTCCTAGGTCTCCAAAAAGGCTTGGATGATTCATTATTCTAACTGCTTCATTGGAAAAATCATGATCTGGCAAACTCATAATTCCCACAACTGGTCCAAAAATTTCCTCTTGGAAAATTTTCATTTCAGTGGTTATTCCGGTTATAAGAGTAACAGGAAACTCTCGTCCCCTTGGCTCACATGGGCTAGGGTAAGCTGTAGCTCCAAATTGAATAGCATTATCCACTATTTGTTTAGCCTTCACTGTTGCCACTTCATCTATCAATAGTCTTTTAGGAGAGTTCTGATCAGCCGAACATTTTAATCCCATTTCGGAAATTAGAGCCTTACTTAAAGTGATCCGACCTGATTCTGGAACTATAATCACCTGATAACTAACACAGTGTTGACCATTATTAGCCAATGCTCCATATGTTAATTGCCGAGCAGCATAACAAAGGAGTTTTTGATCCTTAATGACCTCGGGAAAAATAATAACAGGCGTTACCCCTCCCAGCTCACTAGTAAAAAGTTTTGAACCAATAATTTTTCTTATGGCATCTGAAGTTTGTCTACTTCCGGTTAAGTGTATTCGATCAAATTCAGGTTGGGAAATGAGGCTAGAACCGACTTCTACTCCCCCTTCTACAAATGTTAGAGCTTTCATCAATATTAATGGGGAAAAAATATTTTCTAGGTGTGGAAGTAAAAAATCAATTTTTTCAGAAAACTTAGCAACTACTCTATAGGGCCCATTACATAATAAATGGAGAATATCTAAAACCCCTATACTCACTGAATTAAAAGGTAAGAGACAAAGAGCTAGTCCACCAAAGGAATCTATTGCGATCTTGTCTTGGCCAGCACCTAGAAGTAAATATCCTGAAAAACCAGGGAATAATAACCTATCAAAATTATTGGAAGGCATCATGCCAACAGCCGGATGTTTGCCTAGTAATTTATTTGCTTTTGGAATTACTTTAGGTAGTTGTCCTAAAGGAATTTTTCTTCTATTGGGAGAATTTAGAAAAGTAGCTGTAGAAAGTAAGCCCCATACCGACGGAAAGATTACTTCAAACCAAACCGAGGTTGGCGTAACACCCATATGGGCTGCAGTATCAGATACAAGAACATCTCCTTCAATATAGAAACCTTCTGCAACCTGAAATAGAAGATCCGCTAATTCCCCCGACTTTGTTTGTGACCATGGAGTAGACTTTTCCTCTTCCAAAAGAGTTTTGAGTGCTTGCATAGTTGAAGGTTACACAGCATGGCGGAGGCGTGTGGGAATCGAACCCACCCATCCCGACAAAATCGCGATGCACAGGTTTTGAAGACCAGGAGAATCACCAGACCCTTTTCGCCTCCTTAAATGAATATAGCACAGATACATGATCAAATAGGGTCAAACATAGAAAAATTCTGTCATCAGACAGAAAATTCTATAAATCTTAAATAAAACTTTTTATTAGCTAGCGATTTCAAGGTTGATTTTACGAAAAATCCAGCCTACTCTCTAATTTAAAATCTAGGGAGAATTGTAAAAATGCCTGAGGAAATGGTCCTAGGAGTACCAAGACACCTATTGGAAAAGTTAGGTATTGGTCAGGGACTGCATTTTAATATAGAAGACTATCTTAGACAGTTACTTGACCCCAGGAATTCTATTTTTCGTCCTAGAGCTCAAGTGGAAAATGACCCTGATTTCAAACAACTCATTCCATATGTATTAATTAAAAGAGGGAATGCTTGGCTACACTACGTTCGGGGTCAAGGTTCAGGAGAGAAGCGTCTAGTGAATAGGGGTTCTATTGGTATAGGTGGTCACATTAATCCTATAGATGGAAATCTTTTTGAATTGGGGCCGGCTATTTATGATGCTGCACTCCAACGTGAATTGTCTGAGGAAATTAAGATGGATGGCCTTTTTAAAACTAAAGCTGTAGCTTTAATTAATGATGATTCTACTTCAGTTGGGAAGATGCATCTTGGGATTGTGCACTTATGTTTTCTGGATAATTTGAATGTAACAAAACGAGAGAACTGTATTACTAATCTTCAATTTTTGACTGCTGATCAGATTGCGGCTTGCCGCAACGATTTAGAAAGTTGGTCTCAACTTTGCTTTGATCATCTCATCAATAACTAAATAGAAATATTACGGTATTTTAATTTCTCAAGAGCAAAACTTTGAATCCAAACTTTAATCAAAAATCTCGAGGGGTATTTTAAAAAAGTCAACGTTATTTAGTCCTCTATTTGGGGATAATAAGTCCCGTGTCAAAGTGAGTATATTAAAAATTTTATTCTTGAGAAAACTCAATATTATTCCCAAAACTCTTCTAAGCTTTTCTTTTGTGTGTTTGTGCTGGTTTTTATCTACAGATTGTAAACCTTCAAATCAGAGTCAGTTTCGTCCTGATTTAGAAGAAATTTATCACACAGTAGTAAACGAAGGTGAGGTTTGGTTTCGTAACACCCTTATTCAGCTTAGATTCGACCGAGAATTATATTGTGGAGTTTTTTTTAAAAGCCGTGGCCAGCTTCTTTCTCTATCCCATAACCCACCAGATCCTAATTTAGCAAAGCCAAGCCATTATATTGTTGTTCAAGAGGATGAAATCTTAGATTTTTTCATCGACTATCAAAACATTGGTCTTTCAGAAATACAAACCAACTATGGAAGTGGCAAACGCCTTCAGATTAGTGGTTATGGGCAATCTTCTAGGGGAATTCTAATTGAAAAGATAATGTTTGTGGAGTTATATGATGCCTATCCTGACACTGCAATTATCTGGGCTACTTACCGTAATAAAGATCCTAAACAATCCGTTCATGTCACTAAAATAGTCAACAATTTTTTTCGTATGGATGCATCACTTACTAATCCAAATACCAACCGATATACTTTATATTACGACCAAAATGGCCAATTTTTTTATGGTCAAGATTCTCCTCAGTCGCTCCATTTAAATTTTCATAGAATAATTAGTGTTGATTCCAATGATTTTTCACACGTGGCAACTTGGAATCCATTAATAGGAATGATACTTACGGCTCAACCAGCTAACTACAGCCTTATGATGCCCGTTAAAGTAGCTAGTGACCAACGAGTTGAAGTCTCTTTTGAATATAGAATCAATAAGATTCTAGGTCCCGAAGAAGTATTAAGTCCCTCAAAAGGATTTATTATGATTCACGTAGATAGTTATCGCTCGGCTTTTGACCGCAAACTAAAAATGTTAAACTAGGGTAGTTAATATCTCTTAAAACTTATGTTGCCTTTCAACAACACTAACTAGTATTCTTGTTGCAAATAGCACAGATTCTAGAATTTTTTGAAAGATTCAATTTAGTGGTACTTTTTACACTATTTTTTTCGTATTAAAGTAAGCAGAGAAACCAACTAAATGACTGAGACTTTATGCAGGAAACAATAGTTTAATGGCTAAAACCGTTGCTTGGTTCCAAACAAACTGAAAGTCTGGACACTTAATTCCTCTAATATTGTTGTTATGCTTTTATTTCAGCTGTCAGAATAATTGCTTCAGCAATCTCTCTCATTGACTTCCGAACCTTCATACTTTTCTGCTGAATTCGTTTGTAGGCTTCTTCCTCTGCGATCTGTTTCTCCCTCATCAGAATTCCTTTGGCCCGTTCAACAATTTTTCTTTTTTCTAAGGCCTCTCTCATTGTAATTGTTTCACTAATAAGCTTAGTATTCTGAATGGCTACAGCAGCTTGATTAGCTACTGTAGTCAGTAGTTGCATCTCAGAACGAGAAAAAGTTCTCACTTTAGAGCTGTATAGATTAAAGACCCCAATTACCAAGTCTTTAATCATCAAAGGTACTGAGACCAATGATCTTAGGCCTTCCTGTTTTGCCAAATCAGGATAATTGTAACCTTTTTCTTTAGTAACATCCCGAATCATTAGTGGTTTTTTCTCTTTAACTACTCGACCCAATAAACTCCGTTGAACTTTAATGTTCGGTTTTGCAGAATAATCTTTACGAAGACTCTGAGTAGCCTTAATTGCAAGTTCCTCACCTCTTTCATCCAAAACCATAATCGAACAAACAGGTGAATTCATGGTCTCAGCAATCATTCCAACAATGAGTTGGAGAATTTCATCTAAAAATTGATTAGAAGCAATTGTTTGACTTACATTAGAAAGCGTTTGGAGTTCAATAGTTTTTCTTTTCGTTTCTTCATACAGACGAGCATTCTCAATAGCACCTCCCACTTGATTAGCAATTGTAGTCACAAGAGACTTTTCACTACTAGAATGCCGATGGGGATTACGATGTTGAATATTAACAACACCAATTACTTCGTCCTTACTGATTACCGGTACGGATAAGAACGCCTGATATCGATCTTCCGGCAAGTTATGAAAAAGTTTAAAACGAGGATCATTATTTGCATTTTTTTGAATAACAACAGGTTGACGCTCTTTTCCGACCCAACCTGTAATTCCTTCACCCAATTTAACCTTAATTCTACCGATTATCTTAGGGTGAGGATTTTTTGAAGCCCTAAGAACCAATTCTTCATTGTTACGATCCAAAAGGTACAAAAGACATGAGTCACAGCGTGTCACATTTGTTACTAGGTCAATTATTTCATTTAAAAGGTCCTTAAGATTTAGATCCTCACTAATTGTGCGGCTAATCTGATGGAGAATTTCAATTTCTTTATTTTTGAGTTTTAGGGCTGATCGAAGTACAGATGACCCTTCAATTGAAGAATCCTGAACTTTATTTTTTGCTAGTTTTTTCATGGAGTAAGTACAATTAAATAAGACAACCAAGTTCAGAAAAATAGATAATGCTGATCAGTTAGTATACTAGCTGAGCTGTTTTAAATTTTAACAGTAGCTAGTATCTGTTAAGACTAGCAATAACATTTTAGTATTATTGCTAAAAACTGCTTAGATTACTTAATAAGTTGTTGTCTACCTTCATATTTATATGGTTGACGGATATACTTATTTGCAATTTCTTGAGCTCCCTGCGAATTATCATTGGTATCTAATGCTCTTTGATACTCATTTAAAGCTCTTTCACGTTGACCAGCCATGTCAAAAATTTTACCCAAATTGATATAACACCAAACTTCTATCCATTTTGGATCGAGGTCACCATTTAGAGCTTCCCTAAATGAATTAGCTGCCGACTGAGTACTCCTTTGTTCAAGGAACACTTCACCTACTCGATAAAAGGCCAAAGAAGCATGTTGTTCAAACTCAATGGCTCTTTGATATTGACTGATAGCATTATTAGGCTCGCCTAATCTTCTAAACTCATCTCCTCTGGCAATAAAAGTGGCCAAGCGAGTCTGACGGGAAACTCTCAGCACTTTGTTATTAGGATCAATAGTAATGCTTTTTGGTCGCCCAACAGCTGCAACTGAAAAATTATACTCTGATCCCATCATCTCAATTTCTTTCATTTCAGTATCACCATCCGTTTTAATCTCAATCTCTAATGGCATCTTAAAAAGATCTAAATCTTGCTTGATAACCCCATCTACCCTATAACCATTCTTAACTAGGAATGTTGTATATTCGTATTTAAATTCTGGAACACCGATTTGTTCAATCCACTGCGAAAAAAAGTAGCCCAAATCCCTATCAGATATTTTTTCAGCAAGTAACCTGAAATCTCTTATTGATGCCTTCTTATAGGTGAAATCATATAAATATTGTTTCAAGAGTTTAAAAAACATGTTGTCACCCATTACTCCTCTAAGCATATGAAGTACATAAGCCCCCTTGTTCTTCAGAATAGAGTTATATTCAGGAGAGTACAAGTTAAGCTGATAGGCATTTAAAATAGAGGAATCATCCTCATAGAGCAAGGCGGCTATAGCAACATCTTGGAGTGCTTGGGAAAAACCTAATTGGCTAAGTATACTTTCTTCGTATAGTAGTGCCGAATAAGTCGAAAATCCCTCCTTCAACCATAGATCAGATTCTGTCAATGGTGAGATAAGATGCCCCCACCATTGATAGGAAAGTTCCTTAGATATTAGTTTGATGTTAGGAATTGGTCCAAAGGCTCTGTCAGCCAAAAACAGCATTCCTGGAGAAGAAAAACCTAATAAAGAATTATCGTCAATGACTACCACATTTAAAACTCTTGCTGGATAGGACGAGAATTTTTCTGAATAAAATTCCAACAACTGAGTAAATAACTTCGTATAAGAGTCTAAATAGTTAAGCTTGTGATCAAAAACATAATACCTGATCTCAAACTGGCCCACTTGTTCTGAAACCTCCTCAAACTGAGCAACTGCTAATGATCCAGGAAAGTTTGAGCTCTCATTCACAATAGTCACACTGCTGAATTTTTCAGTTTCCTCTTTAGATATTAAGTCCCCTTCCATCGCAATTCGATATTCTTTAGGAACGGTAATACGAAAAGTTGATTTAACTCGATCTTGGTGAGAATCATTCATTGGGAACCATCTACTATTTGCTAATAAATATGACACGTCCTCACCTAAATGGGCCGTTGTAACCCCAAATATAGGGGAATCTTTTTCAAAGGACAAAATACCACCGAATTGGATAACTAATGATATCGTTTCAGCAGGTACAAGAGTTCTTGGAAGGGTGATTCCCAACAAATGATCATTTCTGTATTGTTGGAAATCTAACAAATTTGTATCAGCTGAAGTAGGATTTTCGGCAACTTTGCGAATTTGTTTTTCATTTTTCTTCCGCCGAAGAACAGGAACTTCTCTTGAACTATATGACTCAATACTTTCAATCCTATTTGTTTGAACTTCTATAGAAACTGGAGCTTTATCTGATTCCAACAAAAATATTCTGTCAACAGTCAGGTTACCATTAAATTCCAAAAATACTTCGTTTACCTCAATTCCATTAGGTGATAATTTCAGAATCGCTTTGGCTCTAAGTTCTTGACGAATAGGAATTAATTCAACTTCAACATCATATTCTTCAATATTAATGACTCGTTCATTGGTAAAATCTTGAGGGAAAAAGACAGTGCAGATGGAAAAGAGTAGAACTATAACAATTTTCCCAAACCTGCAAACCTTACTAAAACTGTTCAACATAAAAGTTATTCTCCGTATCCTCATAATGACCCAATCTACTTACAACTGTTAAGATTAGTAGTGTGAAGATTTAGTTGCCCACAATAAAGACCTACCAATTAAAAACTTAATTCAGTCATTCTGATGGTAATTCATTCTATCCTCTAATCCAGGTTTCAACAAACTCAGCAATCTTTTCTATAGCTCCTCTTGATCCTAATTTTTCACGGACTTCAGCCAACCCCATTCTAACATGTGAGTCGCAAACAGAATTATTAAGAAGTCTTTGGATTTCCTCATATAACTTTTCCTCAGTGAAATTCTGTTGGTAGAGTTCAGGAATGATCTTACGTCCAGCAATTAGGTTGACGAGACTATAATAGGGAACATCTATTAGGCACTTTCCAACAATCCAGCTTAGAGACGAAATCCGAAACACTGCAATTAGTGGTGTATTTAATAACGCCGTTTCAAGAGTAGCAGTTCCACTAGAAACAACAGCTAAATTAGAATAGGCCATTGTATTATAGGTATCGCTTTGAATAATTTTCATTGAAAGATCTGGTACAACACTTTGCTTCAGGGCATCGATCATGTCGCGGTGTTCAGAAGAAGCAATAGGAACCAGAAACTGTGAAGGTCTTTCCCACTGTATTCTCTGAGCTACACGCAGCATAGTTGGAAGGTTAAATTGAATTTCTTTTTTCCGGCTTCCCGGAAGCAAACTGATGTTCAATACATCTCTGTCCAACTGGTATTTTTTAAGAAATGATTCATGAGAACAAGATACTTTGACATGATCTACTAAAGGATGACCGAAGTACTTAACTTGCATCCCATATTTAGCATAAAACTGTTTCTCAAATGGTAATATCACAATCATTTGATCCACTACTTTTTTGAGTTTGTGAATTCGACTCTTTCTCCAAGCCCACAGTTGAGGACTAACAAAATAAATAATACCTATCCCATTCTTCTTTAGTCTCTTTGCTAAAGGAATATTAAAGTCGGGAAAATCAACTAGAATCGCAAACTGTGTGTTTCTTCTCTTAGACTCCAAAACTAGTCGATTCATTGAGGTAAAGAAATGACTTAAATGAGAGATGGCTTCAAAGGGTCCCAAAACACTAAACTGACTATTCTCTATTATTATTTCGACACCCATCTTCCTTAAACTTTCTCCTCCACAACCGAAGAATCTGGATGCAAACCCTGGAACCCGATTTTCAAGAGCATTAACTAATTTGGCAGCATACATCTCTCCTGATGCTTCCCCTGCAACAACTAAAACTGATTGTGGAAGTCGTTCCTTATATAAATTCATAGGAAATTCTCTAAACAAGAGGTTAATCTCTCATTAAATTAAAAATAACCTGTAACCTAAATGCTAATAAAACGATTTTTCACCTGGAGGACGGGTCTTCCAGCGCCGGTGAACCCAAAGCCACTGATCTGGATACTTCCTAACTAGATTTTCTAGGACCTTATTAAATCGAGCGGTATTTTGAATGATATCAGACCGGTGGTCACCAGTTTGAATAATCTCAACTGGAGGTTCAAAATGTAATCGGTGTTTCCCTAAAATAGAATCCCAAATTAGGAAACCTGGAATAACCGTTGCACCAGTTCTCAAAGCCAAGGCAGCCAAACCCGTTGTTGTACAAGCTGGAATACCAAAAAAATCTACAAAAACTCCTGTATCTAGAGTTGTATTCTGATCGATAAGGATGCCAACTGTTTCTTTAGATCTGAGAGCTCTCAAAAGTTCTTTTATTGAATTCTTTTTTTTTATGATTTGATTACCAGATCGAGTTCGATAGGAATTGATCAGTCGATCCAAGTAAGGATTATCTATTGGTCGTATCACAAACTTAAGTGGATGGCCATAAACTGATTGAGCAAATGGAGACAACTCCCAAGCTCCAAAATGAGCTGTCAGAAATAGAGTACCCTTTCCACGACGAACCGACTCAGAAAAATTCTCAAATCCTTCATAAATAACTACCTTAGAAATATTCTTAAAGTTTAATTTAGGCAATAGAGCAAACTCCGCTAATAACCTTCCAAAATTAATAAATACTCCTTTGACTATTCTAAGGTTTTGGGCTGGAGCAAGGTTAGGAAAAGCAAATTGCAAGTTTTTACTAGCTGTATTTCGTAGGTTTCCCATTATGCTGAAGGCTAATAGTGCAACCATACGAGTAAGAAACATTGAGCAGTTTCTCGGAAGATTCCCAAGGAATTTCAACAGAACAAGAGCAATCAGATACTCTACTATCTGACAAAGTCGACGAAACTGTGTAACACTTATGCTAATTAGAATGACTCCTAAAGTTAAACCTATCTTCTTTCAACACCCAAAAGAATCAGTAATCTATTTCAAGTCGTTTTGATTATTAATTACTCGCCTCTACTTCTCTGTTATCCTGTTTGGATTAGAACTTAACCTTTGACCAGCTAATAAAGAAAACTCCTTACCAGTTAAATTATCAATTTGTTCCTAATTAATCAGCCCCCTACCATAAAACTTTAAGACTCCGGGTCTTCACCAGACAAGTAATACTTAATCCACGATATAATTTCAGTTCTCTCATTGCTTGGGGAGTTACTTCAGCCCACAATGTCTGACCTACATCGACACGTACAAGAACCCTATCTGACAATTCCACTAGTTCCTGAACAATTCCATTTAAATGATTACGTGTACTAAGACCTTGGACATCTTGCACACTGAGAGTTAAATCCGAAGGTAGACATCGGACATAGAACGGCTTTAGATTTAAATCTTTTAATGGAGGAAGATTCAACTCTTGTACTCCTATTTTCCCAATCCAGCAATCATCACGTTTATATGCTATCTCAATCCTAAGTAAATTGACCGGACCAACCGAATTGGTCCATGCCAAAGAAGTAGAAGATCCCAATACTTGATCTGGTTCACCCACAGACAGTACCTTTCCTTTTTTCATAACAATCAGCCAATCAGCTAAACGGCGTACTTCTGCTTGACCATGACTGACAAAAAGGGTAGGGATTTTCCACTCGTTGACAACTCTTTCCAAATAGGCTAAGACTCTGAGTTTCAAAGTCTCATCGAGGGCCCCCATTGGTTCATCCATTAGAAGCATTTCAGGACTACTTAACAGTGCTCTTCCCAAAGCAACCCTTTGACGTTCACCTCCGGACAAGTTATTTGGATAACGATCCAAAAGAGACCTAAGTTCTAATACATCAACTACTCTATTAAATTCAAATGGCTTCTCAATATTTTCATTTTTTTGACCAAATCGGAGATTAACATTTACAGTCATATGAGGAAATAAGAGCTGGTCCTGAAAAACCACTCCAACGCGCCGGTTCTCTACTGGCACACATAATCTCTGATTAGTATCAAGTAACCATTTGGTTCCCAAACGAATTTTCCCGCTTGTAGGGCTTAACAAACCTGAAATCATGGCAAGAACAGTGCTCTTTCCACTTCCTGACGGTCCAAAAAGTGATGTCACTAATCCTTTTGTTTTAAAAGCTACATCAATTTCAAATCCACTAGAAAATTGATGTTGACATTGAAAACTAAGAGAATTCACGTCTCAGCCCTTTGCGTGCAATATATTCACTTATTGCCAGTGCTCCTGCAGCTAGAAATAGCGAAACAACAACTAAGTAGCTGATTTCTACAATACCATCAGACCGATCTTTAAGAGTGTAAATCAAAAGTGGAATGGTTCTGGTACTCTCTCGCTGGCTAACTAACATAACTGTAGCACCAAATTCTCCAAGACTTCTGGCAAATGCTAAAACACAACCCGCTATTACTCCATTGCGACCCAAGGGCAAACTAATCCTAAAGAACGTAGTAAACCAGCCAACTCCCAATGTTCTTGCCATTTTCTCTAAACGGGGATCTACTGACTGAAAACCTAGTCGAATAGACCGCACCATTAATGGGAAACTCATTACGGCGGCAGCAACAACTAATCCTGGGAACTCAAATGCTATTTTCAGTCCAAAAAATTGACTTAAAAACCAGGCTAATGGAGTTCCTGGCTTAAAAACCTGTAATAATAGGTAACCAGTAATTACTGGAGGCATAACCAAAGAAAGATTAACGAGAATTTCAACCAGCCATTTTCCAAGAAACTGACGACGAGCTAAAACATATCCAACAAATAGAGCCAATGGGAGGCTGATCAAAACTACAAAGATACCAACTAAACAGCTATTTATGATTGCAGACCATTGAGCTACAGAGAAGAACACTTTTGCACCACGTTTCCAAAAAAAAGAGGCAATTCTAATCTAAACTAAAAAAAAAGTCATTCATAGTTTTCTGGGCTAACTTTAGTACCAGCAATAAAGTCAAACCCTTTCTTTTCAAAGATCTGTCTAGCCTCTTCTCCCTTTAAATAACTAAAAAGATGAAAAGCTGCATCGCTCCTGTTACCGCGTTCTAACAATACTAGATGATATTGAAGATCTCTGTGGAGCTCTGATAAAATCTCTAATTCAATGCGGACTAATGAGCTAGCTAATGCATCAGTACGGTAAACAATTGCCGCTTGTACACTGTCAGTTTCAAGGTAATGCAGGGCCGTACGGACGTTCTCTCCATATACTAGTTTAGGAGATAATTTCTCCCACAAGTTAAGATTTTTAAAAACTTGTTTAGCATATACACCTGCTGGGACCAAAGAATCTGGATTGGCCATGGCTAGGACTCGAAAAGAACAATCCAGCATATCTTCAATCGACTTGATTCTATATTTTGCTTTTTTGGGAACTGCTACGACAAGCTTGTTGCCCAACAACTTAATTCGCTCCACAGAAATATTTTGACTAGAGACCACATTATCTGCCCACATCTGATCAGCCGATAAAAATAAGTCTACGTCTGCACCTTGTATGATCTGGGTTGCTAAGGTTGCTGTACTTCCAAAATTCAGTTCAACTGGAATTTTTGTTATCTGGAAAAAATGCTCACGAATTTCTTCTAGTGCATCTATTGTGCTTGAAGATGCATAAACTATAACTCTGTTAGGAGGCAACCACGGAGTCAAAAATTGATTATTACAACCAAGAATATTCAAGAACACTAGGGCTATTACAAAACTTTTTCCAAACAAAATAGATTTAGGATTTTCTTTAAAGGTTTTGATTAACATTTTCCTCTAGCCAAAATCTTAACATATTTTCTTAACTGGAATTTATGGTGCATCGAACAAACAAAGGCATACTTCCAGCCTTTTGTTATTAGAAAAAATCTTAGATAGAATTATTGTAAAAAACAAACCTTGGCTGGAGCAGAAAAGAAAAATATCAATGAACAAGCTAAATCACAATTCAATTTGGACCTTGAAGAAAAATAACATTAACTCCTTTATTTTCAGGAATAGACTACATCACAAGGAAATCTGGTGTTTTTTCATATCCACCATTTTACCAATGAAGCTCACCCCTTCCTGTTCAAGGAGATAACGTTGGGTACAATCTCCTTTTTCATAACCAAATGAGTAAGTTAAAATTCGTCCTCTGGCACCAACGACCCTATACCATGCCAAATCTAAAGGGCAATCGTTCATTGCCCACCCTACCTGTCTAGCCATATGAGGACTTCCCAATAAATTAGCAATTTGACCGTAGGTTACAACTTGTCCAAATGGAATATCTCTGACAATTAAATAAACATTCTCAAAAAAAGAATTCTGTTTTAATTTTATTGCCATTCACCTTTCAACCTTAAAAAAATCTAGCTTATCTTTCACCCCACTTGAGCTTTTGTCGAAGAATGTCAAAAAAGCTCTTTTCTGGAGACTCAATAAGCTCAACATAACTTGAGGATTTTTTTACACAAACACGATCTTCCCCCTGAAGATTTAATCCTATTTGCCCATCAACAGTCATGAAAATAGATTCTTGTGTTGGCTTTAAACTTAGTTCAACTACCGAGGAATCGGGTACAACTAAAGACCGAAATGTAAGAGTATGAGAAGCAATTGGGGTCACTACCATGGCATCAAGAGTGGGATATAGAATTGATCCTCCCGCCGACAGTGTATACGCTGTTGAGCCAGTTGGAGTTCCCACAATTATTCCATCAGCCTTATAGGTAGCTACAAAATTATTGTCTATCTTGACGTTAATATCGATTATACGAGCTAAAACTCCTTTGTTTAATACTACATCATTAAGGCCTTGATAGGAGTTAATACACTTTCCAGCCCTAATTACACTAACATCTATCATCATTCTCTGCTGCAGAGTTGCCTTTCCAGCTATAACAAGTTCCAAAGTAGGAAACATTTCTTCTAATGTTATCTCTGTCAGAAAACCTAAACTGCCTAAATTAACAGCCAAAATAGGAACCAAATGGGTTTTTAAGATTCGTGCCACAGAAAGTAGTGTCCCATCACCTCCCATTGCTACAATTAAGTCACAACACTTTGGTATTTCTGACTTTGGGATGCCTTGTCGATCAACAATAGAAGCAGTTTCTTTTTCTAATTCAAACTCAATATTGCGTTCTGTAAACCAGTTCTGTAACTCTTGGATAATAGCAGGTGCTGTACTAATTTTAGGATTTGCTATGATTCCAACTCTTTTAATTGTCCTCATTATTCATTCCTATTCCATGACAAAATAATATAGTAAAAGTGAAATGAAGTGACTGAATTCAAAACTCTATTACAAATTATAAAGGGTAGAAGTTCTTATATTCAAAAATTGATTTAGTCTTTCTCAAATATCTCTCTTCTTTTATCTTTGTCGGGTTCAAAACAAAGTATACTTATTTGTAAAATAAAAGTTAAAAATCATCATAGACTTTAAAAATTTGAAGTTTTGTTCTGATTAACTTGATATTTTCGGAACAATTCCAGTATGAAACCAAATAACAGAAACCCATAAAATGGATAATACTGTAACTTCAAAAATAGAGGGTCTTGCTGCCAAACCTGTAAGGTTTTCCAGTCTATTAATACTTCATAGGAAACCATAGAAAGCCCTGAAAGTAA
>Ga0310345_10003332_pt1 | contig 15361 bp, 8 predicted proteins | sample HC15DNA20500_MG_FD_204667 | JGI IMG/M metagenome (GOLD analysis project Ga0310345, IMG submission 204667) | Marine microbial communities from station ALOHA, North Pacific Subtropical Gyre - HC15-DNA-20-500_MG | ecosystem: Environmental > Aquatic > Marine > Oceanic | place: Pacific Ocean: North... | reverse complement strand
GTCGCCGAATGGCTGGACCTGACGGCGCTCATCCTGGGCGACACGCCTGCATTCGCCTGGTTCCGCACCGGCGTGATGATCCTTTCCTACGTTTTCTTGTGCGAGTTCGGCCGGGTCGTCCTTCGCCAATCGAACTTCAAGGTTCCGGGACGCTGGATCTATCTGGCGCTGCTCTTGATGGTCGCCGCAGCCGGCTGGCAAGGAGGCAATCCGGAGGCCAACGCCGTGGCGCGCTACACCTTCGGCTTCACCGGCTCCATGGCGACGGCGTTCGTGTTCGGCTATTACGCCCGGCGGCTGTCAGGTCGTGAGTCGCACTTGGCCGCAAGCTCGGCAATCGGCTTCGGCCTCTATGCCGTGGCGGCCGGCCTGATCGTCCCGGCGGCCCCCGTCTGGCCGGCTTCGGTCGTGAACCAGGACTGGTTCTCGGACCTCACCGGCGTGCCGATCCAGCTGGTCCGCGGCCTACTGGCCTCCTGGATGGCCTTCGCGATCTGGTCCATCTGGGGCCAGAAGCTGATCGAGCAGCTGTCATCCACCGGTTACACGAAGCACCTCTATCGGCTTTACGCCGTCACCATCGTGTCGATGGCCGCCATCCTCGTCGCGGGCTGGCTGCTGACCCAGTATCTTGGCGGAATCTATAAGGCGAATATCGAACAGGAATCCGGCGGTCACATGGACCTCGTCCACAGCCACCTCGACCGCGAAGCGGATATGCTCGACGCCATGGCGGTCTCCCTCGCCGGCTCCCCGACCATCAAGTCGTTCTTGAGCGGCGCGGGCGAAGCGACGGCGGAGGAAGCTCAGGTTATCCTCGATCTCGATGTCGAGGCCTCAGAGGCTACGTACGGGCTCATCATGGACAGGTCTGGCAGGGTCGTCGTCCAGTCCACCGAGAAAGCGATGAGCGAGGCCGAGCAGGAGAAGACGCTTCTCTCACCCCTGGTGAGCCGCGCGCTGGTCGGGAATCCCGTACATCAACTCGCCTACGAAGAGCTCACCGACGAGAGCCGCTACAACACGAGCTTCCCCGTGACCGATGAAAACAACGAGGTGGTCGGCGCTGTGGTGCTGGAGAAATCTCTCGATCGGTTCGCGGCCGACCTTCGCGGCATCGAGCACCCCTTCATGCTGGTCGACGGTCAAGGGATCGTCACCCTCGCAAATCGCGACGATCTCCTTCTGAAGCCCGTCTGGCCGCTGACGCCGGAAGCACAGGAAGCGGCACGCGAAAAGTATGGGGGGCTGAACCTTCCGCCCCTCCTTAAAGGGCCCCTCGCCGGCAGCCTTTGGACCGAGCTCAGCGGCGCGCGAACCTTTATCGAGCGCGAGCCGGCCGGGCATAGCGGATGGTCGATCGTGACCATGACGACAGCCCGGGGCATCTTCGCCAGCCGTGTCCTCGGTATCGTGATCACCCTGATGACCACCGCCACCGCGCTGGTCTATCTGGCGGGCCGCGAACGACGGATCCACGATCGGCTTCAAATGGATCGCCAGGTTGCCCTGGAGGCCCTGGCGGCCGAACTCTCCCAGCAGGCGAGCACCGACTCCCTGACCGGTCTTAGCAACCGGCTCGACTTCGACCGCAAGCTGCTATTGGAGATCGCACGCGCCGAGCGATACGACACGCCGCTCTCGCTGATCCTGTTCGACGTCGATCACTTCAAGCGGGTCAACGATCGCTTCGGCCACCAGACGGGCGATCACGTGCTGGTAGAGCTTTCCGCCATCATCAAGAGCCGCTTGCGCAAGACGGACTTCCTGGCGCGTTGGGGCGGCGAGGAGTTCGCCATCATCGTCCCACACGGCGAGATCGCAGCGGCCGTAACCCTGGCCGAAACCCTCCGCGAGGCGGTGGAGCAAAGCGACTTCGCCGAGGTCGGCAACCTGACTTGCAGCTTCGGCGTCGCCGAGCTGGGATTCGGTGACGAACCGGCCGACCTGCTGGCGCGCGCCGATGCGGGTCTCTACGAGGCGAAGCAGGAAGGGCGGAACCGGGTCGAGAAGACCGAGACCCAGAAGCGCGGCGGACCCGGGCTCCACCAGGTCGCGTGAGCGGCAGCAACGCTTGAGTGAGGTGCTGGCGTTGAGGACGCCTAGGCCGCCTTCTTCTTGACCGGGGTGACTTTGGCCTCTTCCGGTACCTGTTCCGGCTCGTCGAGCGGATAGCCGACCAGGCGCATGACGCCCAGGGTCAGCGCCGGCAGGAAGGTGAGCGTGACCACCGCCGTCCCCATGATGCCGAACAGCACGATGGCGCCAACGCCCCGATAGAGCTCGGTGCCGGCGCCGGGAATGAACACCAGAGGCGCCAGACCGCAGATCGTCGTCACCGTGGACATGGCGATGGGCCGGAGCCGCGACGACACCGCCTCCATCACCGCCTCCCTGGCGCCGAACCCCTCCTCCCGAACGTTATAGAGTGCGCGGTCGACGATCAGGATCGGGTTGTTCACCACCGTTCCCATGAGGATCAGGAAGCCCAGCATCGAGATCATGTCGAAGGGCTGGATCAGCGGCTCCATGCCCAACATGGGCAGCAGCCCGCCTACCCAATTCATCAGGGCCAGCCCGACGATGCCGCCCGCCACGCCGAGCGGAATCGTCGTCATGATCAGGATCGGATAGCCCCAATGGGTGAAGATCGCCACGAGCAGCAGATAGATGATGGCGATAGCCACCACGTAGTTTCCGAACAGCGCCTCACGGGTGGCGTTCAGCTCGTCGCTGGCGCCGGAGATCGTCATGCTGATGCCCTGAGGCACCTGCCCGGTATCGCGCAAATAATCGACCAGTTCGGAGCGCACGCGGGCAACGCCCGTCTCCAGTGCGACATCGTCCGGCGGAATGATGTTGAGAGTCACCGTCCGCCGCCCGTCGATGCGCCGGATGGTGCTAGTGTCGACGGTCTCGCGGATATCGGCCACGGCCGAAAGCGGCACCGCCGTCCCTTGCGGCGTGTAGACCGGCATCATGCCGACATTGTCGAGGTTCGTGTCGATCCCGTTCCGGCTGTAGAAATAGATGTCGATCTTCTCATCGTCCCGGAAGAATTCGCCCACATAGGCGCCGTCGGTGAAGGCCGCCACGGTGAAGCCGAGATCGTCCGCCGTCATGCCGAGCTCCGCCGCCCGGTCCCATTTCGGGCGCACCTCGATCAGCGGCTGAGACAGGGTCAGGGTCGAAGGATCGGCCTGGATGCGCGGCCCGTCGAAGATCTCGTTCGCCCGGTCATAGGCCGCCGAGGCCGTCGCATAGACCTCCTGCAGGCGGCGGCCCGAGATATCCAGGCTGACGCTGCGGGTGCCGCCATCATTGCTGGTAATGATCGACCCGCGCGACACGAAGGCCCGCATTCCCGGATAGGTCTCGAACCTCTCCGTCACGATATCCATCAGGGTGCCAATATCGCCGGGATCCAGAGTCTCGGCGATGATCCGCAGCCCGTCCGCCTCCACCATGAGGAAGATATATTTGAGCGCCGGCACCGGGGTCTCCCCTGCATGGAAAAGCTCCGGATCGTCATCGACGAACGGCATCAGCCAATCCTGCAACTCCCGACCGATCTCGCTCATTGTCTCCAGGTTGTAGCCCGGCGGTGCGTTCATCCGGGCGAACATCTTGGGCTCCTCGCCCTCCGGCAGATACTCAGCCGGCGGCGTGAGATAGACGATCACGGCAGCGCTCGCCCCCGCCACGATGGCGATGCAAGCAAACCGGCGGACCGCAGTGGCGGTCAACCAGCCGACGCCGCGCACGATCCACCCATTGCTCATGGGCAGATCGGTTCCGGAGCCCACCTCGTTTTTGGGAACCAGGTCGAAATAGGCCGCCGCCGTGGGCACGACCAGGATGGCGACCAGCATCGAAGCCAGGATAGACGCCGAAACCGCGACCGCGATGTCGGAGTAGAGCTGGCCCGCCTCCTCCTGGATGAAGACGATGGGGATGAAGACGAGGACCGTCGTCAGCGTTGAGGCCAGCACCGCCGGCCAGACCTTGCGCACGCCGACCACCGCGGCCCGCAATCGGTCCAGTCCCCGCCGCCGTTCCAGGTCGATGCTCTCCAGGACCACGATCGTGTTGTCGAGCGTCATGCCGATGGCGAAGGCGACGCCGGCAAGCGAGATGACGTTGATGGTCCGGCCCGCCACCAGCAGGCCGAGGAACGCCGCGATGGTACAGATCGGGATGCCGATCACACCGACGATGGTGGCCTTGGGCGATCGGAGGAAGAGATACATCACCAGCGTGGCCAGCACGGCGCCGATGGCGAGGTTGGTCCAGACATTGGCGATGGACGCTTCCACATAGGTCACGTCGTCGGCCGTCTTCTCCAGGATCATCCCGGCCGGTTCCAGGATCTCCCGGTTGATGGGGCCGACTTCCGCCATCACCGCCTTCTTGATGGCGATCACGTTGGAGCCCGCCTCCCGCCGGATGGACAGGAAGATGATCGGCCGCTCGTTGACGTAGCCTTTCTGGTAGATCTCGAAATGGTCGAGCTTCACCTCGGCGACGTCCTTCAGCCGCGTAATCGTGCCGCCACGCCGTGCGATGATGAGCTCTTCCAAAGATTCCGGGTCGTCGAACCGCCCGACCGTGCGCAGGAGATAGCGCCGCTTGCCGCTCTCTATCTCCCCGCCTGAAGTGTCCCGGTTCCGGTTGCGGACGGCCTCCCGCACATCTGCCATGGTCAGCCCGCGCTCGGCGAGTGCTGCGGAATCGAACAGGATCTGGATCTGCTTCTCGGCCCCGCCGCCGACGCTGACGCGGCTGACATCCTTCACGCTCTCCAGCCGTGGCCGCACGTTGTCGTCCACGAAGTCCCGCATCATGTCCATGTCGAGACCGCGCGGATTGCCCGGCAGCGGCGAGACGCGGAAATACATGAAGGAGTTGGCGCTGAAGGAGCTGGCGAAGATGCGCGGCTGGTCGACGTTCTCAGGATAGGAGGGGACCTGGCTCAACGCATTGTTGATGCGGATCATCGTCTCGTTGAGATCGATGTTGAACGGGAACTCCAGCTCGATCTCGGCGCTGCCGCTGGAGGACCGCGAGATCAGCCGTTCCAGGCTGGGGATCGAGCGGAGATACTCCTCCTGCTCGATCAGGATTTCCTTCTCGATGTCCTGAGGGGTGGCGCCCGGCCAGCGCGTCTGCACGGTGATGGTGCGGACCTCGAGGTCCGGGATCATCTGGACGGGGATCTTGAAAGCGCCGACAATGCCGAGCACGCAGACGATCAGCGTGGCAACGGCGACGAGCGTCCCGTGCCTGGCGACGCTAGCGAAGAAGCCGGCCGGCCCGTTGTCTCTCATTGTCAGCTCGCGAGCTTGACGGACTGCCCGTCGCGCAGGGATTCATTGCCGCGCACGACAACCCGCTCGCCCGCCTTAAGCCCGGACTTGATCTGGATGAGATTGTCGAATGCCAGTCCAATCTCCACGCGCCGTTCCTTGACCTTCGTCTCTCCAGCGTCCTCTTCGACCACCCAGACTGTTACGCGCCCATCCGGGTAGCGGATCAGCGCATCGCGGTTGACCACCACATCCTCCTGGCCCGTATTCAGCCGCACAACGACCCGCGCCGACATGCCGGGCGTGATGGGGAGGTTCTTGCGCAAGGGAAGCACGCGCAGCGTGAAGGTGCGGGCATCGGGATCGCTGACCGGAATCAGGGCGCCGATCTCGGCGGGGATCGTTTCGTCCGGGAGCGCATCGAACTTCAACGCCACATCGGTCCCCTCGCGCAGCTGGGCGAAATAATCCTGGGGCACCGGGAGATCGATGCGGAAATCGTCCATGGCGACGAGCTCGAAGGCGGCCGTGCCGGGCTCCACCCACTGACCGACCTCGGCCATGCGCTCGGAGATCACCCCATCGAAGGGCGCGCGAAGCTCGTGGCGTTCAAGGATGGCGGCCCGGCGCTTCTCCTCGGCTTTCGCAGCTTCCAACGCCGCAAGGTCGATATCGACCTCGGCCTCGCGGGCCTCCGCCTCGTTCTTCGGGCCGAACTCCCGCTTCGCCAGGGTCTGGGCGATCTTCAGCCGCCGCCTGGCGTCCTTCACTTCAGCTTCGGCCCGCCGTGTCTGCGCCTTGGCTTGGGAAAACGCCGCCTCCTCCAGCTCGGAGTCGAGCTTGAGGAGCAGATCGCCCTGCTTCACCCGCGCGCCGCTATCGTAATGGATCTCGCTGACCAGCCCCTCCACGGAGGTGGAAATCTGGGAGGCCTGGGGCGTCGAAACCGTGCCGGAGATCTCCAGCTGCTTCACGACAGGCGCCATCCGGGCCTTTTCCGACTTGACCGGAGGCGCAGGGGATTGGGCATACGCGGACGCGACCGCAAGCAGGCAGGCCAAGAGCGGGCCGCTGAAGAGACCAAGTCCAGAAAGGGCAGATTTTCGCATCATAGGGTGCAGGACGTCGGACCTGTTCAATCTCATAGAACTTCGTTCGGCGAATTGCGTTCAGCGCGCGCAACATCCAACGCCCGCATCCCGGGCGGCGGGACAAACGCGCTGTCGTGACTTCCTGCGGCGGAACAAGAGCCTAGGTCGGGAAGCCCAGCGGTCAAGCTCAAACTCTAGCAGATGCGCCAAGGCCCTGACGTGACAGTCCTGTAAGGTTTTGGGGGGGCAATTCGCTGGGACAGCGAGTTTGATCGCGCTCTCGCGTCAGAACCTCAAGCCGAGGCCCGCAGTCCACCGATCCTCGTCCTGCAGGGTGGTTTCATCCTGCCCATCAGCATAATCAAACTCCAGGGTGATGTTCTGAAGTTTGGCGGGGGAGATGGCCAGCCCAGCTTCCACGCGCTCTACATTCTGAACACTCTCGGTGTCTTCCAGATACAGGTAGCGAACGCGGGCTTCGAGGCTCGAGAAATATTTGATCTTGAACGGGATAAAGAACTTTAGCCCGGTATCGACGCCGTATCGGAAGAACGACTGGGTGTTGGCGTAGGCGAGGTTCGTTCCGGCATCCTCCACGTAGACTGTCCGCGCGATAAGCCCCAAGCTTGGTCTCACGCCGACCCTGCCGATGAACAGCGGGGCATTAAACCAGGCAGTGTCTCCAATCTGCAGGCTCGGCCAGAAACTGAACCCGCCCTCATAGAGCGATCCATCCTGGGCGATGTCATCCGTGTGGCTGAAATCCCCGATCAAGTTGAACGAGAAAGCGCCCTCAGACGATACCCAAGTCAATGTTCCAGCCACCCCTGGCTGCACATATTCTATGTTTGCATTTGTCAGAGAGTCCGGGCTGAGGTCGAAGCTCTTCCCGTAGAGGTAAGGCGTCACCTTGAACCAATAATAGGGATAGCGGCGGCCTGTCTCCCGCCAGTGCCGCGCCCGCTCCGCGGATTCGGCACCCGTTCCCGCGATCGTGACGCCGATTAAGCCGTCGATCGTCGCCGATTGCGAATTCTCTTCGCGGTCCTCGCTGTAGGACAAAAGCGCGGCATTCGCCTTCGTTATCTTGCTGGACTCGATCGGAATGTCGTCCACGCTTTTCCGGACGATCACTTGGGCCTTCCAGGTCTTAGGGAGTACCCTCGTCTCACTGGCCTCGGCCTTGGACCTCGGCTGCGGAGGGCTGCTTGCCGGCGCAGCCGCCTTATCGACGCAGACGATCGTCACTGGACTGTTGTCCTCGAAGATTTCGTAGGCCTCTGCCTCTCCTCCGCCGCGGACCACAACGTCGTAATACTCGTTCGTTTTCGAGCCGCTGTAGAGCCACGTGTCGAGACTTCCCATCGCTTGGGCAATCCTCTCGTACGCAGCGGTCTCCTGGGGATTGCGTCCACTCCATTGGTTGGACGTCAGCAGGTCGCGATAGTTCGTGGATCTGCGCATCGAAAGCGGGATCTGAAGCGCATTCACGATCTGCTCGGCGAGCGCGTCCCGCTCGACCTTTCCGTCAAGGCAGAGGATTGCTTGATTTGCCTTGGTGAATATCGCGGTGTCCGCGTCGAACGGCGCTGCGTTCGCAGGCTGCGCTACGAGAAAGATCGTCGAGGCCAAAGACAAGGCAGCGGTCCCGATCACCCTTAGTAACCCACGCATAGTACCCCCCGGTCCGTCTGCTGTCCGGCCGCCTAGGCCACCCCCTCGCCTCCTCGATATGCCGCAATGACCTTCATCGCCCAGACCGACGGCGTGACATCCATCGGCACAGTCAGCGTCTCCGTGGCGAAGCTCTCATCGACGAAATATTTGCGGTAGTAGCCTGCGAATTTCGGATGGCGATGGAGCGCGACCTCAGCCCTGGAAAGCTTCTGCATCCAATTCTGACGATCCATCTCGAGCTGTTCCGGTGTCTTCCGCATCAGCTCTGCATCACTCACTCCTCTCCCGCCTTGGCCCCTCATGACACTGAGAAGCTCCTGATAGATGGGGCGCGTCAGCGCGCCCGGCCGGGGAAGCGTTGAGACATGCACGTTCGAAAGTGTCGAGAGGAGACTCATGGCGCCACCGTACTTTTTGGTTGTTATGTGAAGATAAATACAACCCTTAGTCGATGTCACGCCGCATCAGCAGCAAACCAAGAAAATACACGAATAAGTTGCATTGTGAGCACAGTGGGCTCCAAGACAGCCCATCCTGTCGCACACAGCGTTCGGACGTCGTCGATATAGTGGCTCTGCTCTAAACGTCCTGGAGAAGGCCGGCTTTCAATCGGCCGCCGCGAGCTCGCGGGGCTGTTGCTCCGGCTCTTGCACAGCGCGTTCGCCCCGCGAATGCCCGACACCGTTGGACTTCTCGGCTTGCCAGCCCTGCCCCTTCTCCAGCTCCGCCCGGGTGCGCGGCAACGCGTTCGGATATTTCTCCTGCAGCCAGGCGATCATCTTCTCGCGCACCTCGCATCTGAGATCGAAGGTGCGGGGCGCATCCTTGGCGCTCACCAGCATGCGGAGCTCCATGGTGGTCTCCTTGAAGTCGGTCACCTGCAAGTTGACCACCTTACCGTCCCAGATTGGGGAATTGCGCGCCACCTCTTCCAGCTTCTCGCGCACCTCCTGGGCCGGGACCGTGAAATCCGTATAGAGATAGACCGTGCCGATCAGCGAGGCGTTCTCCCGGGTCCAGTTCTGGAAGGGCGTCTCGATGAAATAAGAGAGCGGCACGATCATCCGCCGCCAGTCCCACAGCTTCACCACGACATAAGAGGAGGTGATCTCCTCCACATTGCCCCACTCCCCTTCGATCAGCAGCGCATCGTCGATGCGGATGGGCTGGGTGATGGCGAGCTGAAAGCCGGCGATCAGATTCTTCAGCATCGGCTGGAAGGCGAGACCGACGACCAGCGAGGCCGCACCGGCCGACGCCAGGAGGCTGACGCCATATTGCCGGATGCCGTCGAAGGTCATCATCGCGGCGCCGATCGTGACGATGACGATGAGGATGTTGGCGATGCGCTGCAGGATGTGGAACTGGGTCACATGCTTGCGCGCCAGCAGATTGTCTTCCGAATCGAGCTTGAAGCGCCGGAGATAGAGGACGATCCAGATATGCAGCGCCGTGCTGACGAACCAGCCCACGAGGCAGATCCCGCCCACGACCATCAGCTGCCAGATCAGATCCGTCTGCTTCCAGTTCAGCGGCGCTATGCCGACCACCGCACTGATGCCGATCATGATGAAGGCAAGACGGGAGGGCGCCCGTGTGCGGGAGACCAACGATCGTCTGAAGAGATCCTGTCCCTGCACAAGCCGCTCGACGAAGTTGAAAACGATCTTGTGCAGCCAGATGGCGGCCGTGACCGCGAAGGTGAGAAGCAAGAGGCTCGTCGCCCAGTCCGGCCACCAGTTCATCTTGGCGTCGATATAGGACAGGAAGGTCTTCAGGCTCTCCAAGGGCATCTCCAGTCTTGCGGTGCAGACGGGCCGTGCGGGTAAAGCATAGCCCTATTTCGCATATGCGAACACATTTCGCAGATGCGAAGCGTAAATCTGTCGCAAGGAAAAAGCCGCGATCCTCTGCGCTTTTTTGAAGAGCCGGTCGCGAAATCTTAAGCGAAACCGGTCCTGATAGGGGCGTCGGACCTGAAACGGCCTAGAGACGGGCGGACACAAGTCATGAAATCGATCCTCTGCTTCGGCGACTCCATCACCTGGGGCTACAACCCGAAAGACGCCACCAGGCTGCCGCCGGAGCATCGCTGGCCGCGCATCCTCGGCGAGGCGCTGGGGCCCGATGTCGAGGTCATCGAGGAAGGGCTGAACGGCCGTACCCTGGCCGTGGAAGACCCCTTGCGCCCCGACCGCGGCGGCCTCGCCAAGCTGCCGTTCCTGCTGGAATCCCACGCACCGCTGGACGCCGTCATCATCATGCTCGGCACCAACGATTGCGCGCCCTGCTATCACCAGACCATCGGCGAGATTGCGCTCGCCTGCGCGCGGCTGATCATGACCGTGAAGCAGAGCCTGGCGGGACCCGGCGGCGCGGCGCCCGCCACCATGCTGATCTCGCCGCCTCACATGAGCGAGCTGGAGCCGACCATCGGCCTCTTCTATGACGGCGGCCAGAAGCTGTGCAGCGAGCTGGCGGAGCCCTATCGGCTCGTGGCGGAGTCCCTCGGCACCGCCTATCTGGATGCCGCGAAGGTAGCCACGCCCGACGAGCCCGACGGCATCCATCTCGGCCCCGAAGGGCAGCGCAAGCTGGCCCTCGCCGTGAAGGACCTTATCGCCCCCCTGCTCTAGATGTCGCTCCGGCCATAGACGTGGCGCCAGCTCAGCGCGCCTGTGCCCGCAAGGCCTGGATCAGTGTCCGCAGATCCTGGTTCTCCGGATCGATCTCCGCGAGCGCTTCCGCGTAGACCAGCGCCTTGTCCATCCGCCCCGTCTCGCTCGCGAAGTTGAGCAGCAGCATCAGCGTCTCCCGGTCGTGGGGATGCCGTTCCAGACTGTCCTCCAGAACCTGCATGGCCTCGTGGGGCCGGCCGATGGAATTGAGACCGACCGCGTAGACATAGGCGAAGCGCGGCCGGTCCGGCGAAAGCTCGGCCGCCTTCTTTAAGGCTTCCAGCGCGTCCTCCTGCTGCTTCAGGCGCACCAGCGTCAGACCGAGCGCATGGTAGAGAGGTCCCTCCTCCGGCGCCGCCGCGATAGCCTCGCGCAGTACCGCCGCGCCCTTCTCGTCCTGCCCCTGATGGCGATAGAGATCGGCGAGATTGACCGCCGCCGTGCCGTAGGCAGGGTTGAGCATGAGCGCCGCCTGATATGCCTGTTCGCCCTCGTCGAGCTTTCCCTGGCGCACGTAGAACTCCGCCAGCCGCCCGCGGGATTCCGGCCGGTCGGCATTCAGCTGCTGCGCCGCGACGAACTCGCCTTGCGCATTCGCAAGCGCCTCCTTCTGGCGCCGGGACAGCGCGTCGAGCGGCGCACCCGTCAGGAGCTCGCCGGCGCGCATCCGCACGCTCCGGACGGGATCGTCCAGCAACGGCGAAAGGATGGGCCAGGCCTGATCGGGCGGAAGGGTGTTCAAGGTCTCAAGGGCTCCCAGGTGCACGATGGGATCGGGATCGGTAAGCCCATCCTGTGCGGCCTGGAAAGTCTCTTCCGTCAGTGGCGGCGGAAGCGCAGCAAGCGCACTGCCTCGCACAAATCCCGGCAACTCCTCGTCCTGCACCAAAGCCGCGAGCTCCGCCGTCGCGCTGGCCTTGCCCGCCCACGCATCGTGGAAGGCCGCGCCGTATTCCCAGCCCTTCCGCTCGGGCCCGAACCAGTCCTCGATCGCCGAGGCCGCCCAGTCCGGCCACTTGTCCTGATGACAGTCGTTGCAGGCATTCGAGGTGCCGAGCGCTGCCGAAAGATCGGGGCGCGGAATGCGGAAGCTGTGATCGTGGCGCTCGTCGATCACCATGAAGGTGTGCGCCGGCATGTGGCAGGAGATGCAGTCGGGCCGCTTCGCCGCCGCAACCTCCTGGTGATGGGTGTGGCTGTTCGTGGCGAGCTCCGCGGAGTGGCATTGCAGGCAGACCGCCTCCCCCTTCGCCCGCAGCTTCGCGCTATGGGGCTCGTGGCAATCGCTGCAGGTCACACCCGCGGCGAACATCTTGCTCTGCTTGAACGAGCCGTAATTGAAGACCTCGCCCTCCATCTGCCCATCGGCCTGGAAGACGCCGGGCGCGATGAGGTTGACGAGATGGGTGTCGGAGAGCGGCTGGCCCGGCTCCCAATCCTCCGAGATCTGCGAGCGCAAGGCGTGGCAGCGTCCGCACGCCTCTACCTCGACGCGGAGACTCTGCGGCGGCTTGCTCCGCTCCGGCAGCCCGGTTTTCGGGTTCTCGCTCCAGGTCACCCCTTCGCGCTCGTCGAAGAGCGCCACCAGACCCATTTTCGGATCGTCCCGGTCGCCCTCGCCCTTCGCCCAGGCGACATGGGCGGAGCCCTTGCCGTGGCAGGCCTCGCAGCCGACGCTGATCTCTTCCCACGTCGTGTCGAAGCTGTCGGTCTTCGGGTCGTAGTTCTTCTTCACGCCGGTGGAGTGGCACTCCGCGCACATGAAGTTCCAGTTCTGCTCCAGCTTGGTCCAATGAAGCTGATCGCCGTGGCCGATTTCCTCGTCCGGGTAGAGGTGGAACCAGCGCTGGCCGCCCTCTTCCTTCGGCCGGCTGTCCCAGGAAAGGGGCAAAGCCTGGATGCGCCCATCGGGAAACTCGACGAGATATTGCTGCAGCGGGTCGACGCCGAACGTGTACTTCACCTCGAAGATGTCGAGGCGCCCGTCGCGCCCGTCCGTCTCGACGAAGAACTTGCCGTCCTTTCTGAAGAAGCGCGACGTGGTGCCGAAATAGTCGAAGCTGGCATCGTCGAAATCGCCGAGCACCGTCTCGTCGCTCGCGTGTGCCATGGCATGGGCGTGCTGAGATGGTCCCCAGGCGGCGCCCGCCGCCTCATGGCAGCCGGCGCAAGTCTCCGTGCCCACGAAGTGAAGCGCATCCGGTCCTGGGTCGGTCGGACTTGCTAGCACCGCGCCCTGCCAGCTCGGCATCGAGCCAAGGATGAGGAGCAGGATGGCCAGCGCGGCCAGGGTGAGAGGATGGAGAAAGATCGTGCCTGCCGAACGGGTGAAAGCCGCTGCGCGCCGATCAGAACGGCTGGCCATCACAAGCCACCGAGGCGGCGATCACCAGTGGAAGGCGATCTCCGCGATCGGCCCGTGCAGCACCACATCGACACCGCGCTCGCCGCCGAAATCCGTATCGTCGTAGAGCAGCCCCAAGGCGCGATAGCCGAAGGAGCTTGTGGTGTCGAAGCCAAACAGCGTTCCTTCCCGGTCATAGGTGAGCTGCACTTGCCATGAGAAATTGCGGTCGGCGTTGAAGCCGCCGATATCGCCGGTGAAGGTGACCGCCTCACCCTCTTTGAACTCATGGGTGACGCGTGTGGCGATCACCGGATCGACCCATTCCATCACACCAGTCGTTGCGAATGTGTAATTTCCGCCGCCCCCGCCATTGGCCAGCACCAGCTGGCGCTGCAGCAGGGCGAGGCGAAAATTCTGTAGCTCCTCCAGGGCGGCAAGCGTCTGTCCGCGCCGGTCAACCCGGTTCAGGCGGTTCTCCAGCCGCTCCGCCCGCTGCTGCGCCTTGTCGGCCGTGGCCCGGCTGATGCGCCGGTTCAACACGGTTTGCCGTAAGGCGTTCAGCTCTTCCAGGGCTTCGGTCCGCGCCTGCCGGTTTTCGATGCGGCCGATGCGCGTCTCGATCCGGTCGAGCCAGGAGCCGAGGCTGCGGTTTGCGGAGATCCCCAAGGAAAGACCGAGATCCATCTCCTGCCGGACCCAGCGGGCGCCGCCACCAACCGAGATCGAGGTGTCACCATAGGCCGACGGCACCTCGTAGAGCTCGTAGAGAGCGCCCGCCTGGTAGATGCCGAGATTGTAATCGACGGAAGCGGCCGCATTGGCCCGGATACGGAAATCGTTGGGAAGATCGATCTCCCGCACGATGTCGCCGTCGAGACCGAAATCACCGTAGAGGACGTCGCCGTAGAACGTGAAGCGATCCTTCCGCGCCTCGAACGTCGTAGTCGTGATGAATTTGACGTGCTCGAGCAGATCCACCGGCGTGACGTAGATGTCGAAATTCGCGTTGTCCGCGGTAGCGTCACCCTGAACCCACAGCGCCCACGCATAGGAGCCGACTTCGTACTCCCAGCCTTGCGCGCCCTCGATCGTCGCGCTTTCAGCCCGTGCGCTCTCCGCCGTCGCGAGCGGTAGCAGCAACAGGCCCAGCGAGAGTCCCCAAACTCTCCAAACCATGTCCTATCCCCCAAAGGTCCTCAAACCCCGGACCTTCCCCCGAAATAATAAGGGGAGCGCATGGATTCGCGCTCCCCTTAAGAATATGCCGGAACAGGAATTGGTCCTCCCTGTGTCGGCCACGCCACAGTGTCAGCGGCGCGGCCAGCCAGGCATCGAAGGACCTCCGATCAGAGCGCTACTTGCTCTTCAGCTTCTGCTCCTCGCTCTCCTTCAAGGCTTCCAGCGCCTCTTTCCTGTCTTCCTTGATCTCCGGGACCATGTCGTACATGGGCGGATTGTTGGAGAGGAAGCTGGTGGAGAATTTCGGCGGGAATTTCTCCAGCTCCAGCATGTAGTCGCCGAGCGCGTATCCCACCGGCACCGTCAGCGGCAGATGCCGCACGCCGATGCTCACATCCTCTTTCGGGTTGGTGTAGAGGTTGACCATCACGGCGCCGCCCGTATCGGTGACCACCGGGCCGGAGAAGCCGCCCGTATAGCCGCGCTTGAAGAACCCGTCCTCGAGCTCCGCCGTGATCGTGACCTTGAACTCGTCAACGCGCACCGCCGACAGATACTGGTTCAGCGTGTAGATGCGCGCCTTGCGGGCCGACTGGCCGTCCTCGGCCAGCAGGAAGCCGGTCTGGTCGATGCCGTCCACATAGCGCTTCGAGGGCACATGCTTCGCCAGCTCCTTGCCGGGCGCGCCGGCGATGCCGATCAGCGTGTTGAAGATATCCGCCTGATCGAACAGCCCTTCCGAACGGCGCGGGGCGATCATGTCCTTCCAATAGACGAACATTGGCGCACGCACGCCGCCTTCCCAGCTCGATCCCTTGCAGCCGCGGAATGGCGTTTGGCCATGGGGCGGGATCTCACATTCCGGACCGTTGTCGGAGGTCAGCATGATGATGGTGTTCTCGAGCTGGCCGGTCTCCTCCAGCTTGTCGACGAGACGCCGGAACACATCGTCCATGTGGACCATGCAATCGCTATAGACCGTGCGGGCCCGGGACTTACCCGCCCATTCCTTATTCGGGTAGTTGTCGAAATGGCAGCCGCGGGTCGCGTGGTACAGGAAGAACGGCTTGTCGCTATCCTTCT
>Ga0310345_10003329_pt1 | contig 15374 bp, 17 predicted proteins | sample HC15DNA20500_MG_FD_204667 | JGI IMG/M metagenome (GOLD analysis project Ga0310345, IMG submission 204667) | Marine microbial communities from station ALOHA, North Pacific Subtropical Gyre - HC15-DNA-20-500_MG | ecosystem: Environmental > Aquatic > Marine > Oceanic | place: Pacific Ocean: North... | reverse complement strand
ACCAAGTTCGCCAGATGGCCCACATGGCTCAGGGGCATCGTCCTGCGCACTCGCAACTCCACTGAAAGTTAAGGTAATAATGACCGCAAACAGTATCCGTAGCATTTAAGTTCGCTCCTCTTTTGTGGGTTCACGTCTTGATTGAAACGTTAAGCTTAATATCTTTCAATCGAACAGATCGACCATTTGATGGGTTATCTACCGTGACAGCAGACTATTTGAGTTTGTTTGCGAATCTTGGCTTGCGCGATCGACTCAAGCAAGTCTGGCACGTGCTTTCTGCAACATCGATATAAGAGCAGTCCTGACTTCCTCGGATGTCGCGACCGCCTGATCAAATGCCAAGCGGACTGGTCGTCGACCGTCTGGAGTCACAACAGACATTTCGAAACCGTACCGGTCCACTCCAGTCATAGTCGCAGCAGTGACATTCGCCGCCTTTGAAAAGGCCTTACAGTAGAGTAACAGTGCCTCAGAATGGTCCTGATTCATGTGTTCGATAACTCCTACACCACTGCTCGCAAGTGGGTCCGCTTCAGCAGCATGCCAATCGGCGGCTTCAACCCAGGACATCCGTCCGTATCCACCGATATACCGGATTGACTCCACCTGCAACTGCCAGAACGAAAAATCTCGAAAGTCGGCGTAGTAGCTAGCGTTCTGGTGGGTTGTTAAAAATGCGGCGCGGGCACTCGCATTATCTCCTTCTATCTGCTTACACAGGCCCAGCAACGTCACACGGCCATTCGCCAGCGGATCGTCATTACCGCCTTCGGCCACCAAAAGAGACGCTCGCGGATCCTGTTGCAAGTTCCGAGTGTGCTCAGCCAGCGTGCTGACAAGGAAGACCGGGTTCCCCTTATCGAATGCCACTGTCACAAATGAACCATACGGATACCCAGTGGGATCCGCAGCCAGCGTACACAATGTGCCAGTTGTTAACTGAGACACTAACGTCCGTGCTCGTTCGGCATGCGTTGGTGTGGGAACGGTCGCATCGTACAACAGTTCCGGTTCGGCTCCGGATGGTCTGGCGTGAGCATCATTCGTCATCATATGGAGATCTTCTGGTTTCGGCATCGGATAAACATGGCGGACGTCCAATGCATGACAACTTCGCCGTCTTGATTCCGTGTTTCTACCTGCGAACGGACAATACCACGCTCAGGACGGGACCGGGAACGTCTCGCTTCAAGGACCGTGACTCTCACGGTCAATTGATCACCTGGACGCACCGGCCTCAACCACCGAAGCTCATCAATTCCCGGCGAGCCTTCGCTCGACACATCCGAAAGATAGCAGTCGACAATCAAACGCATAGTCATACAGGCTGTATGCCAACCACTTGCGGCCAGACCTCCGAACGCTGATTGTGCCGCCCGTTCTTTATCAACATGGAAAGGTTGGGGATCAAACTGTCGAGCGAACCCGACAACCTCCTCCTCCTCGACCACGACCGAACCGAGGTTCTGAACGGCACCCATTACATAATCTTCAAACCATCGCTCTTGCGACATAACTACACCTTAATCAATACTCAAGAAACTTATCCAGAATCAGCAACAAGTTGTAACGGCCAAGTCATTGTCCATGATTGAGTGATCTGAGCATCAAAACAAGCTACAGTCGTTCCTGTAATGCGATCGCCACGGCTTGCGATAATCATGGTCATCCCGATCTTGTTGGGAATGACGCCGCAAAGGTCAGGGCCACGAGAAATCATGGCACGCATGGTCGATCCTGCAGCCAACTTTATCTGGAAAAGCGTTTCCATTACTGTGACTACTGATGGGATTGAAGAAACCGTTCCTCAGAGCGACAATGAGTGGAACGAGCTTCGAAGAGCCGCCGACCGTCTCGCTGAAGGCGGGCGGCTTCTCAAAGCGGATCCACAACGAAAAGACGATCAGGATTGGCTAAAGTGGTCCCAGGCCATTATCGACTCTGCTACGTTAACTCGTGCGGCGGTAAAGTCGAAGAATGCTGATGGGATTCTTGAAGCCGGCGATGCGATTTATAACACCTGTGTCGGCTGTCACGGCGGCTATTGGCGAATGGCGTCACCGTGACACACAGATCACGGAGAGCTGACTTCGGAAACCTCCACTCGATAGCAAACGCCGATCTACAGGCCGAAACCTCATTGCCCCAGCTGACGCCCCTTCCCGATTATCCGGCCACGCCAACCTCCAGCCAAACGCCGAATAAATTCCGCGCACGTGGCCGCGTTGCCGTCAGTTGGCGTCACGCCACCCGAGTGCCTCGGCGTTAATCTCAGCAGTTTCTTGAATCGGAAGAATGGGTCGCGTCGTAAACGTCAGCTCGGCCGTCCATGGGGCGAGCGTCTTTGCAAGATTGGGAACCTTCCGGTCACCTACGGAAGGCACCCACATCACCCTTCCTCTAGGTCCACTCCCATACCTTTGCCTTTGATTTCCCGTCCGCCTCCACGTCGTATTCAAAGACTGCGGCTATGCCGTTCAACCTGGAAAATTTCTCCGACTCTGTCTGAAAGTGGAAGGCCCCACGGTAGTGGGTCGCGCTCCCCGGACCACCCGATTGGTCCGAAGCACGACCAAGAAGATGCACCACGTCACCATCGGCGGTCGTCAAAACACCCCGCCCTTGACCAAAGACGGAGCCGTCCGCACGGGTCGTAGATGTGTACGTCCATATCGAGGTATGTTCGATTCCTTGAATAGTGCCGGAAGCTTGCAGCGATACCTTCAGCACAACTCCACCTTCTTCCGGCGGCAAGACTTCGATGCCTGTCACCTGTCCGGTCTCCTCGTACAGCAAATCACCGAGCATGGATTTCCCTCCTGATGGCTTGTTAACAAAATGAAGACCATTCTATATAGATTGTCGATCACAAGAAAAACGGTCAAGCGCCTTCCCATGGATAGTCCGTCGGCTAATGTTAAGGACCAAATAGTTGAGTCGCACCAGTCACATAGAATGCAACGACAGGAATTTCCCCAAGAGTTATCCCAAGCAAAAACTTGCCTTTGTGCATTCGCAGCCCACCAGCCGCGTAACAAATAACGTCCGTCGGGACGAACGGAAACATGGCCCACCCGACAACCATCCAGAAACCCCTTAATCGCAGTTGCTCTTCGAGCCAGCGCACGCGAGTGGCATGTTTCCGCTCGAATACTTCTTTCAAGCCGAGAAATTCAAAGAAGTAATAGACCAGTAGGGCCGAGAGAGAGATGCCTCCCAGGGAAATCGCAAACACCATCCAATAGCGCCCTGGAAAAAGAAGCGTCCCGACAATGATCAGAACTGTGCTTGGCACCATTGTCACTGGACGAGCAACACTCAATGCCGCATACGCGACCAACACGAACGACTCCGTCGACTTGAGGGTCATCACGAGCTTGTCAGGCTCAACGAGTTCTGGTCGAACTAGGAATAGCGAACCCAGCCCAATCGTCACCGCAAACCAAAACCCGAGTGCTATTCGCCGACCGATAGTCATCGCTTTGGCTCAATGGGACAATCTGGCATCACTGGTCATATTCACCAAGTGGAACAAACCGAGCTGTTCAGTACGGTCAACGGGACCTACCCTGTCGTCGAAAATCCCACGGGGGCACGGGCGCCCGTTGACTCCAAAGCCCTACCTCCTTTGCCCGTGCCTCCGCTTCAGCACGGGCCAGCACGGGGTCTTCGGAATACCGTGTGTAATGCCACGCCAAACCTTCGAAGACCAACGCTAGACTCAGATCGTCATCCTCAATTTGGACGCGACTGACTAACCGTCCGTAGCGGTCGACGTCATGGACTCTCACGACGACTTGTCGATTTAAGACGCGTGATAACGTGAACGACCGTGCCCGGGCTCCGAAGGGTTGGTTCATTTCTGGCGTATCTACCCCGTCAAGTCTGATGCGGGTCGTCTTCCCGTCACGCACGACAGTTATCGTGTCGCCATCTGCGACCCGACTGACGAGCGCGGTGAAAGTATCACCAACTTGCGCAGGTGTTACTACTGGATGCAGGAGGAAGAGCAGGAGCAGTAAGGATCTCGCAAGGTGTCCGGTAGCCATCGACTCTAGCCTACCGCTCCACACAGGACTATTCAACGCCTTCCAATCCCCCATTCCCCTAATACCGGAACGGTGGGACAATACCGCAAGATGAGGACCGGTATCCGACGATACATCGTGATCGGACAGAGCCTGACCGCACGTTCTCTTACTGCAGTTCCTGAACCAACTGGCGGATAAAGCGTTCGTTCGTCGTGCCGGGGTTTCGAACTTGAGAATCGAATACGTTCGTCAGCCCGGCACCCACAATTTGATCCTCAGTCATGCCCTGATCGAGGCGTTCCTGGACCTGCCCCATTAAGACCAGCATCATGTCGCGGTGCGCGCGCACCTCGTCGCGGTCAACGATTGGACCATGGCCGGGTAGGATACGCGTGCTTGGTCCTGAATTGCCTATCACGCGACCGAGGCCTGACAGCATGCCTTCCAGCGACCCACCATTTCCAATAGCAATATTGGGATAGCCTTCCGACCGATAGAAATCTCCGGTCATTAATACATTAGCGTTCTCAAAGTACACCATCGTATCGCCGTCAGTATGCGCTACCGGCACCGGAATCGCCCGGGCAATCTCACCGTTCATATGGAACGTAACCGGTCCACCGAAGGTGACCATCGGCAACCGGACAGGCGGGTTCGCTGAGCCGGCCAATTCTTCGCGCAGCTCGTTACGCGTCATCACAGTCACGCCCATGGCCGCCAGATTGGAATTGCCTCCGGAATGATCCCCGTGCACGTGGGTGTTAAGGGCAAACTTGATCGGCTCGGTTGAAATCTCCCGTATCGCGGCCACGATTCGGTCGGTCAAAGGAGCGAACTGCGTGTCGACCATTAGGATGCCGTCGGGGCCGGCCAACACACCGATCTGTCCTCCCCGGCCTTGCAAGTAGTAGAGATTATCGTCCAGTTGCGTGGCTGTAATCTCAACGTCGTCGAAGTTATTACCCTGACCGTTGACGACGGGAGAAATGGCCAGCATAGCGATGCCACCCACGGCAACACAGAACCATCGAATCGCAGTTGTTTTCATCACTCGGATCTCCTTCTCACTTTCTGTTAGGTGTTACCACTCCCGAATTGCGTTGAGGGTTTCATGGAACCATATATACAGCAGTTCCATCACCTAATAGGCATTGAACGACCCCCGTCTCGATACGGCTCATGGCACTTTTCGCAAACCACGACAATCTGGTCACCTGCCTTAAATAACGCGTCTACATCTCGCCCCTCAGCAGCCTCAACTGCAGTCACACCACTTTCGACCAACTCTTGTGCCATCGCCATCCATTGGTCCCTATCTCTGGCACGATTGCCGAGCATAAGCAAATTGCCCGATTCAGCCAATAACAATGCACTGTCGTGAACGACTCGCCACTCATCGTCATTAGACGGAATCTCGCGTCCTACGTTGAATATCGCATCTGAGGACGCTGTGATTACACCCTCGCAGAGCTGCTTCACCGTGGCCACCGCAACAATGGTGTGTTCTTGCGCCGTACTGCCGACGGCCAGTGACGAGACAGTCGCTAGGACAAGTATTAAATTTGTTCGCACCGTCGCTCCTCATCTCAAACCGTCTGCCATCGATCCGCCAGGATGGACTCGCCAGAAGAAGCCTTTTGTCTACTGGGAGTCTACGACCTTTTCAACACGATGAACATGCAAGCCGGGACACATCGTCCTGACCACTTAGTCTCCAGCGCTACGATTCAACAGCAGTGGAACCTTCAGCACTTCTGGCGTAATAACAACCACCGCACCGATGCTGAAGATGTCGCTGTTGATCACCATCGGTAACTCGAATGCCTTGTTAGTGACAGGCATACTCGTAAGATACGGCTACCCTTCACTAACTGGGTCATACGTCACCCCCTAGCACGCCAGACAGGCGGAGAAGGAAAAACGGGGATACATGTCCTCAAATCCAAACAGCGATTCGGTTGCGGCGATTTCTTCCTTAGACAGCATCTGCCGAAGTGTCCGGCCTAAAATGATGACTGGCACATCTTGTTATCTATGGCGCATGTAGCTATATGCTTACCTATCTAAATGTTAACCATCTACTGGCTAGAGCTGATCTCCTGGCCGGTTGTGTAGGAGAAGCAGTGACAAACAGAAATGGAAACATGAAACTTATAGGGGGATATCTATCTATCCTTTTCTTTGCTGGAATATTTGCTCCAACGGCCGTCTTTTCCCAAACCGTGGACAGCGACACACGCTTTGAAATCGCAGAGGGGAGCCGGGTCTTTTATCGTGTGCGTGAACAGTTGGTGGGAATTAACTTCCTTAACGACGCTGTGGGTGTGTCAGAAGGAATCTCTGGAGCTATTGTGGTCGCGCCTGACGGAACGGTCGATGTGAGCCAGTCTCGACTAGTACTTGATCTCGCAACATTTTCGAGCGATCAAGCTCGTCGCGACAATTTCATCCGTACGCGGGTATTCGAAATTGCCCAAGTAGGTGGCTGCCAACCAGACTGTGTGCTGCACGAACCTGAAGCCGTGTTTACTCCACGGACGGTATCGAATTCACCGCTTCCACCAGAAAACGTGGAAACATTTTTCCCAATTGTTGGTTTCGAACTCAGCGGAGATTTGACGTTGCATGGAGTGACGAAACAAATCACATGGGAAGTTCTGGCAACTTACAATAGTGAAGAAGGGCTTGTAGAAGGGAAAGCTCAAACGAGCTTCACGTTCTCCACGTTCGACCTGACAAAACCAGCCCTTCCTTTCTTACTGACGGTAGAAGATGAGATTCGACTCGAGATCGACTTCAAGGCAACAATCTCGTGAACCTGTGAGCCGTTCGTGGTTGAGCAGAATACCGTTAAGACATACAGCATCTCCTAGAACTTTTAAGCATCGACAAGAAGTTTCTTATCTGATTCCCACGAAGTGGGTGGACACGTGGTTGCGGCGGCTCACTTTTCTCACTTCGCATGGGCCTGTTCGACGAAAACACTGCAACCCTCAAGTTGACTTTCAATCTCTATGGCGACGGTGGTTTAGGACTCGATCACAAGCAGTTCATCGCCGCCGTGCCGCTACGGCAGCTTGCCTGATCCTAGCAGCGACGCTTATGCCGCCGCCTGTCCTGGCACAAGTCGATGGCAGGGCGACACAGCGTCAGGGCCGCGTCACTGTCGACGTGTTTACGAACGTGACCCGCGACCCCGTCGACGCGTGGATCGGGAGGGGCATCGCTGCATCACTTGCGGTTGATCTTCGGTCCATATTGATCGATGTCGAGATCAAAACCGACTGGCACGTGCGCGGTGCTTACCAGCGTCTGGGCACACAACTCCGGATCACCGCCGAGCTCGTCGACCGGGTCACTGAGCAGACTGTATCCGCGGCGAAGGTTGATGGAAATCTATCCGCTCTGTTCGCGTTGGAGGACGAACTAGCGGACCACCTCGCTCTCGCACTCCGACACGCGGTGGAATCGAGCGGGCAGGCCACCGTGAGCGCACTGCCGTCTCGGTCTACCCCACTGGCACCAGCTGGCTTTGCCGCGTCCGACACGGGGCTACACAGCAACACGTCAGAGTTCTCGGCAAGTCGTTCTGTGATCATCGACGGTCCTCCACCGCCCGTGCCTCCAGCCGTCGCGTCGTACGACCCACAAGGCCGCATGACTATGCGAGCCGTCCGTCTGGACGCGCCGTTGCAACTCGATGGCCACTTAAACGAGTCCATCTATCAAACGGTATCACCCGTCACGGATTTCGTTCAGCAGGAACCGAACGAGGGCGCACCGGCCACCGAACACACGGATGTCTGGGTGCTGTTTGACAGCGAATACGTCTACGTTTCCTTCCGTGCCCTGGAAAGCGACCCAACGCAGATGATTGTCAACGAGATGCGGCGTGACAACAGCGGAGTTTTCCGGAACGCCAATGTCGCTTTCATTTTTGACACCTTCTACGATCGACGCAACGGCGTTGAGTTCCTCGTTAATCCGATGGGTGGCCGGATGGATGGACAGATCACGGATGAGCGTTTGTACAACGGCGACTGGAATCCGATCTGGGATGTCGAAGTGGCCAGGTTCGAAGGCGGCTGGTCAGTTGAGGCCGCCGTCCCGTTCAAGTCACTCCGATACCGGCGTGGTCCAAACCAGGTCTGGGGCTTCAACGCACGCCGCGTGAACCACTGGAAGAACGAGCATTCGTTTCTCATGGGCGTTCCGAGCGCCATGGGCGGTGCGGGCATTTTTCAGTTGTCACGCGCGGCCACCCTTGTCGGATTGGAAGTACCGACGGAATCAAAAAACCTAGACATCAAACCGTACGCAATCACGAATCTGACGAGCGACCGCTCCGTGGCGCCGCAGGTCTTAAACGCCCTCGGTGGCAACGGCGGGCTTGATGTGAAATACGGTGTCACAGAGAACCTCGTCGCTGACGTCACGGTGCGTACCGATTTTGCTCAGGTTGAGGCGGACGAGCAACAGGTCAATCTCACGCGCTTCAGTCTCTACTTCCCAGAGAAGCGGGAGTTCTTCTTGGAGAACCGAGGAACCTTCGCTTTTGGCGGCGCTGGCAGAATGGGGAGCCAAGGTGGCGACCCGGACGTTCCGGTCCTTTTCTACAGTCGCGAAATCGGATTAGATCGCGGCCGTGAGGTTCCTATGGACGTGGGCGGGCGGCTGACCGGACGCATTGGAAGATACAGCGTTGGACTCATGAGCGTCCGAACCGGGGAGGTTCCCGTTATCGGCACCCGGAGCACTAACTTCACCGTAGCTCGCGTCCGACGCGACATTCTACGCCGCAGCAACGTCGGGTTGCTCTTCACCGGTCGGTCGGTGTCGAAGTCAGGTGGGGGCGCCAGTCAAACATATGGTGTCGACGGTGTCTTCTCGTTCTACGACAACCTGGACATCAACACCTACTGGGCCAAGACCAGCGTAACGGGACTACGAGGTGATGACGTGAGCTACCGGCTGCAACTCGACTACAACGGCGACCGGTATGGCGTGAAGGCCGAACGACTCGTGGTCGGGAGAGATTTCCGTCCTGAGGTGGGGTTTCTTCGACGGTATGACTTCGACCGTCGCTCTAGCTTATTTCGATTCAGTCCCAGGCCAGTAAGCATCGACGTCGTGCGCAAGTTCACCTTCCAAGGGCAGGTCGCGTATGTTCTGAACCGCGCCGGGGCCCTTGAGACTCGTGAGAACCAGGGGCAGTTCGGCATCGAGTTCGACAACAGCGACACGTTCAATCTAACGTATTCGGACACCTACGAGTTTCTCAGGCAACCGTTTCAGATTGCTCCCAGTGTGACGATTCCGGTGGGCGGCTACAGTTTTCAAGACACGCAGGTATCGTTCGGCTTCGGACAGCAACGAGTGTTAGCCGGCACGGTGTCGCTCCATCATGGCAGCTTCTTCAGCGGGAACAAGACGACGGTTGGGGTCAGCCGAGGACGCCTGGAGTTGACACCCCAGTTGTCGGTAGAGCCGAGCGTTTCGTACAACCGGGTTGATCTGCCGGAGGGTCGGTTCACGAGTAATCTCGCCACCATGCGCACGACCTTCACCGTCACACCGGAGATGTTCGTTAGTGCGCTACTCCAGTACAACACCAGCACCCGCTCACTGAGCACGAACCTCCGAATGCGATGGGAATACCAGCCGGGAAGCGAACTCTTCGTCGTGTACAACGAGCAGCGTGATACGCTGACGCCCCGCTTCCCCGCACTCGAGAACCGAGCCTTCGTCGTCAAGATTAACCGACTCTTCAGATTTTAAGTATGCCTACCCTTCACGAAGTTCGTCGTACGCCACCCCTAGCACGCCAGATAGGCTAAGAAGGGGAAACGGAGACACATGGTCCTCAAATCCGGTCAACGATTCGGTTGCGGCGATTTCCTCCTTGGAGCGACCAGCCTGCATTCCTTGTTGCGTTAATTCGAGAGCTGCACTGAAGTAGTCGCGCAAATGCGTTAGTTCACTTCGGTCGCCTGTGACACCAGCATTGGGACTCCCGTGCCCGAACACATAAATGGTGTCCGCCTCATGTTCAGTGACCACCTGATCCAATGAATCAATCCAGCCGGCAATCCTGGCTCCTGAAGACCGGTCAACGAAGGGATGCAGGCGGTTGAACATCAGGTCGCCCATATGAACCACATTCGCACGCTCAAATGTCACGACGACATCACCACTCGTATGACCAGCACCGTAGTGCTTGGCCACAACGGTCTCATCGCCAATAGTCGTCCGCCACTCCTCGGTGAATGTCTCGTCTGGATAAGGGTCCACGCTGCCACTCTGTTCCGTCGTTTGTCGCTGCCAAGACGCACTGTTCTCATGGGCGACAATGGAGTCGACTACTGGTCGGAATGTCGCATTCCCGCCGGTGTGGTCAGCGTGGTGATGAGTATTCAGCAGAAAATCAATCGCCTGTGAAGACCGTTCGTTGAGTCCGTCGATGCAAGCCTGTGCTGCAGCAGTGTTCTGGCTATCGACAATCAGAATCCCATCGCTGTTAACGACCCACCCTATCGTCCCGCCTTGACCATTAAAGATACCGACATTACGCCGAAGATCTTCAAACGATGTCGTCAATTGACCTTGACCGAATAGCGGTATCTGTTGAAACGCCGTGGTTGCCGCCACCACGCCTGACGTCATAAGAAATTCTCGCCTACTGAACATGAATCCCCCCTAATTGGTTATTCGACATGACCATCCCCTGCCCCCCAGCCTACTCCTCAACGGTGACCGGTTCAACTTGGGTATAGAATGCCGGCAATTCTGATACAGTCCCGAACAGAGGAGAGACGAAAGATGAAGACAGGACTGGTCATGGCGGTCGCAATAGCGGTGAGCATCGGCGTGTCGGCTCCAAGCCTGACCGCACAGCAACAGGGCACGTTTGCGGCCGAGGGGATTCCGCCTGTGCCGTTGCCAGACGAACCTGTAGTCTTTGACACGGCTGAAGGAGAGCGCATCCGCGTCACAGTCGTGACCACGGGACTATCGCATCCCTGGGGCTTTACGTTTCTTCCTGACGGCGACCTTCTCATAACCGAGCGGGGAGGCACACTTCGTCGGGTTCGAGACGGAGTCCTCGATCCGACGCCGGTGGCCGGCCTTCCAGAAATTTTCACCGGCGTCAATCTCGCCGGTCTCATGGATGTCGCGCTTCATCCGCAGTTTACGGAAAACGGGTTCGTATATCTCACATACTCGAAACCGACCGTCGACGGTGCGACCGTCGCCCTCGCTCGTGGGCGGCTGGAAGAACACGCGCTGTCCGAGGTCCGTGACATCTTCATCGCCGATGCGGACGGCCGAGGAATCGCCGCGTCACGCCTATTGTTCGGCCCGGACGATGCGCTCTATATGACGGTCGGCGGTGCGATCAGCGCAACGAGTGATGGACAGGGCGCTCAGGATCCGGCCACTCACGTCGGCAAGTTGCTGCGGTTGCAGGACGATGGCAGCGCACGCGACGACAATCCATTCGTTGGGCGGGACGGCTATAAGCCTGAGCTGTTCTCGATGGGCCATCGCAACCAGCTCGGGTTGGCCTTTCACCCCGACAGTGGCGAACTATGGGCCAGCGAGAACGCACCGATGGGTGGCGACGAGGTCAACATCATCACTGCCGGTAAGAACTATGGCTGGCCGGTGGTGTCGTACTCGCGCGAGTACTACGGACCCCGAGTATCTGATCGTCCGTGGCGAGAAGAGATGGAGCAGCCTGAGATTGTGTGGATTCCGTCGATCGCCCCGTCCGGACTGATGTTCTATACGGGCGATCGCTTCCCAGCCTGGAAAGGAAACCTCTTCGTTGGCTCACTCACGACCGGTCGGGTGCATCGAACCGGTCACCTCGAGCGAATTGCCTTTAATCGACAGGGAATGGAACAGCGAAGAGAGTGGCTCCTGGGTGACCTAAAACAACGCATCCGGGATGTCCGACAAGGACCAGACGGATTCATCTACGTGCTGACCGACGGTGCTTACATGGGCGACCCCACGGCTCAAGACGCCGCGCTCTTGCGAATCGAACCGGTTGAGTAAACGCGAGACCGTTCACGGAGGTTCTTTGATGGTAGATCCAATCCGACGCAAGATACTGGTAGCGGGTGCGACGGCGACGGCGATGGCCGCCGCGCCTCGGGTATTTAGCCAGCAGACTGCGCAAGAAAGAGCAACTGACTCCTTCTATGAAAATGGCCCCGTTCGCATCCGCTATGAGGAGTCTGGTTCCGGTTTCCCGTTATTGCTCATCGCGGGTGGGGGAATGAACTCGAGGATGTCCCGCTTGATTAGTGCTCCTTTCAATCCAATCGAGGAATTCAACGGAGAGTACCGCTGCATCGCATCAGACTTACGCAATGCCAATGACGGTCAGTCCGTGGGACCGCTCGAGATCGAGCGCCCTTGGGATTCATACACCGATGACCATCTCGGCCTGATGGATCACCTGGGTATCGAGAAGTTTATGGTCCTCGGCTTCTGCATTGGCGGTCCTTTCATTTGGAATCTCCTACGCCGAGCACCTGACCGTATCGTCGCAGCTGTGCTGGCGCAGCCGGTAGGTTTCCGGCCGGAGATGCCAACCGTCATGTACGACAGCGGCATGACCGGCTGGACTCCTGAGTTCATCACGCGGCAACCAGAAATCACGATAGAGATGGCCGACACATTCCTGACCAAGATGTTCAGAACCAATGCCGACTTCGTCTTTACCGTGACACGCGACTTCGTCCGCACGTGCCAAACACCCATACTGATTCTGCCAGATGATAGCCGAGCGCACCCATATGAGCCCGCAATGGAATCCGCGCTGCTCGCGCCCAAAGCCGAGGTAAGCATGTTCCCCTGGAAGGAGCCGCCGGCTCGGATTCCTCTCGCGGTTCGCCAAGTTCGCTCTTTCCTCCGGGCACATCGTCCCGCGCTCGGATAAACGGCGTCCAACCAAGGGCCAGGTGTAAGACTCGTCTCCAACCCCATTCCCCTCACGCCAGAATGGTGGCACAATGCCGCGAGACGGAGGCGGACATGCAACGGCGCATCGCGACCGGACTAATCGGAGCAGCACTCATGGTAACGGCAGTCCTCTGGGATTCGCCCCACCACACGGCACGGGCATCAGGTGGGCAGCATCAAGAGTTTGAACTTGAAGACTTTGCTCTGGAAAGCGGCACTACGCTCCCACGGGCAAGACTTGTTTACATGACACATGGGACGCTAAACGCTTCGAAGTCAAATGTTGTGTTGCTACCATCGTGGTACGGCGGGGACCATCACGGCTATGACTTTCTGATCGGCCCGGGTAAAGCGCTCGACCCATCGCACTATTTCATAATTGCTACGGACCAATTTTCTAATGGCCTCTCGTCATCACCCAGCAATACGGCGCCCCCATTTGCCGGAGCAGATTTTCCTCGGATTACCATTCGCGACAACGTCGCCGCAACCTATCGCCTTGTAACCGAGTTTTTTGGGGTCGACCGGTTAGCAGCGATAGTCGGCTTCTCCATGGGAGCTCAGCAGGCACTGCAATGGGCCGTGAGTCATCCTCACATGATGGAAGCTGTGGTTGCCTACTGCGGCAATGCGAAGGAGTATCCATTTGGCATCGCGCGGCTCGAAGGCGCCAAAGCCGCAATCACCGCCGATGCAATGTGGAATAACGGGCGCTACGACACTCCACCCGAACTCGGTCTAAAAGCGCTGGCTAGGCATTGGGCCGCGTGGGGTAGCTCACAGGCCTGGTGGCGTCTTGAATTGTTTCGCCGATCAGGCGCCGATAGCGTCGAGGCCTGGATCGAAGAATCTGAACAATACTGGCTAACTAAGGATGCCAACGATCTACTCGCACAGGCAACCACGTGGCAGACACACAATGTTGGTGACACTGGGGAATTCTCCGGCAACCTGGAGTCTGCACTTCGATCGATAGAAGCCCGCGTTCTGATGATGCCTTCGGAAACCGACCTGTATTTTCCGCCGGAAGACGCGATCTATGAGACTCAATTCATACCGGACGTCGAGCTCGTCCAAATTCCATCGATCTGGGGTCACAGTGCTGGCCTTGGCAACAACCCAGAAGATGTGACGTTCCTGAACAACGCGATCAGACGCTTTCTCGCCATACCGTGATGAGAACGTTCGACAACGAATGGATCCTTCAGGGTTTTGAGGACCATCCCAGCTTCTTCACCAAGAGGATGTTCGGTGGCCTGGCCGTCTACCTGTTTGGTCGCCAGATGATGCTCCTGGTCGAACCAACTCTAAATGGCCGGTGGAAGTGGCATGGTGTGCTGATCTGCACGGAACATGCACATCAACACGCGCTTATCGAAGAGTTCGGGCAACTGGCACCTCACGACACCCTGAAGAAGTGGCTCTACATCGACTCGTATCATGAGGACTTCGAGCCGACGATGGAACGTGTGGCAGAAGCCATCGCGCGGAACGACCAGAGATTCGGGATTCATCCTCGTCCGAGAAAGGAAAGGACGGGAGCACGACGCGGCGGTCAGAAAACGTAAGGTGCGCGTAGACGTCCATCGTCACACTGATCAGCGAACATGCCTCTAGGGCATCGGAACACGAGCAATGCGGGTGCCGCCCGCGACGCCACCGACCCAGAGCTCATCCCCAACTTGGATGGCCCCCGTACCAAGGATGAGGTGCTCGTTAGACGGATACGTAAAGACCTCCGTCGCCGCCCCAGTCTTGACATCGACTTTCGCAACGTGCGACGCCACCCCGCCGCACGCACCGTCTCGGATGCATGCGCCGACGCCGCTTCGCTCCGGTGCACTGTGACCGGCGGCGAGGAGGTCACCGTCGGGTGCCCAATGGACGTTGTCGATGAAGAAGCCAACGTTCGCCACCGTTTCCTTACGCGCCGGGGTCTGCCCGCGTGACAACCGAATCACCGACTGGGCCGCATAACCCGCGACGTAGTACCAACCACCGTCGGCGGCGATCTCCAATCCGTTAGGTCCGATCGCCTCACTGCCAGGCACGCGCGTCCAGCCCCCATCGCTATGCCACTCCCAGATATCGCCAGTGCTCGGACTCGTCGCCGCGAACCCGCCGTCCGGTAAGGGGACAACAGCGTTCAGGCCGAGTCCATCGGGCGCAACGGCGCATCCGACCCAGGTGAGCGTTGGCGTGGCTTCCCCGTCAGCATCGACGTCGAAGACCTCAACCGACTCCCGCGCACCGTGGCGCACCACGTAGAGCGTGTGATGGTTGTTGGTACCACTCCGCAGGCTCACGCCATGCGGTCTGAACTGCGTCGGGGTCATGTTGCCGCATGCGCCATAGGTTGCGGCGTCA
>Ga0310345_10003328_pt1 | contig 15375 bp, 12 predicted proteins | sample HC15DNA20500_MG_FD_204667 | JGI IMG/M metagenome (GOLD analysis project Ga0310345, IMG submission 204667) | Marine microbial communities from station ALOHA, North Pacific Subtropical Gyre - HC15-DNA-20-500_MG | ecosystem: Environmental > Aquatic > Marine > Oceanic | place: Pacific Ocean: North... | reverse complement strand
TCGCGTGACCCAGGGTGTTCTCGTGAAGGGCAGCAAGGTCGCCGTCGTGAAGGAAGGGGACGAAGTCGTGATCGAGCAGGGCCGCAAGATCATGGTCTTCGAGGGGATGGGCAAGGAGGAGGTGGATGAGGTGCGCGCCGGAGATGTGTGCGCCATCGAGGGACTCGAGAACGTCAACATTGGCGACACGATCTGCGATCCCGAACACGTCGATCCCCTGTCCCGGCTCACCGTGGACGAGCCGACCATTTCCATGATGTTCACCGTCAACGATGGGCCCTTCGCCGGCCAGGACGGGCGATATGTCACGAGCCGCCAGGTGCGCGGGCGTCTCCACCGTGAGCAACTGAAGAACGTGGCGCTCAGGGTGGAGGACACGGATCGGCCTGAGACCCTGAAGGTGTCGGGCCGCGGCGTGCTCCACCTCGGGATTCTCGTCGAGGAGATGCGCCGTGAGGGTTACGAGTTTTGTGTCGGGAAGCCGCGCGTGATCATGCGGGAGGTCGACGGCAAACGTCATGAGCCCATCGAGTTGGTGACGGTCGAAGTACCGGAGAAGCACGCGGGCAAGGTCATCGAGTTGCTCGGGCAGCGACGTGGCGAACTCGTGAAAATGGAGCCCCGGGACGGCGTGACGCGCCTCGAGTTTTCGTGCCCGGCTCGCGGCCTCATCGGCATCCGCACCCGCATCCTCAACTTGACTCAGGGCGAGGCGGTTCTCCATCACGTCTTTCAGAGCTACGAACCCCACAAGGGGGAGGTGGCCGAACGCGGAGTAGGGGTCATGGTCTCCGGCAGTGAGGGCGAGGCGGTTACCTACGCGCTGGAGAAGCTCAAGGACCGCGGCGTCTTCTTCATCCCGCCCCAGACCAAGGTCTACGAGGGGATGGTTGTTGGCGAGCACAGCAAGAGCAATGATCTGCCTGTGAATGTCACCAAGGGGAAGAAGCACACGAACATCAGGACGCAGTCGGCGGATCGCAAGCTCTTCCTGCCTCCGCATCGCGACCTGGGGGTGGAGGAGGCGTTGGAGTACATCGCCGAAGACGAGCTCGTCGAGATGACACCGAAGAACATCCGGCTACGTAAGACGAGCCTGCGCGAGTCCGACCGGAGGCGGTTGCGGCGGGTAGAGAAGGGCTGAACTGCCGGCGGCGGTCCCCCCCGGACGTCCGCTGAAGCGGGGGATTAGGGGAAGATCCCGCGCTCTGCGTAAGCGTCTTGCAGCCGCTGCAGGGCGACGATGTAGGCGGCCGTGCGGCTGTCGCAGTCGTGCCGCTGCGCGGCCTCCGTCACCAGGGCCCACGAGCGCATCATCATCCGCCGCAGCCGTCGGTCGATCAACTTGACCTCCCATCGCTCGCAGTTGCGGTTTTGGATCCACTCGAAGAACGACACGATGACCCCGCCTCCGTTGGCGAGGATGTCTGGGATAATCTCGATGTCGCGCTCCTTGAGCACCTGCTCTGCGCGGATGGTCGTGGGGCCGTTCGCGCCCTCTACCACGACCTTGGTCTGTAGACGTTGCGCGCGGGCGGACGTCAGCTGATTCTCGATCGCCGCCGGGATCATGGCGTCGCACTCCGTCGCCCAGAACGCCTCCGCGTCGATGTCATCGGCGGCGTCGAAGCCGCCAAGCCCACCGGTCTTGTCGGAGTGGGCCTTGAGCGCCTCGACGTCGATTCCCGATGGATTCGCCACGGCGCCAGTGTGGTCTTGGATCGCGACCACCTTTGCGCCCATCGCGTTCGCGATGCGGGCTGCGAAGTAGCCGACGTTACCGAAGCCTTGGATTGCGATAGTGAGGTTCGACACCGTGAGGCCGCGGGCCTGCGCCCAGAACTCGACGGCGAAGCACACGCCCTGGCCGGTGGCCTTGTCGCGACCCTCCGACCCTCCGCACGTGAGTGTCTTACCCGTGACCACGGCCCGTCCGCGGTTGCGATCATGGGCGTTCACCGAGTTGAGGTAGGTGTCCATCATCCAGACCATGTGCTGGGCATTGGTCCCCACGTCAGGGGCCGGGATGTCGTAGTCCGGGCCGATGTTCGTGCCGAGGCTGTGTGTGAAGCGGCGGGTCAGGCGCATCTGCTCTTCGGAGGAGAGTTCCCAAGGGCGACATGAAATGCCGCCCTTGCCACCACCGAAGGGGATGCCCGCCAGCGCGCTCTTGAATGTCATCCAGGCAGCGAGGGCCTTGACCTCGTCCAGATTGACGTCTGGGTGGTAGCGCATACCGCCCTTGTAGGGCCCCAGGATGTTGTTGTGCTGGATGCGGTACCCCCGGAACATCAGGTGGCGACCGTCGTCCATGCGCACGGGGAAGTTGACGATGACCTCATTCTTCGGCTGCTCCAGGATCGACCGGACGCTGTCGTCCAACTCCATGACGGTGGCCGCGCGCGAAAATTGCTGTCGGGCTGTCTCATAGAGGCTGCCGGTTTCCTCGTTGTCGAGGGCGGAAGCCTCGGAGATCGTGGTCTTGGACATGTCCGTTGATCCTGCGTGGTGCGGTATAAGGGAGGTCCGATGTCGATTCTAGTACCGACCTCGTGCCCGTCCACAAGTCGGCTTGTGGACGGACTGCTTGACGCCTCCGCGCGTCGGGATTTAGAGTCCCTGGCGGGTTGGTTTGGGAGCCATGGGCGGAGGGCGCCGTACGATTGGCGTTCGATTGGCACAGACCGCCACGCACGAACCATGAAGCTGCATCTCATCCTCATCCTAGCGGCCTCCTTGTTGGGCGCCTGTGGCGACCCCAAGGAGCCTTCCCAGCCGGAAACCCCGGTGGCGAGCGGTCCCGTTCTGGCGGCGTTCGTCGACGAGGGGCCGATTGCCCTCGAAGTTGACGGGATTCCGGTCCCGAAAGCGACGCTCGAGCGCTATCTGGCGCTGTGGAGGGTCCGGCGTCCGCAGACGTCAGACAAGACGCTGATCCGGGAGGCAATCGAAGAAGGTGTGGTGCCCATCGCGGCCATGTATGCAGCATTTTCTGAGTCGGATATTGCCCAATTGAGCGCTCGGGCGTGGGCGGCCCATGGGCGCCTCGAGCGCGGCGAGCAATGGGATGTGGTCATGGCCGACACGAGTGATGACCCCAACAAGAATCTCAAGGGCTCCGTTGGTATCCGTCGTCGGCTTGCGGTTCCGGGGCTTCTGTCGCCGTCGGCCGAGATCGAGCAGCGGGCCTTCGAGATGGAACTCGACGCGGTCTCCGAGCCGTTCTGCACCGAGAAGGGGGTGCAGATCGTCACCGCGCGGAACGAGGTCCGGCTCCCTGACCAGAGCGAGGCGGAGCTCCAGCGGGAGATCTTCACTCTTCTCTTTGTCTGGGGCGCTGACTATCGAGCGCATCTGGCGGAGTGGCCCTCCGCTAAATCAGAGGAAGAGATGGAGGCGTTCAAGACGAAGTTGAAGGGTTTCAAGGAGCAGATGAAGCGGCGAATCCGCAAAGCGAAAGTTCGCATCGTCGATGAGAGCTACCGCGATGTGGTCTACCCATTTCGTTTGCGGAATCCCTGATGTGGGTGCCTAAGGTTGGAGAATCGGGCTCTTTGGAGGTTTTTTTGCCCTTGCGGGGCGAACTGCCGATGAGCTATACGTAGTATCAGATGGCTGGCCGCGGAGGCGACTCCGGCGGCTGCCACGATCCCAAGCGATTCGTCACCTTAGGAAATGTGTACGAATTCTGGCTCCCGGCGTTACTGGGGGCCGCGACACGGGTGGTTTAGCCGGGCAAGAATAGTGGGCCCGGAACTCGTGTCACACCGAGTCTGCTCGATCCTGCTGGTTCCTAATCTGGGGCCGTAGTCGGGCCGATCGGCTCCAAGAGTTGTGTCCCGTGCGTAGCGCCGGGGTGATCAAGATCCCCGGCACGTTAACGCTCAGGGTCCAGGGGAGACCTGATGGCACGTAATAGCCGTAGGAGATCCGGAGGCGGAGGCGGAGGCGGAGGCGGAGGCGGAGGCGGAGGCGGCGGCGGAGGCGGCGGAGGCGGTAGCCGACGCGGTGGTCGTCGACGTCGTCGTCGCGGAGGTGGGGGTGCGTCCGAGGAAGTCGAAGTCGCTCCGACAGAGGACGAGAACGGCGATCCTATCCCGACCGAGCCGATGGCTCAGGACGGACTGCTCGAGATCATGCAGGACGGCTTCGGCTTCCTGCGGTTCTCCCAGCACAACTATCTGCCGGACGAGGATGACATCTACGTACCGGCCGGGTTGATCCGGAAGTACAAGATCCGGGTCGGTTCGATGATCCTGGGAGAGGTCCAGCCGCCTCGCAAGGGGGGGCAGAAGCCTGCCCTCGCGAGCGTCACCAGCATCAATGGAAAGCCGCCGGAGGAGCATGCGGAGGAGGTGGCTTTCAAGAGCCTCCTGCCCTGCGATCCGGAGGAGCGCTTCTTCATGGAGACGCCGCCGGAGACCAACACCTCCATGCGCGTGGTCGACCTGTTGACGCCGATTGGTCGTGGTCAGCGGGCGTTGATCGTCGCGCCGCCGCGCACGGGCAAGACCATCCTCATGCAGCAGATGTGCAACTCCATCACCACCAATCATCCGGAGGTGAAGGTGGTTATCTTGCTGGTGGATGAGCGCCCGGAGGAGGTCACGGACTTCAAGCGCAACACCAAGGGTGAGGTCATCGCGTCCTGCCTCGACGAGGGGAACTCCAACCACGTCAGGGTGGCCGAGCTCGTGCTCGTCAAGATGAAGCGTGCGCTCGAAGCGGGGCAACACATGGTCGTGCTTCTGGACTCGATCACCCGCCTTGGCCGTGCCTACAACAACGAAGCCAAGGGGTCCGGTCGTATCATGTCCGGTGGGCTCGATGCGAAGGTCCTCAGCAAGCCGAAGGCGTTCTTCGGTGCGGCGAGGAACATCGAGAATGGTGGCAGCCTCACGATCGTTTCCACCGCCCTGATTGATACCGGGTCTCGTATGGACCAGGTGATCTTCGAGGAGTTCAAGGGCACCGGCAATTCGGAGGTGGTCTTGTCGCGGCAGCTCGCGAACAATCGCATCTGGCCCGCGATCGATATCTCCGCCTCCGGCACTCGCAAGGAAGAGAAGCTCCTTGATCCAGATGAATACGAGCGCATCAACACGCTCCGGCGGGTCTTGAACCAGCTCAACCCGAACGAGGCCATGCGCCTCCTCGTGGAGAAGCTGGAGAAGACCAAGACCAATCCGGAGTTCTTGATGCAGTTCACCATCCAGGCACAGGCCTGAGCCGGTTGGGGGTGCGGGTGCGGGTGACTGCACTCGTGCCCGCCATGCCGGCCTCTTTTCCTTCCTTTTGCCGCAAGTTCTCGCGGCCCCCGTGCCGATCTCCAGGTGGTGTCGAGTTCCCTACGTGTTGCGCCCTCTGCGCGGACGCGGGGCGCGCCGCCCGCGGGCGGTCGCTCTTGCCGTCGCCCTCTGTTTGAGGGGGCGCGCTGCTGGATTTCCCGCACGCCGTGCGGTGGTGACTTGCAAGGGGACCCGTCGTGAGGCGCTTCGATGAGGGTGGCGTAGCTGCGGTACCCACCACCTCCGGCGATGGGGCTCGACCCGATGACCAAGTTGCCCGCCTCGCGAAGCTCGGGCATGAGCTGCTCGGGGTGACGGAGCTGGACGAGTTGGTCAGTCTCATCTTGAGGTGTTTGGCCGATCTCACGCAGGCTGACCGTGCGCTTCTGGTGGTGGCCGACAGCTCCGGCAAGGGAGCGCGCGTTCTCGCGGGCGTCGACGGGATGGGGGTGGAGTTGCCCGAACGATCCCTCGACTTCGATCGGGATGTCCTGACTTCGGTCCTGCCCGGCGGCGTAGCCCAGGCCGTTTCGACCTGGTCGGGGACCGAGGACCGAGGGGGCATCATCGTGGCTCCGTTGCACGGGAGGCTCGGCCTGGCCGGGTGCCTGTACGCAGCGTTCGATCGTGAGAGCCCGGTCAGCTCGTTGCCGATGGCGCGCCTGGTCGCGGTGCAGGCCGCGCTCGCCATGGAGCTTCACGGGCGGGCTGAGGAGCATCGCCGTGCGGATCGCGTGAGCATGGAGAACGAACTCCTGCGCCGCAGATCACGAGAGCAGTCTGAGCAGGCCCGCGTCGTCGAGGAGTTGAATCAGCGCCTCACGCGGACCACCGCGTTTCTCGAGAACCTCCTGGAGAGTTCGACCGAGCACGCGATCGTGGCGATCGATCTGCAAGGCCAGGTCACGACCTGGAACACCGGCGCGGCGCGTACGTATGGATTTCCTCGCGACGAGATCCTGGGGCAACGGCTGGACACGCTTCTCAGTCACGAGGACCGCGAGCGCGGGCTCCTCGAGGAGATGATGGAAGGAGCGTGCGGTGAAAGCGGGCGTTTTGCTGCTGAGACAGTTCGTCTCAAGAAGGACGGCGCCCTCATCAACACTCAGGTCGCGCTGACGGCGATCCGGGGTTCGGGCGGCGAGGTCACAGGTTTCCTCGACGTCTCGAGGGATGTGTCGTCGCAGCACGAGATGCGTCGCCAGCTATTGCTGTCGGAGAAGATGGCCGCGCTCGGAACCCTGGCTGCGGGCGTCGCGCACGAATTCAACAACCTCGTGCAGGGGATCACGGGCTATCTCGGCCACGCGCTCGAGCAGGACGATAAGGAGACGTGGGGCAAGGCGATGCGGGTGGCCCTTGATGCGGGGAATCGTGCGGCTCTCTTGACCCGCCGGCTGCAGGCATTTGCGCGGCCCCAGGTCACGGGGCTCGTCGCCACGCATCTTCCAGATGTGGTCGAAGATACGTTCGCGCTCGTTGAGGGCAGCTTCGGTAGCGAAGGGGTGGAGTTGACCCGGGAGTACGGGGACGATTTGCCGCCGGCCATGGCTGACCGATCGCGGATCTCGCAGGTCTTGCTGAACCTGCTGACGAACGCCCGTCACGCTGTCGCCGACTCCGATCGGCGCGCTGTGTCGGTGATCGTGAGCGCACCTGAGCCCGCGTGGCTCGAGATCACCGTGACTGATTCTGGATGCGGCATCCCGGTCGAGGTCCAGAGCCGCATCTTCGAGCCGTTTTTCACCACCAAGGGTGCGCTCGGGGGCAATGTGTTCGACGGTAAGGTCCACGGGACAGGCCTCGGGCTCGCCATCACCTCCGGGATCGTGACTGACCACAAGGGGACGATGTCGGTGGAGAGCCGAGCGGGAGAGGGCACGGCATTTCGCGTGCGTTTACCCGTTGCTGACGGGAGCCCGGCGGAAGGCAGAGAGGGCGGGGCTAACCCGAGCGAAGGCGGTCAGAAGCTGCCTTAGCAGGCGCGAGGAGCCCCGGGGGCTACCCCTTGGGGGTCAATCGCCGGCCGATGCGGCGGCGCCGCTTGATCATCGCGCGCCCGGTGCGTGTCTTCATGCGGGTCCTGAACCCGACCTTCTTCAGGCGCTTGCGTTTACTGTTGCGGATGTTGGTCTTCATGGTGCCAACTCTCTATTCCGTAGAGGCTTGTAGGTGCGCCTCCGGCGGAATCGAGGGGCGGGATCGTAGCAACGATCTGACCGGGCGTTCAAGCGTTGGGTTGGTTCTACCCCCCTTCGGCCCGGTATAATCTCCACAGAGTACCGATTCAGGTGTTCGTCCCCCGTCGCCGAGTCGATTTACGCCTACCTGGCGAGGTTTTCCCATGCGTAGCCTGTTCGGTGTCACCCTGCTCCTGCTTGCCCCTCTCGCCTCCGCTCAGATCCAGTTGAGCTTCGATGGATCGACCGCGGGGCCCTCGATTACGGCGCTCCCGGACGGGGAGGGATGGACTTCGGATGGCGGCACCGTGACCGTCGTCCCGTTTGGGGGCATCTCGGGGCCGACGAGTCAGTTCCCAACGGACCAGTCCCAGTGGTGCATCATGGGCTCGGCTGGGGCGGTCGGCAGCTTGGCCACGACACCGGGTGGCCCCGCGCCCTACCCGATCGCCGCCGGGGCGTCCGGGGTGGTTCGGAACACGGTGGTGATTCCGGTCGCTGGCGCCGGGCAGCAGGTCACCTTGTCGTTCGACTTCAACTACGTCTCCCGTGAGTGCGCTCAGTCGACGACCTACAACGACTGGTGCAGCGTAGACCTCGTTGATCCTGCCACCGGACTCAGTGTCCTTAACGCGATTTACCGGGACACCTGGTCGACCGAGCTCGTCTCGGGTGCGGTGACCCCAGACGAGACCGGGGTCGTGCCGGCGGGCTACTGCACCGGTGGCGCCCTGGAGGAGAACGTCCCGGGGACGTCCCATGCCGTCTCGGTCGTGATCCCAGCCGCGTTGCAAGGCAGCACGCTGAACTTCGAGGCGCACGTCGCCGACAGCGGTGACGGGTCGTTCAACGGGTTCATGTACCTCGACAATGTGCAGATCCAGGGAGGCACGCCGCCGCCCTCGCCGATGACGTCGACCATCACGACGGCCGCTGGGGCACACACCTACTCCGTCGACGCCCCCGCAACCCTGGCGACGGGCAACTACTACGAGGTCTACACGTTGGTCAGTCTGGACCCGGCGGTGCCCACTGGCTCGGGGGGCTTCCTGGGAATGAATCTGGACGCGTTCCTGGTCGGGATCTTCTCCCAGCCTCTGGGGTCCGCGCCGTTCCACATCCAGATGACCGGTCCGACATACTCCTGGGGCCCCTTCACGCTCCCACCTGGCGTCTCCATTGACTGGGTCACCGTGGGGATCAGCGGCGGCGCGTTGGTGGAGATCACCAATGCCCAGACCCGGTCATTCTGAGCTTCCGAGCCAACGTCCTGCAACAGCCTCCGTACGGGGCGTCGAGCGCGCTCCTCGGCGCCCCTCTCATTGAGGGCTCCGCGTCGGCGTGCACCTGTTTTCTGGGTGTTTGAGCGGACCCTACACGGAGGCCTATCTTGGCTGGGACCACCTCTAAGCCGTGCAACCGGAGAGGGACTCGTTGCACCTGTGATCGGATAGCTTCGCGAGCGCCTGTTACCGCGGACCGCCTGCCCCGTCTTGGTGACGGAGAACGAGGCATGGCGCTTACGGAACAGGAAACGGATCAGGAATCACGGCGGGCGGAACCGGATGACCTCCGGGCAGCGCTGGTCGATCTGGCCGAAGAGCTTGTGGGCTTCATGCAGCACCACGTCGGGGATATCCACTTGGGGGCGGACATCGCCCAGGACGCCCTAGCTCAGGCCTTCCAGGGGCTGGGCCGGCTCCGGGACCCCAGGGCCATGCGGGGCTGGGTCTACCGAATCGCGATCAACCGCTTCAACGACTACGTCCGCAAGTCGAAGACGCTTCGGCAGGAGCCCGGACCATTGCCCGAGCGCGTCGCGCCGGCAAGCGCTGGTCCGGTCCGGCAAGCGCTGGCTCACGAGCTCGACTCGGAGCTCCGTGATCAGCTCCTGAGCCTGCCCGAGCGGCAGCGGACCGTCTTGATGCTACACGGTGTACGGGGGATGACTCACCAGGACATAGCGACCGTCCTCGACATCACCGTCGACGCGGTGAAGATGAGCCTGTTTCACGCCCGCGAGAAGATGCGCGTGCGTCTGGAGAGTTACCTGGGCCGAGCGCCGATGAAGCGGGGCGCCCGGCGGGAGGGGCCTTCGCGATGAAGTGCCTCACCCCTGCCACCCTTCAGGAACGCGCCGACGGTCTCTTAACTGCGGACCTCCGAGATGCAGCGGATCTTCACTTGCGGACCTGTTCAGATTGCCGAGACGGGTTGCGCGCGCTGCAGCGAGTGGAGGGTTACCTGAGGCATGGGCGCGCGGCCAAGGCGCCGCGGTCGTTGGCCGAGTCGGTGCTGGATCGTGCGCTCGCGGGTCAGTTCGCCGCCCCCCGGGCTGCGCCGGCGTTCGAGGGGAGACCGGATGTGGCTGCCACGGTGGTGGCCGCGCGGCCGTGGCGTCGGCGTCTCGCGGCGGCAGCGGCTCTCGTGGTGGCGCTTCTCGTTCTCTCAGGGGGGCCTGGCGTCGAACGGCTTCCGGTCCTGGCGCGGGGCTTGGAGGCTTCCATGTCTCCAGGCGGGTCGGAGGGGAGCATGGTGCGGCCCCAGACCATTCGCAGCCTTCGGCTTGCGTGGCGGATGTCGTTGGATGCGGAGGACCGCTTGAGGGTGATCCGGGCCGCGGCGAGGGACAAGGTCGTGGGGTTCCGGGCGAGGGCGGAACGACTGGCCATCACGGCGTCGGCGGAGCAGTTGGAGTCCGCCGTCTTCGCCGTCGCCGGGTTCGGTGACGACGAGGCGGCCCGGTCGTTGATGCGGGTAGCCGGCCGTCGACCTCTGCGGCCCGGGATGCTGGCGGAGGCGTTCATTCGTACGGGTAGCGATCGGGTCGCGGATCGGGTGTGGGCACTCCTGAGCGAGGACGAACGGGGACGGGACGAGTCGTATGTCCAACTGCACCGTCTGCGAGGGCGCAGGGCTTCGCGCATTTTCGTCGCCGCGTACATCGGGGGAGACGGATCAGCAGCGCTGCGGCGTGTCATCACCGAGCGGCCGACGGCTCTGGCCCGTCTGCGGACCGAGCTCTCGTCGGTGAGCCGCGAGGGGCGTACCCGCATCCTCACGCTGCTCGGGGAGGCCGGTGATCGCGAAGCGGTGCCGCTCCTCGAGCGCGGGCTCGGCTCTGAAGATACGTGGTACACCGCCGTCCACGCGCTCAAGCGCGTGGCCCACGCGGGATCGCATGCCGCGCTGCTGGCGCTGGCTCGGGCGCTGCCTTTGCTGGAGGACGCGGCGGACTGGTCCGCGTCACGGGAGGCGTTGGCGCTGGGCCACGTTCTTCGCGAGATGAGGCCGGGAACAGGAGCGATGCTGCTCAACGCGCGCCGCGCGACGCGACGGGCATCGGACCGCCGCCGCTATCTCGTGGCCGCCGGCTTGACCGGTGATCCCAGCGTTCGCTCCGCGTTGGAGGCGGCCCTGTCGCGTGCGCAAGAGCGCCGCGCCGCATTGCTCGCATTGGCGGTGTTGGGCGAGCGCCCAGCCGTCGCCGCGATTCGCCCGTACAGCGTGTCCCGCGATCGAGGTACGCGCCGCTGTGCTCTCGCCTCTCTCGCGATCCTCGGCGGCTCCGAGGCGGCCACCCTGCTGTCCATGGCGATGCGGAATTCCTGTGACCGCCGTACCGTAATAAGTTGCGTTCGCTTCACCGCGGACCGTTGGGTGTCTCCCGTGTTTGTGGATGGACTCTGCTACCGGGACACCCGTGAGGATTGCTTGCGAGGTCTGAGGCGGATCGTCGGAGGCCGCGGTCCGCGGTCTGCGGATCCCAGGGCCTGGCGAGCATGGTTTGGCCTGGATTTGCAGAACCCCGAGCGAACGTGATCCCTTTCGGGGGAGATCGATGCTTCTGCCGTGACGACGACAGGTCTACGATTGGACCGAGTGGCCCGGAGTCTTTCGGGATCACGCTTTGATCGAGAGAATAAATAGATGACGATCCACACGCTCAGAACGATCTTGTTGGCCAGCTTGTTGCTCGGGACATGTGGCGCCCAGAACCCATCCCATCCGTTCGCGACCTTTGACGTCCGCTTCCTGCTCGCCCCAGGCGTGTCGGTCCCCTTCGACGCAGAGCTCCCTCTCTGGGGGCTTTATCCTGACGCGGGATCTGACGTGCGCCGCGGGCGGAGGACCGAGGGGCGCCTGAGCCTGGACAGCGTCGCGGATCTCGTTCGCGCCAACGTCGCGCCCGAGACGTGGGACAACGAGGGTTGTCAGATCCGCCCGGCGTCGGGCTCCATCGTGTGTCGTAACGAGCAATCCGTGCTCGCCGAGATTCGAGCGTTTGTTGACTACCTCCACAGAGCTGTAGGGCGCTCCATCAGCGTGGACGTGTGGCGCCTGCCCGCGTCTGGCGCTCCCGCTGGGGGGGTCGTTACGGCCGAGGTCGCTACGGGGCTCATCGCCCATCCGTCCGCCACGGTGGCCGGCAAGCTGGAGCTCGGGTCGAATCGACCCGGCCGGCTCCGTGCTGGCCACTTGATCACGTTCCTCGGCGACTACGACGTTGAGGTCGCGGAGGAGGCTCAGGTCGCCGATCCGAGGATGTTCGTGCTGCGCGACGGCTTAGACCTTCAGCTCGGCGTCTGGAACACCCCCGACGGCCGCGTCATCCTGCGCGTCTCGGGTCGTGACAGTAGCCTCGAGAAGCTCGTTAAGCGTGACACCGCCTCGACGTGGGTCGGGCAGCTCCAGCTCCCGGTCGTCGATTCGCAGGTGGTGAGCGGATCGGGCGTTGTCGAGTCGGGGGGAGGGATTGTCCTTGGCGCGGCACAGGGGGACGGGGACACCGTGTTCTTCGTGCGCGTTCGATCGGAGGCGATCCCGGATCTCGGTCCGGGAGGCGGCTGCGCGTTTATCCCCGCGGGCGCCGCGGCGGTGTCGTTCCAGCAAATGGGTCCGCTGCGCGTCGGCGTGCCGTCGCGATCCGGGTTCGACCCGAGTGGGATCGACGGCGTCGATGTACCCGAGGAGGACCGCATCCTCGAAGTTGATTCGCTGATAGAGATGGTCCGCGGCCACGTGGACCCGGATGGGTGGGACGAAGATCCATCGTGGGCCTTGTGGACGGCGGGCGACAACCTGTTCGTTCGGGCTCCCAAAGAGGTGATCGCGGGCGCAAGGGCCCTGGCGACGGCCCTGAACGACACCCATCTCACCAACGTGGGGCTCGAGTTCCGGATCGGTGTTCTGGACGCGGAACGCACCCGCGCCGTTTCGACTGGGCAGGCAGATCTCGCCGCGGTGGCTGGGCTGTTGGACACCAAGGCATGGGTGGCGACGTTGGCGGGCGCCGGGTTCCGGCAGCTGCTCGGCAGGGAAACGGCCTACCTGAAGGACCACGATGTTGAGATCGCGCAGAAGGCGACCATCGCTGATCCAGTCGTCGCGACGCTCTTCGCAGGGGTCGCCTTTCAGGGCAGGGCGGTGAGCGCTGGACCCGGCAAGGTGGGCCTCACTGGGGAGTTCCTCATCCAAGATGTCGTAGGAGAAGTTGCCCCAATCGACGGGAATGCGAATGATATTGGCGTCGTGGACATCCCGCGGACGTCGACGACGCGTGCCAATGTGGCGCAGATACTGGAGGACGGCCGGTGGGCCGTGCTCCGGCTGGCCTCGCGGCCTGAGGGCGAAGGCAGCCTGGCGATCTTGGTTCGGGTCCGACTCTGATCGGTTTGCCTGGGGCCGGTTCGTCGCGTTGAACGATGATTGAACCGGCCCCGCAGCGAGTCTCGGGGTCACTGGGCTCATAGACCAGGTGATACAGATGCTCACAAATGTGCGTCCCCACGTGCTGGCCGACGCGGTCGCCGGCTTCGCGGCCGCGTCGGCTATCATGCCTCCACCTCAAGGCGGCAACCAGCCTGCCGGGGACCAGCTATGACACATCACGTCCTTCTCGCCGTTTCGTTGCTGACCGTCCTTTGCTCGCCGTCCGTGCTTCTGGCCCAGGACGCAGAGCAGGCTGCCCGCGAGGCCGCGTTCAGCGAACTCATGTCCGGCTGCAAGATGGTCGGCGTCTTCACCACCGAGGGGTCGAAGACGCTGCCCCAGCCCGAGACCTACGAGCTGGGTGAGGTGATGAAGGTCGAGGGCGCCAAGTGGCGCATCAAGGCGAAGATCCAGTACGCAGGGAAGCGTGCGGTCAGCGTGCCGATCACCGTGAACGTGCATTGGGCAGGCGACACGCCCATGATCCAGGTCACCGATCTGAAGATCCCCCTCATGGGGACGTTCACCGCGCGCGTCTTTGTCTTCCGCGGCCAGTACGTGGGCACCTGGTCGGCGAAGGATCACGGCGGCTACATGTACGGGAACGTCATCCCAGCTCCCGTGGCGCCTGAGCCGGTCTCCACGGTCGTAGCTCCGGAAGATCCCAAGCCCGGCGTTGGCGCCTGGACCCAGTACCGCGGGGACGCGCTCAACACGGGGGTCTCGTACTCGAAGGTCCCGGACTGGACCAAGTTGGGGATCAAATGGCGTTACTGGACGGGCTCGTATCAGAGCTCCACGCCCGCGGTCGCCGATGGGAAGATCGTCGTCTGCACAGAAGACGGCGACATGCACTGCGTGAACGCCGCTGACGGCAAGGGCCTGTGGAAGGTGATGTGTACGACGCAGCGAGGCGCTGGGCACGGCATCGTCTTTTGCTCACCGTTGATTCATGACGGCATGGTCTACATCGGCAATCGGATCGGCCAGCTCTGGGCCGTGGACTTCGAGACGGGCAAGGTGAAGTGGCATTGGCAGGAGGATGGGCTGAAGCCGGAGATCTACTCGTCCCCGAAGGTTGGCGAGCTCGGCATCATCTTCGGTACGGTCGACCAGAAGGCACATCGTGGCCACGTTGTTTGTCTGGATGCCAAGACGGGGAAGTTGAAGTGGCGTTGTCGGACGAGCCGAGAGGTCGGTGCCACCGTCGCTCTGTTCGGTGGGAATGTGTATGCGCCGTGCAAGGACCGTCGGATCTACGAGATCGAGCAGGCCACGGGCAAGCTGCTCCGTCAGTTCCAGCTGCCTGGGACGACTCATTGCACTCCGACCATCGCCATGGGCTTCGCTTTCCTGATGGCGGGGGGAGATAAGTCCCTCGCGGTTGACCTGATCACTGGCGAGATTGCGTGGGAGGTGGAAACGCTCTGCGAGGACAAGGTCGCGGTGTCGTTCTGGAATGGACGGGTGTTCTATCCAGTGGGCCGCTTTCTGCGGGCCTTCGACGCGGTGGATGGCCGGGAGGCATGGGCGTTCGAGGCGGAGCACAAGCTCACGCCGCCGTGTGTCGCGGCTGACGGAGCGGTGCTGTTGACGGGTCGAGACCGGTTCTTTCGCGTCATCGACAAGAACGGCAAGCAGATCAAGAAGATCAACCTGGGGGAGCCTTTCGTGGCCGGTCCGATCCTGGTCGATGGCGTGGTCTACCTCACGAGCGACGTCAACATCGGGCATCACCTCTTCGCCATAGCGGAGTTGGAATAGGTGCCCCGCCGGCACTGGGTCGTCGCGGGCCGAGTGCAGGGGGTATGGTTCCGGGAGAGCACCAGGCGCCACGTAGAAGCCCTGGGCGGATTACGAGGCTGGGTCCGGAATTTGGAAGACGGACGGGTCGAGGTCATGGCGGAGGGAGAGCTCAATCGCCTGGAAGACCTCAGGAATTTCTTGACCCAGGGGCCGGATCTTGCTTGCGTGGAAAGAGTTACGGAGATGCCAGTCCCTCCGGAGCTTGAAGGGGACGGGTTTCGTATCACTCGGTGACCCCGCTCGGGGTTGTGTTCGGTCACAGCCCGCTGTTTCGATGGTTGAAACGCCGCTGCGGAGTCCTATTTTTCTATCCACACGAGCCTTACGTCAATGAGCCTGCTCTGCGACCTCTGCGTCGGCGGCGGGCAGCGGTAATTTGGAGACGTCTT
>Ga0310345_10003327_pt1 | contig 15375 bp, 10 predicted proteins | sample HC15DNA20500_MG_FD_204667 | JGI IMG/M metagenome (GOLD analysis project Ga0310345, IMG submission 204667) | Marine microbial communities from station ALOHA, North Pacific Subtropical Gyre - HC15-DNA-20-500_MG | ecosystem: Environmental > Aquatic > Marine > Oceanic | place: Pacific Ocean: North... | reverse complement strand
TCAGTTCCCTGAATTTGAGACGGAGATACCGTATTTCTTTGCTCGGGGAGAACTCGACGCCCTTGAAATAGAGGGGTTGCCCCCTCTTTTGCTTTTTGAAAGACTCGTGCATCTAAATACCGATGCTGATATGTATTTTGCCTGCCTTGCGAGCCTTCACAAAGCTCGTCTTAAGTATGAGGCCATACTTGAAAGACAACCAATACCAACTCTTGAGCAAGTTGGGCCACGTGGACTGTTACAATATGGCAAACTTAATCCCCGTAACTTAGTTGCCTTTCTTTTCTGGCGGAAATGGTTCTTCGATATTGACAATCGAGCAGGCCAAGAAACAGGCTACTTATTTGAACCTGTGATTGCTAATGCAATTGGAGGCACGCCCGTACCCGCAGGCAAAGTCCTGTAAGAAGACATAGGGACGGTCGAAAGGGCCGACAGATTGACTGTTTGCTTGGGGATAAGGCTTACGAACTTAAGATCCGAATGACAATTGCTGCATCGGGGCAGGGTCGTTGGAGAGAGGAACTCGACTATCCGTTAGACTGCAAGAAAAGTGGGCTTACGCCTGTTCTGGTGGTTCTGGATAGTACTCCTAACCCAAAGCTTGCGGAGTTGACACGGGCATTCACGGATCAAGACGGCGAGGTATATGTTGGAGAATCCGCTTGGCAGCATCTTGATCAGCTCGCTGGACCCACAATGGCCCTGTTCTTAGAGCGTTATATCCGAGCACCGATGGACCACCTTATCTCCGAAGAGCCTGAGCAAATCCCCGAGATTAGAGCGAGAATAGACGGAAATACACTCGTAGTAACACTCGATCAAGAAGAAATGTTCATATTAAGAGAGGGCTTCTCGTTGGAAGATGAGCTTGGTGATAGTATGCCAGATGATCTATTTGACGGTGATATATAGGTTAATGTTGCCTCGATAAAATTGATTTCATAAACCTATCCCCGCCCTCTTTCCCTTCCCTTATCCTCCTTCGCACTGTCATCCGGGCACGAACGCCGGTTTTGATCGATCGCCGTCGAAACGGTTGGGTGGCAGCAGCGGAGCGTCAGTGGCCATGACCTGAAATAGGGGTGAGTGGGCTGACTTGAGGGCCGCCCGGACCGTGTGCTGAAGAGCCGGTGCGGTGCCACAAATCTCCGCAAGCAGGGCGGCCAGGGCCGCACACATGCCCCAGGATTACGGCGAGGCCGCCCTGTGGTTTGTGCAGCATTTTACTGGGCCCAAATCTTGCGCGTAAACACGTGCGATTTGGGCCGGATCATACGGAACCATCGCATGACACGGACGGAGAACCCGCCGCGTGAACGAGGAATCATGTCTACCGTATGGCATACCTTCCCTGCGTGGCAGGGCAAGCATCCTTCAGGATGTGCAAGCCCGCGAACGCACGAAAGCGCGGAGGCGCTTTCGGAAAAGCAAGCAAAGCCATGCAGACCGGGGTCCATTGAACCTCTCAAAGAGCACGGGAGGAACTTGTTGCCCCCACCTTCTCCACACGACCGTCCCGAACAAGCCGAAAACGCAAATGGATCCCGGCTCGCTACTGCGGCCGGGATGACGGAAGAGAAATTGAGGCATTTCCAACTCATGCGGGTCACGGCCTATTTCGAGGGCCGGTGGCGCGAATGCCGGCACGGCAAATGCCGCAAGGCGCGGAAGTGCAAGGGCGGGCCGCGCGGCACGTTTACCCGCTTCGGCTATCCCGATTGCTACTCGTTGGCCGAGGCGGCGCGGTTCGGCGGGGAGAGCGGGCAAGAGGCGAATCGGACCGAAGCATCACGGAATGGATCCCCGGATCAAGTCCGGGGATGACGAAGGTGGAAAGCCGTGCCGCTTGCTCCGTCACCCCGGTTGCCATGCAGACCGGGGTCCATTGAACCTCTCAAAGAGCACGGGAGGAACTTGTTGCCCCCACCTTCTCCACACGACCGTCCCGAACAAGCCGGAAACGCAAATGGATCCCGGCTCGCTACTGCGGCCGGGATGACGGTGGATAGATTGTGCCCTCACTGTGGTCGAGCGTGTGGCACCTCTTCCCTGCGTGGCAGAGCAAGCTTCGGCGTTCAGCCGAAGTGCAAGCTCGTGAACGCACGCTGGCATGGAGATGCAAGCGGAAGAGAAACAAATCTGTGGCAGAGCAAGCATTTGGAACAATGTGCAAGCTCGTGAACGCACGCTCGCATGGAGATGCGAGCGGAAGAGAAAAGGAACGCAAGGCGGCGAAGAGCCGCCCGCCGACAGTTCGGCGCGTCCGCGCAGCGGCAGCGAAGCTGCTCGCGTGAGCGGAAAACCGAACAAACGCACGCTGGCATGGAGATGCGAGTGGAAAGGGTCGTCAATGAAAATTGCGGCCCTTGGGCAGCACCTGCGTGTCGCGCGGGTGGCGCCACAGGCTCCCCGGCTGCACCGGATGCCGGTTCTCCTCCGCCGGCGCGGCGAGCGACTCCATGAGATGCGGCGTCAGGTTGAACAGCCGCCGGGCGATGACATGGGTAACGCCCTGTTCCTTTTGCAGCGTGCCCTCTACGGCGACCATGCGCGCGCCCATGACGATGCGGCGGAACTGCGCGAAAATCTTCGGCCAGACGATGACATTGGCGATGCCGGTCTCGTCTTCCAGCGTCTTGAAGATGACGCCGCTGGCGGTGCCGGGGCGCTGGCGCACCAGTACCAGACCGGCAATCGTCACCTTCTGCCCGTTGCGGCAGGCGGCGAGACCGGCGGCGGGCGTGATCGCGTGCTGCTCCAGCCGGGCGCGCAGGAAGGAAACCGGGTGCGCCTTCAGCGAAAGCCGCAATGCGCTGTAATCCTCATGCACCTGTTCGCCCGGCGAGAGCGCGGGCAATTCGACCTGCGCCTTTTCCTGCAGCAGCGCGGCAAGGCCCTCCTGCCCGCGGGAAAAGAGCGGCAGTTCCTCCTGCTTCGGCTGCCGGCCGGAAAGCCTGCCTGCCGCGCCCGACAGCCCCCTTATCTCCCAAATCGCCTGACGGCGGTCGAGGCCGACGGAGCGGAAGGCGTCGGCATTGGCGAGGTTGTGCAGATTGCCGCGGTCGAGCCGGGTGCGCACGAAGAAGTCGCGAATGTCCGCGAAGGGCCGGTCGCGGGCGGCGGCGAGGTGTTCGGCGGCCTCCTTGTGCATGCCTTCGACCTGGCGCAGGCCGAGGCGGATGGCGAAACGGTTGCCGCCGCATGGGGTTGCGGCTTGCGGGTTTTCGAGCGGCTCCAGCGTGTGGTCCCATTGGCTGTGGTTGATGTCGCCGGGCAGCACGATGCCGCCATGCTCGCGCAGGTCGCGGACGATGGAGGCGTTGGAATAAAAGCCCATGGGCTGGGAATTCATCAGCGCGCAGGCGAAGACATCGGGGTAGTGGCATTTCAGCCATGACGAGGCATAGGCGAGCAGGGCGAAGCTGGCCGAATGGCTCTCGGGGAAGCCGTAATCGGAAAAGCCCCGGATCTGGCTGAAGCACTGGGCGGCGAAATCGGGCGTGTAGCCATTGGCGATCATGCCGGCGATGAACTCGGCCTCGAAGCGCTCGATGGTGCCGTGATTGCGGAAGGAGGCCATGGCGCGGCGCAACCGGTCGGCCTTGGCGGGCGAAAAGCCGGCGCCGATGATGGCGATCTTCATGGCCTGCTCCTGGAAGAGCGGGATGCCGAGCGTCTTCTTGAGGACGCTTTCAAGTTCCGCCGAGGGGTAGTTCACCGGTTCCATCCCCATGCGGCGGCGCAGATAGGGATGCACCATGCCGCCCTGGATCGGGCCGGGGCGCACAATGGCGATCTCGATGACGAGGTCGTAGAAATTTTCAGGCTTGAGCCGCGGCAGCATCGACATCTGCGCCCGGCTTTCGATCTGGAAGACGCCGACGGTGTCGGCCTTGCGGATCATCTCGTAGGTGGACTGGTCATCGCGGGGAATGCTGGCGAGGTCGTGGGCGATGCCGTAGCCGGCGCGCAGCAGGTCGAAACTCTTCTTCAGGCAGGTGAGCATGCCGAGCGCCAGCACGTCGACCTTGAGAATATTGAGCGCGTCGAGGTCGTCCTTGTCCCACTCGACGACGGTGCGGTTCTCCATGGCGGCATTGGCGACGGGGACGACTTCGTCAAGCGGCGTCTCGGTGATGACGAAGCCGCCGACATGCTGCGAGAGATGGCGGGGGAAATCGACGAGCTGGCCGACCAGCGCGATGGTCTGCATCAGCCGCGGGTCGGCTGGATCGAGCCCGGATTGGCGCAGGTCATCGGTGTTTGGCGCAGACGCCGACCAGCCCCAGACCATGCCGCTGATCGCTCTCACAACATCAGGCGACAGGCCCATCACCTTGCCGATATCGTTTATGGCGCTGCGGGTGCGGTAGCGGATGACGGTGGCGGCGAGGCCGGCGCGGCGGCGGGTGTATTTGTCATAGACATACTGGATCACCTCCTCGCGCCGCTCGTGCTCGAAATCGACGTCGATGTCGGGCGGCTCGCCGCGTTCGGCAGAGATGAAGCGCTCGAACAGCAGGTCTATCTCGGCCGGGTTGACGGAGGTGACGCCGAGGCAATAGCAGACAACCGAATTGGCCGCCGAGCCGCGCCCCTGGCAAAGGATCGGATCGTCCAGCGAACGCGCGTAACGAACGATGTCGTGGACGGTGAGAAAATAGGGCGCGAATTTGAGATCGCCGATCAGCCGCAATTCATGGCGCAGCGCCTGGCGGACATTGTCCGGAATGGCATCGGGAAAACGCTCGCGTGCGCCGAGCCATGTCAGCCGTTCGAGTTCGGCTTGCGGTGTGATGCTGTTGCCGGCGACTTCGCTCGGGTAGTCGTGGCGCAGTTCGTCAAGGCTGAAACTGCAGGCCCCGGCGATCTCGAGCGTTCGCTCCACGGCGGCTTCATAACCGGCCAGCAGGCGGGTCATCTCCTGCGCGGGCTTGAGATGGCGTTCGGCATTGTGTTCCAGCCGGAAGCCTGCCTCGTCAATCGTCACATGTTCGCGGATACAGGTGAGCACATCCTGCAGCGGGCGGCGGGAGGGGGTGTGATAAAGCGCGTCATTGGTGGCGATGAGCGGGGCGCCGTGTTCGCGTGCAAGGCGGTCCAGCGCCTCGAAGCGCATCCGGTCATTGCTGCCATAGCGTGGCGAGATGGCGAGATAGCAATGGTTAGGAAACAATTCTGCGAGGCGGCTCAGTCTTTCGCCAAAACCCGCGGCAGGTTCCAGTGGCGGCATGGCGATGAGATGCTGGTTCTCGCCGAGCAGTTCCAGATCGACAAAATCGAGATGGCACTCACCCTTGGGCGCACGCAAATTGCCCACCGTGAGCAGCCGTGTCAGCCGGCCATAGGCGGCCCGGTCAGCCGGATAGCAGATCGCCTCGAAACCGCAACGCAACACTAGTCGCACACCGACGAGCAATTTGATGTCGTGCTGCTTGGCGGCGACATGGGCACGCACGGCTCCGGCGAGCGAATTGCGGTCTGCGATCCCGATCGCTGCAAGGCCGAGCTCGGCAGCGGCTTCGACGAATTCATGCGGATGCGCCCCGCCACGCAGGAAGCTGAAATTGCTGGTCACCCCCAGTTCGGCAAAAGGTGCGGACATCACGCAAATACGCCGTGAATGAACCAGCGCGGATCGTCGCCAGCGCGGTCGTAAAGCCCGTCACGGTAGAGCCAGAAGCGGCGGCCTGCCTCGTCTTCGACGCGGTAATAATCGCGGGTCTTGCGCTGCGGATCGCCGATAACCCACCATTCCGGCGCGATGCGTTCTGGCCCGTCAGCGCGCCTCACCCGGTGCGAGATGCGCCGCCACTCGAAACGGGCGGGCGGCTTGTCCGGCATTTCCACCATGACATTGACCGGCTCGGGCGGGTCGAGCAGCAATGGCGGACGGGTGAAGGATTTTTGTCTCTGCATGTCTTGGGGATGCGCATCGCGGCCGTTCTTGCCGGTGGTTTCAATCACCGGCATGGCGCGGACTGCCCGCTCCGGCAGATAGCTGGCGCGGGGCAGAAAACGGGTAACGTTGCGCTCCCCGAAACGGTTGACGAGCCGGTCGTGCAGACGCGCCAGATCATGGTCCCGGCTGACTGTTCCGCTCATCATGGCGGCCTGTTCCATTTGGAAATCCTCGGCGCCGTATGCGGCAAGCGTGGCAGCCTCGAAACCGAAGCCGGCATGGTCGCGGATCTGGTCGAGGCGTTCGCAAAGAAGCCGGGCAAGATGATCCGCATCCTGGCTCAGTCGGCTAAGTCGGATTTCAAGCATCTCCTGCCAGCCATCGACCCGGTATAGCGCCAGCCTGATGCGGCGCACGCCCTTGCCCGCGTGAAACAGGGTTTGCGCCAGTTCGCCGGTCAGGTGATGCACGGCCTTTTCGATGAAGGGCAGGCTGGTGACCGGTTCGGCAAAGCGGCAGGCGGAATGGAAAAAAGGCGGCGGGAAAACCGGGTTGAAGACTTCGTTCTCGAGGCCAAGCGCCTGGTCGAGGCGGTGCATGACCTGCGCACCGAAGCGCAGTGCAAGCGCGGTACGCGGCTTGCCGATCAACAGGGCGATGCTGGAAAGACCGAGCTTCGCCAATCCGGTGACCGTCGCCTCGTTCAGCCGAAGTGCGTCGATGGGCAGCGGAGCGATGTGCTCGCGGATTTGCCCGTCGGGAACAAATGTCACCTGCTGAGGGCCGCGATGCGCAATGGCGCGGGCGGCGCCGATGGTGGGCGCTATCGCAATGCGGGCCGTCAGGCCGAAACCTTGCAGACGGACGGAAAGGTCTTCGGCCATCGCCGCCTCGCCACCGAACAGATGCGCGCAGCCGGCAATGTCGATGCAGATGCCGTCGGGAGGATCAGCCCGGGTGAGCGGGCTGTAGCGCTGGCACCACAGCGCCAGCCGCCGCAGCGCTTCTTCATCGCCCTTCGGATCGGCGGGTTCGACCAGCAGCGGCGGATGAATGGCGCGCGCATCGGCGACCGGCATGCCGGTGAAAAGCCCGAGCCTGATCGCGGCAGCATTGGCCGCGGTGATCTGCGCCCCGCTCTGGACCATGCTTGAAAGCACCAATGGCTGCGATGGCGCATGATCTGTCTCAGGCGGCAGCGCGTTGCCTTGCTGCATGGCCAGCAATCCGCAGCGGCGCTCGATCGGCCAGCGGGGCAGCCAGACGGAAAGATAGCGTTTCATGATTCCATTCCACGGTCCAGTTGCCGGTATTGCCCTTTCTCGATTTGACCAGTTGAAGGCGCCAGCGCGGCGGGCCCAGACCCGCCATGGCATGGCCGGGATAGGCTTTCGGGCGGCATGGTTCGGCGGCAATTGCCCAGCGTGTTTCGGTTGCTGTGGCCATCGCGAATTGCGGCTGGCTTGAAAAAATGAAGGCGGTCACACCATGACGTGCCGCACGCATGGCGAGGCGGCGGCTGGCGGTAAAATCATAGCCGCGGTCATTTTCCGGCAGGATGCCGATAACGGCGGCAACCGCCCCGTTCGCCAGCGCCTCTTCCAGTGCCCACAGCATGTTCTGCGTCTTGGGTGTGCGCACGCAGGTAAACAGGCGGGAATCGATGCCGAACGGGGCAAGTCCCGCCGGGTAAAGCGCTCCCCAGGCACGCTGTTGCCATGCGGGAAGCACCCACACGACATGACCCGGACGGCACGAAATAATGCGGGCGAGTGCGCCCAGACCAAAGCCCAGCATGGCGGCGAAATCACCATGGGCTGCGGGAAGAAACTCATGCAGCGCACCGGTTGCCAACCCGCCGCCGGGCAGGACGGCATCAAGCTCGGCCGCGCCTGAAGCGGCCACCGGCCAAGCGTGGCCGGTCAGCTTTTCCTGTTCGCCGATCTTGCGGCGCAACTCGGCGAGAATGGCCTGCGAAGTCATGCCGCCGCCCCACTGGAAACAATAGCGGCAAAGGAGAATGGCCCGAGGAATTTCCTCGCGGCTCTTTGACCGGCGCGGGGGGAAGAAGGGCAGATTGCATTAATGCAGCAATCGGCGCATCGCGGGTTGGAATGGGTGCAGGTCTGCGCACCAAGCCGCTGCATGACAATGTGATGTTGCCTGGCATCAATCGCCGCCCAGTCATCGGGAAGCTGGCGGTTGAGCATGCGGGCCGCGCGGGCAAGCCCTGCCTTTTCGGGAACGAACCCCAGCCGTTTTGCGACGCGGCCATGGGCGGTATCGACCATCAATATGCGCCGGTTGAGCGTACTGAAATTGAGAACCGCAGCACTCGTCCTGGAGCCGACGCCGGGCAGGGAGGCAAGCCAGTAATGCGCGTCGTCAATCGGCCACAGGCGCAGAAACTCAAGGTCGAGATTGCCGCGGCGGGCCAATATCGCCTGTATTGCGGCAGACAGAAAAACCGCCTTGCGTTCGGCAAAGGTTACACCGGCAATCAGCTTCATGAGCAGGGCAGGCGTCATGCCGGGCAAATCTTCCCAGCGCTGCTGCAGGTTTGCGCGCAGTTCGAGAAAAACCGCCATGGCCGCCTCGTCGCGCGTCCTGCCGCTCAGCATGGTGAGCACAAGCTGGCTTACCGGGTCCAGAAGCGGACACGGCACCGGCCCCAGGCGGGCCAGCAATATCCGGTGAACTTCGAGAAGCCTGCTCCCGGATGCAAGGGCGAGTGTGAGCTGCATACCCCAATGCAAGAACAAAACAGGAACAATTGCAACAGGAATCTATTCCTTGCCGGGAAATTTCTGCCAAGTTTTTGATTCAAAATCAGGAAGTTGCGGCAAGCGCCAATCTGCTTCAGCCGCGTGGACTACCCGGAAAAACCGGATTCCGAAAAAGCGCGCGACTGCCGCCACACGCTCTCCTGCGCCACCGAGACCGATTTGAGGATAGCGTGGCATTGCGCGCCCTCGGCCAGCGCCAATGCCTGTGCGGAGCGCCGGGTAATCCGCGCCAGCAGCCGGTCCGTGCCACATTGAAGCTGCACCAGCACGCCGGGGCCATCGCCATATTTCAACTGCGTCACCGTCACCGGCAGGACATTGAGCGCGGAAATGTCCTGAGGCGGCTTCAGCGCCAGCATCACTTCATGCGCGGAAATGCGAACCCGCACGGATGCGCCCGGTTCCCCGGCCAGTTCGGGGAGCAGCAGGCTGCCGCCGGAAACTGCGATCTCGGTCAAACCGTCCTCGTGATGGCGGGTAATCTTACCGTCCAGCACCGAGCCGGCCTCGCGAATGCCGAAAGCGGGGGCAAATTGCGGATCAGCGAATATTTCACCCGCCGGACCGCAAGCGGCAACGCGTCCCTGCCTCAGGATCACCACCGTCGTCGCAAGCCTTGCCACCTCGGAAACTGAATGGCTGACATAGATGAGCGGAATGCCGGTTTCGTCGCGCAGCCGTTCGAGATAGGGCAGGATTTCCTGCTTGCGCTCCTCGTCCAGCGAGGCCAGCGGCTCGTCCATGATCAACAGGCGCGGCGAGGACAGCAGCGCACGGCCGATCGCCACGCGCTGTTTTTCTCCGCCCGAAAGCGAAACCGGACTGCGTTGCAGCAGGTGACCGATGCCCAGCATCCCGACGACGGCGTCGAATTCCTGCGGCTTGCCGCGCTTGTCTGAGTATCGTTGCCCATAACGCAGATTGGCGGCGACGCTCATATGCGGGAACAGCCTGCCATCCTGAAACACATAGCCGATGCGACGCTTGTGGGCGGGCAGCGCAACGTTCTTGTTCGTGTCGAGAAGCGTCTCGCCATCGATCTCGACACGTCCCTCGTCTGGCTTCAGCAAGCCCGCCACCGCGTTGACCAGGGTTGTCTTGCCGGAGCCGGACCGGCCGAACAATGCGGTTACCCCCCGGGGAGCCTCGAATGCGGCGTCGAGCGCAAAATCTGCAAAGCTGTGGCGCAATGAAACGGACACGCTCATGGCGAACCGATCCTTGCGGCGACCCGCCGCGATATCCATTCCGAGAACAACAGCGCCGCCATGGCGATTGCCACGGAGATTGCCACCAGCCGCAGCGCAGCGCCCTCTGCGCCCGGAACCTGCAGGAATGTGTAGATGGCGGTCGGCAATGTCCGGGTCTGGCCGGGAATGTTCGACACGAAGGTAATCGTCGCTCCGAACTCTCCCATTGCCTTGGCAAAGGCCAGAACCGCGCCGGCAATGACGCCCGGCGTGATGAGCGGCAGGGTAACGGTGGCGAAGACCCGCAGCCGTGATGCGCCGAGCGTCGATGCGGCTTCCTCAAGTTTCGGATCGACAGCCTCGATCGCCAGACGGATCGCGCGCACCATCAGCGGAAACGCCATGATGGCGGCGGCAAGCGCTGCCCCCGTCCAGCGGAAGGCGAACACGATGCCGAACCATTCCGAGAGAAAACCGCCAACCGGTGCCTGCCTGCCGAAGGTCAGCAACAGCAGATAGCCGGTTGCGACCGGCGGCAGCACGAGCGGCAGATGCACCAGCGTATTGAGCAGGAAATGACCGGGAAAGCGGGTGCGCGCCAGCACCAGCGCCACCGCTATGCCAGCCGGCAGGCTGAGGAGCGTGGCCCAGAAGGACACTTTCAGGGAAAGCGCAACTGCCTGCCATTCCTGTGGCCCAAGAAAATCCATGCTCAGTTCAGCACCGTGAAGCCCTGCCGCTCGAAGGCGGAAACAGCCGGGGGTGATCTCAGGAAATCAAGAAAGCGGCGTTGCTCACTATTCCCTCCACTGATCGCAGCAGCGGGATAGGTGATGGGCGGATGCGATCCGGCAGTGAACTCGGCGACGACCGTCACTTCATCCGCGGCGATTGCATCGGTGGCGTAGACAATGCCGAAAGGCGCTTCGCCGGTTGCGACCAGGGCCAACGCGGCGCGGACATTGTCGGTCTGGGCTATTCTGTCCTGCAGACTGTCCCACATGCCGAGCGATTGCAGGGCAGTCTTGCCGTAGATGCCGGCCGGTACCGCATCGACCAGCGCCATCGCCAGTCTTCCGTCGCCTAGCGCCTCGGCCAGATCGAAATTGCCGATATCGACTTCAGGTGCATTGCGGCCATACGCAATCAGCACCAGCCGGTTGCCGAGCAGGTCGAGGCGTGTGCCGGGCTCGACCATGCCCGCTTCCTCAACTGCGTCCATCCATTCGGGGTTGGCGGAAATGAAGATGTCCGCCGGGGCGCCCTGTATGATCTGACGCGCCAGCGCGGAACTTCCGGCAAGCACGATCACCGCCTCACCACCTGTGGCCTGCTTCCACTCAACTGCAATCACGTCCATCGCATTCTTTAGACTGGCGGCCGCGAACACGGTCGTTTTCTGTGCATGTGCGAAGTCTGTGACCGGCAACAGCAGCAAGCCGGCAAGCACAAAGCTTGCGACGCAGCGGGGGAGGGCTGCTTTTGCGGCACGGGACAGTGAAGCGCTACCGATCATGCCGTTTTCTAGCGCTCCAGCGAAATGCTGTCATCGCCTGTCTTGAAGCTGAGTTTGCCCTTTGTCTTCGCAGGTGCAATAAAATGGAACCGACCTTCCGGCATCGCGTTATGCCAGCACGCCTGTGCGAATGCGCGGATGCGGACCAGTTGGCGTGCCTGGCTCAAGGGTGTGCCATTGAACAGATACTTTCAGGAATAGTTTATGTGCGGCCTTTGCGGCGAAATCACTTTTGACGGTTCACCGGCTTCCATTGAAGCAATTTCCAGAATGACGACGACCATGACCCCGCGCGGTCCTGACGCGCAGGGGGCGGTGGTGCGTGGCAATGCTGCGTTTGGCCACCGGCGGCTGAAGATCATCGACCTGTCGGAGAAGGGGCAGCAGCCCATGACCGACCCGGATCTGGGACTGACGCTGGTCTTCAACGGTTGCATCTACAATCACCGCGAACTGCGCGGCGAACTGGAGGCCAAGGGCTACCGCTTTTTCTCTACCAGCGACACCGAGGTCATCATCAAGGCTTGGCATGCCTGGGGTACCGAAGCGCCAAAGCGTTTCCACGGTATGTTCGCCTTCGTGATTTACGAGCGCGATTCAGGGCGGGCATTCATGTGCCGCGACCGGCTGGGCATCAAACCGCTCTACTATGCCCAGAACGGCAAGACGCTGCGGTTTGCCTCCACGCTTCCCGCACTGGTTGCGGCAGGCGACATCGATACCTCGATCGATCCGGTTGGCCTGCAATACTACATGACGTTCCATGCCGTGGTGCCGCCGCCGCACACCATGCTGAAGGGTGTGCGCAAGCTACCCGCGGCCACGATCCGGACCATCGAACCCGACGGCACTTTCAAGGACGAAATTTACTGGGATCTGAACTTTGCGCGCACGAGCGAGGATCTGGCGCGTTCGCCCGGTGAGTGGAAAGACAAGGTTGCCGCCGCGCTGCGGCTGGCGGTGGACCGGCGCATGGTCGCTGATGTTCCGGTCGGGGTATTGCTTTCGGGCGGGGTCGATTCAAGTCTGATCGTCGGGCTGCTTGCCGAGGCCGGGCAGGAGCATCTCAAGACCTTCTCAATCGGGTTCGAGGCCGCGCACGGCGAGGAAGGCGACGAGTTCAAATATTCCGACATCATCGCGAAGCATTTCAGCACCGATCACACCAAGCTGACCATCCCGACAGCCGATATGCTCAAGGCGTTGCCAGACACGATAGCGGCGATGTCCGAGCCTATGGTTTCCTACGACAATGTCGGCTTCTTCCTGCTTTCGAAGGAAGTCGCGAAACATGTAAAGGTAGTCCAGTCCGGACAAGGTGCTGATGAGGTCTTCGCGGGTTATCACTGGTATCCGAAACTCGCCGCTTCCAACGATATCTATTCGGACTATTCCAAGCTGTTCTTTGACCGCGATGCGGCAAAGCGGGGCAGTCACCTCGGCGAGAAGTGGTTCGTCTCCGACGATGATCCGGCACGCATGGTCGAGGCGCACCTGGGAAAAACCGGCGCCGACGACCCCCTGGACAAGGCGCTGCGCATCGACACGACCGTGATGCTGGTGGACGATCCGGTAAAGCGCGTCGACAACATGACCATGGCCTGGGGGTTGGAGGCGCGGGTCCCGTTCCTTGATCACGAGTTGGTGGAACTAGCTGCCCGCGTACCGCCCGAGTTGAAGCTCAAAGATGAGGGCAAGGGGATACTGAAGGACGTGGCGCGCGACGTCATCCCCGCCGAGGTAATCGACCGGCCCAAGGGCTATTTCCCGGTTCCCGCGCTCAAATATATCGATGGACCGGTACTGGAGATGACACGCGATGCGCTGACCTCGCAGGCGGCGCGGGATCGCGGCCTGTTCAAGGAAGCATATCTGGATACGCTGTTTGCCGATCCGGCAGCGCATATCACGCCGCTCAGGGGATCGGAACTCTGGCAATGCGCGCTCCTTGAGCTGTGGCTGCAGGCGCACGAACTCTAGGATATCCATGGTGGCAAGCGACAAGAGCCGGACAGGTCAGGGGTCACGCGGGATGGAGCACAGGGTGCGCCGTATGCGTGACGCCAGCCTGAAACCGCCGCTGCATCTGGAAGGCGAAGGCAAGGTCAAACGCGATTTCGCGCTGGATTGCGGCTGGGGGAGGCTGATCTTTGGCCAGACCTTCGAGGACGCTGCAGCGATCGCGCAAAGCCTGCGATCGGAAGGGCCGGGCAGGCGCGATATCGCCTTTTATGTCCGTGACCCGCACGTGGTGCTGGCTTCGGCACCGCAGGAGTTGTTTCTCGACCCATCGCATACCTACAGGCTCGATCTGACTACCTACCGACCGGCGGAATCGCCACCGCGCGGTTTTTTCATCCGGCGGTTATCGTCGGCGCAAGACGCCGAAGACGTCAACCGCATCTATACCTCTCGCGGCATGGTGCCGGTGCCGCCGGATTTTTTCTGGTCGAAGCGCGACAGCCGGGCGATCACCTATTTCGTGGCTGAAGACGAGGAGACGGGCGCGATCATCGGCACTGTCTCCGGTGTCAATCATCGCGCTGCCTTCGACGATCCCGAGCACGGCTCTTCGCTTTGGTGTCTGGCGGTCGACCCCCAGGCGGCACAACCCGGCATCGGGGTGGCGCTGGTAAGGCGATTGGCAGAGCACTTTCAGGCGCGGCGTGCGCATTTTATGGATCTGTCGGTCATTCACGACAACGAGCAGGCGATAGGGCTTTACGAGAAACTAGGTTTCGTGCGGGTGCCGGTCTTCGCGGTGAAGCGCAAGAACGAGATCAACGAGAAACTGTTTACCGAACAAGGTTCCTTCGATGGTTTCAATCCCTATGCGCGGTTGATCATCGATGAAGCACTGCGGCGGGGCATCGGGGTGGAAGTAATTGACGCGGAAGGCGGGTTCTTCCGCCTGATGTATGGCGGGCGCAGCCATGTCTGCCGCGAGAGCCTCTGCGACCTGACGACAGCGATCTCGATGAGCATCTGCGACGACAAGCGGGTGACGCGGCGCATCGTGGAGTCCTCAGGCGTGAACGTTCCGCAGCAGGTTCATGCCGACGAGCCGGCACTGGTGAAGAAGTTTCTCGAGGAGCATAATTCTGTCGTGGTCAAACCGGCGCGCGGTGAGCAGGGCAAGGGCGTGTCCGTCGATCTGCGCAACTGGAAAGACATCCAACAGGCGATCGAAAATGCTCGCGCGATCTGCGACGAGGTGATTATCGAGGAATTCGTCGAAGGGATCGACCTTCGGCTCATCGTCATCGACTTCAAGCTGGTCGCCGGCGCGGTGCGCAAGCCGCCTGTTGTCAGCGGCAATGGCAAGTCGACCGTGCTCGAACTGATCGAGCACCAGTCAAGAAGGCGGGCAGCAGCGACGGGCGGGGAATCTTCCATTCCTATCGATGACGAAACAAGGCGCGGCGTGGCCGATGCCGGTTACGGCATGGACAATGTGCCGCCGCCCGGCGAGAACATCACCTTGCGCAAGACAGCCAATTTGCACACCGGCGGAACCATTCACGATGTGACCGGCGTGCTGCATCCCAAACTCGTGGAAGCGGCGATCAAGGCGGCGCGGGCCATCGACATCCCGGTCACCGGTATCGACTTCATGGTGAAAGGTCCGACGGAGCCCGACTACTGGTTCATCGAAGCCAATGAGCGGCCGGGCCTAGCCAATCATGAACCACAGCCGACGGCAGAGCGCTTTGTCGATCTGCTGTTCCCGCAATCCATGCCTGCGGCGGTTCGAACAATTCCTGCGGCGCGGATCGGAGCCGGCCGCCCGCGCGATTAGGCGTTTATCGCTTCCGCAATTGAACAGCAGTCCAAAGCAGTACACAATCATTGCATGACCATATTACCCATCGATATCGACTATCTCACCAAGCAGCTTGAGAAGCTCCTCGCCACGCCGAGCCCCACCGGATACACGGACAACATCGTGCGGTTGTGCTGCGCGGAACTGACCCGTCT
>Ga0310345_10003325_pt1 | contig 15381 bp, 10 predicted proteins | sample HC15DNA20500_MG_FD_204667 | JGI IMG/M metagenome (GOLD analysis project Ga0310345, IMG submission 204667) | Marine microbial communities from station ALOHA, North Pacific Subtropical Gyre - HC15-DNA-20-500_MG | ecosystem: Environmental > Aquatic > Marine > Oceanic | place: Pacific Ocean: North... | reverse complement strand
TCGTCAGGAGTTGATTGAGGAAGAGGGGTTGTACATTCGATTGGCTGGCATACGTAATGCCTATAAAAGCATGTATGATGCAGTCAGTCGAGTTGTGGCGTTGCGTGTTAGTGGTGGCGAACAGGTATAGATGGGATTTTATATAGGAATTGATTGTAGTTCTCGTTCTGTTCATTTTGTTGTATTGGATATAGACGAGAAAATAGTTCTGATGGATAAATGTGTGGATACATCGAAGGATATTGAGGCACGTTTTAATAACGTGTGTACACAATTCAGTGACTATATAACTAATCAATCCGACTTATTTTTGGATAGCGTGGCTACTATTGAGAATCCCGTTATGATTCAAAATGTTAAGGCCACTATAATGATTACAAATGTTATTGCTGGTGCGAAGCGAGAACTGTTCAGGAATGATGTTTCCTACTGGGCTATTGATAACAAGTCATGGAAAAAAGATGTTCTTGGAAATGGTTCTGCCTCTAAAGAGGAAATTTTGAAGTTTGCGGAAATGAAATGGGGTAAAGTTTTTACTGAGCAAGATTATGCGGATGCATCCTGTATTGCTTTGTGGGGGCTTGTAAAATTTGGGCGTACTAGGGTATAATTTTTGAAAATTGCTTTAGATATAGATAGAGTATTAGCCGATTTTGATGTCAGGTTAGTTTACTGTTTAAATAAACTTTATGGACTTAATCTTGTTCCGTCTGATGTTGTGATGGATAACTTTAAGGCTCTTTTTTGTTTAGATAAACAAGAAGAAACAATTCTTTTTGACGAAGTATTTTCTAGTATAGACCACTTTCCCCCAGTTGAGGGAGCCGTTGAGGGATGTGAACTTTTAGTGGAAAATGACATAGAACTCTTTTTAATCACAGCTAGGATTAAAAAGGAAATTACGTATGAGTGGTTAAACACTTATTTTTCTAAGTTTGACTTCCCTGTTTATTTTAAAGAGTCGGTAAATGTAATACCTTCAGCAGATTATTTTTTGGATGATTCACCCTATAAGATAGCGAAGTATTGTGATAAAATTACTAAACAGTGTTTTTTGATGGACTCGTATCCAAACAAAGAATGCATCAATTTAGGGAATAAATATCAACGTGTTTACGGTTGGTTTGACTTTTTGGAAAGGATACAAATAGAGAATCCACATTTACAACTTAGGAGAAGAGTCTATGCTAGAAAATGAAGGACTACACGAAAAAATTTTATATCCTGTAACAAGAGTTAGGGCTGGAAGTGCTGGTGGTTCGGGAGTTGTTGTATATTCAGAGCCAGACCCCAAAAAACCAGATGAGTATATAAATATTGCGATAACCTGTCAGCATGTAGTTGATGGAGCTATCAAGATGCGTGATGAATTTGATAGTGTGCTAAAGCGCAATCGTAAGACAGATTATTTTGAAGAGGTTATCGTTGAGATATTCCAGTATTTGGGGAGCAGATTAATTTCCTCTAATGCTACCTCTGGTGATATTATTGCCTATGATAAGCACCATGATTTAGCTGCCATCAGGCTTCATAATCCTAATAAAATGCCTTACGTTGCTTCTATAATTCCTGAAGATGAAATCAAAGATGTTCGTTTATTTGATAATGTTGTAACGTCTGGGTGTAGTCTGTTGCATGACCCATTTGGAAATATGGGAACCATCACTTCTTTACGAGAAGTTATTGAGCAGAAAAATTATGTAATGGCAAATGCTCCAGCTATTTTTGGTAATAGTGGTGGTGGACTGTTCCACGGTGATACTGGTCATCTATTGGGATTGACTTCTAGAGTAACTGTAACTCAAATGGGGTTTGGGTTGGATGTTCAGGCATGGATGAATTTCAGTACTCATCCAGAGCGTTTATATGAGTTTTTTGATAATCAGGAACTTCATTTTATTGTTGATGATTCTGATGATTATTACACAGCAATGACTCGTAGAGAAGGACGAAAAAAGGACGCTATTCGGGATTTCTTTATCAATAACGAAACTGAGGAACAACAAGACGTTTTGGAGTAGTATGGCTAAGAAAAAAATAGAGTCAAGACAGTGTTGTATAGATAGTACTGTTTCATGTAAGTGTGAATCCGATGAGAAGTGCTTAGAAGTTTTAAAGAGATATGCAAAAATTGTTTATTGTAATGATGATAGATGTTTGTTTAATGTAAGTCTACCTTTTGAATATTTTGTGAATCGTGGTAAAAACCATAAACCCTTTAAAGATGATTCTTTTCGTGGGGTGTGTGGTCGGATTGATATTGGGCTTAGAATGAAAGAAATTAATGAGCAACATGTTAAGCATCGAAATGTGATTTGTACTGTTCGTAGCGATAAAGAGTATAAAGGTCATATGGACTTTTCTAAGCTGTTGCAATCGGATGGTACGCCGTATGGTGGAATAATACCGGGGCCAGTTGACCCAAGCACCGCTTACGGAATTAGGTAATGGTTAATGAGGTCACAAACATCCACTGAAGACGAGCGTAAAAGAGCATTAGTATTATATCTAGAGGGGAATAACTCTTTCCCTAAAATGGCTGAAATTCTCAGCGATGAGTTTGGTCGAGATGTAAGTGTTAATTCTCTTTACGCTTGGAAGCGTAAGTACGATTGGGAAGACATTAAAGCCAAGCAACAGATTGTTGTTGTTCAAAAATTGGCTGAGATGGATGAGGATGAAATAGTAGCTGACCAGAAAAGACAACTGGACAGCTATAAATACCTCTCTGATAAAGGCCGTTCTGCTTTAGAGACATTGCAATTTGGTGATGCAATGGAAGCTACTAGAGCGATGGATATTGGAATTCAGGGTGAGCGTAAGGTTCGTGGTGGGTTAATCAATTTGGAATTTGTTCAAGAATGTATGTCTATCATTCTTAATCATATTGATGATGAAACCATATTAAAGAATTTAGCTGGAGATTTTAGGAAATTATTAGTGAAGTATAAAGATACATAAACCGATTTGAGAGAGTTCTATGCCACGGACTTATAAAAAGAAGACTGAAAAATTAGTTACATTTGAAGATGGCTTGCAGGAGATGATAGACACTCTCGATGATAGACACTCTATTAATACTGGTACGTTTTGGGAATTTACACGAGATATTTGGAGTGTAGGGTACGAACACAAAAATTACTTTGATGCATGGCATGTTGGAGTTATATGTGAGGATGTAGATAAAGCCATAGAGGAAGGAAAGCACTATGTTGGCATACTTCCAAGAGGTCATATGAAATCGACTATCTTGGGGTATGCTTTTTGTGTCTGGCGTATTTTAAATTCTCCGCAAGATACGTCTATCCTTTATCTTTCTTATAGTGATGGTATGTCTCGTTATCATATATCTGAGATGAATCGTCATATACGTGTGAATCCTCAGTTAATGGAATGGATGAATGACCGTTCTCCCAATGCCGATTATTCCTTTAGGTATATGGTTAATGGTTCTCGTGCTGAAGTCATGCATGGCGGTCTTTTTTCATTTAAACGGGGTATGCATTTAAATGGTGCGTTAATTTGTGATGACCTCATGCGTGACCCTGAAAACCCACTGAATATTTCTAGTCTCGCTAAAATTGAAGAGTGGTTTTACACTGAAACTCTCTATATTCCCAACAGAGGGGTTCCAGTTATTGTATTGGGTACTCCTATGTTGCCGGGAGATTTGCTTTTTAAATTACAGGGAGATGAACGTTTTGTTTCACGAGTTCTTCCAGCATTAGACCCAATTCCCGGTAGAAGGGTATTGATGCCTGAATTGTATACAGAAGCCGAATTGTTACATCAGAAACAGATTAGACCAAAATCTTTTGCCTCTGAGATGATGCTTACTCCTTATCTAAGTACTGAGAGTTATCTGAATGATGAAGATATTGGTAAGTGTGAAAACGATAAATTAGAATCTTTAGACCCCTATACTAAACATGATATTGAAGCTGATTTTGTATTTGCTGGATTTGACGTAGGTAAAAAACGTCACCCCTCTCATATAGCTATTTTTAAGATTAAAGATAAAATTATAACTCAGTTACATCAATCCTTTTTAGATAATTGGGACTACACAGACCAAATTGCCCACTTGAATTTGATTGCTGAAAATTTTGATTTGGACAGAGCTTACGTTGATAATTCTAGGGGGGAGTTAGAAGAGAGAGGATTGGATTCGATTTGGAATCCTCTTACATTTACGTTGAAACAGAAACGTAGGATGGCTCAAGTTTTTGAAGAGTATGTGAATTCTGGTAGGCTCCAATTGATAGCTGATGAAAGGCAACGTTCACAGATAACATGTGTTAATAATGACCTTAAAGCACCAGAAACACCATTAGGACATGGAGACTCTTTCTTTTCTGTTGCTATGGCTCTGTTAGCGTGTTATGAGCAGGAAACCTCTTCCACAACATTGATTGGTGACATGAATGATTTCACTCCAAAACGGAATGAAAATTCACTTGAACCCAAGTTTGATGGGGAGTATAATAGTGACACTAATGAAGAAACATGCCCTGATTGCGGTAGCAAAACTGCTTGGATACCAGCGAATTCGCTCTGTTTATCTTGTTATGCTGGCTCCCTTTCGTTAAAAGTAACTTCTAATTCAGGGAAACCTGATGAAGAGATGACGAATTTCCCCTTTGACTAGATTAGTCGTACTATATTTTTGAGGTTTTTATAATGGAGAATTTGGTATTATCCTATGAATCCCCTGTAACTACGAATGGAATGCAGATTTTACGGAGCCGTTACTTTTTAAAGAATGCGGATGGCTCCTTAAAGGAAAATACACCTGATGAATTGTTTACACGGGTTGCCTTTGCTGTTTCTAAGGCCGAAATAGAATCCGAATATTGGGGTAATCGATACAAAGATGAATTGTTGATGCCTCTTATTTTCCTTCCAAATTCTCCAGTGTTAATGAATATGGGAACAGGTGCTGGTACAGGAAGTGCTTGTTATGTTGTGAATCTTGAGGATAGCATGAGTAGCATTATGCAAACTGCTTATGATGCTGCCATGATAGAAAAATATGGTGGTGGGATAGGTTTTTCTCTTTCTGATATTCGACCTAAAGGCTTTCCAATAACTACTACTCATGGGAAAGCCTGTGGCCCTGTTGCTGTTTTGCGTATGCTTTCTGAGGTTGGGACAATGATAACTCAGGGGGGAAAACGTGATGGCGCACATATGGGAGTTTTAGAAGTTTATTCTCCTGATATTGAAGAATTTATTAGTTGCAAAACTACGGAAGGTAAAATCCATAACTTCAATATTTCTGTTGGTGTCGATAAGAATTTTATGGATGCCGTTAAGGAAGATGAATATTTGCATTTGACTTGGCCTATGTGTCGTGAACGTCATCCTGTTAAAGATTCTGAAACTGGCATGGGTCAGGCTATGGATTGGGATACGTGTGGTAGAGTCGAAGGAAAATTGATTCGTGCTAGGGAACTTTTTTCCAAAATCATTCATGGGGCATGGTTAAATGGTGAACCGGGAATGGTTTGGCTTGACCGTATGAATGAAGATAATACAACTCCAGCATTAGGGACTATTAAGGCTACGAATCCTTGTGGTGAACAACCTCTCCTATCGTCTGAATCATGTAATTTAGGAAGCATTGATATTTCTAAATTAGTGGTAGATGGTAAATTTGATTGGGAACAGTATAGAGAAGTTATCCAGTTAGCAACTCGTTTCTTAGATAATGTCATTGATGTAAATATCCACCCCACTAAAGATACTGCTGAGATGAATAAGAAGACTCGTAAAATTGGGTTAGGGGTGATGGGTTTTTCTGACATGCTTATAAAACTCAATGTTCCCTACGATAGTGATGAGTCTGTTGATTGGGCTATGAGATTAGGGGCTGTATTGGCTGAAGAGTCTGATGAAGCGTCTTGTCTTTTGGGAGCAGAGAAAGGTGATTTCCCTGCCTTTGATGAAAGTCCGTTGAATGTTAATAATGGTGGGCGATGGGAACATATGCGTAATGCATGGCGTAGGTCTATTGCACCTACGGGAACTATTTCCATGATTGCAAATTGTTCTTCTGGTATTGAGCCATTATTTGATTTGGCGTTTAAAAAACATAATATGTCTGCTGCTCTTGAGGGAGTAGAACTTTATTACATACATGAAGATTTGAAGAGCCGTGTTTCTCATCTATTTGATACCAATGGAAATTCGATAGAGAAATATATTTCTGAGGGTCATGATGTTAAAGATTTGCTTTCTGATTCTCATGAGAGAAGTCTTTTTGTTACCTCTAGCGATATTGACTATAAATGGCATATTCGCATTCAAGCTATGTGGCAAATGTATATTGATTCGGGCGTAAGCAAAACTATTAATCTCCCAAATAGTGCAACAGAGCAAGATATTTGGGATGCATATATGATGGCTGGAGATTTGAGATGTAAGGGTATTACTGTTTATCGTGCTGGTAGTAGGGAACGAGAAGTTTTAGTTTCTTCTTCTAGTGATAATGGAACTTCTTCTAGTGATGCTGTATTGGTTAGACCTGAATCTGTAGAGGGAGTTACTTCTAGAATCACTACTGGTCATGGTAAATTGTTTATGACCTTGAATTCTAATAATGGTGTTCCATTTGAGGTATTTTCTCAGATAGGTAAATCGGGGCAATGTGATTCAGCGTACTTAGAGGCTATTTCACGGCTTGTTTCTTTATCTTTGAGGAATGGAATTATGCCTGAGACAATCCATCAGCAATTGAATGGTATTGTTTGTTGTCCTGTGTGGAGTGAGGGTACACAAGTACACTCTGTTCCTGATGCTATTGCATTAGGATTGAAAACCCATTTCATAGATAGTCATGACGGTATCTCTGCTTCTACTAATGGAAAGTTTGGTTCTGGTGGAGTATGTCCAGAATGTGGTAGCAATACTGCATATCAAGAGGGTTGCATTACATGTAATTCTTGTGGGTGGTCTAAATGTAGCTAGTTTTTTAACCGTATGTTAGAATATCCAATTATAGAATTAAGGATAGGTAAGCAAAGATGTTAGGAAGTTCATTACGTCAATTTGAGAAGCAGTATATTTGTTCTAGAGATGACAAAGGTACTTGGAGAATTGTAGACCTTTGGCATAAAGAATTAGAAGGGGTGAATCTAGAGGATGATATTCCTGATGACCATCCAGCTATTAAGATTTTAACTGAAGGTGAGTTTCTTGAGTTGATAAATGAGTCTAAAAGATTAGGGATGATGCAAAAACTAGAGGAATCGGGTGATTTTTCTATTTCCGCAGATGCCTATGATTCAGTTTGTGCAGAACGAGATAATCTCAAGATGACACTAGAAGAATATTCTGGCGGTACAAAGGTTGGGGTTGGGGTAGATATTGAGGGGTCAGAATCGTTTCAGCTTGCCAATAAAAAATTAGATACATTACTTAAATTGTCGAGTTTGGGAACGTTGAATGAGGACTTAACAAAGGCAGTCTTATTGTTGGGTGGAAATAGTGAGTTGGGTTCTAGCGACGAACAATAATATAGGTTATGTAAATGAAAATAACAGAACTTCTCCCTGAACTACCGGGAGTTTTACAGTACCAGCAAAAATTAAACGACCTCTCTAATATAGTCGATTTAATGAAGGCATCCTCTGATGGTAGCCCTGATAAATATCGTGTTCCTTCTCTTGGGTTAGACCATGTAGTAAATCAATGGGTGCGTCAGCAAATGGCGTACAGAATGAATCTCGTTCAAGATTTATTTACCATTGCTATGACGGTTGAAGAGATTCGTGGGCCTATCAACCACATTATTGGTGAGGTTTTTAGGAGAGGTATTCAGTGGAAGCCCAAGTTTGCTGCTAAATGTGAAGCGTGTCAGATAGAGTTTCAGGACTATTTACAGGTCTGTTCATCTTGTCAGGGAGAAGTTACGGAGCCTGATTTTTCTCAGAGGGCTGCTCTTGAAGCATTTAAGGCTGACTCTAATATTTTTGACCAATCCCTTGAAGAAGTTTTACGTCAATTCTGGTTTGACGTAAACTCGATTGATATTGGGTGGCTGTATATATCGAAGGAGTATATTGAGGATGGGCCAGTTGATGTTAGGTCTAAGCCTCTTGAATTACGTAGAATTCACCCATCATTAATTGAATATGATTTAGATACCAATGGTCTTCCAAAAAATTCTCATTGGGTTTGTTTTATTCATAGAGAACAAACTTATACTGAGGCTGGTGAGTGTGAGGATTGTGAAAGAAAGTTAGTTCCAGCCATGTATAAAATGTATCGGTATGGTGGTCAAGCGAATGCGACACGAGCAAATAATTATGCTAGTGAAGGTCAAAATATAACTTACTTGTTGGACTCTGAAATCATTGCGTGTAGAAAATTCTACACCGATGAGTTGTATGGTTGGAGTCCTATTATGACCATATTGGATAAGGCACTTACCTTAGTTGGTATGGACAAGAATCTATACCGATATTTCTGGGAACGTAATATGCCAGCATCGATGATAATGGTATTTACTGATGACCCAGAATCTATGCGCCGTGAGCGAGAACATATCGCTGCAAGGATGCGCCAAGACCCTAACTATATACCGATGGTGGCTGTGTCTACTCGTCAGAATCGTGGTCGAGTTGAAATGGTTAGGTTGTTCCATACGTTGCAAGAGATGGACTACCTTCCTGTGCGTAATGAGATACGAGAGAGAATTGCTTCTCTTTGGGGTGTAACTCCTGCGTGGCAAGGCTCACCCGAAGCTTATGGTGGACTCAGTTCCAATACACAGCAATTGGCAGTTATGTCTCGTGTTGTAGAACATGACCAAAGACTGTTAGAGCAGAAAGTCTTCCCTAATATTTTAGAGGCTTTTGGTGTTACGGATTGGGTATTTGAACTTCCTTCACCTGAAGAGAAGGCTGAAGCCACTAAGATTTCCTTTGCTCAACAGAGAGTCAGTGTTGCGACTATGTTGTTCCAGATGGGGTTTGATGTAAAGTCTCGTTCTTCTGGAGTTAGTGTGGATGATATTGATTTCTTAATTTCTGGTGAAGCTAAAGCTCCTGACCAAATGGGTGGAATGGGTGGTGGTATGGGTGGTGGTATGGGTGGTGGTATGGAAGGTATGATGGGTGGTGGAGAAGCCCCACCAGAACAAGGTGGTGGTGGAGAAGGTGGAATGCCAGCAACTCCAACATTGGATTCTCTTGGATTACAGTTGATGAAAAAATCTGGGGGAACGTGGCATGAACAAATTTTAAGTAAAGGGTACGTATCTCCAATAATTAAACAGGTCAGTGAAGATGGAAAAACCATTATCTTTAATAGTGCTGATGATGATTATGAAGCCACCTTTATTAATGGGAGTCTGATGCATATAGAGAAATACTTACATCGTCATGATGGTCATCCCCCTCATGAAGAAAACATCAAACATAATATGACAGCTAATAGAAAGAGTAGAGTTGATACTGCTATGTATGGCCCTGAAGGAGCGGAAGAAGTGGATGATGAACTATTTGGTGGAGTGTAATAGTTCTATTGTGTTGCCTTTTGAGGCCAAGGAATGGATAGAGTCTACCTTTGAAAGAGCCTTATTTAATTTAGTTTGGGAAGGTGGTGAACCTGTCTCTATCATTGTAACTGTACATAGCGGTGAAAAATTTTTTATGAGTAAAGGAACTAATCTTGTTGATATTCAACAAGAATTAGACAGTTGGAGAAATAATGGTGTTGCCCCTAGTGAAGATGAGTAGAGATATAATTTTTTGCGAGTAATTGGCTTATGCCCCAACTTCACAATGTTAGGATTGGGAACTCATTATATAGAGTTGAAGTAGCCGATACTTCTCATCTCCAACAGTTAGGTTTGTCTTTTAGAACGCATCTTTCGTCTAATCGGGGGATGCTTTTTGTTTTTCCAGATGAAGTTAATCGTATATTCCATATGAGAAATATGAAACTTCCTCTGGATATTATTTTCATTGGGGCTGATAAACGAGTCAAATGGATTATAGAGAATGCTCAACCTGATAATGAGCGTTTAGTTTCGTTACGCCCATCTAAATATGTTCTGGAAGTGAATGCTGGTGATGTGAAGAAAAATAGTATACGGATGCATTCAAAATTAGATACCTTAAATAATCCCTTGATAAAGTCTTCAGATACATTAGAACAGTGGCTCCAGAAACAAGAGGGTGGTGATGGTGGTTTTTCTGGTACTGCTCATACATCAGAAGGAACCAATACCTTTACCCGTACATTTGGCCCCAGTAAGAATAATAAAAAGCCGTGGACAGGAAAGAAGAAAAAGAACTGGGCTAAGATTTTAACTTCTGCTCCTGATGAAGAGCATATCACTGTAGCCATGCTTAATGAGTGGCTTGAGAAACAAGATAGGGATATTCCTTCAGAGATGCGGTCAAGAGGATTGGAACCGAAGACCGGGGATTGGGAACATCCGTATCGGTGGGTTCGCAGTATAGATTCTTCTACACTATCTCCACCTGAAAAGATACAGTCTATAATCGAATCTGCACCTGATTTGAAACATGTGTTGGATAGTCTATCTGAGGTTGGACAACCTTATTTAGTTGGTGGTTGTGTTAGAGACATTTTGATAGGCAAGGATTGTAAAGATTTTGATATTGAGATGTATGGAGTTCCACAGGATGAATTAGGGGAAATCATACAGAGTCGATTTGGGGGAAGCTCAGAACAAGTGGGAAGGCAATTCGGTGTGTTCAAGGTTGGAGATTTTGATATTTCTCTTCCACGAACTGAGACACAGACCGGGGATAAACACACTGATTTTGATGTAGTATCAGACCACACTCTTGACCCTATGACTGCTGCAAGACGTAGAGATTTTACTATTAATGCGATGATGTATGACGTTAAAGAGGGGAAGATAATTGATTTCTTTGGTGGTGAGGAAGACCTTAGTAATGGGCTGATTAAACATATTGATGATGCGACTTTTGTAGAAGACCCTTTGAGGGTTTATCGTGCAGCACAGTTCGCTGCTAGATTTGGATTTGATATTGACCCATCCACTAAAGAATTAGCTTCTCAAATGGATTTATCTAATCTCCCTATAGAGAGGGTTAACGAAGAATTCACTAAGATGTTGTTGAAGGCTGATAATCCTTCTATTGGTTTGAATGCTCTGGATGAGATGGGGGTATTGAAGCGATATTTTCCAGAGATAGCTGTCTTGGATGAGACTCCGCAACGAGATGATTATCATGCAGAAGGCGATGTATTCACCCATACAAAGATGGTGATTGACAGGGCTGCTGATGTTATAAAACGCTTTCCTTCTGATAAAGAGAAAATCACTATCATGTTGGCATCATTGTGTCATGACCTTGGGAAACCAAGTACCACAGAACATCACCCTGATGGGTCAGTTTCTCAATATGGACATGAAGTAGCTGGTGTTGACCCCGCAAGGGAATTCCTTTCTAAATTGACTAGGGAAACTGATGTACTTGAAGATGTTGAATTTTTGGTAGAGCATCATCTTCTCCCCCCTAATTACTATAGAGCCGAAACATCTGATGCTACATTTAGAAAGATAATCAATCGTTATGGTATGCGACGGTTAAAGCTGCTTGCAGCCGTTTCGGAAGCAGATATTCTTGGTCGTTTGAATCGGGCCGAAGATGGTGGAACAGAAGAGCCTGATAATGATGCAACTGAATGGTTTAATTTGCGATTGGATGAAGTAGCTGAAAAATCTAACCTAACTCTTGAAGGGACTATTCAACCCTTGATAACTGGTCATGACCTAAAAGATATGGGTTTTGTAGAGGGGAGAGAATTAGGTGATATTCTTAGAGATATTAAATCACATCAAGAAACAGGACAGATAGCTGATTCATCTGAAGCCATTGAATATGTAAAAGATACTTACATGAGTAAGAGTCTTAATGATTTGGTAGATTGGTTATTCAAAGCTGTCTCTACCGAATCTGTAGCAGAGGCAAAACGTAAAGGGCTTGTTCCTCAGAGTGGGGATTGGCAAAAGCCAAAACGTTGGGTACGTCCAGAAGACGCTGATGTTGTTGTTGAAGAACCTGATGCCCCACGAGTTTATTCTTATGATGATGTTAAACAGATAATCGAAGATAAATTCACTCTTACTTTTGATTTTGATGAGCAAAGAGAGAAATATGGTGTATTGGGGGCGAAAGATTCGGGAAATTATAGACTTTCATATGACCAAATTGAGGATATTAAGGAAGTTATAACTGGTTCCCTTGATGGTGGGGAAGATGGCCCTTCTCCAAATCATGTCTATCAAGGGTTTCATCTTCCAGCTAATTCTCAACGAGCAAGGCTTGGAGGAGGTACGGCAAGAAGTGGAAAGCGTACTATCCCTAAATGGCAATTAGATAGGTTTACAGGTAATCTTCAGTTAGAGTGGGATGAATCTCCCGGCGATGGCGATATGAAAACGAGAACAGGTGGTGAGTTTACTGGGGTTGCTGCTCATTGTGATGTAGAGTCGAATATAGTTATTTGGAGAACAAAACATCATGTTACATATGGACAAGAATATCCTTCTGTAAGACACCAACATCTTGCTGAAACTGTGGTACATGAGTTAGGTCATACTATTTTCTCCGATACTAGGGATACGCCTACGTGGGTTGTTGCTCACATTAGAAATGCATATAACAAAGCCGTGGAAACTGAAGAAGGATTTGTATCTAAATATTCTACTGTAAATCATGAAGAGTTCTTTGCTGAATGTTATAGGCAATATATCGTAAATACCGATTTATTAGAACGAACTAATCCTGAAATGTTTGAGTTGATGGAGATATTAAATCAAGCTGATTCAATGGAGTCTTTATCAAGACCACTTACTGAGAAAGAGTTTGATAAGTATGATGTGACAAATTTGTTCCCATCTGTCTTTGAATCAAGTGAGTTTTCTACAGCTTTCGGTAGATTAGAACAATGGATTGGTAGAGAACCAGAATACACAGGTGGTTTAGAGGGGGTAGACCTTGTTTTACAACGAAACGGTGTTATAAAAGCTGTTTCTACTAGTGTTCGTAATGCTATTGGTGTGGGACATACTAAAGAAGATTTGATGGGATACTTACAAAAAGAAGAAGAACAACAAGAACAACTGAATCAAGGGATGAAAGAGTCGAAAGAAAAAATAGATGAGTTACCACAAATAGTAAGAGAAATGGTTGAAGAATGGGACTTTAAAACTTATGACGAACTTTATCCTAAAGTACGTTCAGTATATGAAGAAATAATTGATGGGGTTATTGCTAATCATTACCCAGATTATGGAAATGTAGAACCTTGGGTTTCTATGTATGGACGAAAAGATGTAGATATTAAGAAACAGTCTTCCCATACATTTAAACCAATGGAAAGAAAATATCCCGGCAAAATTGATGACCCAATAGAAGTTGGTCATCCTGTAGATGAAGAATCTATACGTGAAGCATCCGAATTTATTCGGGAGCAAAAAGAGAAACAACTTTCGGATGATGGGTCTTTAGAGAAAGCTGTCACTGTAGAATCCATTGCTTCTGCTAAAGGAAGAGGTCTTGTACCTAAAACTGGTAACTGGCAAAAGCCGGGGAGATGGGTAAGGCCCGAAGATGCCGATGCTCCTGTAGATGAGGATGAAGCATCTCTTGCTACTCAAAATGTATATACGGCTGATGAAATAGAGAAAAAGATTGAACCCACTCTTGGTGTAAATGGTTTTCCCGGTATAGGGAGAGGTAGACCCAAGGTGGGGGAAAATACTAAATTCCATAAAGAAAAGGCTGTGGAGACTTTATCTAAAGGGAAGAAGGCTCTTTTCAAAGCATTGGATGGTCTTGGAAAACCTAATCCCTTTGAAAATGGAGAACGTACACTTCCTAAATGGCAAATAGATAAACTTCAAACCATTTCCTTTGATTGGGCAGTTGAGGACGCACAGGCTGCGGATGGTCTTACTGGTGAGATTTTAGGTTCTGTTCATAGGGGAACAAAGCATCTATCTCTAAAGGGACTGAGAACTAAATTTCCTCAAACTATGGGGGGTATTGAACGAGTACTAAATCCTGAAACTGGCAAAATGGAAACGAAGAATATTTCTGCCTCTGTTTTAGCTAAAGAGTATGAAGATGCGTTCATGAATACTATCATCCATGAACTTGGTCATTGTGTTGCTACTGACGTTGCTGATGATATTCCGTATTGGTTTTGGTCACGAGTAGAAGATGCATATGATAGACCTGATGGTTATGCCTCTTTCCCCTCTGATTATTCTAAACGTAATGTTTCAGAATTTTTTGCTGAATGTTTTAAAACATACATGACGAACACGGAATTGCTTAAAAATATAAATCCTAATATGTTTGAGTTGATGGAGATACTTAATTCAACTTCACCAGATAAGATGGAAGTTCGACCTCTAAATGAAGAAGAGGTCAAAGGAGATTTAAATATTAGGCAACGCCCATTTTTTGTGGGTCAAGGATTTCAAAAGTATGTTCGGGCAATCGACAATGAAGGAGCAATGCGAGCGAATCTTAGGATGGCTCAACGGGATTTAGATGATGAAATTGGTTATCATCAAAAGGTAGTTGAGGACTATGTTGAAGACACAGCGGAGGCAAAACGGGAGATAAAGAGTTCTCTTAAAATGGTACAAGCTGAAAAATATAAGGTTAGGGAAGCGAAAAAAGAGTTAGAGAAATGGGAAACTACAGTTTTAACGGAGAAAAGACATGTTATAGGAAACATAAAGAAAGCTATTGCTAGTGGCTTTATTAAAAAGGATATTCAGAGGGGTTTAGAGCAAGCTAGGAAAAACAAGGGTTCTCTAGAACCCTCTTCCGACCATATGGAAGACTTTAATCTTTGGGTTGATGAAGAGATTAAGAAGTATCCCACATATGGAAAGGAGTATCCTTGGACTTCTATATCACCAAGTATGGATGACCTTGACGTATACAGTGAAATGCAATCCAGTACTGCGAATATAAATAAGCAAGATGATTTAACTGAAGAAGATTATGAGACTTATGTAGAAATCTATGAGGCTCCTATAGTCATTAGAGATGGTGAGGAAATTGCTGATTCTATAACTGAAGAATCTGTTAAGGAAATAGGAGAACCTATAGAGAAGGCCACTGATAGTAAACTTAATCGAAGAGATGAGTTTACTATAGACGCTACTGGCTATGAACCTCTTGCTGGAACGTGGAGGAAGGTGCTTGTAGGTGGGGAACCTAAATGGATTAACGAGAGGGGGGAGTATAAAGATTCTTCTGATTTCAAAGGATTGAATCTTCAGAAACAGGATGCAATTCCTGAATCCTCAAAAGAATCTCATTCTAAACAGCCTACTGCTCAAGATTTAGC
>Ga0310345_10003324_pt1 | contig 15382 bp, 10 predicted proteins | sample HC15DNA20500_MG_FD_204667 | JGI IMG/M metagenome (GOLD analysis project Ga0310345, IMG submission 204667) | Marine microbial communities from station ALOHA, North Pacific Subtropical Gyre - HC15-DNA-20-500_MG | ecosystem: Environmental > Aquatic > Marine > Oceanic | place: Pacific Ocean: North... | reverse complement strand
TATCTGGCTCGAGGGGTGCGCTGGAGGGGAATGCACCGACAAACTCTAGCGGATCATCCGTGTCTCCGCCGGGTATCGGAATCGGTGGGTCTGTTTCTGCAGTAATACTGACGACCCCTATTACATTGAGCAGCGTGGAGGCGCCTGGTTGCGCAGATGGGGTATCGCCAGAAAGGTCGGAGATTGTACCGACACCGATTCGGCCGGCGGTACCTTTCCCATCAACTTTCACCACGTGTTCGTCTTGGCCCGCGCGCGCGCAGTCTATCGATACGAGTTCAGCGTCAGCGCGCCCCAATTCTACAAACAATGTGAGATTACTAAGGCTGTAAGAGCCAATATTAACTAGACCGATATTAATTTGAATCAGTGCCTGCGCCGACTTGACGACGGTGATTGCGTCGCCGCTACTGTCTTGGCCGGGCGGGCCAATAGCGATTTGTGGTCCATCATCGTCGGCGGGAGGTGGAAGCAATCGAACCAACGCGCTTACATTGGCGATACTATTTGGCAAAAGCGTTTGAGCAATATCCAGTTCGATGGGCTCTTGTCTATTTCGAGCCGCCAGTGATGCCAAGGCGCCGGTCAACGCTCCGACGTTTACGGCTAGGTCCTCACCGGGTTCACCTGCAATTCCGAGTACATCCCCGATCAGTACCAACTGATTATCCGCAATATCTGAAAGATTGTCTAATATGTCGCTCGCCGCCCCGCTTGTCGCGTCACCCAAGCCTTCTAGTGCGACATCAAGCGCCATCGGTGTTTCCAGCAGTTGCTGCGGGGTGGCCACACCAAGCTCAGTCGCTAGATCCGCGAGATCGACTGTTACATTGGCTAAACCGCTTGGGTCGAGCACCGTTCCGCTGGTATCGCCCAATAACTGCGGGAGGAGCGTTGGGTCAATTTCTGCTAGCCGCCCACCAACACGTATTTGTGCGCGAACCGGATTAGTTGCGCCGGCGCTCGCACGCAAGGTCTTTGTAGTGCCAAATAGATTGGGAAAAAGCGGATGATAGTTTGAATCTTTGGCTGTAAGCCGAACTGCTGTTGGGCGCGTGTCCTCAGGCGTGTCTGCAAACTCGCGCAGGCCATCGCTTGTTTCGACAACGCCAGTCTCGAAATCCGATCCCGCTATCGTTGGGGCGTCGCCGTCGTAGGAACGTCCGACAGCCGTTCTCGCTTGCTCAAGTAAGGTGTTATCCGCTCCTGTAAGTTCACGACAACCACCAACGTAGCGTGCGGTTTCTAAGGCTGCCTGATTAGCCGCAGACTGCAACTTCGCCTGCGCCGCATAAAGCCGCCCCGTATCCACCGCCAGCGCCAACAGCGCCACGGCCGCGACGATGAACGCGGCGGTCATGATGAGGATGGCGCCGCGCTGGCGGCTGGGGCGCTTGGGCATGCCGCGGTCGTTCACTTGTGCTTGTTCCCCCGGTCGATGCGTCGGTCGGCCGACGCCTGGCGTAGACTGTGTCGTATCACGCTATCGGCCGGTGTCGCCTCGGCTGAAGACGAGCCCATGGGCAGGGTCCGGCCGAGCGCGTAGACTTGCGCGCCCTTGAGCGGAGACAGCCACGGACCGCATGACGATGCTGGAATATATCGTGACGCCGGTCGATGCGGCCGCGCATCGCTTTCGTGTCGAGATGCGGGCGCGGGTGCGCGCCGGCCGGCCGTTGCGCCTGAATCTCGCGACCTGGATACCGGGCAGCTACGTGATCCGCGATTTTGCGCGGCATCTGCTGTCGATCGCGGCGAGCAGCGACGGCGAGACCGTGGCCGTGCGCTCGATCACGCGCCATGCCTGGGAATGCACGCCAGGCGGCAGCGAGCTGACGGTCGTCTGCGAGTTCTACGCGCGCGATGAATCGGTGCGCGCGGCATTTCTCGACGATACCCGCGCTTTCTTCAATTTCACCTCGCTGGCCCTGCGCCCGGCCGGGCGCGAAGACGCAGGGTGCCGCGTCACGCTCGAGCCGCCAAGCGGGATCGGCGACTGGCAGGTCGCCACCACGCTGCCTGCGGTCGAGATCGACAGCCGCGGCTACGGCGTCTACGAGACCGACAGCTATTGGGCGCTGATCGATCAGCCGGTTGCCATGGGCACCGCGATCGAGCACGTGCGCTTCGAGGTGCGCGGCGTGCCGCACGCCTTCGTGCTGCTGGGCAGCCACGATGCCGATACCCAGCGTCTGGCCGCCGACCTGGCCGCGGTGTGCGAAGCCCAGGCCGCGGTCTTCGACGAACTGCCGGCCCGCGAGTACCTGTTCCTGGCCCAGATCACCGCCAACGGTTTCGGCGGGCTGGAGCATCGCGAGTCGAGCGTGCTGCAGGTGCCGCGATCGGCGCTGCCTTCGCGCGGCCCGGCGGCCAACGGCGAGTCGGTACGCAGCGAGGCCTACGAAACCCTGCTGGGGCTGTGCAGCCACGAGTACTTCCATCTCTGGAACGTCAAGCGCATCCGTCCGCAGGCAGTGGCCGAGAACGATCTGCAGTCGGAAGCTTATTTTCGCGATCTCTGGGCCTACGAGGGCGTGACCTCCTATTTCGACGATCTCGGCCTCGTGCGTGCCGGGCTGATTTCGGAACAGGGCTATCTCGATCGGCTGGCGACGCTTGCCACGCGCATCGATCGCACGCCCGGGCGCCATCGTCAGAGCCTGTCGCAGTCCAGCTTCGACGCCTGGCTGAAGTTCTATCGTCCCGACGAGAACACGCCGAATGCGGTGATCAGCTACTACGGCAAGGGCGCGCAGTTCGCGCTCGGGCTGGATCTCAAGCTGCGCGTGGAAACCGACGGCGCGGTCTCGCTGGACGACGTCATGCGCCGCGCCTGGCAGACGCACGGGCGCGATGATCGGCCGGTGCCCGAACACGGCCTGGCCCGAATTGCGGCCGATCTCAGCGGTCTCGATCTGGATGTCTTCGTCGAATCCCATCTGGAAACGATCATCGACGCGCCCTGGGCGGACTGGCTCGGCTATTTCGGCATCGACGCCATGTTCGCGCCCGGCAAGGACGACGAGGCCGTGCTGCGCGGGCGGCTGGGCGTGCGCATAGCCGGCGGCGTGCAGCCGCGGATCAGCCACGTGTTCGACGACACGCCGGCCCAGGTCGCCGGGCTGTCCCCGCAGGACCGGCTGGTCGCGATCGACGGCATCGAGATCGGCGCGAACCTCGCCGGTCAGTTGCGCCGCTACCCCGCCGGTGCGGTCGTGGCCGTGCATCTGTTTCGTAGCGACGAACTGCTGCTGCGCCACGTGACGCTCGGCGCAGCCGCGGCAGGTGAATGGAAATTGCGAATCGACGAGAATGCGGATTCCGCCGCTCATGCGCGCCGTGCGTCGTGGTTGAATGATGTCCGCCCGACCTGAAACCTGGATCGATCGCAACGAGGCCGACACCCTCTGTGATCTGTTCGCAGCGCGCGTTGCCCGCACGCCGGATGCGCTGGCCTATCGCTTCTACAGCCCGCGCCGCCATCGATGGATCGAGCTGAGCTGGGCCGAAGCGGCCGCGCGCGTCCAACGCTGGCAGGCGGTGCTGGCCGAAGCCGGCGTGCAGCCGGGCGATCGGGTCGCGATCATGTTGCGCAACAGTCCCGAGTGGCTGCTCGTCGATCAGGCGGTCATGGGTTTGGGGGCGGTCACGGTCGGTCTGTTCTGTGCCGATACACCGGCCAGCAACGCGCATCTGATCGACGACAGCGGCGCGCGCGTGCTGGTCGCGGTCAAGGCCGGTTGGGCGCAGCGCATCTTCGAGGCCGGCGAGTGTCCGCAACTGCACGCCGCATTCGTGTTCACCGGCGATATCGGAGCCGGTGAACGCATCCGCTGCGCCGACGCCGCGCTGGCGCGCGCTCCGGAAGATCATCGCGCCGCGGTATCGGCACGTGCCGATGATCTGGCCAGTCTGGTCTATACCTCGGGTTCCACCGGCCGCGCCCGCGGCGCGATGCTCAGCCACGCCAATCTGCTGTTCAATGCCCACGCGGTCGCCGATGCGCTGCCCAGGGTCGAAGACGAGCACGCGCTGTCCTATGTGCCCCTGCCGCATTCCTATGAGCGTGTGGTCAACGCCTACCGGGCGATGATCACGGGCGCGGTCATCACGTTCTGTCGGCATCCGCGGTTTCTCGGCCTCACGCTGGCCCGGGCACCGGTGACCACTTTGGTGGGCGTGCCGCGGGTCTATGAACGTTTTTACATCGAACTCAATCGCTGGCTGTCGCGGCGGCCGCGCTATGTACAGCGCCTGGTGGCGTTCACGATCAAGCTGGGTGAGTCGGTTTTCGAGCGCGAGCAGGGACGCAGCCGTCGCCATGTCCGGCATTTGCTATGGCCATTGCTGCGCCGCTTGGTCGCCCGGCGCTGCCTGCGTCTGTTTGGCGCGGACATGCAATATGCGGTGTCCGGCGCGGCGGCGTTGCCGTATCCCGTGGCGCGCACACTGGTCGGCCTTGGGGTGCCGGTGTTGCAAGGCTATGGGCTGACCGAGGCCGGGCCGGTGGTCAGCGTGAACCGGCTGCACGACAACGCCCTCGACAGCGTCGGCATCGTGCTCGACGGCATCGAGACCAAGATCGGGCCGGACAACGAGTTGCTGGTGCGCTCCCCTGGCGTGATGCGCGGCTACTGGAACGACGAGATCGCGACACGCCGCACGGTCTCGGCCGGCGGCTGGCTGCATACCGGCGACAAGGTCAGCCGGCTCGACAAGAATCGTCTCTATCTCACCGGGCGCATGAAGGAGGTCATCGTGATGACCACGGGCGAGAAAGCCTCGCCCGAACCCATCGAAGAGGCGCTGCGCCTGGATGAGCTCGTCGAACGCGCCGTGGTGGTCGGCGAGGCACGCCCGGTGCTTGCGGCGATCGTGAGCTGCCCGGCGGATGTGCTGGTGCCGGTCATGCAGCGTCTGAATCTCGATCCGGCATCGCCGGCGAGTCTGGCCAGCTCGCGGCTGGAGAATTTCTTCATCGAGCGTTTCGCGCGGCTGCTCGTGGGCTATCCGGCTCATGCCCAGATTCGACGCGTCGCGGTCACCACCGATCGCTGGAGCCAGGTCAACGGGCTCGTGACACCGACAGACAAGACACGCCGACGCCGGGTCGCGCGCTGCTATGCTCGCGACATCGCGCGTCTGTATGGCCGGCGGGCGCCGGGCGAGAAAGCGGACGTGTCGCAGAACACGAATCTGGGCTAGGGGAGACAGGCTTTGGGCACGGTATTGCTCGTAGGGGTCGCGCTGATCGCGGCGTATCTGATCGGTTCGCTGTCGGGCAGCCTCCTGCTCGCCCGCGTGTTCGGGCGCGCCGATCCGCGCGCCAGCGGCAGCGGCAACGCCGGGGCGACCAACGCGCTACGCACCGGCGGCCGTGGCTACGGCGCTGCCGTGCTCGTCTTCGATCTGGTCAAGGGTGTCGTTGCTGCGCTCCTGTTGCCGGCGCTGTTCGGGCTCGGGTTCGCGGCTGCGCTCGCCTGCGGCGCCGCGGCGGTCATCGGGCACGTCTATCCCGTGTTTTTCGGTTTTCGCGGCGGCAAGGGCGCGGCCACGCTGATCGGCGTGCTGCTGGCGCTGCTGCCCGGCGCCCTGCTGCTGGGCGTAGCTGTCTGGATCGCGACACTGGTGGCGACCGGCTATGTGGGGCTGGCGACACTGCTCGGCATGGTCGGCGTCGCGCTGGCGACGCTTTTTGCCCCGGCCGCGGGCGCGGCCGCCAAGCTGTTCGTGATCGCGATGACGGCGCTGATTTTCTATACCCACCGTGAAAACATCCGGCGCCTGCGCGCGGGCAACGAGAACCGTTTCGAGCGCGTGATGCTGCGGCGCAAGCGCTGATGGCCGCGCCCACGCTGATCTCGCTGCTGGCCGACGGCACCTGGCATCGCGGGCCCGCGCTGGCGCAGGCACTGGGCGTGAGTCGTGCGGCGGTCTCGAGCCGGGTGGGCGAACTGCGGGGCCTGGGCCTGGCGGTGCACGCCGTGGCCGGGCGTGGCTATCGGTTGGCCGCGCCGCTCGATCTCCTCGACGAGGCCGAGATCCGCAACGCGCTCGGTCCCGGCGCCGCGCGTCTGGATGAGCTCATGGTTCTCGAGCGTACGGATTCCACCAACGCCGAACTCGCGCGTCGCGGCGGCGAAGGCATGCGCGCATGTCTGGCGGAATATCAGTCGGCGGGTCGGGGCCGCGCGCAGCGGCCTTGGGCCTCGCCGTTCGGTGCCAATCTCTATGTCTCGCTGGGCTGCGATCTCACCGGGCAGCGTGCACCGTTGGGCGCGCTCAGTCTCGCGGTCGGCGTCTGCGTGGTGGAAGCGCTGGCAGCCCGGGGTGCGCAGTCGCTGGCGCTGAAATGGCCCAACGATATCTGGGCAGGCGCGCAGAAGCTCGGCGGTATTCTGATCGAGCACCGCGGTGAAATCGGCGGCCGCGCACGGTTGATCGTGGGCGTGGGCTTGAACGTCACCATGCAGCGCGATCAGGCACAGGCGGTGGATCAGCCGTGGACACGCCTGGCCGATCACATGGCCACGCTACCCGGTCGCAATGTGCTCGCGGCGGCCGTGGTGGCGGCGCTCATGGAAGCGGTCACCGGCTTCGAGCAGACCGGTTTCGACGCCTTTCGGGATCGCTGGGCGCGTTTCGACGCCGTGCGTGACCAGCCGGTACGGATTATCGAATCCGACGGTGAGCGTATCGGGTTCGCGCGCGGCATCGCCGAGGACGGCGCGTTGCGGGTCGAGATCAACGGTCAGACGCGATCGGTTTATTCCGGCGATGTGAGTCTGCGGCTGGCGCCATGAATCTATTGGTGGATATCGGCAACACATGCTGCAAGTGGGCGCTCGGCGTTGCCGGCCAGTTGCGCGAAACGGGTGTGATGGTTCGTGCCGACACGCCGGACTGGACCGAACATCTGCCCCGCGCGGCAGTGGCGTCGATCGTGGTATCCAGCGTGGCCCAGTCGCAGGCGCTGGATGCGCTGCGCGCCCATGCCGAACGCCGCGGGGTCGCGATGCGCGTGCTGGAAAGCACGGCCCGGGCAGGTGCGCTGGTCAACGCCTACGCCGATCCCGCGCGTCTCGGTGTGGACCGCTGGATGGCCTGTATTGCCGCCGAGGCGGATGGCGACGGCTCGGTGTTGGTCGCCGACGCCGGCACGGCGCTCACGCTGGATTTTGTCGACGGTGCGTCGCGGCATCGCGGCGGGTTGATCACCCCGGGCGTGGCGACCATGCGCGGCGCCCTGCGTCGTCAGACCCAGCTGCGCCCGCGTAGCGAAGATGCCGCGCCCTCATGGCTGAACACCGACACCGACAGCGCGATTGCTGCCGGCACGCTCCGCAGCGCCATCAGCCTGCTCGACGCCGCGGTCGACGATCTGGCGCCGGCGCGCCTGCTGCTCACCGGCGGCGACGCCGCGCTGCTCGCGCCGCACCTGGCACATGCCTGGCAGCTGCGCCCGCACCTCGTAATGGAGGGGCTTGCCCTGCAGGCCGCGCGCGAAACGGGGTAGCCAGGCCGGGTGTCAGGCGTCAGAATACGCGTGTTGGCGGCGTCCGCCGCCCGTCTTGCGCCCAGCCGGCGTAGCTCAGTTGGCAGAGCAGCTGTTTTGTAAACAGCAGGTCATCGGTTCGAACCCGGTCGCCGGCTCCATCGCGCCGCCCGCTCGTTTTCGGCGATATCGGTATCAACGGCCACCCCGAGCCGTTGGTGACGACGGCGTGTCCGCCGTGTCCGTCAGACGCTTCATGCTTGGCCTCGCATTCCAGCCTGCGCCCGGTGGCGCCACCTCTGAAGCGACTGTCGAAGCGACTGTTTTTACACGCGGCGTTGCGCAAACCGCCCGCCCGTCGCGCTTGCGCGTATTACCCATTCGTCGGTCGTCGTGAAGCACCTGCGCGGCCGCATACGTGGCCAGGCGTTGTCTGGCCGGTGGCGCTGCGCTGCACCATAGGTAATGTCGATAACACCATCGGCGCGCGCGATTTGACAGGTTTTCGGCGAAGTGTATTGCTGTAGCGAAGGCGTTCTAAAGCAAAACGCCATAAAAAATACGAACACCGAGAACAAAGGTCGAAAAAGATGGCGAGGAGTAACGGCAAGGCCGATCCCGAGGTCGTCGCGATCTGTGCCCGTCACCAGGCCAGCGATGGCCCGCTGCTGCCGATCCTGCACGATGTGCAGGCGCATCATGGTTATGTGTCGGACGAGGCCATCCAGCAGATCGCCGACGAACTGAACCTGTCCCGTGCCGAGGTATTCGGCGTGGTGACGTTCTATCACGACTTTCATCGCGAGCCGCAACGTACGCACAGCCTGAAGGTCTGTCGCGCCGAGGCCTGCCAATCCGTGGGCGGGCGTGATGTATGGGTCGCGGCCAGTACGGCTGCGGAAAGCGGCCAGGGCGATGTGCAGCTCGAAGCCGTCTACTGCCTGGGCAACTGTGCCTGCGCACCCTCGGTCCAGCTGGACGGGCGAACGATCGGCCGCATGAACCCGGAACGCGTCAGCGCGCTGTTTTCCGCGGGCAGCGGCGCGGGGGTGGCTTCATGAAGATCTATATCCCCATCGACAGCGCCGCGGTATCCATCGGCGCCAACGAAACCGCCGACGCCTTCACCCGACAGGATGCGATCGCCGACGCCGAGATCGTGCGTACCGGTTCGCGCGGCTTTTACTGGCTCGAGCCGATGGTGGAGATCGAGCACGAGAACCGGCGCGTTGGCTTTGGCCCGATCGAGGCAGCGGACGTGCCGGAACTGGCCCGGGCCATTGCGGATGGCGGCTTCGAATCCCACCCGAATTATCTCGGTGATATCGATCACATGCTGCGCGAGCAGGGCCAGCGGCGCATGACCTTTGCCCGCTGCGGCGTGATCGAACCCACCGACTGGTCGGCTTTCGTGGCTCGCGGCGGCAGCGCCGGGCTGCGTGCGGCACTCGACAACAGCGGTCAGGCGATCGTCGACGCGGTCAAGGAATCGGGGCTGCGCGGTCGTGGCGGTGCGGGTTTTCCGACCGGTATCAAGTGGCAGACCGTGCACGACACCGCCTCCGAGACGAAATATGTCGTCTGCAATGCCGACGAAGGCGATTCCGGCACCTATGCCGATCGCATGCTCATGGAAGGCGACCCGTTCACCCTCTTCGAGGGCATGGCGATCGCAGGTGTGGCGGTGGGCGCCGAGCACGGGCTGATCTATTTGCGCTCCGAGTATCCGGATGCAGAGCGTGTGCTCAAGCGTGCGCTGGATGTCGCCCGCGCCGAAGGCATGCTGGGCGACAGCGTTCTGGGTTCGGGCAAGCGCTTCGACATCCAGGTGCGGATGGGCGCGGGCGCCTATATCTGCGGCGAGGAAACCTCGTTACTGGAAAGTCTGGAAGGCAAGCGCGGACTGGTGCGCTTCAAGCCGCCGCTGCCGGCGATCCAGGGTTTCATGGGCAAGCCGACCGTGATCAACAACGTGATCACGCTGGCCAGCGTGCCGGCGATCATGGCCCAGGGGGCGCCGATGTATGCCGACCTGGGCATCAATCGCTCGCGCGGCACGCTTACCATCCAGCTGTGCGGCAATGTTGCGCGCCCGGGGCTCTACGAAATGCCGTTTGGCGTGACGTTGGATCATCTGATCAACGAAATTGGCGGCGGCTCGGCCTCCGGCCGGCCCGTGCGCACCGCCCAGGTCGGCGGGCCGCTGGGCGCCTATGTGCCCGCCGCGCATTTCGATACGCCGCTCGGTTACGAGGAGATGGCCGACAAGAAAGCGATGATCGGCCACGGCGGCGTGGTGGTCTTCGACGACACCGTCGACATGATGCAGCAGGCCCGGTTCGCGATGGAGTTCTGCGATATCGAGTCCTGCGGCAAGTGCACGCCGTGCCGGGTCGGCTCGGTGCGCGCGCAGGAGGTCATTGACCGGATCATCGCCGACGACGAGCGTGAAGCGAACATCGAACTGCTGCGCGAACTCTGCGACACCATGATCAACGGCTCGCTCTGTGCCCACGGCGGCATGGCACCGTTTCCCGTGCTGTCGGCCCTGAATCATTTCTCCGAGGATTTCGGCGTCCGCCGCGAGGCGGCCGTCACCAGCTAGCGCGTCGCGCTGGCGACAAGAACAAAACGAGAGGAGGTAGCCATGGCATCTCTCAACCCGATCAACTACGGCACGCCCCGGCGCGAGTCCGATACCCAGATCACGCTCGAGATCGACGGCCAGGCGGTGACCGTGCCCGAAGGTACGTCGGTAATGCGTGCGGCCATCGAATCCGGCATCGACGTGCCCAAGCTCTGCGCGTCGGACATGCTGGAGCCGTTCGGTTCCTGCCGGCTGTGTCTGGTCGAGATCGAGGGTCGCAAGGGCTACCCGGCCTCCTGCACGACACAAGTGTCGGAAGGCATGCAGGTCAGCACCCGGACCGACAAGCTCGATCAACTGCGGCGCGGTGTTGTCGAGCTGTATCTGTCCGATCACCCGGGCGAGAGCCTCACGCCGGACGGACACGGGGACGACGAGCTGCTGGAGCTGGCGGAAAAGCTCGACGTCACGCAGGTGCGCTACGGCAAGGGCCGCAACCATCAGATGGCGGCGGTCGATGACTCCAACCCGTACTTCGATTTCGACGCCTCGCGCTGCATCGTCTGCTCGCGCTGCGTGCGGGCCTGTAACGAAACCCAGGGCACCTTCGCGCTGACCGTGGATGGCCGCGGCTTCGCGTCGATGATCAGTGCCGGTACCGACGACGACAACTTTCTCGATTCGGAATGTGTGTCCTGCGGCGCCTGTGTCCAGGCCTGCCCGACCGAGGCCCTGATCGAGAAGGACGTGGTCGAAAAGGGCATGCCCGAGCGTTCGGTGACCACGACCTGCGCCTACTGCGGTGTGGGCTGCTCGTTCAACGCCGAACTCAAGGGCGACGAAGTCATCCGCATGGTGCCGACCAAGGAAGGCAAGGCCAACCAGGGTCATTCCTGTGTGAAGGGCCGCTTCGCCTGGGGTTACACGAACCATCCGGATCGCATCACCAGGCCGATGGTGCGCGACAAGATTACCGATCCCTGGCGCGAGGTCAGCTGGGACGAGGCGATCCGGTTTTCGGTCGACAAGATCAATGCCATACGCGATGAGTACGGCAGCGGTGCGCTCGGCGCGATCACGTCCTCGCGCTGCACCAACGAGGAAACCTTCCTCGTGCAGAAGCTCGCGCGTGCGGTATTCAACACCAATAACGTCGATACCTGCGCGCGCGTGTGCCACTCGCCGACCGGTTACGGCCTGAATTCGACGTTCGGCACCTCCGCCGGCACGCAGGATTTCGTGTCGGTCGAGCAGTGCGACGTGATTCTCGTGATCGGCGCGAACCCGACCGACGCGCATCCGGTGTTCGGCTCGCAGATGAAGCGACGGCTGCGCCAGGGCGCACGGCTGATCGTCTGTGATCCGCGCGCGATCGATCTCGTGCGGTCACCGCATGTGGAAGCCGACTATCATCTGCAGCTCAGACCCGGTACGAACGTGGCGCTCGTGAACGCCATGGCGCATACCGTACTCAGTGAGGGCCTCGAAAACCGGGCCTTCGTCGAAGAGCGCTGCGACTTGGACGAGTACGACGGCTGGCGGGATTTCATCCTGCGCGACGAAAACAGCCCAGAGAACACCGAGCAGTACACCGGCGTGCCGGCGGCCATGGTGCGCGAAGCGGCACGGCTCTACGCCACGGGCGGCAATGGCGCCATCTACTATGGGCTCGGCGTGACCGAGCACAGCCAGGGGTCGACCATGGTTATGGGCATGGCGAATATCGCCATGGCCACCGGCAACATCGGCCGGCCGGGCATGGGCGTGAACCCGCTGCGCGGCCAGAACAACGTGCAGGGCTCCTGCGACATGGGCTCGTTCCCGCACGAGCTGCCGGGCTATCGCCACGTTTCCGACAAGAGCGTGCGCGATATCTTCGAAAAGGAATGGGGCGTGACCATCGGCGAGGAGCCGGGTCTGCGTATTCCCAACATGATCGACGCAGCGACGGCGGGCACCTTCAAGGGCCTGTATGTGCAGGGCGAGGACATTCTCCAGTCCGACCCCAACATCAAGCATATCGCCGCGGGTCTCGCCGCGATGGACTGTGTGATCATCCAGGACATTTTCCTGAACGAGACGGCGAGCTACGCCCATGTCTTCCTGCCGGGGTCGACCTTCCTGGAAAAGGACGGCACGTTCACCAACGCCGAGCGGCGCATCAACCGGGTGCGCAAGATCCAGACCGCGCCGGCCGGCTATGCGGACTGGGAGATCACCCAGATGCTGGCGCAGGCGCTGGGTTACAACATGAACTACGGCCATCCGTCCGAGATCATGGACGAGATCGCGCGCACCACGCCGACCTTCAAGGGCGTGAGTTTCGACAAGATCGACGCGCTGGGCAGCGTGCAGTGGCCCTGCAACGACGAGCACCCGGAAGGTACGCCCGTCATGCACGTGGACAACTTCGTACGGGGCAAGGGCAAGTTCATGCTCACCCCGTTTGTGCCCACCGAAGAGCGTGCCAACCGCAAGTTCCCGCTGCTGCTCACCACCGGGCGCATCCTGTCGCAGTACAACGTCGGGGCCCAGACCCGGCGTACGGCCAATCGTCTCTGGCATGCCGAGGACTGGCTCGAAGTGCACCCCTCCGACGCCGAGGTGCGCGGCATCAAGGACGGCACGCTGGTGGCCGTGGCCTCGCGCATGGGTGAAACCACCTTGCGTGCAAAGGTCAGCGAGCGGATGACGCCGGGCGTGGTCTATACCACCTTCCACTTTCCGGAGACGGCCGCGAACGTGGTCACGACCGAGTTTTCCGACTGGGCCACCGAATGCCCCGAGTACAAGGTCACTGCGGTCGAGGTGCGGCCGTGCAACACCATGTCCGAATGGCAGCGTCGTTATATCGACACGCGCGAGAAGCAGCAGCAGATCGCCGGTGAACAGTCGGTACGCGATCCGGAGAGCGTGGCGGCCGGTTTCGATGCCGGCGACAAGGAATGGGAGCCGGCTGAATGAGCCGATGGCCCGCCATCGCGGCGGGCCATCGCTGTGATTTCGCGTGACATAGCGTCCGGTGGCAACCCGTGATACCGCCGGGCGATCGGGAGACAGGAATGGATAGCGACAAGATGGTGCGTCAGGCGAACCAGATCGCACAGTATTTCAGCGCCTATCCGCAGGCGCGCGCGGAAGAAGGCGTGCGCGGCCATATCCGCAAGTTCTGGGAGCCGCGCATGCGCGCCCAGCTGATCGAATACTACGAGAGCGGCGGCGAAGGCCTGCACCCGCTGGTCAGGACGGCTGTGGCCGCGATCAAGGCCGAGACGCGCGAGCGCGCTTAACCGGGCGCCGGGTCGGCATCGAGCGGGAAGAAACGGCTGTTGCGGCACGTTTCGAAAAGTGCCGAGACCAGCGGCGACAGAGGGTCGCGCTCCAGCGTGATGAGGCCAACGCGATAAGACGGACGCGTGTCGTCGAGCGCGATCGTCGCGATACGTGTGTCCGATGCCAGCAGGTCACGAAAATATTCCGGCAGCACGCTGCTTAGGCCGGCGTACTTGATGTGCGCCCACAGGTTGATGATCGAGTCGGTTTCCATCTGAATGACGGGCGCCTGGCCGACGCGCTCGAACGCCTGGTCGATGATGCGGCGGTTCTGCATGTTCGGTGTAAGCAGGCATAGCGGCTCGTCGGCCGCTTCTCGCCAGGTCACGCTTTTGCGACGGGCCCAGGGGTGCGCGCGCGGCACAAAAAGCCGATAGCGCTCGGTATAGAGGTCCAGGGTCGTCATGTGTCGCACCGGCTCGTTGTCGAGATAGGTGATGCCCGCGTCGAGCTGGAATTCTTGGATTTCCCTGAGGATTTCATCGGAGGTGCGTGAATAAACCGCGAAGCGGACCTCGGGATAGTGCTCGCCCATGGTCCGCGTGAGTGCGACCACCATGGGCAGGGCAGAGGGCACGACCCCCAGCGCTACCTGGCCGGCCAGGCCGCCCTTGAGCGCGGTGAGTTCCTCGTCCATGGCGGCGCAATCGCGCAGGATGGCCTGGGCCCATTGCAGTACGCGCCGGCCTTCCGGCGTCAGGTCGTGGTAGCGCTGGCCGCGCTCCACGATCGGCACGCCGAGCTCCTGCTCGAGCTGCCGGATTCGTCCGGACAACGTGGGCTGGGTGACGTGACAGCGTTCGGCGGCGCGCGTGAAGTGGCGTTCCTCGGCGAGCGCGACGAGGTATTGCAGCTGTTTTATATCCATCCCTGCCTCTTGAAAAGCCGTGTCGGCGCGGGTGGCGCCGCTCGTGCCATCATACGTTCAAGGCGGCGCGAAAATGCTGCACGTCAGCGGTTGACAATCCAGGCCCGATTCCCAACAATGCGCGGCTTGTTTGTGGAGGGATACCCAAGCGGTCAAAGGGAACAGACTGTAAATCTGTCGGCTCAGCCTTCGGAGGTTCGAATCCTCCTCCCTCCACCATAAAATCAGAAACTCGCAAGACTCGGTCGGCTCTATAGGCTATTGGGAGTACGTAAGGGTTGCAGGAGGTTTTCGAACCGATAGAGGTTCGACGAGGCGGCAGCGCCGCCGAGAACGGTCGCGGAGCGGCCGGCCCGAAGGGTGAGGCGCGAAGCGCCGAATAATCCTCCTCCCTGAAGTATTGTCGTGATCGGCTAGTGTGCGTTCGGTTCTTGCGGGTGAATCGCCGCCCAGGCAGCGCCCTTGCAGGCGGCGCCGGGATTGGCGAGAGTCGGAAGGTTGGCGGCGCGGGCGTAGTTCAATGGTAGAACCTCAGCCTTCCAAGCTGATGATGCCGGTTCGATCCCGGTCGCCCGCTCCATAAGATATCGCACAGGCGATATCGACAGTTTTGTGGCCCATGTAGCTCAGCGGTAGAGCACTTCCTTGGTAAGGAAGAGGTCACCGGTTCAAGTCCGGTCATGGGCTCCAGTTTGCCGGCGATGCAGTGGCGTGGTCGGCGCGCGATGCGTTTTGGGCATCGTGGCTACGACGAGTTGAACTCACGGCAACAACGACGAAAGGCGAGCAATGTCCAAATCAAAATTCGAGCGTAACAAGCCGCACGTAAACGTCGGCACGATTGGTCACGTGGATCATGGCAAGACCACGTTGACGGCGGCGCTGACGGTGGTGTCGAACCGCTTGTTCGGCAGCCAGCTGTCGGCGTTTGACATGATCGACAAGGCGCCGGAAGAAAAGGCTCGTGGCATCACGATTTCGACCTCGCACGTCGAATACGAAAGTGAAGCGCGTCACTACGCCCACGTCGACTGCCCCGGTCACGCCGACTACGTCAAGAACATGATCACCGGTGCCGCCCAGATGGACGGCGCGATCC
>Ga0310345_10003323_pt1 | contig 15382 bp, 11 predicted proteins | sample HC15DNA20500_MG_FD_204667 | JGI IMG/M metagenome (GOLD analysis project Ga0310345, IMG submission 204667) | Marine microbial communities from station ALOHA, North Pacific Subtropical Gyre - HC15-DNA-20-500_MG | ecosystem: Environmental > Aquatic > Marine > Oceanic | place: Pacific Ocean: North... | reverse complement strand
GTAGATGATGGTGCCCGGGAGCTCGTACTGGCTGAGGACGCGGGCCGCCTCGATGGCGCCGGCCATGCCGGAGGCGTTGTCGTTGGCCCCCGGCGCGTCGCTCTCGCCGTCGAGGGCGTCGGACGCCCGGCTGTCGATGTCGCCCGACATCACGACGTAGCGGTTCGGGTCAGCCGTCCCACGCTGGATGGCGAGGACGTTCACGACCTCCGTCGGCTCGGGGATGCGGGTCTCGCCCGAAATCGTCCGCCGCTGCTCCACGACCTCGAGGCATCCGCCGCAGGCCGCCGAGATCCGCTCGAACTCGGCTCGGATCCACCGCCGCGCCGCGCCGATCCCGCGCGTGTCGGAGACGGTGTCGCTGAGCGTGTGCCGTGTCCCGAACCCCGCGAGCGTCCGGATGTCGGCCTCGATCCGCTCCTGCGACACGGCCGCGGCGACGTCGTAGAGCCGCTGGACCTCGGCCGGCGGGGCCGTGCCGCCGACGAGCGAGTCGGGCCACGGGCGGTCGGCCGGGCGGCCCCGTTCGACGCCGGGCTGGGCGAGGGCGACGGGGGCGAGGAGAAGAGTGAGAAGGGCGAGGCGCATGGGTCGAAAGGAGCCGGTCCACTCAACCTACGCCCGGGCGAGACCCGGGGACCCGCCGGACGTAGGAGTGCCGTCTCCTCCTCCACTCCCATGACGCTCGACCGCGCCTTTCTCGACCAGTCCCTGACCCTGCTCCGTGGGGAGTGGCTCCCCAAGATCGAGGCGGCTGTGGAAGCCCTCGGCGAGGACGGCCTGTGGTGGCGGCCGAACGAGCGGACCAACAGCGCGGGCACGCTCTGCGTCCACCTCGCCGGCAACCTCCGCCAGTGGATCGTGGCTGGGGTGGGCGGGGCGCCGGACGTCCGCGACCGCCCGGCCGAGTTCGCCACGGCCGGCGGGCGACCCGCCGACGACGTGCTCTCGGACCTCCGTGCGGCCGTCGACGAGACGTGCGCCGTGATCGACGGGCTCGACGAGGCCGCGCTCCTCCGCACCTACGCCATCCAGGGCCGCGAGCCGACCGGCCTCCGGGCGGTGTACCACGCCGTCGAGCACTTCGCCATGCACGCCGGCCAGATCATCTGGATCGCCAAGGCCCGCGGCGGCGCGGTCCGGTTTTACGAGGACGACCCGGCCGGCCGCGCGCGGCTGCTGTGGACGGCCACCCCCCACGGCCCGGTCTCGCCGTAGATAGTGGGAGCCCAGTCGGCCCGACGGCGCGTCGAGGCGGGCGGGACCGATGTCGCCGGCCTCGGCGCGTCGCGGGTGGAGGCCGAGCGCAGACGGCACGTTCCTGGCCCTCTGTCGGGGGTGCCTTCCCAAGCCGCCGTTCCGCCCGCCCCCGTCGGCGGGACGGGTCGCCTGGTAACGGTCGCGTTACGGTACGCCCCCTCGAACCGATGAAACTGTTCCCCAAACTCATCCTGGCGTTCAGCGTCGCCGCCCTCATCTGCTCGGCGCTCGGCTTCGCCATCGTCCGCTCCGTCGACGCGGCGGCGGAGGAGAGCGCGCGGGCGACGGTCCAGCGGGTCGAGAGCAGCACGGAGCCCACGCGCGCCGTCGTCCGTGAGGCCCTCACGACGCTCCGGGCCGACACGTCGGAGACGGCCGCGGTGGCCCGCGCCATCCTCGCATCCACGCCGGCCCCGGCGGCAGCCGACGACCTCGCGGCGGCCCGGGCGGCGCTCGCCCCGGCCCGGCGCTACGGGCTCGCGCTCCTCGTCGTCCCGTTCCTGCTCGCGCTCGGCCTCGGCGTCCTGATCTCACAGACGCTCGGCCGGCGGCTCCGGCGGATCGCGGAGGGCGCACGGGCGATCGGCGCTGGGGACCTCTCGGCCCGGATCGGCGACACCTCCGCCGACGAGGTCGGGGAGGTCGCGCGAACGCTCGACGAGACGGCGGCGGCGCTCGCCAAGAGCACGGTCTCGCAGGCCCACCTCGACGCCGTGATCGAGTCGATCCCCGACCCGCTCGGCGTCATCGACGGCGAGGGCACCGTCCTCCGGGTCAACCGGGCCGCGGCGGAGGTCTTCGAACGGGACGTCGACGAGATCGTCGGGCAGCCGGCCCTGGACTTTTTCGCGTCGCAGCCGGAGGAAGTCATGGCGTTTGGGATGGCGCTCTCGGGCAGCGAGGCCGTGACCGGGCTCGAATCCACCTTTCTGCGGCCCAGCGGCGGCCGCGTGCCGGTCCGCCTCTCGGCCGCGAAGCTGCCCGCCGACGACGGCGGGCGCGGCGGGCTCGTCATCGTGGCCCAGGACGTCACGGAAGTCCACCAGACGCACGAGGCCCTCGTGGCTGCGAAGGAGGCCGCCGAGGACGCCAACCAGGCCAAGAGCGAGTTCCTCGCCAACATGAGCCACGAGATCCGGACGCCGCTCAACGGCGTGATCGGGATGACGGGCCACCTGCTCGACACCGACCTCTCGGACGAGCAGCGCGAGTTCGCGTCGACGATCCGGTCGTCGGGCGAGGCGCTCCTCGGCGTGATCAACGACGTCCTCGACTTTTCGAAGATCGAGGCCGGGATGCTCGAGCTTGAGGCCCAGCCCTTCGACGTCCGGACGTGTGCCGAGGACGCGCTCGACCTCGTCGCGTACCGGGCCTCGGAGAAGGGGCTCAACCTGGCCTACGAGATCCACGACGGCGTGGCCGCCCGCGTGGTCGGCGACGCGACGCGGCTGCGGCAGGTCCTCGTCAACCTCCTCGCCAACGCCGTCAAGTTCACCGAGGCGGGCGAGGTCGTGCTCGAGGTCGCCCCCTGTGACCCCGACGCCGTCCCGGACCACCTCGCCCGCCTCGACGGCTGTGAGGCCGGGCTCCACCTACGCGTCCGCGACACGGGCATCGGGATCGCCCCCGACCGCCTCGAGGCCCTCTTCGACCCGTTCACGCAGGCCGACACCTCGACCACGCGGAAGTACGGCGGGACGGGCCTCGGCCTCACGATCTCGCGCAGCCTCGTCGACGCGATGGGCGGCCGACTCTGGGCCGAGAGCGTGCCGGGGCGCGGGACCACCTTTCACGTGGCCGTCCCGGCCGAGGCCGTCCCCGGCGCCGTCCCCGCCAAGACCTGCGACGGGATCGCTGCGCTGGAGGGCCGGGGCCTCCTTGTCGTCGACGACAACGAGACGAACCGGCGGATCCTCCAGGTCCAGGCCGAGAAGTGGGGGCTCGTCCCGACCGTCGCGTCGTCGGCCACGGAGGCCCTGGCGGTCGTCGACAGCGGGGCCGCGTTCGCGGCCGCCGTCCTCGATTACCAGATGCCGGACGTCGACGGGGCGGAGCTCGCCCGGACGCTTCACGCCCGCCGGCCCGAGCTCCCGCTCGTCATCCTCTCGTCGATGCACCAGGCGCCGGACGTGCCCCCGGGCGTCCTCGCCGCCAGCCTCGCCAAACCGATCAAGCCGGGCCAGCTCTGCCGCGCCATCGTCGACGCCGTGGGGCCCGCCGAGGAGCGGGCCGAGGGGCTCGCCGAAGAGCCGGCCGCGTCTCCCGTCCCTCTCGCGACCGTCACGCCCCCGCCCATGCCCGACGACGACCTGCCCTCTCCCCTCCGCGTCCTCCTGGCCGAGGACAACACCGTCAACCAGCGGGTCCTCTCGCTGACGCTCCGGCGCGCCGGCTACCGCAACGACGTCGTGGCCGACGGCGACGAGGTCCTCCCAGCGCTCCGCCAGGCCGCCGCCGCCGGCCGCCCCTACGACGTCGTCTTCCTCGACCTCCGGATGCCCCGGATGGACGGGATCGAGGCCGGCCGCCTCGTCCGCGCCGCCGACGTGCCCCAGCCGCGCGTCATCGCCATGACGGCCGACGTGACGGCGGCCAAGCGCGAGGCCTGCTTCGCCGCCGGGTTCGACGGGTTCCTCGGCAAGCCGCTCGACCGCGAGGCGCTGATCCGCGTCCTCGCCGACATCGAGCGCGCCGTCCACGGCGCCGCCGCGGCCCCCGAGGCGCCCGCCCCGGAGGCCGAACCGACGGCGTTCCCGACCCTCGCGGAGATGTCGTCCGGGGACCACGGCCTGTTCCTGAGCCTCCTCGCTGACGCCCGGGGCGAAATCCATGCGGGCCTCCAGGCCGCCAAGGCCGCCCTCCGGGACGAGGACCTCCGCACGGCCGGCCGCCACGTCCACACGCTCAAGTCCGTCGCCGGCCTCCTCGACGCCAGCGAGCTCTACGCGCTCTGCGCGACCGCTCAGGACGCCGCCGACGCGGGCTCGCTGGTCGGGGCGGTCCAGTCGTTCCTCCCGCTGTACGCCCACGCCCAAGGGACGCTGGAGGCGCTCGACGCCGCGCTCCCGTCGTCGGAGCCGCCCGTCTACGCCGCGCTCTCGGCAATCCCCGTGACCGAGTCGATGGCTTGACCGGAGCCGGCCGGGCCCGCCTCGGTGCTAGAGCGGGCCTAGACGGCCGCTAGCAGCGCCGCGTACCCGACGGCGCCGAGCGCGAAGGGCCAGAACCGACTCGCCCGCTCTTCCGGCAACTCCTCCTTCAGCACGTTGAGGACGATGCCGCCGGCCAGGAACGACACAAGCCCCGCGATCAGCGCCGGGTGGACCCGAGCGACGGACCCGACCCCGGCGCCGGCGACGACCGCCCCGGCCAGGACCCACCGCCCGGCCCGGTCGTAGCGCCCTTTGTGGTGCTGGCAGAGCCCGTAGTCGTTGACGAAAAAGTGGAGGGCCATGGCGATCCAGAACAGGACGAGGCCGGTCTCGGTCCCACCCTCACCCTCGCTGAGGAGGTAACCCACGAGGACGTTGTAGAGCCCGTAGCTGACCATGTGGAGCCAGAACACGCCCGGCTCGGTCCGGTCGACCGCGGCCTCGTCCCCCTCGTCGCGGGACGTCGCCGCCGCCCGCTCCAGGCCGTAGAACACGACCAGCCCGAGGAGCGCCAGCAGCCACACGTGCCCCTCGCCGACGACCTCGGAGAGCCCGGCCTCGTGGAGCGCTTCCTGACCCCCGGCGACCTGGGGCAGCAGGTGGGCAAACACGTAGGCGACGGAGATGCCGCCCGCCAGCGACAGCCAGCGGCTCCGTGGGACGACGTCGAGGAACCGGAGCGCCCCCGCGACGACGTGGACGAGGGCGAGGCCGGCAGCAAGGAGAATCGCGAGCACGAGCGGAACCTAGCCCCGCCTGCCTCAGCCCTGAGGCGGGAGCGGAGCGCGGGGTCCGGCGTAGGCCCCGCGGACCCACCGCTGCCCCGATGCTCCGCCTTCTCCCTCTCCGTTCGACGCGCCCGCCGACTCGCGCTCCGCTACCGTGGCGTCCCCGGTCCCTCCGCGACCGCCGGGCCGCGCGGTGGGCCGCCGCCGAGTGGCGGGCCGACGTCTCGCCGCCCATCCAGCGCGCGCGGGACTACGTTGACACGCGCGTTGGCGAGGTGCGGACGCTCGACGAGCTGGCGGACGTGGCCGGCCTGAGCCGGTACCACTTCGCACGGCGGTTCCGCGACGAGGTCGGGGTGCCGCCGTGGGCGTATGTCCGGTCCAAGCGGGCCGAGCGGGCGCGGAGCCTCCTCGAAGGCGGCTCCCCGCCCGCCGAGGTCGCCCACGAGACGGGCTACGCCGACCAGCCCCACCTCACGCGCGACCTCCGCGAGCGCTTCGGGCGGACGCCCGGCGAGATCCGCCGCAGGTCGGCCGGGCAGAACCGCAAGGACGTTCAAGACGCCGAGGCCCCCGCGGCCTGATCCTGGGGCACGCCCTCCCCGGATCCCATGCCCGATGACCGCGACGAGCCTCTCGTCCTCCCCACCCCCGTCTCTCGCCGCGTCGACGACGGCCTGTTCGACGCGCGGACCGTCGTCATCAGCGGCGGGATCGACCAGGACCTCGCCGGGGCCGTCATCGCCCGGCTCACAGCGCTCGCGGCGGCTTCCGACGACGACATCACGGTCGTCGTGAACTCGCCCGGCGGGCACGTCGAGTCGGGCGACACGATCCACGACTTCGTCCGATTCGTGACGCCGCGCGTGCGGATGCTCGGGACCGGCTGGGTAGCGAGCGCAGGCGCGCTGGTCTACGTGGCCGTCCCGCGCGAGGACCGGTTCTGCCTGCCCAACACGCGGTTCCTCCTCCACGAGCCGTCGGGCGGCGTCCGCGGCCAGGGGAGTGACATCGAGATCGAGGCCGAGCAGATCCTCCGGATGCGCGAGCGGCTGACCGAGATCTTCGCGCGTCAGACGGGCCAGTCGGTCGAGCGGATCCGAGAGGACACGCGGCGCAACTTCTGGCTCGACGCGGAGGCCGCCGTCGAGTACGGGCTCGTCGGGCGGATCGTCGAGTCGGCCGCGGAGATGAGGTAGGGGAAATTCGGAGAACGCGTGAGGCTGGGGCGCCGGGCCGACGCCTGTCTGGACCCGATCTAAGTTTGGATCCAGTCCAAATAAGGAGCCATGCCCTCACCGACCGCCCTCCCCGACCCCCGCCTCGCCGAGTCCGCCCAGGGCGCCGTGTCGCGATGCCCGTGCTGCGGCGACCTCGACCTCCAGTTCGGCGACGTCGGCGTGACGCTCTCGGCGGCGCAGCTCCGCCAGATGCGGCGGACGCTGGCGGCCGTGCGGTCCCAGGAGGACGCGCCGTGGGGCTGGGCGCTCCGCGCCGAGACCGCTCGCGAGTCGACCGTCTTCCGTCTCATCGGCGACGACGCCGCGGAGTTGGCCGGCCTGCTCGACGCGGCCGTGGCCGTCCTCGACCTGGACGCGCTCCTACTCGACACGCTCGGCCCGCGCCCCACCGCGTGATGCGCCCGGCCCTCCTCGCCACGCTCCTTGCTCTCGGGGCGCCCGCCGTCGCGGGGCAGACGGTCAGAGGACAGGTCACCGACGCCGAGACGGAGGCGCCCGTGATCGGTGCCACGGTCCGCGCGGCCGACCGAGGCGCGGCGGCCGACGCCGAGGGCGCCTACCTCCTCGCGCTGTCCGAGGCGGGCGAGGTCGTGCTCCGCGTCACGGCGGTCGGCTACGAACCGACGGACCGGACGGTCACCGTCGCCCGCGGCGACACCCTCCGCCTCGACCTCGCGCTCGCCCCCCGCGAGATCCGGACCGACCGCGTCGTCGTGACGGCCACCCGGACGGTGAAGGCGCTCGAGGACGTCGCCGTCCCGACGACCGTCGTCGACGCCGAGACGATCCGCCAGCAGGGGGCCGTCCGCCTCGGCGACGTGCTCGAGACGGTCCCGGGGCTCCAGCTGTTCGACGACCACGGCGGCGGGGTCCAGGTCCAGGGCTTCTCGTCGGACTACACGCTCGTCTTGCTCGACGGCGAGCCCGTCATCGGACGGATGGCCGGGACGCTCGACGTCGACCGGCTGACCGTGTCGGGCGTCGAGCGGGTCGAGGTCGTCGAGGGGCCATCGTCGTCGCTCTACGGGAGCGAGGCCCTCGCGGGCGTTGTCAACCTCGTGACGGCGCGGCCGGCGCCGGGGACTGTGGCCGGCGGCCTCCGCCTCCGCGCCGGCTCCTACGGCCAGACCGACGCGACCGCCGAAGCGGCCCTCGGACGCGACCGCTGGGCCGCCAGCGCGTTCGTCAACCGGTTCGGGTCGGAGGGCTACGACCTCACGCCCGACGCCTTCGGCCCGACGGTCCCCTCGTTTACCGACTGGACCGCCGACCTCCGGGCCCAGGCCGAGGTCGGCGCCGCGCAGCTGAGCCTCGGCGCGCGCCTCGCCGCGCAGGAGCAGTCTGGCGGCTTCGCCGGGATCGAGGACGGCGCCGAGGTCCGCTACGACGACGACGCGAGCCGCGTCGACTGGAGCCTCCACCCCGAGCTCTCGGTCCCGCTCGGCGACCGGGTCCGCCTCACCACGACGCTCTACGGCGCGCGCTACGCGACCGAGACTCGCTACCGCCGTCAGGCCGACGGCAGCCTGTATTACTCCGACGACTTCGACCAGCGCTACGCCAAGGTCGAGGCTCAGCTCGACGCGCTCTGGAGCCCACACCACCTGACCGTCGTGGGCGCCGGCGCGATCGGCGAGCGCCTTGCCGGCGACCGCTACGCCGCCGGCGACGCCGGCGACGCGCCGAGCGCGCAGCAGGTCTACGCTTTCGCCCAGCACGAGTGGGCCCCGTCGCGGCTCCTTGAGGTCAACGCGAGCGCCCGGTTCGACGCGCACTCCGACTACGCGGCCCGGCTGACGCCGAAGCTGTCGGCGCTCGTCCGGCCGAGCGACGCCGTCCGGGTCCGTGCGAGCGTCGGGAGCGGGTTCAAGGCGCCGGCCTTCCGGCAGCTCTACCTCGCGTTCACGAACGCCGCCGCCGGCTACAGCGTGTTCGGTTCGACGCGGCTGGCAGAGGGGGTCGCCGAGTTGGAGGCGCAAGGCCAGCTCGTCCAGGTGTTCCTCGACCCGTCCGCCCTCGGCGCCATCGAGGCCGAGAGCTCCGTCGCGTTCAACGCCGGCGTCGCGGTCGACCTCAGCGCGGCCCTCACCGTCGAGGCCGGGGCGTTCTGGAACGAGGTCTCGGACCTCATCGAGACGCAGCCCGTCGCGCAGAAGACGAACGGGCAGTCGGTCTTCGGCTACTTCAACCTCGACCGGATAACCACACGTGGGCTCGACGCCCAGGTCACGGCCCGACCGCTCGGCGGCGTCGAGCTTGTCGGGAGCTATCAGTTCCTGCAGGCCCGCGACCGCGCGATCGTCGACGCCCTCGCGTCCGGGACCGTGTTCGGCCGCGACCTCGACGGGCGCGACGCGCGGTTGGGCGTCGGCGACTATGGCGGGCTGTTCGGGCGGTCGCCGCACGCCGCGACGCTCCGCGCGACGCTCACGCGCGGGTCCGCCTCGGCGTCGCTGCGGGGCCGCTGGCGGAGCCGCTACGGCTACCGCGACCTCGACGGCAACCAGATCGCCAACCGCGACGACGAGTTCGTCGCCGGCTACGCCGTCCTCGACCTCACGCTCACGCAGTCGTGGGCGACGCCCGCCGGCCGGCTCCAGGCCCAGGCCGGCGCCGACAACCTCCTCGACGTCACGCGCTCGACGCTCGTGCCGTCCCTGCCGGGCCGGACGCTCTTCGCGTCGCTCGGCCTCTCGTTCTGACCCCACCACTCCCCCCGGTTCACCCCATGCACCGCCTTCCGCTCCTCGCCCTCGCGGGCGCCCTCGTCCTCTCCGCCTGCGACTCCACTGAGGCCGACGAGGTCGTCGACCTCGAGGCCCAGGTCGCCACGGACGTCGAGGCCGACCCGACCACGGGCCGCGACCCGAACACGGGCGCCCCGATCGCCAACGACCTGTTCACGCTTTACGACCTCGACGCCGGCGAGATCGTCCTCTCGTCGTCCGAGACCGACGCGAGCGTCCGCGCGGCCGACTCGACCGGGACGGCCTGGGACATCGGCTTCCGCGGCACGACGATCATCTTCAACGGCGGCACGAGCGGCCCGGGCCAGGGCGCGGCCCAGCTCCTCACCGAGGCGTTCCCCGACGTGACCGAGGCGCCCGCCAGCGGCTACGTCGCCGACGGCGCGAACACGGCGTGCCCAGCCGTCGAGACGCCCGGCGGCACGTTCCCCGGCGCGCCGTACGCCCTCTGCACCGGGGATGAGAACGGCTGGTACGACTACGACCCGAGCCAGAACCTGATCACGCCGATCCCGGGCCGGACGATCGTCCTCACGACGGGTGACGGCGACTACGCGAAGGTCCGGATCCTGAGCTACTACCAGGGCAACCCGACCCCGCCGAACCCCACGGCACCGAGCCGCTACTACACGTTCGAGTACGTCGTCCAGCCCGACGGCTCGCGCGACTTCCTCTCGACGACGGCCGAGTAGCTCCCTGCCCGCTCTCTGCGCTGGCGGCCACCGCTGGCGACCCGCCCTCCCTCCGATGCTCCGCCCCTCCCTCCTCCTCGCGGCTCTCGCCGTCCTCCTCGCGCCGAGCGCGGCGGCCCAGCCCGCCGACGACGCTCCCGGCCTCCTCGTGATGGCCCACGGTGGCGACCCCGCCTGGAACGCGTCCGTCGAGGACGCCCTCGCCCCGCTCCGCCAGCGCTACCCCGTCGCGCTCGCCTTCGGCATGGCCGACCCGGCGTCGCTGGGGGCCGGCCTCGGTGAGCTGGCGGAGCGGGGCGCCGAGCGCGTCGCCATCGTCCGGTTGTTCTTGGACGGCCGCTCGTTCCTCCATCAGACCGAGTACTTCCTCGGGCTCCGGGACGACCCGCCGGCCCAGTTCATCCTCCACGGCGCGCACGGGGCGCCGGCCGGCCACGGCGCCGCGGGCGGTCACGCGGCGGCCGGGCATGGGAGCGGTCACGGGTCGGAGCACGGCGCTGCGGCCGACCATGGCTCCGCGGCCGATCACAGCGCGGCGGCGACGCCTCAACCGGTCGACCACGACCTCGCGCTCGCCCTCTCCCTCGACGGGCTGATGCAGGCCGACGAGGTCTCGCAGATCCTCGCCTCCCGGGCCGAGGCGATCAGCGAGTCGCCCGCAGAGGAGTCGGTCCTCGTGCTCGCCCACGGGACCGGCGACGACGTCGAGAACGCCCGGTGGATCGCGGCGATGGAGCGCCTCACCGGCGACCTCCGCGCCGACGGCTACCACGCCGTCCGCGTCGAGACGCTCCGGGAAGACTGGCCGGAGCCGCGTGCGGCGGCCGAGCGCGCCATCCGCGGGTTCGTCCAGGCCGAGACCGAGGCGGGCCGGCGCGTGCTCGTCGTCCCGTTCCGGCTCTCGGGCTTCGGGCCGTACCGGACCGTGCTCGACGGGCTCGACTACACGGCGTCCGAGGCGGGCATCCTCCCGCACGCGGCCGTGACGGCCTGGGTGGACCGGGAGTACCGCGCGCTCCTCGAGCGCGAGGGCTGGACGCCGACGCCCTAGCCGGCCTCCCCGCCCGCCTCGACGCGAGGCGGGTGGAGTCCGACGCGGGGGGTCTGCCGGTCACGGCCGGAGGCCGGATCAGTGTGCGTCGAGCCAGTTGTCAGCCACGCCGACCTCGACCACGATGGGCACGTCGCCGAGCGGGAGCGCGGCCCTCATCTGCTCCGACACGAACTGGGAGACCGCCTCGACGTCGCCCTCGGGCACCTCGAAGACCAGCTCGTCGTGGACCTGGAGGATCATCCGACTGCCCGCCGACACGTCGGCCAGCCCGTCGTGGATGGCGATCATCGCGATCTTGATCATGTCCGCCTGCGTGCCCTGGATCGGCATGTTCACGGCGATCCGCTCGGCGTAGGCCCGGTCGTTCGGGTTGCGCGACGTGATCTGTGGGACGTAGCGTCGGCGGCCGAGGAGCGTCTCGACGTAGCCGCGGTCGCGGGCCTCCTCCATCAGCCCGTCCAAAAACTGAATCACCTGCGGGTACGACTGGCGGTACTGGTCGATGAGCGTCTGGGCCTCCTTGTTGCCGATCCGGAGCCGCTGCGCGAGGCCGAAGGCCGAGATGCCGTACGGGATGCCGTAGTTGACCTGCTTGACGCGGTCGCGCTGAGCGCGCGTGACCTCGTCGTAGTCCACGTCGAAGACGCGGGCGGCCGTCGCCGTGTGGATGTCCTTCTCTTCGGCGAACGCCTTCACGAGCTCCGGGTCGCCCGACATGTGGGCGATGATGCGGAGCTCGATCTGCGCGTAGTCGGCCGCCATCAGGACGTGGCCGGGCTCGGCCACGAACGCCTTCCGGATCTCCTTCCCGAGGTCGGTCCGGATCGGGATGTTCTGGAGGTTCGGGTTCGACGACGACAGCCGGCCGGTCGCCGTGATGGTCTGGTTAAAGTCGGTGTGGACGCGGCCCGTGTCGGGGTGGATCAGCTCCGGGAGCTTGTCGACGTAGGTGCTCTTCAGCTTGGAGACCTTCCGCCAGTCGAGGATGAGCGCGGGCAGGGCGTGCTCCTGGGCGAGCTCGCTGAGCACGCGCTCGTCGGTCTTCGGCTGGCCGGACTTGGTCTTGCCGAGCGGCTGGAGGCCGAGCCCGAACGTCGGCGCCTCGTCGGCGAGTTGCTTTTTGGTCTTCGGCTTCTCGCCGTCGGGCGTCTGGCCGGCCTCCCTGTCCTTCACGTCTTGGAGCCAGGTCTGGTAGGCAGCCTGCTCCTCGTCGCTCGGCGGACTGTTGAACAGGACCTCGCCGATCTGCTTGGGCGAGCCGATCGTGAACTCGCGGCCGGCCTGCTCATAGATCTGCGTTTCGAGCGCCGCCAGCTGGGCGTCGAGCCCCTCGCGGATCTCGGCCAGCACCTTCTCGTCGACCTTCACGCCGGCCATCTCCATCGCGGCCAGGACTCGGACGAGCGGGAACTCGATCTCCTCGGCGATCTGGAGCAGCCGGCCCTCGCCGCCGTCGACCTCCTTGAGCGCCTCGGTGAGGACGGGGACGAGGCGGAGCGTGACGTCGGCGTCCTCGCAGGCGTATGGTCCGACGTCCTCGACCGGCACCTGGTCCATCGTGATCGCGTTCTTGCCCGTCCCGATGAGGTCGGTGATCGGCTGCGGCCGGTAGTTGAGGTGGAAGGACGCGACGTCGTCCATCTTGTGGCTCGCCTCCGGGTTGAGGAGGTAGTGAGCCACCATCGTGTCGAAGATCTCGCCGCGGACCGTCACGCCGTGCCGGGCCAGCACCTCGAGGTCGTACTTCACGTTGTGCCCGACTTTGGGGAGGTCGGGGTTTTCGAGCGCCGCGCGGATAACGTCGAGGGCGTCCGCCTCGGGCGTCCCGTCGGGGAGCGGCGTCGGGAGGTAGACCGCGCGCTTTTCGCGCTCGGCCAGCGCCACGCCGACGAGCCGGGCGTGCATCGGGTCGGTCGACGTCGTCTCCGTGTCGAACGACAGCCGCTCGGCGGCCTCGACCAGCTCCGCGGCCGCGTCGAGGTCGGCCTTCTCGTAGACCGTCGTGTAGTCGATGGCGCCCTCGTCGAGAGCCGTCACCGGCTCGTACGGGCCGAAGTCGAACGAGAGCGACGGGTCGTCCTCAGGGAGCGTCGTGAACGCGCGGCCCGGCTGGCCGTCGGCCCGCCGCTTCTGGCGCCCCGCGGCGTAGTCGCGGACCCGGTTGCGGAGCCGCGTCCCGAAGCCGACCTCGTTGAACAGGGCCTCGATCTCGTCGAGGTCGGGGTCGGTCCGGCGGAGCGTGTGCCAGTCGAGGTCGAGCGGGACGTCGGTCCGGATCGTGACCAGCTTCTTGCTCAGGATCGCGTCCTCGGCGTGGTCCGTCATCCCCTCCCGGGCGCGCTTTCCCTTCAGGTCCTCGGCGTGCTCGATCAGGGACTCGACCGAGCCGTACTCCTCGAGCAGCTTGATCGCCGTCTTCTCGCCGATGCCCGGCACGCCCGGCACGTTGTCCGACGAGTCGCCCATCAGCGCGAGGATGTCGATGAACATCCGGGGCTCGAGCCCGCCGTACTTCTCGCGGAAGGTCTCCGGCGTCTCGCGGTCGAACGTCTCGCCCATGTAGGGCGGCCGGAGCATCGAGACGCGGTCCGAAAGCAACTGGCGGAAGTCCTTGTCGGCCGAGAAGATGACCGCGTCTACGCCTTCGTCTTCCGCGCGTTTGGCGAGCGTCCCGATCACGTCGTCGGCCTCGACGCCCTCGACCTCGAGGACCGGGATGTCGAACGCCTCGACGAGCCGCCGGAGGAGCGGGATGTTGCTCTTGATCTCGGGCGGCATCGGCGGCCGGTGCGCCTTGTACTCGTCGTAGAGCTGGTCGCGGAAGGTCGGCTTCCCGCCGATCTTGTCGAAGACGACCGCGATGTGCTCGGGCTGCTCGTCCTCCAGCAACTTGAGGAGCGCGCTCGTGAAGCCGTAGAGCGTCCGGGTGTCGGTCCCGTCGGGCGCGCTGAGGGTCGCGTTCTTCATCGAGAAGAAGGCCCGGTAGGCGAGGGCCATCGCGTCGGCGAGGAAGAGCGTCTCGCGGGCGTCGTCGGCCTCGACGGCGGCGAGGGGGTCGTCGAGGTCGTCGGGGAGCGAGACGGCCACGTCGGCCTCGGGGGCGGGGTCGGCGGGGTCGAAGAGGGAGGGCTGGTCGGCCATCGGCGGGGGCGTCGGGGTCGGTCGGGGGAGGCTAACGCCGGGGGCGTGCCGGGGGTTTGTCAGCGTGTCGGGTCCCGAAGGGTGCGTCGGAGCGGGCGGCCCGACGGGTTCTCTTTGCGTGAAACCCCGGCCGTTCAGGCATCTCCCCTGCCCCCCGCCGTCCGCCCTGCGTATTTCCCGAGCCCCCTCTCCCCGCCCCTGTATGCCGGTCCTCCTCTTCGACATCGACGGCACGCTGCTCCAGTCGAACGGCGTCGGCCGCCAGTCCGTCAACGCCGCGCTGGCGGCGCTCGCCGGCGAGACGTTCGACTTTTCCGACATCACGTTCTCGGGCAAGACCGACCGCCAGATCTTCCGCGAGGTCTTGGAGGCGGGCCGGCGTTGCGGGCTCGACGTGACCCCGGACCAGGCCGACCGGTTCGGCGAGTTGTACCAGCGGGAGATGGAGCAGAACCTGCCCGAGGCCACGGTCGAGGCGCTCCCCGGCGCCGTCGCCCTCGTCCGCCGCCTGGCCGACGAGGGCGCCGAGGTGGGCATGCTCACGGGCAACCTCGAGCCCCTCGCCTACGCCAAGGTCGGGCAGATCGGGCTGGGCGAGTCCGAGCTCCCGTTCGGCGCCTTCGGCAGCGACGACGCGGATCGGAACGCGCTGCCGGCCGTCGCCGCGCGGCGCGCCTCCGAACGCTACGGCCGCGAGGTGACCACGGCGGAGCTCGTTGTCATCGGCGACACGCCGCGGGACATCGCGTGCGCCCGGGCCGCGGGGTCGAGGGTCGTCGCCGTGACCACGGGCCGCTACGACGCGCGCCAACTCCGCGAGGCCGACGTCGTGCTCGACACGCTCGAGGCCTTCTCGCTCGACGCCATCCCGGCCGCGGCCTGAACCGCCGACCCGGCCCGCCTCGGCGGACGGGTCGTCGAAGTGGGTCAGGTCGTTACCGTGCGACGGTCACGCGCCGGGTGGTGGTCGCCCCATCGGCCGTCACCCGGACGACGTAGACGCCGGCTGGCGCCTCGCCGAGGTCGAGGGCGAGCCGGCCCGCGCCCGGTGCCGCCGTCGCGAGCCGGACGCGTCGCCCGAGCAGGTCGACGACCTCCGCCTGGAGCTCGCGCGCGCCCTCAGCCGCGATCGTCACGCGCCCCGCGCTGGGGTTCGGGTAGAGCTCGACCGCGATCCCGCCCGGTCCGTCCTCGGCGGCGACGGTCTCCGGGGCGAAAGCCCGCCGCGCGAGCGTGGCGTCGAGCACGAACGGGTTCTCCGACCGCTGGAGCGTCGCGATCCACTCGTTCCGCGCGCGCTCCTCGTCGTCGGCGGGGTCCATGTCGTTCCAGCTCACCAGGTCCAGCACCATCTCGTCGAAGAAGGC
>Ga0310345_10003322_pt1 | contig 15390 bp, 13 predicted proteins | sample HC15DNA20500_MG_FD_204667 | JGI IMG/M metagenome (GOLD analysis project Ga0310345, IMG submission 204667) | Marine microbial communities from station ALOHA, North Pacific Subtropical Gyre - HC15-DNA-20-500_MG | ecosystem: Environmental > Aquatic > Marine > Oceanic | place: Pacific Ocean: North... | reverse complement strand
CTTCAATCCGCTGGCCACCATCGATGTCGAAGCGGACACCGTGCGCGAGGACATCTATGCGATCGCCGATGCGATGATCGAGCCTTCGCCGGGCAAGGACCCGCATTGGGAGGAAATCGCGAAGCTGATCCTGTCGGGCATGATCGCGCATGAGGTGGCGGCGGCACGCGCCGAAGGCAAGGTGACGACGCTTTCGGACGTGCGCGCCCATCTGCGCCAGGGCGCCAGTTATCTCGACCGTCTGTTCGGCGCGATGGCGAGGGACTTCGCGGCAGGCGGCCTGCCCGCCGCCGCTGCGGCCGTATTCGCAAGCGCGGGCACGAACGAACGTGGCAGCTTCTTCACGACGCTGATGCGCAACACGGCCTGGCTCGATTCCGTAGTGATGCAGCGCGTGCTGTGCGCAAAGAGCGATTTCGATATCGCCGACCTGAAGCGCAAGCCGATGACAATCTATGTCGTCCTGCCGCCGGAGCTGCTCGGGACGCACGCGCGCTTCATGCGCCTGTTCGTGTCGATGGCAATGCACGCGGCCTCGAAGGGCGGCAAGGGCAGATACCGCACGCTGTTCGTCCTGGACGAGTTCTTTGCCCTCGGCCGGATGACGGTCCTCGAACAGGCCGCGGCGCAGCTCGCCTCCTTCGGCGTGCGGATGTGGCCGATCGTGCAGAACGTCACACAGCTATCGAGCCTCTATCATGGCAATTGGGAGACGTACCTGTCGGGGGCTGGTGCGGTGCAGGCCTTCGGTGTGAACGATCACGCCACATCCGAATATCTCGTCAAGAGGCTCGGCCGTCACATGATCGGTCCTCCCGGGCGGAAGATGGTCGCCAATCTCCGTGAGCCCGACGAGGTCGGGCGCGACGTGGCGCGCGAACTGCGCCGCGCACTGCTGCTGCCGGCCGGCGGCAAGCCGTTGATGGTCCGGCGGCTGGATTACGACCGCGTCTTCCCTCAAGGCTGGTACAGCCCCGATCCTGACTTCGGGAAACCGGACGAGGCTGCGCCGCCTGCGCCACCGCCGGGCGACGGGAACGGTGTGGGGTCGGGGAGAGAAGAACACCCGCCGGCCGCCCTTCCGGAACGCGAAGCGGTACGGGAGAAGGCGCGTCCGGCCGAGGCGACGAGGGCTGACGAGGAGGAGACGGAAGATTTTGCGGCAAGGATGGCGCGGGCCTGGGAAAAGGAGCGCGAGTCCCTGATCGGACCGGCCGAAGCGAAGGAACCGGAACCACCGACGCCCAAGAAGCGGCGCGCGGCAGCGCAGCCGTCCGGGCGCGCTCCGCAGGGCGTTAATGAAAGCAGCAAGGCCCTGGAGAAACTGAACGCGATGGTCGGCCTTGAAGAGGTCAAGGCCGAAATGCGCGCGGTGCGCGCGCAGATAGAGGCAAACAGGAAGCGGGTGCGTGAGGGGCTGGAGCCGGTTCCGCTGTCGCGTCACATGATCTTCACCGGCAATCCCGGAACCGGGAAAACGACGGTGGCAGAGATCGTAGGCGACATATTCCGGGAGACCGGCCTGCTGCGCAAAGGCCATCTGGTCGAGGTCAAGCGCGGCGACCTTGTTGCGCAGCATGTCGGGCACACTGCCCCGAAGACCCGCACGAAATGCATGGAGGCGCTCGACGGCGTGCTGTTCATCGACGAGGCCTACGCGCTGGTCAGGAACGAGATTGCGGCCGACTTCGGGGCGGAGGCGATCGAGGAGATCATGACCTTCATGGAGGACAATCGCGAGCGGATCGTGGTCATCGCCGCCGGCTACAGGGAGGAAATGGAACGCTTCGTCGGCTCCAATCCGGGTCTGGCCTCGCGTTTCACGAAAACAATCCCGTTCGCGGACTACAACGCCGAGGAAATGGAGGAGATCTTCGCGGGGTTCTGCAAGGAAAAGGGTTTCGAACTGGGGCCAGGCGCAGCGGAGAAAGTGAGGGTGCTGATGCTCGGTATCCAGGCCCGCCGGGGCGAGCGGTTCGGCAACGGCCGCACCGTGCGCAATGCATTTCAGGCCGCCGTCGGCAAATACAATGAGCGGATCGCCGCCATGACAGATGCGACGCGTGAGCAGCTCGTCACGCTGGACGCCGGTGATATCCCCGAAGACGCGGGGGGCTTTGTGTAGCCATGTGGGAGGCACTGAAACGGACCATTGACGAGCTGCTCTTTTGGCCGGACATCTGGCGCAAGCAGCTTGCGATGTGGTGGCGGCGTAATCCCGGTGTCGCCGGTCCTGCGCGTCGCGGGACCGGACGGACAGATGCGGTGACGCCCAATCGGCCGGACTGGAAGCCGGTAAGGAACAACGAGCTGGCGTTTGCAGTCGCCGTTGCGGGAGACGGGATCAAGACGGGCTGGCGCGCGCTCGCCCGTACGGCTGTCGCGGCAAAAGCGTGGTGGATGGCGGGATGGAAGCCGCTGGCGCCTGCTGCACCGGAACCGCCTCCGCCGGACGGGCCGGAACGGCCGGGCGGTCTTCAGCGCTGGACCAGGCTGCTCACCCGCGAAGGCCGCAAAGAGGCGGCATTGAAGGAATTGATATACCGGGACCGGATCAATAGCGCGTGGGTCTACAGCGAAGCGACGCATGAAGAATGGCTCGAAATGCGCGATCGCTGGCACGCGGCGCGAGCGCGGTACTACCGGTTCACCGATCGGGGATGGAAATCGCGGTACACGGCTGAGGACATAGAGAAGGCGATGGCGGTCAATGACGGCAGCCGCGACACGCCGCATTTCAAGGCGCGTGTCGACCGGCAGGGGGAACTCGCAATCATCAAGAAAGCAGGATGGATGGCGGGCAGGGACATCAGCGACCATGCGTACCGGGGAAGCCTTCTCTCATTCTACGCGGAGTACGGCGACGACCCGCTGCTGATGATCCCGGTGCAGGCCAGCGACAGGGACTGGAGAAAACACGCCGACGAGTGGTGGATCGACCTGATCGGGAACAAGCGCCTGAGTTGGGCGCAGATCAGAACAGCGCGGGAGACTGAGCGGCGTCGCGTCGAACAGCAGGAGGGGGAATGAACGATGGCAGAAGCCGGAGAGAATTCGACGGGGAAAGGCTATGGCTGGCTCGGCCTGACGGTCATTGCGATTGCCGCGTTCGGGCTGGGCTGGGTATCCGGCGTCGGGGTCAGGAGCGGGGCAAACGTCACGACGGGCGGCGTGGCGCAGGAATCCTGCACGGCCGCTTCCTGCGATAAGACCGAACTGGAAGCGCGTTACCGGGTGCTTGAATGCAGCTATGTTCGCCTGCTGCGCCCGGTCATCCGGGTGAACTACCTGGTGGAAGACTGGCAGGGCGATCTTGATGTCGCTGGCGAACTGACAGCGTCCGGCCAGCCTTTCCCGCCGCCGCTGCCGCCGCTGCGCGGGCTTACCGAAGCCGAGATCGAAAGAGCGCAGGCCGGTGGCGAAAGCGATGTATGCCCGTTCCTCTATCCGGCGCGGGACGAACCGGAGCGCGAGAGGTTCGACATACCGGTTGTGGATTAGGGGACAGCGGCGGCCTCAAACCCCGTGCTCGTCGGCAGCGCTCTCATAGGGATAGATCGTCCATTCCCCCTTGGGGTCGATCACGAGCACATCGCCGTTCTCGTCGACCAGCGTGAGATAGAGCGTGGCCCACTTGGCGCGGCAGTCGCCGTGCGGCTTGAGCGCGCGGGCGATGTCGTACAGGCCTTGCTGCAATTCCTGCATCGACAGCGGCGCGCCGTCCTTGCCGCGCAGGCGGATTTTCAGTGAAGTATTGTCGCCCTTCGCTGTCTTCTTCGATGCCGCTTTCTTGGGCCTCTTGCCGTACGGTCTGCTCATATCTGAATCGTACCGGGCGCGCTTGTCCGGGCAAAGAAAATGCGCCCCGAAGGGCGCATTTTGGTGAGGATAAGAGGGCTAGAACGGCATCTCATCGTCTTCGCCTTCCGCAGCTTCGTCGGCCTCGCCGGTGTCGCCGTGGTCCTGGTCGTCCGGGTCATCGCGGGGCGGCAGGAGAACGATGCGGCCGTCGAAATCGACCGGAAGCACGTTCAGAAAGACCGTCAGGCCTTCGCCGTTCTTGTGCTCCCACACCGCCCCCAGGCGGGTCCAGAACTTCCTGCCGCGGCCACGGTCTTCGACGTGGTAGGCGATCAGCTTCGGCGGGTTGGTGTCGCGCTGCTTGCGGTTGTTGGTTTGTTTCGTGCTCATTGTCTTAGTCCTTTCTGTTTGGGTTGGCTCGTAACGCCCTCGAAAATGGCCGTGCGGCCAAGCAGACGGTTCAAGTCAGGCGGCGGGGTTTGGGGTATCGCCCGTCCTGCACAAGCCTTGGCGCGGAAGGATGGGGAACCCGCCGCCTCCCCGCAGGGGTTGACTGGAAACGGATGCGCGCATGGTCATCGTGGCGTATCGATAGAGCCGACCCGGACGGGAATGGACGGACATTGAAGGGTCACGAGATCGGACTAACCGGCCGCAGATCTTGCAGCGCGTTCCCGGCCTGCGAAGCGAACGATCGTCTGGCGCGCCACAAGGTCGTGTCGCAGTCGCGGACAGTGAATGATCTCCCGCCGCGTTGGCATGGTGAGGGACGCCTGACAGGAACGGATGGCCGTGACGGCGGTAATGAACAGCGCCGCTCCCGGTCATTGACGGTTGCCGCCCGTGCAGATTTCTGCCGCTTCGGATCGAGCGGAAGAGCTTGGAATGAAACGCGGTGGTCGCGCCGCACTGACGGCGCGGAACGGCGATAGGATCACGATGTCGCCGCCAGATGAGCCCCCACAAAAGGAGTCCGTGGGGCAATTTTTGTCCGGCCGATCGTTGGTGAACGGCGCTATCTGACGTGAGGGGCGGAGATCATGGCGCTCCCCCTTTCGCCTCGGCAAGAGCAGCTCGGATGCAGGGAAGGACATGCTTGGCAATGCCGGGCACGTCTCGATGGTTTTCGAGTTCGGCGTATGCCACTTCCAGGGCCGACAGCATTTCCGGGGCGGCGGCGATGAGGCGGGCATTTGAATCCGCCCACTCGGGCGGATCGAGGGGTTGCCGCCACACGGTCGCAACGGTCACGTCCTGCAAGTCCGTGACGAAGATGTGACTGTCGTCGTCCGGATATTCGACGTTCCACGGGCCGGGCGTATGTTGTGAAGAGGACATAGTCATGCCTCACCCCCTTCGGCTTGCTGCCGGGCTTCGCGCTGTTCGATGAGCGCCCGCTCCAGGGACGCACGGTCTTCGACGATTCGTCCGGCCTTCCACGCGGCGCGTGCATAAACCGAGATCGTGAAGTCCGGGTTGAAGTGCAGGTCGCGCTCGACCGGCATGTGAAGCGCGCCGCGCAGGGCTTCAAGTTCGCGTAGGGACACGCTGCCGAGTTCCGGGCATCCCATGCCGAGATCGCACAGCCCGTAGGCGACTTCCGGATAGTCGGGATCGACTTCCGTGAGAATCCATGTCCCGGCTCCGTCGGGCAAGAACAGTTTGACGACGGGGAAGAAATCGGGGCTTGCCGTGCCGTCCTCGTCGAGTTTGCGGCGGGCTTCGCCGTTTCGAAGCAGCAGGTGTTTCAGGTCGTCGGTGATGAGTTTCATAGTCCTCTCCTTGTCGTTGGTTTTGCGAATGGAGAGGACAAGCCGGGCAGCGACGGCCCTGTCACCGAGCCGTATGGCGAGGGAAACCCCTTGCGGGTTGACCGGGGCGGCGGGCGCGGCTACGCGGCCATAATCACGCAAAACCGACGGGAGAGGACGGGAAGCAGGCCGCACGGCGATCGTACGGCTCGATGCGGGAACATATGCGCGAAGGTCGCGCACCGTGCTTATCCTGCCCCCGGCCAGGCGGACACCGTGAAGACCGGATATGCTCCCGTCGTGCTGGCGGCGCTGATGGTTTCGTCGTCTTCCACGAAGCTCACCGTGACGGTTGCCCCGGTGATGTCGGCGGCGTTCTCGTGAAAACTCGCCCAGCTTGCGCCGTAGCTGGTGGCGCTCGTTGCGGCAAAGGTAATGGCCGGCGGGCTGTATCCGGCAGGGACGGGGGCAAGCGTGACGTCGGCGACGTTATGGCGGAAGTCGACATTGACCTGAGCGGCGGGAATGACAAGGAAGGCTTCACGTTCCGGCCACGCCTCAGGGGCGAATTCGTAGCGATAGTTCGTTGCAGTAACCGCCGGCGCGCTGTCGCCGGGCACGAAAGGCTCGCCGAATTTCTGCGTAAAGGTGAACAGTTCGCGCCGTTCCAGCCGCTCTAACGCCGCATAGCGGCGGCGCAGTTCGGCGGCCTCGTTGTCGTGGCGGCGTTTCAGGGACGCTATAAGCAGGCGTTGATAGTCATCCCGGCGCTTTCTGCGGCGCTTGCGGAAATACTCGATGAGCTGCCGGATCAGCGCGATCTTCTTCAGGTACAGCGCCAGCCCCACGGCGCGGAAATGCCGCCGCGCGATACGGTAGTCCCGCTCGGCCTTGATATGGGCGAGCAGCACCTTGCGCTCGTGCCACTGCCGCACCCTCATCTGCTGCCAGAGCAGATCCAGTGCGGCGCGGCGCTTACGCTGCACGGCCGCAAGAAGCTTGCGTGCCTCTTCCGTCTCGGCAGATTTCTTCACCGCCTCGCGCAAGGCGTCCTGCTGCGCTGCCGCCCTTTGCAGCATCAGCGCCCTGGCGCGTTCGACGGGCGGAAGGAGCGAGAGGGTCAATCCCTCAAGCTTCTTCTTCACGTCCTTTGTCTTCGCCCCGTCGATCTGGCGCGCGAGGCTATGGACGTCGCCGGCGGTGTCTACAACGACGAACACGCGCTTGTCGCCGCGCGCGAGCATGAACCCGGCCGCCTCGAGCGCGTTCTGGAATGACTGCGCGGAATCCGTCATGCGGTAGCATTGGGTGATGAGGGCGCGGCGCTCCTCCCGCGACAGGCCGGATACGGCCTCCATCGCCTTCTCGGCGCGGGTGGGCTGTGGCGGCTCGTCCCACCGCGCGGCGCCGCGGTCGTCCGCCAGATTGGGGGGAAGCTCCAGCCCGAACGCGGCGGCGAGCTCGCGCGCGCAGCGCCGCAGCTTCTGCCGGTCGTGTGAAAGCTGGATCGCCTTCATCGTCCGCGTGTCGATACGCGACCAGACGACATGGCAATGCTCGCGGCCGTTTTTCACATGGAACACGACGATGCGCGGCTGGCCTTCAAGGCCGAGCAGCTTTTCGATATGGGCGAGCGCCTGCGCATATTGCAGGCGGGTCAGCGGCTCCGGCGGGTTGATGAAACACGCATAGACGCCTTCCGTCGCGCGGGTGCCGGCGGTGTAGGCGTCGAACTCGACCAACGCGCCGTCGATATCGCGCGCGATGGTGCCGGTGACCTCCACGAGGTCGACGCTTTCATTATCGGCGGCGTTCTGAAGGTGCGCGGCAAGCCAGCGCGTGTTGCCGGTTTGCAGGCCGCCGATAATCACAGCAGCACCTCGTTGGCCGCCCTCTGCATGTCCCTGGCGAGGAGTTTCAGCGCAGGACGGGCGGTAGCCGGGTCCTGCCGGGCGGCCCAGGCGGCGAAGAGGCTCAGGATCAGCGCGACCTGGACGTTGTTGGTGCCCTGCGCAAGCTCGTCTTCGATCAGTTCGAGGACCGGATAGAAGAAGCGGTCGGAAAGCTCGAAGTCGGCGTCGGTGGGTGGGTGCGGTTTCATGGCGCCCTCCCGACCGTTTCAAGCAGCACAAGGCGCATTTCCGAGACATCGCGCATGGCGGTTTCGATGAGCAAGGCATCGATACCGGCCGCGCGGCCCGCAGTCTGGTCGAAGGCGGTAGTCAACCGTCCGACCTCCGCGAGGAGCCGTATGGCGAGCCGGTGACTGACAGTCGGCCGGCGGGCTGCGGGGCAGGCCGGGATGGCGAGACTGGCTTGGCGCATATACGAAGCGACAGTGAGTCCGGCGATATCGGCATTGGTGACGAGAAGAGCGTCTTCGAACGTTGTCAGCCGGACGGTGCGCTTTATGTTGCGCTGTCGCTTCTTGTCGGTCTGGTCTGGCATCGGCGATTCCTTTCTTGTTTTTCTTGGGGCCATCCAATGCGGCCCGTGAGCTTGGTCGTGATCCAACGGTGATGCGTTGGTCATGGGGTTGCAACAAGCCGCCGCAGGCGGCGGCCATGCCGCACGCGCTTCGAACCTGAAAGCGCGCTTCGCGGCGTTGGGGGGAGAGCGAAGTCTCCCCTTGCTCGAAGCCGGTGCCGAAACACCGGTCGATGGGGTTCCAAGGCCGCCGCATAAGCGGCGGCGATGCCGCATGCGCTGGTCGCGCTTCGCGGCGTGGGGAGAGCGAAGTCTCCCCTTGGTCGGGGCCGCTGCCGAAACAGCCGGCCGTCGGTTCGAAGGGACGCGGAAGTCCCTCGTCAGGTTTCCAAAGGGCACGAAGGCTCTTGGTCGTGGTGCAGCGGCGAAACGCTGCGATCGTCCGCAACAGGTTCGATGCCGTCTTGCGGACGACAAGCCGGGGGTGAAACGGGGGCCGGCGCCCTTTGCCAGAGGCAAAGGCCCGCGAAGCGGGTGAGGCCCCCTCAAGATGTGCGTGGGAGTCCACGCACATCTTGTATTCATCCTGAGCTATATTTTTACTTTACGTATTACCACTAAAGATAGTATTAACATAATACCGCTTATTACTTATGGTTATTCTATCTCACAGAATACTTCTGATGACCCCGATGAAAGATAGTAGAAAAACCGGGCGCAGATTGGGGGAGTTTCTGGCGGCGACACGGTCTTGGAAGAGAATGCGGTTCGCGCCGTTCCCCCGACGCCGGACGCCGGAAGGCAACCGCAAAGGGATGCCTGCTGCTTCGGATCATGCACGGCGGGGTTTCAGCCTGCGATCTGTGTGACAAAAAGGATCGCGTCCTCGACACGGCGTTTGACCGATCTTAGCTGCGTCAGACCGAAGGCGCCGGCCGCGCCGTGCGCGCCTTTGTTGAAGACGTCGAACAGTTCGATCACGTCGTCGATGTCCTTTTCGACGAACGCTTCGAGCCGCGTGTCCTGCATCTGTTGCCGGCGCAGGAGGAAATGAATCCGGGCGCGTCTTGTGGGCCTGTTGTTTCCGTCGCGGGCGCAATCCGGAACCGCGGCGACTACGGCATCGTCCGGTGCGCGCGTATGGAGGATCTGCGTGAAAATCTCGCGGACGCTTGTGCAGAAATGTCGGGCCGCGTCCGGATTGCGCGGATTCAAAGAGAACAGCGCCCCATGCCAGCGGTTGTGCAGGTCAGGTGAAATGCGGTTCAGCTCGTCGGTGATCGAGGTGGCCTGAAGGTCGTCATCCTCGTCGTCATCCTCGTCCGTCTCGCCGCCGAGCAGAGCATTGGCGACGGCAAGGCTGTTGGCGCTCTCCTGCTGCGGTAGCGCCAGGCTGACGCCATAACGCGGGTCGTCTTCGTCATAGGCATTGTGCCGCTCAAGCTGCACGTAGGATTCGTGCAGGGCGTACGCGGACGTGCGGACAACGGTGTAGCTATGTGTGACCGGCGTGTGCTGAAGGCGCGTCAGCGCACTTCGGATACGCTGACGGTCCCGGCTGACCTGCGCGTTGTAGGACCGGACCGCACGATTGTAGTTGTCGACGGCGCTCTTGAGCTTCTGGTTATGACGCCGGACTTCCTGGTTGTATTTCTGAACGGCCTGCCGCTGCTGGCTCTGGAGTTGCCGCATCTTGCTGCGAAACTGTGATGTCGAGATTCGCCGCGCCATCCTGACGCTCCTCGAAGAAATGATGATTCGTTTCTACGAAGAGTACCAGAGCCGCTCCACTATTGGAGTCTTCCGCGCCCTCATAGAGAGTGCTTTGCATGAAGGCGCATTTGAGCTGAAACGGCCGCGCCACCGGCGCGGCCGCCTCGGCTGCTGCACGCTATGCATCAGGAGTAGGGATCGTATTCGTGGATGATGCGGGCGGGGTCGCCGTCATATTCGGCGGAGGGGAGGACCCCGTATCCGAGATCGCCTTTGAAGAGGGTGACGCAGACCATCAGGGTCGTGGCGAGATCGAAGGCGACCTGCTGCGCGAGGGCGAGATTGTGCGACATTTTCGGCTCCTGTCCTTTCGGGCGGGGACCATTCCCCGCTGAACAGGCGCCCGATGGCCTCGGGACGGACCGCGATCACCCTGAAGGCGTAGCCGGAAGGGCCGCACGCGAATGCGTAGCGGACCCCCAATCGTGATTGAGCGGGTTGATGGCCACAGGTCCGGCGCGGAGCCAAGGATCAGCGACAGGTGGAGGGGAAATGGACTACCGGCCCCCTTGCCGGGAGCCGGAGTCGCATCGAGGGCATGCGCGGCGTCAGGACGCCCCACACCGCCAGACGGGGATGCTGAGTCTGCGCGCCTTGTCGGCGAGGTTCTCGGTAATGCCCGATCCGGGGAAGACGATCAGGCCCCGTGGCATCGTTGCGAGCAATTCATCGTTGCGCTTGAAGGGCGCCGCCTTGGCGTGGCGTGTCCAGTCCGGCTTGAAGACGAGTTGCGGCACCTTGCGCTTTTCGGCCCAGCAGGCGGCAATGCGTTCCGCGCCGCGCGGGCTGCCGCCGTGCAGCAGCACCATGTCCGCGTGCCTGCTGCGGGCGCGGTCGAGCGTATCCCAGATAGCGCGATGGTCGTTGCAATCAAGCCCGCCGGCGAAGGCGATCCGCGTGCCTTGCGGGAGCAACACTTCGGTTTCGGCGCGGCGCTTGGCGGCGATGTAGTCGCGGCTGTCGATGACGGCAGCAGTCAGCGCCTTGTGATTGACCTTCGAGCCCGCGCGCGGAGTCCAGTCGGAGCCGGTGTGGAGCTGGAACAGCTCGGCGGCGTGGTCGCGCATGAACTCGAAGGCGTTGCGGCGCTCGATGGTGCTGATCCCTTCGGCGACGAGCCGCTCCAGTTCGACCGAGCGGATTTCCGAGCCGTCCTGTTCGTCCTGGCTGCGGCGCTGACGGTCCTCGTTGTCGTCGAGCTCGCGCTGCGCGCGATCGGCGGCGCGGTGGAAGAGATTGACGGTGCCCCAGAGCAAGTTTTCGAGATCGGGTTCAAGGCGGGTGTCGCCCAAGGTGGCGACGAGCGCGTCGAACATGTCGACGAGCGCCGTGCGCACGGTGCTCTCTTCGGGAAGCGGGCGGGGATCGGGTTCGTCCTCGTGGGGGCGGTAGCCGTGGAGCTGCAACTCCGCGATGACCGCCGCCGTGGAGGATCGTACGTGGTGCGGTTCGGTTTCGTTTGTGTAGGTCATGGCCGGTATTCCTTTCGTTGCCGGTATTGAGTGGGCCGCGACCGCCGCGGCCTTTCCGGCGATCAAACCGGCGGCATGGCGGACGGGGCCGCACCCAAGCGCAGCGCAGCGGCCGCAACGAAGAGAAGGATGGCGGGCTCGCCCGCCATTGCGGACCCCGGACGCCCTGCTGCCAGATCGCCTCTAAAAGAAAGGCCGTGGCGGGCGCGCGATACGAACGGCGTGGCGAAAGGTGAAGACCTGGTCCGGCATCAGACCGACAAACGCACCGCATCGTCCGATGCGAGCTGCCGTAGCAGATGCAGGCGCAACGGTTCTAGTCCGACCCGGCGTAGATCGTCGTTGAAGTCCCCTAGCACCGGGCGCAGGGGAAGCACCTCGATGCCCGCCTCGATGACGCGGCGGCCGAGACGTTCCGTTCCGGCACGCCCGGCGCCGTCGCTGTCGCTTGCGACGTAGAGCCGCCGCAGACCGGTGGGGAAGAGAATGGCGCCGAGATGGGCGGCGGATAGGCCAGCGATCACCGGCATCGTCGGGATGGCCGTGCGCAACGAGAGCATGGTTTCGATGCCTTCGCCGGCCGCGATCACGTCCGCCGTGCTTCCGGATGCGAAGCCGAAGCGGACGCCGTGCCCGAGCAGCACACCCATGGCCCGGCGCGGGCTGGCGACGATTGCCTTGCCGGTCCCGCCGGGAGCGAGCCAGGTGCGGTGGACACCCATGATGCAACCCTCGCCGTCGGTGACAGCGGCGATCATGGCCGGCAGGGAATGAGTGATGCCATGTTCATCGCGGTAGAAGCAGCCGGGATGAAAGCGCAGCGCATCGGTGCCGGAGAGACTGGCGATGCCGCGTCCGCGCAAGTATGTCTCGGCGTCTGTGCCGGTGATCGGCCGCGCCATCGCGAACAGCTTGCGGGCGGATGCTGTCCGCTCTTCCGGCTTGCGCGACCTGCCGTTGCTCCGCTGCGCACTGCCTTCCGGTGGAAACGCAGGAGACGGGAGCGCGAGGAAACGCCGCGCTTCCTCCGCGACGGCGCGGAACGATGTCAGGCCACAGCACTCACGAATGAGATCAAGCAGGTCGCCGTAATCGCCGGTCGCCGCGTCGGTCCAGTTTCCGGCAGCGCCTTTGCCCGAATCCGGTCCATGCAGCCGGACGAAAAGCGAGCGCCCCGGATTGTTGGCCGTGTCACCGACGAGCCAGTAGCGGCCTTCGCGGCGTCCGCTGGACAGATAGTGGCGACAGACGGATTCGGCGTTGCGGGCAAGCGCCCGCGCGAGATCGCCCGCCGAGTCATGGTGGGCCATGACGGTCTCCTTTCCGATCGGATGGTTGGGTGAACCGCGAAGGTGCGAAGTGATACGCTTCGCGCGGTGTTCTTCGGCCCTTCGGACCTTCGCGTTGATCAGTTATGCCGCCGCGCGGTCTGTGACGGAGACGAGCGGGTGGCGGTCCATGAGGCGGCCGAGGATGGCTGCGCCGTTCGCTCCCACCGGCACGAAGAAGCGCAGCTTCCACGCGATGATCTCGTGCGTGAGCCCCATCGCGGTCAGCCGGTCGCGCATGCCGGGGGTGAAGCCCGAAAGTTCGATCCGGCAATCGTTCATCACCCGGACGCGGCGCAGCCCGAGGCCGTCGGCGAGCTGCACGGTGCTCTTGCCGTCCAGCAGCAATTGCCAGGCCTGATCGGCGGAGAGGTCCGGCACGTCGTCGAGACCGAGATTGCGGCAGAGCGCCCCGAGCGCCGCCGGTGAGACCAGCCGCCCGACGATGCGTTCGCCCTCGTCGGTCTGGAGCCGGTAGACGCGGCAGTTCTCATCCGGCAGCCGCCGCCAGATCGGCAGCAGCAGCCCCGTTGCGATATGCAGCGTGCTTTCGGTAAATTCCGGCAGCGTGGCGATCTCCTCCTGCCACGCTTTCGCGAACGCATCGCTTGCTGCGTCCTGCCACAGCGTTTCGGCAAGGGCGGCCTTGCCGAAGCTGAGTTGCTCCATCGGTCTGAGCAGCCGGACACGGCGCTCGATCGAACCGTCGTCCAGCATCAGGCTCGGCGCGGGAACTTCAAGCGCGGCGCGGCCGGACCGCTCGTTGATCAGAAGCCGGGAGCCTGCCGCTTCGCTGCGGGAGAGCGCTTCATCAAGGCTTAGCGGGCGGTTCCGGTCGCGGCGGGCCAGCGTGAAGATGCGCGTCTCCGCGCCGGTGGCCGGATGGGTGTAGACCGTGCGCCGCTCGCTCACACGCAGGCTGTCGGCGGCAAGCGTCTCCAGCCCGCGGTCGTAGATGCCGGCGGCAATCGCGCCCTCGATGCGCGCGGTCAATAGCTGCTCGAACACCTCGAACAGGTCGTTCTGCATGGCAATCGTCAGCGCCAGCATCCTGTTCAGGAAGGTCGTAATCGGCGGCAGCTCCTCGCGCAGCGTGCCGTCGGCGTCGGTGAGCTTCAGCCCGGTCGCGTCCTGAAACGCCTGCAAGGAACAGCACTCGATCTTGCCGGTATGAAGCAGCGCGTAGAACTGGCGCAGCGCATCGCGCGCGTAGGGCGATTCCAGATTGTCGTCGGCGCGGAACAGGCCCTGTCCGCCGGTCTGGCGCTGGCCCTTCGTGATCGCGCCGAGCGTATCGAGGCGGCGTGCGATGGTAGACAGGAAGCGTTTTTCGCCCTTCACGTCGGTCGTCACCGGCCGGAACAAGGGCGGCTGCGCCTGGTTGGTGCGGTTCGAGCGCCCCAGCCCCTGAATGGCGGTGTCCGCCTTCCATCCGGCCTCCAGCATGTAATGCACGCGCAGCCTTTTGTTCTTCGCCCCGAGATCGGCGTGATAGGACCGCCCGGTGCCGCCCGCGTCCGAGAAGACGAGGATGCGCTTTTCGTCGTCCTGAAACGCCTGCGCCTCGGCGAGATTGGCCGAGCCCGCGCGGTTTTCCACCGCGAGGCGGTCGATACCGTCCGCCCCCGTCTTGCGGACGATCCGGCGAGAGCGGCCGGTGACTTCGGCGACCTTGTCCGCGCCGAAGCGGTGGATGATCTGGTCGAGCGCGCCGGGCACCGGCGGCAGCGAGGCCAGATGCGCGATCAGATCGTCGCGGCGCGCAACGGCCTCCCGGCACTGCACGGGCTGGCCGTCCACGACCAGCGGACGCGAACAGATATTACCTTCGCCGTCCGAATATTGCTCGAAGAGCTGGGTCGGGAAGGAGTGCTGGAGATAGTCGAGCACATACTCGCGCGGCGTGATGTCGACCTGCACGTCGGCCCATTCCTCGGTCGGGATATCGGCAAGGCGTCGCTCCATCAGCGCCTCGCCGGTCGAGACGATCTGGATGACGGCGGCATGGCCAGCGGCGAGGTCGCACTCGATGCTGCCGATCAGTGTCGGCGTCTTCATGCTGGTGATGAGATGCGAGAAGAAGCGCTGCTTCGAGGATTCGAAAGCAGAGCGCGCGGCGGACTTCGCCTGCTTGTTCAGCGTGCCGGTCTCGCCGGTGATGTTGGCCGCCTGCATCGCCGCGTCGAGGTTATTGTGGATGACCTGGAACGCACCCGCATAGGCATCATAGATGGCGATCTGCTCGCTGGTCAGCGCGTGTTCGACCATCTCGTATTCGACGCCTTCATAGGAAAGCGAACGGGCGGCGTAGAGGCCGAGCGCCTTGAGGTCGCGGGCAAGCACTTCCATGGCGGCGACGCCGCCGGCCTCGATCGCCTGCACGAACTCGGGCCGCGTGGCGAACGGGAAGTCCTCCCCGCCCCACAGGCCGAGCCTTTGGGCGTAGGCAAGGTTCTGTACCGCAGTCGCGCCGGTCGCCGACACATAGACGATGCGCGCGTCGGGCATCGCATGTTGCAGGCGCAGCCCGGCCTTGCCCTGCTGCGAGGCGGCCTGGTCGCCGCGTGCGCCTTTGGCGGTCGCGGCGTTCGCCATGGCGTGCGCCTCGTCGAAAATAATGACGCCGTCGAAATCCTGCCCGAGCCATTCGACGATCTGGTTCACGCGCGACGCTTTACCCTCGCGCTCCTGCGAGCGAAGTGTCGCGTAGGTCGTGAACAGGATGCCTTCGTCGAGCTTGATCTTGGTGCCCTGCCGGAAGCGGGAGAGCGGCGTGACAAGCAGCCTTTCCTGTCCCAATGCCGACCAGTCGCGCTGTGCGTCCTCGATCAGCTTGTC
>Ga0310345_10003317_pt1 | contig 15403 bp, 12 predicted proteins | sample HC15DNA20500_MG_FD_204667 | JGI IMG/M metagenome (GOLD analysis project Ga0310345, IMG submission 204667) | Marine microbial communities from station ALOHA, North Pacific Subtropical Gyre - HC15-DNA-20-500_MG | ecosystem: Environmental > Aquatic > Marine > Oceanic | place: Pacific Ocean: North... | reverse complement strand
GCACCCCGCCACGCTCCAACAGCAGCGCTTCAACAATCGGTATCAACAGCCGATCACCAGCGCCATCCCGACCGTGTTCATCGAACACTTCCGGCCACTGGTCAACAATCTCCTGTAGCCGCCCTGCTCCCAACACCCGCTCAGCGGCCTGCCACACCCTGTTAGCACGACGCTGCTCATTTCTCAGGTTCGACGGGAGGTCGGGGGGCAAGGTGATGGGTTCCGGAATATCAAGTTGTTCAACGTCGGGTCGCCGGACCGCCGGTTCAGCACGCCCGCCCCTCAGCCGATTCTGTAATGCGGCATAAACTGCCCCCGCCCTTGGATGATCAGCAAGCGCACTACCCTCTGCCGCATCGGCTATATGGTTCGCAAGTCGCCTTAGACGGTTTTCATCATCACCGGCAACACCATCAATAACAGGATCAAGAATGCCCTCAGCCGCGTCCAATAAAATGAACACCGCCCCGTTAAGGTTGTCTTGCTCCAATCCGGTTACGACTCCACGGGCGGCAACATCCCTCGCTATGGACGCTTCACGACCAAGTGGACGAGGGCGACGGGCACGGAGGTCAGGCGCTCCTTCCTCGCCCCGACGGACAAGTTCTCTGCTTAACAAATTCTCTAGTTGTTGAAGAGCGTCAATATCATCCCGCCACCCATGATCCCTAAGCGCACGAATATGATCGCCTTCTTCTCGCCGCCGGATGTATGACTGGTCCCTATGGAGTCCAACCCGCAATACCTGCAACAAATTGGAGTCCATTTCAGCCAGATACTCACGAATCGCTGGCATTTCGTCAAAGTCGGGCATCACCCGTTGGGCCTCTATTTGATTGGCGTCCAGAATCGCTGATACTTCTTCCCTGACCCGCTCTCCCTCCGCCCGCTCGGCCTCAAGTTCTGCCACATCGATACCCTCTTCATGCGGCCTTGGTACAAGACCAGCCTCTGGACGAGGGCGACGGGCACGGAGGTCAGCCCCAATACGCCGGAGCCGTTCGACTTCCTCCGGCTCACGGTCGCGCAACTGCTGATCCATATTCGCCCGACGTTCAGGAGAAAGCGCTTCGATCGCCGCCTCCAACTCGTCAAAGCGACGGCCCTGTAAGAACGGGCGATCCAATATGTCGGGATGGGCGGCGTCGATCGCCTGCATTTCATCCCACATTTCTAGTGGCCTCATATCGTCTGGCCTGTTGGGGAACTCAGACGCCATTACCTCATCTATGTGTCGATTGTCAGGAGCAGGCTGACTAGCGTGCCTTCGCGCGATCTCTCCCTGAATCTGCCTCACCACCGACTGCCCTCCGGGCCTTTCATCGTGTCGATCGTGTACCATCCGCCGCAGCGCTATGGCGAAATCTTGTTCATCCCACTCATCCAAACTCGCAACACCGTCGCCAAACTTGAACGTGATCTCTTCACCACGCGTATCAATCAGATTGTCGAATAACGCCCGCTCCACAGCCCGGCGCTGAGAGGGAACCTCGCCATCGCCTTCTGGAAGCCCGTCCCGGTGGAGCCATGCCCGTTTCTGCTGAGTTGACCACTCTGGCGCTTCTTCGCCCCAAGAACGACCTTCCGTAAACTCTGGTACCGGGCCGTAAGGCTCATCACGCTCAGCAGGACCAAACTCTTCCAAAGCGTTCCGGTTCATTTCCCCAAGAAGAAGACGCGACAACTCGTGGGCACGCCTGCGATGTTCAGGCGTTTCGGCTCCCGCCTCCGCCTCACGCTCAACACGCAACTGTTCGTTAACCAACCGACCGCGATCGTTTAGGTTTCCGTCGTCGTCGTAGTACCGACCGAAACGTTGGGCATGAACTACGCGTTCTACATCAGCGTTACGGCCTCCGCCCGGCTCATAATCATCGTCACGCCAAAATGCCCGTTCGGGTAGACCACGATCTGGGAACCGGTTTCTCACATTTCGACGGGAACGATCATCCGGCAGGCTGCCCTGATCAGCATCAATAACCGCATCAATCAGATCCTGAACATGCCTCGCGTCACTTTCAGGAAGCAAGACCTCCGGAATCAGAACATCAGCAGCCTCAGCCACAACTTCCGCCACCGGCTTGCCGGTCTGCTCTTCGACATTCGCGTTATCTTCGTCCTGCTGTTCCTTCAGGGTGCTTACACCGAATATTTCCCGCAACCTGTCAACAACGCGATCGACGGGCCGGTACAACGGCTCCCGCTCAACTGGTGCGCCCTCTTCCCTGTCGCGCTCATCAATCCGCCCCTCCTGACCTTCCCTGAGACGATCCAGCCTCGCGGCTATGCGCTCCCGACGCTCTGCCCTACGCTCTGCCCGTCTGGCTCGCCGCGCTCCACCCCGGTCCAACTCCTCGCGGTCAACCGCCGCGCCCTCTTCCCTGTCACGTTCACGAATCCGCCCCTCAGCCGCATCCCTGACACGCTCCAACGCACGGGCACCACGCTCACGGCGCTCGCCGCGACGCTCCTGACGCCGCTGACGACGAGGATCACGTTCCTCAAGTTCCTCGCGTTCCCGCCTCTGTCGTTCCTCAAGTTCTCGTCGCTCAACATCAAAGTCGTTGCGTGCCTCGCGACGAACACGCAATTCCTCAGCCCGATCCAAATCGACCTGACCCCGCTCTTCCTGACCTTCTGCCCTGCGATCCCGACGCTCCGGACGACCCTGAAGCCGACCAATCTCCCGCTGTAGTCGATTCCGACGCCGATTGGCCCGACGCAACGCACCTTGGCGATCAATCTCAGACATATCGGCTTCTGCGCCAAGTTCCCTATCGCGTTCACGAATGCGCCCACGCTGTCCAGCCCTTACCCCCTCTAATCCCTCTGCCAACCGACTGGCAAGACGGCGGCGACGTAGCGGAGATTTGTCGTGGTCGCCCGGTTTGTAATCGATCTTGTTGCCATCGACATCGACCAAATCAACCGAACCCATGAGCGCCCGCGCCCCGCGAGCCAAACCCCTGAATATGGCACCGGACGGGCGTTCCCAAATGGTTCCCTCCTGAACGATCCCGTCGTTATCCCCATCCCTCGCATCAGGGTTGTAGGGAACCACCTTCGGCATCCTTCTCGCCATGCGGGAAATACTTCGACCGCCGATTGAACGACGGCCAAAAACCTTGACAGCAATATCAAACCGATCTTCCGACATCGAAAAGCGCGCTGCCTTGATGTCGATGAGAGAGTCCTTGTTCATCCCCCACACTTCACTGATCCGAATGTCAGACGTATTCCGCTTGCGTCCGTTTAGGGGATCCAAACGCAGCGCCAATGCTTTGTGCTGCATCATTAATGCTGCGTATTCACTACGCTCCGGACGCCAATATTCGTCCTTCTGTCTTGGGTACCGTGCCTGCGGGGGAGCCAGATAGAACGGTTTGCTGCTGCTGGCCCGGCGGGGTGCCCTTTCTGACAGGTACAACGAGAACACCCACCGCGGGACAACCCTCTTCTTGCCGGTACTCGTGTACACGACAACCCGCTCATTCGCCTTTGGTATTTCTTTGAACTTCGGCTTGATCGAAACGTTGTCAGAAAACTCCTGAACGAAAGTTTCAATCGTTTTCGCCGGGTTAGCAGCGATGTCCGGATCACGACTTATTCCCGCCCAACGAGTCCGCATCCTCGCCCCCAGAGTCGGACCTATCTTCCCCTTCCGTTCCACACGAACTGAACCCTCAGGAAACACATACTCAACGGCTTTAGCGCCCTTGGTCAACAAACGAATCTCTTCACCGGCAATAGACTTACGACCGATCTTCGATGTGACATACACCGCGTCTCGCATGTTGTCGTGGTCCTTCATCTTGACCAACTCGTCAGGAGATACCCGTGGCTCAAAAACCACACCATCCCTGCGGACAACCCGTGTCGTGTTCCTATTATTCGATGCGAACTCAACCACATCATTAACCGCGGAATCCCGACGGGCAGCACTCGTTCGTGCCCCCGGCATCGCCGCCTCACGAACCACGGCAAACGGGTCACCCTTCGGTTTCTTAGCAACAACCTCACGCTCCACATCGGGGAGATCATCCCCCCGTGCGAACCGACGAGTCAGTTTCGACCTGTCAGCAGCAGTAACAGCCCCCGGACCCTTCGCCGGTACGTCGAAAACAAGCCCCCCACAATTAGAAAGTTTCTCATCAGAAAATCGGCCACCGTTGTCATACCCCGACGGACAACGCAACGCCGAACCAGCGATGCTCGGCAAACCGCCGCCCAAACCACCACCGCCAGCACCGCCACCGCCGCCGGGAGTCAACGACCCCCAAATCATCGAACGAATAGGACTCCGAAACTTGCCCATATCGCCCGGAATAAAGAACGACGCGATGCTCTGAAGACTTCGACCCAACCGACCGTGGGAAGAAACCAACCCGACCTTTTCCTCTACGGGTTCCGTATAGTCCTCATCCCAGTCAAACGAGCCGGGAACAGGGACCGACCTCATGCCCTGCTTAAACCGCGCCGCCTTAAACTCAACGGCGTTGAGGTCACCATTTATGGGACGGGTGCTGATCCCTCCAACCTCGCGAGATAGCCGTCGATATAACCGCCACGCGGAAACTTCAACACCACCATCGGCGCTCTTTTTGCGACGACGCCTGCGCTTGCCCGGAATCGCCCGGCGGGCCACCCGGCCTGCCATACGCGCAGCCCGACCGCCGCCGTGATGATTACCTTCGTTCGGCCACTTGCCCGTGGTCTCATGATGTAACCACGCGCAAATCCGCTGAAGCGGATACAACTCTGGGTGGTTAGCGAGAATGACAATGCAACGCCGAAAACCACCCGGCTTTCGCATAATGGGACGCCAGTATTTAAGAAGCGCCTCTAAATTCCCGCGGCGCGGGCCATGGCCACGAAGAATGTCACCAGTAATCCGCTCCTGTGGGATTATGTCGATTAGGTCTTGAGGTAACTTCACCTCAAGGGTTTTCTCACCCATGACACTCCCTCAAAAGTGATTTACTTTTTCTTTGCTTTCTTTCCGCTCGCAGCAGGTTCAGGAGCAGGCTCCGGTTCGGGGGGCGGGGGCGGAGGCGGAGGTGGGGCCGGAGCCGCTTCCTCTTCCTCGTGAACAATCCGCCCAAGGTTTGGATCGAAGTAACTTGTCTTACGCATCGGACTCACTTTCGTTAGGAAGTTCTGCTTCAAGCATTTGGAGTTCCATCAGAGAAGCCGCAAACTCTGCTTCTTCGGCTGACTTGGTGTCACGCCATTCCTCAGGAATCATCTCGGGCTTCTGCATTTCATCGGCCCGCTTGATGATGTGTTCCCGCACCTCGTGTGTCTTCACACGGGAAGCAGCCAGAATCGCGTTCTCCAAGTCTGTTGATGAAACGATCGGGAACTGGCCGCCTTCAAGGGCCAGACCCTCTTCAGCCAACTCAGCAGCCCTACTCGGGGAATAGGCACGCTTCAACTGGACTTCAGCCTCAAGGGCTTCCTTCTCAACGATGAGTCCCCTGATTTCATCTTCTTCCTCATCCGACAGGATCACCATGTCAGAACCAAGGAATCCACCGTCTACTCCGACGTAGGCGTCATACGACTTGCCATCTAGACCGTCGATCTCAACGACATAAGCATCTTCGCCTTGGAAGATATCCACATCCACGCCAAGGGACTTACCCTTGACGTTCTTCAAGGCGACCTGCTCGGCCTCCTCAAAGGAAACGATGTGAGTACCATCACCAGCAGCCGACTTTTCCTCAACGTCGTCGCTTAGGGCAATCCAACCAAGGGCTGAACCGGCACCGGAGTAATAGGTTTCGATAAGACCCTCGTCTGTCTTCATATCGACAACGAAAATGTCATCCTTGGGGGCGTACCCCGAATCGACAACCTCACCCTTGAAGTCGGTTTCTGCCTGAACCTCAATCTCCAACAAACCGGGGAGACCCTTTTCGCTGGCACATCCGCCACGACAGAAGTTGCAAACATCGCCGTTAAGAACCTTGCGTTCAATAGCGCACAAGAAATCGGCATCACCAAGAGTCTTGATTTCGCTCCTACCCAAACCCAGCCGCTTCAAACGAGCAGTTAGGGCAACAGGATCCAAGGTGTCAAGATAAGACTCTGGAGCATCGTCATCTTTGCGCCCCACGAAACTTGCCTGCCGGAAACGCCGCGGTGGCATCTCCTCATCATCCTCGTCTTCTGGAACTGGTGCTTGTGGAGTCGGACCATTGGCCTGCTCCAATAGCCGTGCCAATCGTGGATTGGGCGCACGGCCAGCCGGAGGACCAGCCGGAGGACCAGCCGGGGGAGCCGGGGGAGCCGGAGGAGCCGGAGCAGCCGGAGCAGCCGCGGCGGGGGGCGGAGGAGCAAGAGGAACATCCTCGTCCTCGTCGTCATCCGGTAGAGCCACCCGTGGCCGTGGCTGAAGGGCCATTTCCTCCACCTCGTCCTCTTCGTCATCCTCATCGGGGACATCAACGACATAAGCCTTCATGTCCTCCGTGATCTCATCGGGATCCATTTCTACGACCACCACACGCCGCTTCTTCGGACCTTCCCAATTCTTCTCGTCTTCTTCCTCATCGAATTCAGGCGGACCCGGCTGCATTTCAACCCGATCATGCGGGTATCCGGTTGCTACTGGGTGTTGACGAGCGTGAGCCTTTTCTTCCGTTTCGCCCTCTTCGGACTCTTCGGACTCTTCCTCGGATTTGACTTCAGTCTCATCTTCAGACTTGACTTCAGTCTCATCTTCAGACTTGACTTCAGTCTCATCTTCCGACTTGACCTCAGTCTCAGTCTCCAATGAGGACGCGACCTCTTCCAAGGCGGCAATCTCGTCTTCTAGAGACTTTTCTTCCACAGCCTCAGGCTGCTCTTCGTTAATCTCTTCTGACATTTTTTACTCCTTGACCAGAGAATCGACATTGGATAAAGCCTTGCTCATCGCTTGAGCAACGCTTTCTTTATTTCGCTCATCTGCTGGCATCAAAACCTCCAAAGTTTTGAAACCAGCAGCAAACGCTTCGGGAGTGGGGAACCTCACCGGAACCCCCACCCCGGCCAATGCCTCTACGACATCAGCAACCTCATCTTCCGTTGTGCATTCAAACGGGAGAGACTTAGAAAACTCAGAATAATGACCCGGCATTAGAACCTTTTCATCTATTGGTTCTTTCCGTTCCAGCGGTCCCTCAGAGGGCATAACCTCGTTACAAACGCTCTGAAGAATTTCAATGGCCTGCGTGATCTTCCCAACGTTCCTAGTGGAAATCTTTCGACCGGCCTTGACCTCAATGTCATCCTCGGCTGACTTCGACCCGTCACAGCCACAACCGCCGCCACAGGAACAACCGCCCTTAACCTCATCGCTCAACAAGCGAATGACTGTTTCCAGAACAGCCTGCTTCGGCTTGGAGAACAAGAACTCCGACTTGTCCTCATCGAAGTGATAACCAACCACCCACGCCTCTTCACCCTTCTTCACAACCGCCGAAGAAGCGTCATAGTCATACAACTCAATCTCTTCATCAAAAACATCGTTCAACGCCTTGACAAGCATCTCTGCCAATTCTGACTGTTCCTGCGTATCCGCCTCTGGCTCTTCAACCGTCAGACTCTTGATTCCGCACAACTCGCCGTCCGTTCCACAATCGACGTTCTCCTTCACAGACAAAGTGCCCGTCAACTGATTCGCTCCGTGGAGGACAGGGGAAACCTCGTAAAGTTCTACTTCTTTCAGGATGTTCGCCTGATGGGTGTGGTCGTAATCGGCATCAATCGTCTTATAGCCGATACTCCACTCCTGTTCCTCACCGAAAAAGGCAACATTCGAAAACGCTTCCTTGCCCCGTTCAGCGTTTAGATTAAACTGAACCTTCGCGAACAGGCCACCGACATTGGCATCGAACATCTTCTGAGGTAGCCGCCGGTCCTTGGGTGGAACTTCATAAATATCCAGAACTTTGCCAATCGGCTCATTCCAGTTGTGTCCCCACACCACTCGTGGCTTACGTCGCTTCAGGGAACCATCGAAAGCGCCGGGAATAATAATGTCGCCTACAGAATCCTTATTGCCAATTGCGGCAACGAAGCACTCCACGATGCCCTTTGCCTGATCAATATTGATTTGACCAGCACGAGCCTTAAACTTGATGTCTGCTTGTTCGGTAAAAGTCAGTGTCGGCATAGGACATCCTTATACGATCGCGATCGTGCGAAAGTCTACATCCAGACATCTGACGGAAATGGAAGGTTTACTAAAAGTCGTTTAAGTAAACTATTCTGCACCGAACTTCAACAAGCAGCGACAATTGATTACCAATTCGGGAGGAGCAAGGGGATCGCCGGGAAATCTAAGAACCGCTCCACCAGCCTTAAAACCCGACCCAAGCGGCACGGTCTTCCCCTCCAAGGCCGCATGAGCAGCACGAACCTTCCTATCCTTACGAGTAACCCACGTTTTAGTCCTGACACCAGCCTTCTTGCCGCCATAAAACAATCCGGCATTGTAAGCGCCCGTACTCTCAACCTCGGCAATATTCGCTAGCCGTTTAGTTAACAACGCAGCAAAGACCGCCCCTACGGCTGTCCCCAGCAGCGCGGTCTTGGCTGAAATCGGAGCGCGATCATCATCATCTCCCAAGAGCATCAGGGCTAGCAGAATCGCCCCAGCGAGTTCTTTCTTCGTCGTTTCATTCACATTCTCAGCACGAACTAATTGACTTTCAATGTATTGCTGAACATCCTCGTCCTCAGTGTCCAATTGCTCGTTGGGAGTCTTCAAAGCCGTGGACGCTGATTCCAGCATCGCCCCCTGAATCATGGGAGTCAAATCTTCGCGTAGTTGCTTGTTCCAAACGCTCGTATCAAAGATGTGTTCAACCTTGAGTTCTTCATTGGCGAGAAGCCTCTTTGCCTTCGCTCCAGTGATCTTCTCGGTAACTACTCGTTCTTGTCGTTCAAAGTACCTTTCCAGAGAACGTTTGAAAATCACTTCCCAACGATCAATGTCTTGAAACGCCTTTGTTTCCCATTCGCCATTAAGACTGAATCGCTTAACGTCGAAATCCCCGTCCAACCATTTCGGCATCGGGAATTCGCCCGGTGGTAGTTCTGGCTCTGCCGCCGGATTAGGCGGTGGAACGGCGCCACCCGGAGGAGGTGGAGGACCACCCGGAGGAGGTGGAGGACCACCCGGAGGAGCGCCCGGAGCGGGAGCGCCCGGCTCCATCCCCATCGGAGCGCCCGCCGCCGCTTCTGGCATCGCCTCTTCCTTAGGCATCGGCTCTTCGGTGTTTCCTATGGGCGCAAGGTTCGGGTTGGCCAGCATCGAATCTGCCAAATATGCGTCAACCTTTTCTTTACCGGTCTTTGTACGGTACTCATTAGGAGTGATCAGACCCTGCTGAACCTCCGTCAAGTAATAGCGTTCACTCTCCTGCTTAGCCAACACCAGAACCGGCACAGAAGTAGTGTCAAAAGTAACATAGTATTCTGGATCCAATACATCAAGTCCGCGAGACAGCAACTCCAAGTGTGGTGCCATCGTTTCAGACCAGAACACCCGCCCCTCTTCTGCCGCGTTGGCAAATGTTCGCCCCGAAGCATTTCCGATGACCGATTCAGGAACACCGAATGAGGCCAAAATCTCTTCCTTCGTCAAACTTCGCAGTTCCCCATAGGCGGCATCCCGAGGACTCGCCGCGGTATCCACAAAATCGGCACCATCATCAGACGAAATAACTCCGATGCCACCACTTCGAGCAAGATTCCCACGGAACCGGGCTTGCAACTCTTGCTTGTCGTCATCGTCAATCATGCCCCGAAGAACCAGCAAGCCACCCGGTCGCCCGTCATTCAACAAGAAGTTTCGGTTATACAACTTCGCCAAGGTTTCCGTTTCGATCGCCACGCCAGCCGACTCCATGGGGGTCATCGACAAATAGGGATCCAACGGATGCGGGCGGCGGATCCAAATAACATTCTTCGGATTTATATTTTGCTTCTTCCCATTCGGAAGTTCGACCTCAAATGCTGCGACGAACTTCTTCTGATCCGGAATGGGGGCAGTATTCTGCGGCGGCAGGATGTGTAGCGCCACGGGGGTACCACCGCGGCCGCGAACGATCTCTATAAATACCCCACGGGTACTCATTAGCAACTGTGAAGAAATCCGATAACGAAACGCGAAAGCACTTTCGCCCATATTCGACTGTTGATTCAATATCGTTGCTAACTCTTTATTCGCCTCTTCCTTTGGAACCACTTCACCAAACGGAGAATTATCTTGTAAAAATGTAATAGGTAGACGCGCCTGATTGCTGGCAATAACATCAATAGCACGGTATACCCATGTAACCTTGGCTAAGCCTTCACGGTACGCCCGTTCAATATCCCAACCATCACTGTAAGGTTTCCCAACTAAACCAGCGTTATACGCTATGGGGGCGCCGACTGAGATAGACTTCTTGTCGTCCGGGCCGATCGCCTTATTGCGGGAATTCCATGCCATGTTTATTCAGCACCCAACAGATAGCCGTAAAGGCCGAGGGCACCCCCGAAAACAGCGACGCCCAAACCCCTATGAAAATGTCCTAAACCTATGCCCAATAGTATTATAGATAGCACCATGCAGGCGTGAGCAATGTTAGAACGAGTGAAGAGCATTTTTAGCATGGACACCATTCGATTCCATCGTTATTGGACGCGCAGTCGTAGGGAGTGTAGCCCATGATGAAAGACTGGTCAGACATCTATGAGTTCTTACAACCCCTCCCTCCTCAATTTTGTCCTGAACAACCTTCACTAACTCAGAAAACATATCTTCGTACCTCCGGGCTTGAAGCCCTCTTCGGTGGAGCCGCCGGAGGCGGGAAATCATCTGCTCTGTTAATGGCCGCCCTCCAGTATGTAGACATTCCCAACTATTCCGCGATCCTATTCCGGCGCACATACGCCGACCTCGCCCTGCCGGGCGCTCTGATGGATCGTTTCTTATCGTGGGTAAAAGAATACGACGAAGTGCATTGGAATGGTGCCACCTATGTTGCAACATTCCCGTCCGGGGCAAGAGTCACTTTCGGATATCTCAACAACAAAAATGACTACCTTCGCTACAAGTCATCCGAATTCCAGTACATCGGCATGGACGAGGTCACTGAAATCAGAGAATTCGACTACCGGTACCTGTTCTCACGTTTGCGTAGACCCAACGCTGGCCCCCTCGCACAGGTGCCCCTCCGCATGCGGGCGGCATCTAACCCTGCTCCCAACTGGGTTCGACAACGATTTATCATCGAAGGCAAAGAGAACGACCGAATCTTCGTTCCAAGTTTCTTGGACGACAACCCCGGCATCGACCCGGAGTCATACCGGCGGGCGCTTCAAGAAATCGACCCCATCGAACGTCAGCGACTCGAAAACGGTGACTGGTGGGCGGTGTCCACGGGAAGCATGTTCGACCGGGAATCTTTCATCATTACTGAAGCGACCGACCTGCCCGACTTCCTCAACCCGACTTGGTGTCGGTTCTGGGATCTGGCCGCCACAGAACCATCCCATGTGAATCCAGATCCCGACTGGACCGTTGGCACTCTCGGAGTCTTTGATCAGGGGATCTTCTACATCATCGACGTTCAACGCATTCGAGCCAGAGGCGACAAGGTGGAACGCCTGATCGCAGAAACGGCAGAAACTGACGGTCCTCATGTCTCCATCCGAATGGAGATGGAACCGGGCAGCAGCGGTAAAAACCTGATCGACCAGTACGCCCGGTACGTCCTCCCCGGCTGCGATTTTCTAGGGATCCGCGCAACCGGTGATAAGGCAACTCGGGCACGCCCCTTTGCCGCCGCTGCGGCCAACGGCAACGTCCGCTTGGTCAGAGGACCATGGATTACCGACTTCCTTGATGAAATGGCGACCTTCCCAGAGTCCTCGTGGCACGACGATCAAGTGGATTCCACCTCCGGCTGTTTCAACGAGGTCGCCGGTTTGGGCCATAAACAGCGGGGTCGGATACAAATCGTGGTCTGATGCTTGACTCGCCCGCCAACGCGCGGGTATGGTCGCCGCTCCGGCCATCCCGGCGTCGGCCAACCACCGTCGTTCGCCCGTTAGAGGGGCTGGAATCTTCATGCCCTGTGGTGGGGCACTGACCTACACTTCGTGGTGGAACTCGGCAGCAGTCAGCACCAACACCAGAACGAAATCGGACGGAGTGTGGATGCCCGCTGGCCGACCCTCCCTCGTTCGGGGAGACTAGGCGCCATTTACGACAGTCCGACTGTGACCGGAGTAAATCTTGGTTCTCCTTTGGAGGGCCAAGAACTCTAGCCCTCCTGCTCCCAGAGTAAGTGATTTCTTCTTGATCAGTAAGGTTATGCAATTCATAACCTTACTAATTTTGGGCGAAAATCGAACGTCTGTTCGGTCCTTGCTCACCCTTCTCGATTTTGCTAGGATCCGTAGGTAACTGCTACTGCTATGGAGGACCAATGGGTTTGCGCGAAGACCTGAACGACCTTTTGAACCGGTTAGATGAAGCCGTCTGGGAAGAACGTTCCTCTGAGGAAAACACTGAGGCGTTGCTTCATCTTGGATTCCTCCTGAACGACGCGAAAAAACGAATCACCTCCATCCTCAAAGAAGCCGAAGCAGTGTTGTTGAAGTCCGACTGGGACCGGTCCCCGTACATGACACAACTGTTCTCTATTGAGACCAAGACCGGTGCCCCCCGCAAGAAGTGGGATCACGACATGCTGGCGGTGTTGGTAGCCAAGAAGATTACAGACACGGCTATTAACATGGACACCGGAGAAGTAACCAAGACCCCCCAGCAAATGATCAGGGAACTGTTGGATTACGCCGCGCCGTCTTACTGGCGTGTCGGTGCCCTTCGTGAGTTGGGCATTGATCCGGACGATTACTGCGATGTTGGAGAACCACTAACTAGTCTTATCTACAGGAGCAATAACTAATGACTGACAAAACACAGGCCGATCAACTCGCTGAACCTTTTGATGACATGCTCATCTATCAGCGTTCCGTCGGCGGGCGTCAATTTGATTATGTCGCCGTGGCTGAATACGTCGCCCGACTGAACAAGGTGCTGGGACCAAACAACTGGAATTACGAAGTTCTTAAGTGTCATGTCCAGCCCGAATACAAAGAACATGTCATTGCTCATGTTCGGGTTACAGCGAATATTGACGGGTCCACCTGCCATAAAGAACAGTACGGCGGGGCAAAGATCAAGATGATGAAGACCGGTGGGGTCATGGATCTCGGCAATGACTTCAAAACAGCAGTCTCAGACGCATTCAAAAAAGCGTGCCAAGGTTTGGGCATTGCCCTCCATCTGGCCCGCAGCGAAGAAGCACTCACCTTGGATGCTGAAGAGTCTTATCCGGTAGCCCAAGAACAGTGGGATGTTTTCGTAGGGAACTTCCGGGCACTGGACGACGAGAAGAAGACTCTTTTCCGCGAGTGGTTCAAAAAGCAGAATTTGGGCGAGAAGCCGCAGCGCAGCATGGAGTCTGAAGGATTCCAGAAGGCGCAGGTTGAAGTGATCCGCCTGTCCTTTGGTGCCGAAGAAGTTCCCGAAGAGGAAGTGGAGGAAACATACTGATGGCCACATTGAGTCGTTCTGATAAGCACCGCAAGAATAAGAAGTCTTGGCGAGCGATGCATCCCGTTATGAAGGGTTACGACACGCTTACTCTCGGAGAATGGAACAAGGCCCGTGACGCCGAGGTCGAACGAATGAGGAAAGAGAAGGGACAGTAATGGCAAACATCAGCGCCATGCGAAACGACACCCTCACTCTTGGCGAGTGGAAAAAGGCCCGCGCAGAAGAGGCGGAACGGATGAAGGAGAAAGACCTGCCATCCTTTGCCACACCGAGGGGCGCAAAATGAAGAACCTTTTTTTCGGAGCCATCTTTGCCATCTCCGGAGGCATCATCGCCGGAGGACTCATTTCAGAATGGTGGGCTTTCGCAATCCTCATCCCGGCAGGAGCCATATTGGGCTGGAAGATCGGAGACAGGTTCTAATGGACACGCTGGATACAGAAGCGATGGTCCAGCGGTTTCAACAGCGAGCGGAGGCGGTACGCAAGCGCAACATGCCTCCGATCACTGGGGCTGAACGCAGGGCATTTGTCGAACAGTCTCAACTTGACTATCAGGATTACGCGCTTCTCGCTGACTCGCAAATCAGTTTGGACGGCGGAATCCTAACCGTTGATCTGCGGCCTGCCATCTGTGACGCCGCCATCCGAGGCGAGGGGCACTTGGAACGGGAAACTCAGGTCGCCATGGAGAACATCGCCAAAGCCCTCCCGACTGACGGGAACAAAATCACCCCCAAGATGCTTGACTCCAAGTCTGACCTACAGGACTTGATCGACGGAGCCGAAATGTTCAGGGTTGTGGACACTGTCGATGCAATTGAGGGCAACGCTCCCGGCTTCCCGATTGAAAGTACCGCTCCCGGTTTCAGTCTGACTCACGGCTATCTCCTATGAGCGTCCTAGAACTCCCTCATCATCTTTCCGCGTCCAGTATCACCACCTATCAGCAGTGTCCTCTCCGGTTTCGCTTTTCTCGAATCGACAAGATTCCTGAACCAACCACGGAGCCGATGATTCTTGGCACGTTTGTTCATGAGATTTTAGAGAACTTTTACAAACTCCCGCCAGAGGAACGAACCATCCCTGAGGCTCGGCGTATTTCCCGTGAGTTGTGGGAAAACGAGTATGAAGCGAAAACCAGTGAGATCAGGATTTCAGATTCCAATGACTTTCGGTGGCGGGCGTGGTGGTGTGTGGAAAATATTTTCGCCATGGAGAATCCGCCCTCAGTTGAAATCAAAGGAATAGAAGATTCGTTCTCTGCCGAAATAGATGGCGTTCCCCTTGTTGGTTTTATCGACCGCTGGACCGAAGAAGACGGCAAGACCGTTGTTTCTGATTACAAAACAGGCAAGGTCGCGAACCAACGTTACGATGGTGAAAAGATTTTTCAAATCGTATTATATGCTGAAATGATAGAACGCCTCAAAGGTATTCCTGTAGATTACGCAGAAATACTTTATATAAGATTTCAACAACGTAAACGATATGAGCCAACACCGGAGCGACGGGAAGTTGTGCTGAAGTTGATCAATCAGACTTGGGAAGGAGTTCAGGCCGGATGCCAAACCGGACTGTTTCCGACCTCAACTGGGCCACTATGTAATTGGTGTGCTTATAAGCCAATCTGCCCCGCGTGGTCGTAAGGAAAATACTATGGAAGAAGAAGACTTCGATCGTATTGTTTCAGAAGATGTTAAGAACCTATTACCGGAAGAGCAATCAGACTATCTCAGGTTGCCGCAGAATCAAACCAACTGGCGCGCTGCTCTCTTAAAACTGATTAAGAGTCTGG